>Ga0187894_10001225_pt1 | contig 33422 bp, 33 predicted proteins | sample GBC1701081metaG_FD_136650 | JGI IMG/M metagenome (GOLD analysis project Ga0187894, IMG submission 136650) | White microbial mat communities from a lava cave in the Kipuka Kanohina Cave System on the Island of Hawaii, USA - GBC170108-1 metaG ...
GTGACGGGCATGTGGGGATTCTGGCGCGTGTACAACACCTTGCAGGCGCCTGGGTCTCAAACAGACGTGATGAAGCCGCTGGTTGAGTTGCCCGATCGCAAGGGGAAGATTAAGGTCGCAGTCAACTCGGACAAGCTAGTCGGTACCACGGTGGATTGGTATGGCGGGAAGAAGTACGAGATCACCAAGGATAAGACGGATTGGAAAGCCAATCCGGTCAAGGTTTCAATCAAGGATTGGGTCGAGTACATGCTGCCGCCGCAAGGGTTGCCTGGCAAGACGGAAGATCAAGTAAAGCAGGCCAAGGCGCATGATGCGACAGTTGTGAATTGGAAGTGGGAAGGTGCGCTGGCACTCAACGAGCCAGAGACGCCGCACAAGTGGGCGGACTACGAGTCTCCGACTCCACTGAAGCGTCCGCCAATTACGTTCGATCCTCAAACCGGGAAAATCGCCTTCCCTTGGCTACGTCCGCATCTCGGAAAGCGCCCGCCGTTTGCGCCGAACCACGGTGGAGCACCGTGGTTGGAACCCTTCCATGTGCGTGAAGATGGAACGAAGAGTACGGAGCAGGCCAGGCCGGGTGAACAAGGGCCTTGGAGTTTGTGTCCGGAAAATTCTCCGCGCAAGTTCTACACGACTCATGCCATTACACTGCCGATCACGCTCAAGCCGGCGACAGCTCACTCCCCCGCGCTTGTCGATCCGATCGGGATGATTTTTGTGTTGCACGAGGAAGAGGCCGAAGTTCGCAAGAATCCCAAAAAGCAGCTTCCATTGGTCATTCGTGGAAACGTGTACGACTGTGTCGACATCATTTACAAGAACGAAATACCGGACGATGCGCGGACGGGATGGGCGAACAAGGTCAATCTTCATCCGCACTTCTTCCAATTCGATACCAGCGCGTCCGATGGCCCGACGATCGGATTTTCATACGACATGTCGTTGCGCGCCTTCACCATGCTGAAGGATCCTGAGCCCACTAAAGGGATGCCCTTGCCGGCAAACACGGTGCTGACGGCGGATTCGAAAGCCGGCGCGCGCAGCATCACGGTGAGCGATTCGTCCAAGTACCATGTGAATATCGAACTAGGCGTAGGGATGGACGATCCAAAATACTTCGAAGTGGTACGGATCAAATCCATCAATGGAAAGACCCTCACGTTCGATGCGCCGTTGAAGTACGCGCACAAGAAAAACGATATCGCCAGCGTCGAATTCATCCGCGAGCGCTGGTATGTCGATGCCGATTTCGGTACGGTGTACTGGCACGACCATGTCTTCGGAACCGATACCTGGGGACACGGGCTGTTCTCGGCGTTCATTACCGAGCCGCCGCGCTCGACCTATCACGATCCGGTTACCGGGAAAGAAATTCGGAGCGGTCCCATTGCGGACATCCATACCTTGGAACCGGTCTCCGCACATATCCGCGGCAGTTTCCGCGAAGTTATGATGCATATCATGGACAGCAACGCGCGGACGGCTGAATTGGTTACCACCGATAATCCGCAAGCGAAAATCGGGGCGGTCACCGTCGAAGGTCCTCCGTCTCATCAGTTCCCGGAGCGGATCAATAAGTCGGCGATGTGGTTTCTGAACGGCGGCGAAGCCACCACCGGAAGCGGCTACAGCATGCGAGTGGAGCCGTTGAGTGTGCGTCTAGCCCAGAATCCGGACCCGTCGAAACTCTTTGTATCGGGCATACACGGCGATCCGGGCACTCCGTTGTTGCGGGCCTATCTGGGCGATCCGATTCTGGTGCGTGCCCTGGTAGGGTCTGCAAACGAAGTGCATACGTGGCATGTGACAGGGCATTGGTTCCCGATGGAGCGTTACGGAGTCACAGCCATGCCGCGGAGCACGATTCACCTGGCGATCGGGGAGCGCTATGATCCGGCGATTCCTGCCGCGGGTGGACCGCAGAAGCAGGCCGGTGACTATCTCTACTATAGTGGACGTGCCTCCCACTTTGCGGAAGGCAGTTGGGGAATCTTCCGGGTCTTCGATGAGCTGCAAGGGGATCTGAAGCCTTTGCCCAGCCGCGAGCAGATTCAAAAGTCTGCATCGTCGGTCTGTCCGGCAGATGCACCTGTGAAGAATTTCAACGTTTCCGCGATCGATCAGAACCTCCGGTACCATGAAGGTGCGCCGGGAACCATGGAGGTCGATCTGGAGCGGAAAATGGTCTTCGGAAATGAGCAGGGCAAGATGTACGTGCTCGACGGTGATCGCGGCCGGGTCAAGGCCGGTGAACTCAGGCCGAGCCCACTGACCTTGCACGTGAACGTCGGCGATTGCATGAAGATCAATCTGAAAAATGAAATGGCCAAGGATCGAGCTGGATTCCACATCGATATGATGGCGTTCGATCCGAAGGATTCATTCGGCGCCAATGTCGGCAATAATCCAGGCGACCAAACGATCGGTCCAGGGCAGAGCAAAACATACACCTATTATGCTCACCCGGAGTACGGAGAACTGGCTGCCCTCATTCAAGATTGGGGGAATGTGGTGGAGAATCCACGTAACGGCCTGTTCGGTTCCGTTATCGTTGGTCCGAAGGGATCACGCTATCGTGATCCGGTCACGGGCGACGACATTACTTTGAAGAGTAGTTGGCGTGCAGATGTACTCGTGGATCGAACGATCCCCGGGAATGACAATCGGAAGAACTACCGTGACTTCTCGTTGATGTTCCAGGACGAGGATAGTATTTCGGGCGTAAGCTTCATGCCATACATCCAGCAGGTGGCCGGCATCACAGCAGTCAACTATCGGTCTGAGCCGACCGCCTGGCGGATAGAAAAAGGCTGTGAAGTGTCGGAGATCTTCAGTTGCACCAAGGCGGGGGACACGCCGTCGACGCCTCTGCTGCAGGCACATGTCGGGGACGCGGTCGCAATTCATGTGCTGGGCGCGTTCAGCGAGCAGGTTCAATTGTTCACCGTTGACGGCCATGAATGGCCGCATGAGCCCTACATGGTGGGTGCGGATCAAGTCAGCACCATGGAGTTCGGCGGGTCCGAGGTCATCAACGCCTATCTCACCGGTGGAGCCGGAGGTCCGAACAAGGTTGTCGGCGACTACCTGTGGAAGAACCAGCGGCCGGCGTTTGCCAACGCAGGGCAATGGGGGCTTTTCAAGGTCATGCCTATCGACGATCAGCGGATTCTCCCGTTGATGCCGCAAGTTCCCTCGCGCAAGACGGCGGAGAATGATGGCGGGGCTGTTTCGCTGACGTCGACGGGACAGTAAGCACGACGATGGCGGCGTCTCGTTGATGAAACGAAGGCGCCGCCGTTCAAGTACGGGTTCGAGTACAACTATCCAGCGACCACGGGGGAGCATGTATGCTCGCCCGCCTACTTTTCTTTATATAAATGGTGAACATGACGGTCTATGCTTGTCGCGCGATATTGTTGATCTGTCGTTCGATCGTTATGAGCGTTGTCTTGTTGAGTGGCTCGATCGCAGTCTGGGCGTATGAGGAAACGACAGTATCGAATGGCGGCACGGTGACCGGTACCGTGCAGCTATACGGCGAACCGCCACCGCCTGCGTCATTCGACCTGAGCCGGTCTCCCGATCGAGTCTATTGCGGAGCGCTGTCCGATGGGTCCGGCTACCGGCTGCTTCGAACCGTCACAATCGGCAGTAATCAAGGTTTGAAAGACGTCGTTGTGACGGTCGAAAACGTTGAAAAAGGCAAACCGTTCGGATTGACAGAAACGAATCTGGAGGCGAATGTTTGCCAGTTTATCCCATTCGTATCGGTCATGCGGGAAAATCACCCATTGACAGTGAAGAATCTTGACCCAGTGTCGCACGATTTACAGATCTATGAGCGTGACCGTGAGCACGTGTTCATCATGTTTCATCGTCCCGCGCTTACCAAGTCCGGGACAAGCGATATCATTCGATTCACAGGACATCGCCGCGATGTGAGCATGCAATGCGGCTTTCATCCCTTCATGCAAGGACACGGTCTAGCCGTTGATAATCCCTATTATGCAATGACCAGTTTAGAGGGGACTTTCGAGATCAAGGACCTTCCGGCCGGCAATTATCGAATCAAGGCCTGGCACCCGAGTCTAGGAGAGAAAGTGCAAAACGTCACGGTAGCCGCGAACGGCACGACATCGTTGGAATTTAACTTTGAATCGAAATAGGTATGCTGTTCCCTCAATATCGGCATGCGATGATCATTGCTGTGTGTGCCGGTGTAACGGCGACTCACGCGGTCGGAGCCGAAGTCGCATCGGCACCCGCGGTCAGCCGTGTCGAAGTCGTACTGGCAAGCCAGTACAAGAACCAAGTGGCCGCGCTGACAGATGAGTTTGCCCAAGCGGGGATGACGAACGTCCACTTTCAGTTTGCCAGGCGAGGGCAGCCTCCGCAAAACATCGGTCTGGGCCGAGAAGTCCCGGCTGACAAGGCGCGAGAAGTCATACGGTTGGCACTCAAATACAATTCGGGTGTAGGTATCTTGCTACCGGAGCGACTCTTTCCACCTCGATTCGTAACTATTGCGTCATCGAACTTTGACGACACGGTTGAATATCCCATCGATCAAGCCGCTCTTGCCCGACTCCAGGATGAAAATCTCACGACGGAAGAATTTCATCGTCTCTATCGGGACCTAACGTCTGTCCCGCTGGAACCCAAGGGTCGATACTAGCAGGATGCTGAAAAAGCTCGCCAGCTTCGTTCTCGCATCGTTCAGACCCTCAACGTACCCCAGAGGGTACGCCTCGGGCCTTCGCTCGCTGCGGCCTTGCTGGACGACCTTTTTGAGCATCCTGCTTGTCGCGCTAGCCACCCTATCGATTCCATTCGTTTCAGAGGAGGGTACGGTACGCGCATTAGAGCCAGCCAGTGTTAGTCTCCAAGAGCAGAGCGATGGTCTGATGAAGAACGTCGAAGAAATGGTGGCGCATGGTGGAATGGGGGATGCGAAGGCTATTATCCATCACTGCGGAGAGGCTACGCGCTATGCCGAGACGATGATCAGGCAGCTCTCGGCGTCAGGTTCCCGTCGTGACGATGCGGTGACTTCCCTCAATGAAGTAATCCTGCAGTGCAACCGTGTCGCAAAAATTGGTATCCACGCCGATCCGGGCCAGCTTCTCAATCCTGCAACCAAAGCTCGTGCTGCTGCGCAGGAGTCGGTGAGATTGCTTGGACTGACCAAACCAAAGAAAAGCTAGCCCATCCGTCTCTGCGCGCATCGAACGAGACCTATCTTGTTTTGACCTTCTTCACAGGGAACAGGCAACCCGCCCCTCACTGCGTATCTCCTCCCACTCCCTACTTCCTCTTCAAGGGTGGGCTGGTTGATCCTCTATTGCGCGCGTCGAACAAGGTTACAGGTGATCCTTCCAAGCTCGCTCGTTTTCTCTTAGGGATGGGGGCTGATTGATCTCCCACTGCGCGCGTCCAACGAGGGCCTTCCGAGGCCGCGCGTTGCGCGAGCACAGGAGATCAACAGGCTCCATCCCGCTATTCCTTCACTGTCATCTTCATCACAATCGGCTTCAGAGGATTGTCGAATTCGTCGCGCGCGGCGGCGACGATCTTGTCCACCACCTCCATACCCCGAAAGACTTCGCCGAAGACGGTGTAGGTTCGGTCCAGCCCGCTGGCATCTGCGACACAGATATAGAACTGCGAACCGTTATCGTTAGGGTCGCGCGTGCTGTTGCTCTCGCGCGGCACCTTCGCCATACCGAGCGCGCCTCGTTTATGCGGCCGATCGCTGGTTTCCGGATTCAGCCAGTAGCCGGGACTGCCGGACCCGTGCAGGGAACGGTCTGGATTCTTGCTCAGCGGATCGCCGCCCTGAATGATGAATCCTGGCACAATGCGGTGGAAAGTGGTTCCGTCGTAGAACCCCATCTTAGCGAGCTTGAGAAAGTTCTCGACATGACGCGGAGCATCGTCCGGGTAGAATCGGATCTTGATCTCGCCGAACGGCGTGGAAATGGTCACGCGCGGGTCGATTTTTTGGAATTGCATAGTCATTGCATCAACCTAGCAAGTGCAACGCATTAGAGGCAAGAGGAGTGAGATGTGAAAAGTGAAACGTGAAATGCTTCAAGAAGGCTCAAGGGCTCTGACGAACTCCTCCTGGTTCATACGTTTTCCTTTTTACGTCCACTTTTCACGCTTGAGCCCGTCTCCGGGTTTAATGCGTAGCCAGATGAGCCCGCCCACGATGGCCACAGTTGCGGCAACGCCTAACGAAACAGGCCAGCCCCACTGATGGGCCAACCACGGTGTTAGGGTTGGGGAAATTGCGCCGCCGATATTGGCGCCGGTATTCATGAGCCCTGACAACGTCCCTGCATGGACTTTGGACAGATCGGTCGTCGAGGCCCAGTAGGCACCGACCGAAAAATAGAGCCAGCCCGCGCCGAATGACAGACTGGTGATCGCCAGGAAGGGAGAATCGACGACACCACCCAACGCAATGGTGCACCCGGCCAGGACCATGCCGGTCATGCCGGCCACGGCCCGTCCGGTGGTGAGCCCATAGCGGCTCGCAATTCGATCGGTCACCCAGCCACCCAGGGGACAAAACACCAACATGGCCAGAAAGGGAGCCGCGGCGTAGAGTCCGCCACGGAGCACGTCGAATTCTCGAACGTTGACGAGATAAAGATAGAACCAGGACAGATAGATGTATGCGACATAACCGAGGCAACTGTAGCTGATCACCAACCACCAGATGGTGGGAGTCCGACTGAATGTTCGCCAGGGCACGGCTGTGGAGGTGGCAGTCGGTGTTCGTTTAAGCAGCGCCTGTTCACCTGCATTCACCCAAGGATGTTCGTACGGCTGGTTGCGTGAGAGGAGCCACCAAAGGAGTCCCATCCCGATTCCGATCAGGCTCGCGAGATAGAAAACCGTCTGCCATTTCCAGTTGACCATCACCCAGGCGGCAATGGGCGGGGTCATGGCGGAACCCAATCCGATTCCTCCTATGGCGATTCCAATGCCGAAGCCTCGTGCATCAGCCGGGAACCAGTTAGTGACGGCGCGATTGAAGGCCGGCAGCGCCACGGCTTCTCCCACTCCCAGGCAAAATCGTACAAGCATCAACGAGCCGATAATCCCGACGAGGCTCGCGAGCGGAGTTGCGGCGACTATTGCCGTCATTGCCGTACAGATCGACCACCAAACGAGCGCAGCGGTGAGCACCACTCGAACCCCCCAGCGATCGGCCAGCCATCCTCCAGGAATTTGAAACAAGGCGTAGCCGACGACGAAGGCCGAGAAGACCCAGCCCATCTCTTGATCGGTCATCCCATAGGCCGGCATCATCTGACGCGCGGTCACTGAGATATTGACGCGGTCGATATAGGTGACAACGCTGATGAGAAACAGCAAGGCGAGGATGAGCCAGCGAATCCGTGAAGGGCGAGTCGTCAGTGTATTCACAAGGTTGAGTCGTGCAGTCTATACATGGGGGTGCCGGTGCCGGATTATACAGACTCACGGCTTACGTCACTATAGTTCGCATTACTCAAGAATGTTTCTGCTCTAATCGCTGAGCATCTTGCTGGCCCCAAATGTACTTGATCCTACGACCAGTTACCTGCACAATTCTACTTCAGTTGTCGCGATATCTCGTTCGGGACATCCTTTAGCTTTTTTCATGTCTCACGAGGGAGGTGTGCGATGAAGGTACTGGCGGTTCATCCAGGCCCGCTGATGTATACCAAGATCTACATGCGGCTGGAGCCATTGGGGCTTGAATTGGCTGCCCAGGCAGCTCGTCAGGAGGGCCATCAGGTTCACCTGATCGACTTACAAGCGGAAACCCACGCAGATTACTTCAAGATCATTGACCGATGGAAGCCCGACGTTGTGGCTTTCTCCTGTAATTATCTGGCCAATGTGCCGGAGATCGTAGATCTTGCCAAGCTGACCAAAGCAAAACTGCCCCAGAGTTTCATCCTGGTCGGCGGGCACAGCGCATCCTTCGTCGCGCATGAGTTCCTGGAGCATGGTGAAGGAACCATTGATTGCATCCTCAAGGGTGAAGGAGAAGCGGCCATCCCGCAACTCCTCCTGGCTGTTAGGCATGATCGCAAGGCCGTGACGAGCGTGCCCGGCGTCGTCACACTGGACGGAGAAGGGCCCCGTCCTCGCTTTGTAGAAAGCTTGGATGATCTTCAGCCGGCCCGCGACCTGCTGCGTCATCGCCACAGGTACTATCTTGGCGTCCTAGACCCTTGTGCGTCGATCGAGTTCACGCGAGGCTGCCCGTGGGATTGTTCCTTCTGCAGTGCCTGGACCTTTTATGGGCGTAGCTATCGTGCCGCAAGCCCGGACAAGGTGGTGGAAGAGCTGGAGCGAATCAAGGAGCCCGGCGTCTTCATAGTGGACGATGTCGCGTTTATCCAGTCCAAACATGGTATGGACATAGGCGAAGCCATCGCCAGGAAAGGGATCAAGAAACAGTATTACCTGGAGACCAGAGGCGATGTGCTCCTTCGTAACAAGGAGGTGTTCACCTTTTGGAAAAAGCTCGGTTTGCGGTACATGTTCATAGGCGTGGAGGCCATTGATGAGGAAGGACTGAAGCAGCACCGGAAACGTATCACTCTGGGAAAGAACTTCGAGGCGCTGGACTACGCCCGCTCACTCGGAATCAGGGTGGCCATTAATCTCATCGCAGACCCCGATTGGGACGCAAAGCGTTTTGAGCTGATCCGCGAATGGTGCCTAGAGATTCCCGAGATTGTCACAATCAGTGTCAGTACACCCTATCCCGGTACAGAGACCTGGCACACGGAATCGCGCAAGGTCCAGACCCGCGACTACCGCCTCTACGATATCCAGCATGCGGTGCTGCCGACCAAATTGTCGCTCACTGAGTTTTACGAGGAATTGGTCAAGACCCAGCAGGTTCTAAACATGAAGCATCTCGGCTGGTCTGCGCTCAAGCACACAGCCACGACAGCTGCCGGACACCTTCTTCGTGGCCAGACCAATTTTGTCAAAATGCTGTGGAAGTTTAACAGTGTGTACAACCCGAAGCTGCAGCTCTCCGATCACCAAAGACCGGTCAAGTATCAGATGGCGCTGCCGCCCGCGCCGAAGGAGACGGTCAATCCCAAGCTCCTCTACATTCATCATGCGGACGGAAGGAGGGGACGAGCCATCGATGACGCCACCGAACAGTTCGTGGACAGCACCCGCATGGGTACGAGCGCATAGACTGCCTGGGTAAGAAAAGTGGAGGTAGCTCGCTCGAGTGTTCTGATCATCTCGTCCAGTCAACAGAAACGGGCCGGCATTCTTCTTCGGAAGGCCTAGCTCTGCCAGTCACCCACCGCGTTCTACACTTGTCTCTAGCAGTGTGTAATTAGCTGAAGGCCATACTCGTCGGCTCACGTTTCACGAAAGGAACGCCTGCCCACCGCCCGGTCCTCATCATTTATGATAGTCTCTCAAATCGATGATGGCACGCTCACACCATACGGGCTTGGCCGTGATTGCGGTGTTCAAAGTGGTGAAGGGTCTGCTGCTACTCCTTCTCGGGTTGGGTCTTCTCAAGTTGGTACATGCCGAGATTGCCACGCTGTTCTCTCTGCTGATTGAAACCCTTCATCTGAATGCCGATTCGCGCCTCCTCCATGCTCTGGTTCTGAAAGTCGATGCGCTGCAGCCTCATAGTGTGCTGCTGGCGGCGCTCGTCAGTCTTGGCTATGCGGGTATGTTGTTGGTGGAGGGCGTTGGGCTGTGGCTGGAATTTGCCTGGGCCGCGTATTTGACGGTGGTGTCTACGAGCCTGTTGCTTCCGTTCGAACTCTACGAGATCTTTGAACAGGTATCGGTGCTTCGGGTCGCCGTGCTGCTGTTGAACCTGGTCATCGTGCTTTACCTCATCAGCCAATTGAAGCGCCATACCTTGCGCTCACGGGCGCAACTTCCAAGACATGACACGATTGCCTGATGAAAGCAGGATTCACGGGACCTGAGCGCTCAGTTGCGTCAGCCCCACTAGCCGCTCACGGGTCCGGCGTGGCTATGGGACCTTGAGATCAGGTATTTGATGATACTCGATGACGCGCTCTTGCACAGTATGGCTTGGTGCAGGCTCAGTTTGTGGTGAAGTGCTCGTTTCTTTCCCTGTTATCTCTTTGATCCAGTTCCCTGTGCGATCGTTTTCATAGGTTGTGATCCATCTGCTCGCTACACCTGATTGAAACGTCTCGGTCGTTATTCGGATTCGGTGCCCTGAATCGTCGTACTCACTCACGCTTCTTCCAGTCACCGCCCCATCCGGGCTATAGCTGATGATTTCGATCAATAGTCCGGTGCTGTCATGGTTGTGCCTTAACTCGCTGATCAATTGCCCGTCTCTAAACCTCCCCGAATAGATCAGACGTCCGAGGACATCGAACACATTCCGGTTGGTCTCCATGCCGTTGATAAGGATCATTTCTGATAAGTTTCCGGATTTGTCGTAGATTGAGAATTCAGCATAATGAAACTCGCCATCGTGGGTGGCGGCTACGACTGCTGTTTCCCGTCCGGCCGAGTCGTACGCGTAGGCGAAGAGTTTTCGATAGATGAGCGTTCGGGCGTCATCGTATGCGATTTCTTCGTGAAGTTTTCCATGCTGATCATAGGTAAATACATAGCTAGTTGAGATGTTGAAGTGTTCTTGATAGATGGCCGCTTCAGTTAGCCTGCCTGCGAAATCATAGGTTTCAGTCTGTAATAGACCTTGTGCCTTCGTGGTAACGGTTCGAACCGGGCCGATCAGATTATTCTTATCCCTGGCAGTCTCTGAAGAGGCGGTAGCGGCGGAAGCGCAGACCAGGGTAACTAGCAGGCCTATGGCGACAAGTCGTAGGAGCATATCTTCCCTCTGCGCCCGAACGATATTCTAAGTCTAGATAGAGAAAATAAGAAGAGGGAATTTTGGAAGAGATGGCGATGGGGATCAGCTAGCTCTTCGTCGCGGCCAGGTCGTTTGCCAAGTTACGGAAGGTATCATTCTTCATGAAACGCTGAAACGATGCGTTCTGGCGTGGGTCAGGCATTCCTTCTTCTCCGGGATTCTGATTCTTGCGATGGCGAAACGCTGTCTTGAGCGACTGCATCGCACGATCCAGGTCGTTCATTTCCGCAAAAGTGCAGGCCAAATTGTAGTGGAACATCGGATAGGTAGGATCGGCCTGTATCCCTTGCTCAAATGTGGTCTTTGCCTCCCTGAGATGACCGGTCATCCCATAGGCCATACCTAGATTGTCGATCAAGGTGCGCCAAAGGATTCTGTCAAGTTGCGGCTCTGCTTTTTCAAGCTCGAACGCCTTTTGATAGGGTGCAATAGCTCGGGCATATTCGTACTGCCGGGAAAGAGCGTTTCCCATATTGAGCAATTCCTTGCTATTGGGTGGTGCAGGCGGCGGAAGCCGTACCAACTCTTTAGGTGGAGCCGGAGCTGGGAGGCGCACCATCTTTTTGGGCGGGGCTGGAGCTGGGGGAGGCACTATCTCTGAGGGGAGTGGCTGTAAGCGAAGGGTTTTAAGAATAGATTGAAAGAACCGTGCATCGGCCGTGGTGTATTGTGCCTTCGACAGATGGATGTCGGCATAGACGTTGTCTTGCGCGATGCACGCATACACATTCTTTTGATCAACCCGGACTCCTCGGAATTTCTGAATCGTATACTCAAGGGTCGGTATCTCGCCGGTGGTGTTAAGTGCGATGTCCTGCCCACGGGTGACAGACGAGTCATTCTGTATCAGTCTGAGCTGTTCCAGGCATCCTTTTACAGAAGCCTTCATCGGGACTTTCTCAAGGGTGACAGATACGTCGAGTCCCGTCTTGGGATGGGAGGCCATAAGATAGCGGCGACCGTCTGGTTTGACCTGGTCTATCTCTTTCTTGAAACCGGTTAAGTCGATCGAAAGTCCCAAGCCCTTCTCGGGCCACGTCACAAATGTCGGAGGTTCGTTGCTTCCCGCAATCGCCTGTGAAGCGCCAGTGACCCCTGCCGGCGTGAAAAACCAGAGGCTGACGGCGCAGCCCACAATCAGGTTCACAACACCAGGCTGCATCTTTTGGCTCGCCATGTATTTTCCTATGGTGACAAGATGTTGTGCTTGCAGGGCCAGTGTAGGACAGGACCAGAATCCTCCAAAGAGAATTGCTGTTTGTGGTATGAGCTAACTTGACCTCTTCCACGAGATTCGGCCAAGCTTGCCTTGACGAATATTCTTTGCGGATGAACAATAGCCGGCTATTGGAGAGGGACAAATAGAGCCTATTCTGTGTGTGGTTGCCAGTCCACAACTCGGATCACACTCTTGAGGCGTGGAGGGTCAAGAACATGTCGCTACATGAAGATCGAGACGAAAGCAAAACTGAACAGACGATTGGTCGACGCGAGGCGTGCAAACGAATTGGCTTGCTGGGGTCGGCGATCATGCTGGCAGGGATCTCCGGCCTGACACGGGCGATGACATATGCAGAAGTACCACCAAGCGGGTTGGAGGGGCAGGGGCTTCCTCGGCGCCAACTGGGACGCACTGGTGTCACGCTCCCGATTTTAGGGCTTGGCGGAGGGCACCTTCTGAACACGAGTGATGAGGAGGGGGGCCGAATCGTACAGGAGGCCCTTGACGCCGGACTCACGTTTTTCGACAACTCATGGGACTATTACAACAACCGGAGCGAAGCGGTGATGGGGAAGGCGCTAAAAGGACATCGTCACGAGGTCTTTTTGATGACGAAGCTGTGCACCCACGGCCGCGGGAAAAAGATCGGCATGTTGCACTTGGAACAGTCGTTGCGTCGTTTTGGTACCGACTACCTGGATTTGTGGCAAATTCATGAAGTCGGCTGCGACGACGATCCTGAACTCCTCTTCCGCAAGGGGGGAGCGATTGAGGCATTGGCCGAAGCCAAGCAGCAAGGGAAAGTACGATTCATAGGATTTACCGGCCACACGAATCCAGCCGTGCATTTGAACGTGCTCAAGTATGACTTTCCATTCGATACCTGTCAACTTCCGCTCAATGTCTTTGACGCAACCTACAGCAGTTTTGAACGGCAGGTTCTTCCGGAACTTCTCAGGCGTGGAATCGCACCCATTGCCATGAAATCTCTCTGCGGGAATGGCAAACCGATCAAGCAAGGTATTCTGACGGTTGAAGAGGCAATGCGCTACGTGCTGTCCTTGCCGGTTTCCACGCTTGTGAGCGGCATCGATTCACGTGAAGTGTTACGTCAGAATCTGGCTATTGCCAGACGGTTTGTTCCCATGACGCAGGAAGAAATGGCGCAGCTTCGGCGCCGGGTCTCCGGTCATGCGACAGAGGGACAATTTGAACACTATAAAACGAATGCACTCTGGTCCTGTGACCGGCATGAAGCCGAAAGGCGTTTTGGCAGGCTCGAGCAAGCATAGCTTTGGTCAGGCAGATAGAGATCATACCCTTGAGGGAATGGAAGGGAAGCGCGCGAAGGCGATCAGCGCTGTGGTCGGAGGAGTTAGCTCGATCATCTTGCTTCGTCAAGTCCGCGACGTTCGTGAAGCGTGAAGCGCAGGATGGAATGAGGGAGTCTGCATTGTCGCAGCAAGACAGGTTTCGCGAGGAACACGTTCTCGGGCGATTTCGTGACGAACCACCCTGAATCATGCGGGTTAACGAGCCTTCTGCGGAAAATCAGGAGGGGATGGGTGAGCAGGAGTCACTGCCAGAGGTAGTTGGAATGGAATGTTGTGTAACTGAAGCGGAGGGCCGAGGTTCATCGACGGACTTTGAGGCGGCTGCACGGTGACACGACGCTCCCCGCCCGGTGGATCGAGAACGGTTGTAACATTTCCCTCGTGATCCTTGGACACTTGCGCCCCGCCCTCGGAACCAAGCGCTTGGTTTAAACGCTCATTCACGCTCGGCGCCAGAGGTGGTTGCTTCTCAGAGGCGAGCAGCATGCTTGGCCATGCTACTCCCACAATGGCGAGAAAGAGGACCACCTTGTACATAACGACATTGTACTACCGACTCACGTCTGGGTGACACCCCCCGCGTCCCGCTTTTCTCTCGTCAAAAGTCCGAAACGTTTCACGTTATACCTCTCATGTTTCACGGCTTAAAAGCCCCCTCCCAATGTAGGATACCGCTTACATAGCCTGCCTCGGTACAATTCGCCGTCACGGAGGTTGTAATGGCGTCACGTCCCTATTCTCGGGCCCATCATCGATTCCCGCTTTTCTACCCTGTTATCTTCGGCGGAGCTCCATTTATCGGCGAAGGCATTCTGACCAATCTGTCGTTGATGGGGTGCTCCGTCATGAGCGATCGAGAGGTCCTCTGCGGCAGTGACGTGCGCGTGAGTGTCCTGCTCCCAAATCAGAGGCCGGCCCTGTCGATTGACCTCGGCACGATCAAATGGGTCCAGGGCTGTGAGTTCGGAGTGGAGTTCCTTCGCCTGCCGCTTGAAGCACGGCAGCGCCTGAATAGCACTCTACGAATTGAACTCATTGAATTGCTGAAGGCCCGTTCGAGCAGAAGAGAATCCCCAGAATTGCTCAATCATGGAAACAGGCGTTAGGGCGTACATTCATACATGGCGCTTTATCCAGCAACTGCCCACCTCATTCTGCTTAACTCTCGCCAAAACGTTCGAAACGATTCACGTCTCATGATGTCTGCCGTTCTTGACGTGCCTGCGTCCCCAGCGTACTGTCTCGCGGTGTACGAATTGCAGTAAGAGGAATTGAATGGCGTCCGCATTCTCCCATGCCATTGTCGCTCTGGCGATGGGGAAGGCTTTTCGGAACAAGGAACTGAGTTGGCGCGAGTTGTTTCTGGGCGCGCTATGTTCGGCCTTGCCGGATCTGGATGTGATTGGATTGTACTTTGGCATTCAGTACGGTGATGTGTGGGGCCATCGCGGATTGACGCATTCGATCGTGTTTGCGGCGCTGCTTGCCGGGGGTCTTGTGGGTGTGTGGTATCGAGGCAAACCGGCAGCAATAATGACGGGGCTGTTTCTCTATTTCTTTCTCTGCACCGCGTCACATGGCGTGCTCGATGCAATGACAAATGGAGGATTGGGCGTAGCGTTCTTCTCTCCATTCGATACGACGAGATATTTCTTCCCTATGCGGCCGGTCCTTGTCTCTCCAATCGGCGTCAGCGAATTTTTCAGCGAATACGGTGTCCGGATCCTGGCCAGCGAAGCGATATGGATCTGGCTTCCGTCGTGCGTGGCGTTCTTGGTGCTTCGGGCAGTTCAGCGGCTTTGGCTAACCAAGTCAGTGCCGGCTCGCTCATAGTTGCGAGTAACCGCTCCTCCGAGCGTCTTCATCGTTCGTATCTGGTGCCTGCCTGGCCGTGCTACACTGCACGCCTCATGTTCGACGTGATTCTCTATCAACCGGAAATTCCTCCGAACACCGGCAACATCATTAGGCTCTGCGCCAATACAGGCACAAGGCTGCATCTCGTGAAGCCCCTGGGATTCTCGCTCGAGGATAAGCAACTGCTCCGTGCCGGATTGGACTATCACGAATTTGCAAAGATCACCGTTCACGATAGCTGGGTCAAGTGCGCGGATTGCTTCAAGGGGCGCCGTTTGTTTGCTGTCTCCACGAAAGGCACGGAATGCTACGACTTGGCTGAGTATGCAAAAGAAGACGTGTTTCTTTTTGGCCCTGAGAGCCGTGGCTTACCGGCGGAGATTCTGAATGCAGTCGCCGAGGAATGGCGTATCCGCTTACCCATGGTTGCTGGAAACCGGAGTCTCAACCTCTCCAACACCGTGGCGGTGGTCATCTATGAAGCCTGGCGGCAAGTTGGGTTTGAAACAAGAAGTTGAGCGGTCAAGATGCGAGTGTTCGCGCGTCGGTCAACTGGAACTTGCTTCGCGCTAGGACGGGATAGACCGAAAAGATCGGTGTATGAGCGGGAATAATGGACGTGGCGACATCCGGGAGCAGCTGGAGATGCAGGTTGACGAAATTAAAGCTGAGTCCTTGTTGCCAAGGATGACTGCCGGTGCCGGCATAGGCCGCGGTCTTTTCTGAGGCGTAGGTTCTGGTAAGGAGTCCGGATCCGCCTTGCAGCCCGTATTCGTGGAGGTCCGGCGCTCCCTGAACGAGTACGCTCACAGCAGCCGCGTCGAACCACACTTTGATATTGCAACTTATTTGAACATAAGGTCCAAGCGTGTTAGTGCCTTCAAGGAAGGCGCGAGGCAGGCCGATTTCAAAAGGTACGTCCGGTGCTACCGCGCGATCGACTTTTCCCATGTGTTGCTCTTTCAACGGCGACATCGAGACAAATAATAGATGAGAATCGGTCATCTCTAGGTCGAGCACCTGATCGTCGTAATAGCTGCAGAGCCGTCCCATCTCATAGCGGAGGGGAAACGAATAGCCGATCTTCGCGTACCAGATGCGCAGGCCGGCGTCCAATGGCTCGTCCGGTGTACGACTGATTTTCAGGTCGAATGGAAGCATCACGTGCCAGGCGCCGGTGCGTGAAGCGACGAACGGCGCGCAGGCGCCGGGGAATTCCTTGTGCACCGCCGTCTCCTCCGGCTCGAAGCGGCGAGCGGGGCTCGAGAAATGCTGAGCCACCTTGGCTTCCTTCGTCAGGCGGTATTTGTCTTGGTAGTAGCTGGATGCCCGCTGTTGCGCGATCGAGAGGAAGTAATCCGGCATGTCGGTTTCGATAATGATCTGCTGGGTCGCATCGCCCGGCGCGGCACCGCTACCGCTGCGTTCCGGCTTCATCGCTGCTGCATAGATGTCCAGTTCGGCTTTGAGCCGCTGGATATCCTGGTGGATGTGCCGGGATAGATCGGGGTCGAAAAATCCGGTGTTCGGCAGGATGTCAAATGCTTTTTGGAGGCAATCCAGCTTGTGACTGTATCGCTTCGGTTCGTCGGCGAACGCTTCGGCGACGGCCACAAAGAGATTGAACTGTTCTTCCGGCGTCAATCCAAGCGCTGAGACGTTGTGGTCCTTGATAAAGGCGAAGGCCAGAGGGCCGAAAGTTTCGGCTTTCCGAATGCAGAGGGTCAGGAGGTAGTTGTATTGTGCTCGCGCTTCTTCAGGCGTCATGGTCTGGCGCCACATACCCGGCGCGGTGCAATTCTAACGACTCACAGGAGGAGGAGCAAGGTGAGAGTGAGGAGTCGAGTGGTAATCTACGAAGCCTGCCGGCAAGTTGGATTTGGGGCGAGGGCTTGAACGGACAGTTCAGCATCGGTTGTCTCCCGCTGAACACCGAAAACGTTTCAAGAAATACGGCGTTCCATCGTGCGCGGTTCTTACACATCGTCCTCCGTAAGGCAGCGGCCGAATCCCTGTTGCTCGGCAAAGTGGTAGGCATAGTGTAGGGCTGCGAGATTGGCGACTCGTTCTTCTGCCTCTTCCCGGCTGTCCGAATAAATGATCTTGATCCCAAATCGCGCTGTCAGTGCGTCCAAGAAATCCATCATGCCGTTCTTGTGATATTGGCCGAGCCGCCCGCTGCCTTTGCTGGACTGAAACGTTCCTTCGATGACGAGAAACCGGTGTGGGTACTCCATGAGCAGTTCGAGTTCTAGTAGAAAGGGCGAGCGGTTGTTGGAGGGATTCGAGAAGATCGTGTTGAACTCTTCCACGCGCCGGCGTTCGACACAGAAGATCTCAGGCGCTTCTGCAATGGCATAATCTCCCGCCGGTAACGTCTGCCGAATAGTTCCGGCGATGCGGACGAGACGTTCGAACTCGTAAGGGAGATGCTCGTGGCTGTCGACGAGCATTGTAATGGCCGGCACCATGGTCTTGGGCCGGTCTTGCCGGGAGAGCATGATGAGCGACTGTGGACCGCGAGGGCCTTGGCGGGATGGTGTGGTCTGTTGAGCGCGTGGTGGAGTGGAGGCGTACGATTCCGACGATGGGCCTGTTGCAGGGGAGGGGCGTGGGGGTGGCCTGTGGGATGTCGATGGCTGTGCCGTGGCATCGTATCGTGCGCGTGCGACGGGGTCGCTGAGCGTTTGATAGGCCTGGTTGATCAGTTGTGTGCGGGCTTCCGCTTTCTGGTGCAATGTCGGTGAATGATTGAAGCGATCCGGGTGCCAAACCTGGATTTGTTCATGCCAGGATTGTTTTATGTCAGCTTCCGTCGCGCTGGGTAAGAGTTCTAGCAGCGTATAGTAGTTGATCGTTCGTTCTTCTCGCATCGGTCTCACCCTGTCTACAAGACGGAGTGTAGCGGAGTAAAATGGAGAGATCTAGCCCGCACATGTAACCAACGGTCTATCATGCTCCGGTTAATCATGGCCGGTATCATCATGCCACTGGGCGAGAGATACAAGGCTACTTACTCGGAAGTCCTCAGGCACGTCAGCAACCCACCGCTCCCGAGATCCGCAATGTCTGTCTGAGCAGGATGTCGGGCGTTGAGTCAGTACGCAAGATAAAATGGTTGGTAGTCCCGGTGAACTAACAACAATGCGTTACCTCAAAATTTTCTTTAGCTTTGTTCCGGCTTTTTCAGTGAGCCTGTTCACTCCTATGGATGGCGCTCGTTTAATCCAGGCAGGTGAGTCGGTCCAAGAAGAGTCTCTCGGTCAGAGCATGGACATGGATCGTCACGATCATGCGGAGGGGACTGTCGACATGATGGTTCCTCATCAAAAACATCTCGGGCCACACATGAAATGGACGGCGTTGCGGCCTGCGAACGCAGATGATGCCAGGCGTGCCGATCAGATCGTGCGGACGCTACGACAGGCTATTGCCAAGTACAAAGATTACCGGGTGGCCATGGATGACGGCTATGCTCCGCTTCATCCCGAGCGAACGCCAAAGCATTATCATTTCGCCAATAAGCAGCGCCGCCTTATGGCCAAGGTTCGTTTTGATCCGGCTGAACCGACCGCACTGTTATACAAGAAAGCTGGGTATGGTTATGAACTTGAGGGGGCGATGTATACCGCGCCGAGAGGTATGAGCGAGGAGCAGCTGAACGAACGCCTTCCGTTGAGCGTCGCGCAGTGGCATGCCCACGTTAATCTCTGCTTCCAGCCGGACGGTAGCAGACGCCGCATGACCCGGAAACAACTGGGGGAGACGGGGACGATTGCCACGGAATCAGAGTGTCAGAAAGCAGGCGGGCGATTCGTTCCTCAAGCCGGTGGATGGATGATTCATGTGTATCCGTTCGAATCGACTCCCGTAAGGATCTGGACCCACTAAGCGACAAAATTTTTGTGATGAGGCATCGTACGATTGGGCATACGCACAATCAGAAAGTGTCTGGAACTATTTCGGCCTGACTAGCCGCCTTAGCCCCGCCAGCAGCCCACCGAGTCCGGTCCTCGTCGTTTGTGTTTCGCTGAAAGGTTTTCAGGCGCACGAGATAGGCATGAGGTTGTTTTAAGCCGCAGGACAGCGTAGCTCGAGAAGCAAGTCTCGGAGGAGAGATTCATGGATTGCAATCGAGAATAAACGGCTGAGACGGGAAGTCTTGCCGTTCCCCCTTCGACATACTGCACGAGTAGGCTTCAGGGCTTCACGTGGCAACCCGTTACACCGACGAGGGGCCGGGCATTTTGAATACTTGTAGTTGTTTCGGGTGCACAAAGACCACATCCCCTTGGCTAAGCTTCAGCTCGCGATAGCGCTCTCTGGTGAGTTCGACCGAAATAATCTGAGGTGAGTCCTTCGATGCCAGTTCGAGCCGCACTCGCGATCCGGCGGTGATGACAAATCGCACGGTCGCCTCGAGCTGTGTCGGCGTGGTCCGGCTCAGGCTGAGTTCCAGGTCATGGGGACGGACGAACGTGACTTCGTGTTCGCCCGAAGCGTCCGCATCTTGTCCGCTTGTTCCCTTGTGCGAGGTGTGGTCGTGAGAAATGCGGCCGTGAAATACGTTCACATCGCCGAGAAAGTGGTAGACGAACGGTGTAGCAGGGTTTTCATAGACTTCGTCTGGCGTGCCGACCTGCTCGATATGCCCTTGGTTTAGCACCACGACGCGGTCTGCCGCCTCCAAGGCTTCCTCTTGGTCATGCGTTACAAGGATACTCGTAATGTGCAATTCGTCATGAAGTCGCCGAAGCCAGCGCCTTAATTCCTTCCGCACTTTGGCATCCAATGCGCCGAAGGGTTCATCGAGCAGGAGAAGTTTCGGTTCCACGGCCAGGGCTCTGGCCAGGGCCACGCGTTGACGTTGTCCTCCGGAAAGCTGGTTCGGATAGCGGTCGGCCATTGCTCGCATCTGGACCAATGAAAGCAATTCATCCACCTTCTTCTGAATCTTGTCGGGAGAAGGCCGTTGCGCGGAAGGTAGCACTCTCAGTCCGAACGAGACGTTCTCTGTGACGGTCATATGCCGAAACAATGCGTAATGCTGGAACACGAATCCCACGCGGCGGTCGGTAATCCGTTGATCCGTTACCTCGACGCCATGCAGGAGAATTCGTCCTTGGTCCGGCCTTTCCAGTCCGGCCAGTATTCTGAGCAGGGTAGTCTTGCCGCAACCGGAGGGGCCAAGCAGGGCGAGGAGTTCTCCTGACTGTGCGTGCAGGCTCACGTCGTTCAGGACGGTGAACGTCCCGAATCGTTTAGTGACGTGATCGACTTGGATACTCATGCTGGATGCCCTGGCTGCGTGCTCCAGGCTGGATCATGCGCCGATTGTGATGGAGCAGTTTTCCGTTCGATAATCGTTTTCGCTACAAGCGTCACAATGGCCAATAAGGTGAGGAGCGAAGCCACCGCGAATGCCCCGACGGCGTTATATTCGTTGTATAGGATCTCGACATGCAGCGGCATCGTATTGGTGAGGCCTCGGATATGGCCCGAGACGACGGAGACCGCTCCGAACTCTCCCATCGCCCGCGCATTGCAGAGGATCACGCCATAGAGCAGGCTCCATTTGATATTTGGGAGGGTGACGCGGGTAAACGTTTGCCATCCTGACGCGCCCAACGTAAGCGCCGCCTCTTCTTCTTCTCGTCCTTGCGATTGCATCAACGGAATCAGTTCGCGCGCGATAAATGGAAGAGTGACGAAAATGGTGGCGAGCACGATGCCCGGCAGCGCAAAGATGATCTTGATGTCGTGTTCGGCCAGCCACGGACCCAACCAGCTCTGTGCCCCGAATAACAGCACGTAAATCAGCCCCGAGATCACAGGGGACACGGCTAACGGGATGTCGATGAGCGTGATGAGGATCTGTTTGCCGACGAATTCGAATTTGGCGATGGCCCAAGCTGCCGCAATGCCGAACGTTAGGTTTAGTGGAACGGCCAGGGATGCAGTTAGGAAGGACAGGCGAATCGCCGCCAGAGCATCCGGGTCCGCGAATGAGACGAAGTAGCCCTCAAGCCCGTTCTTCAGCGCTTCGGTGAAGACAGCTGCGAGGGGGACGAATAGAAAGAGCGTCAAGTATCCAAGAGCTGCCACAATGAGCGCCCAGCGAACCAGGACGCTTTCGCTGGTCAACGAGGCCTTCCATTCCTTGTGTCTTCCTCTGGTAGCAATCTCTGTCGACATGTTTTTCTCTTTCTAACGAGCGGAGTGGCGAGCGGTGCCCCACCATTGAATGAGATTGATCATCAGGGCAAGGATAAACGAAACCACGAGCATGACGACTCCCAGCGCCGTGGCTCCGGCGTAATCGTACTGTTCGAGCTTGGTCATGATCAACAGCGGAGTGATCTCCGATTTGAGCGGCATATTGCCGGCGATGAAAATGACCGAGCCGTATTCCCCAACGGAGCGGGCGAATGCCATCGCCATGCCTGTCAGCAAGGCTGGCCACAGTTCAGGCACGATCACCGCCCTGAATGTTTGCCAGCGACTGGCTCCCAGGGTGACAGCGGCTTCTTCGACCTCCAAGTCCAAATCCTGCAGCACCGGTTGCACGGTTCGAACGACGAAGGGTAACCCAATGAAGGTGAGAGCGACTAGGACACCCAGGGGCGTAAAGGCGACTTTCAAACCCAGCGGCTCGAGATATCGTCCGATCCATCCATTCGACGAATAGATGGCGGTCAAGGCGATTCCGGCCACGGCGGTCGGTAGAGCAAATGGCAGATCCACGAGCGCATCCACGATCGAACGCCCGGGAAAGTGGTATCGCACAAGGACCCAGGCCACCACCGATCCGAAGACGCCGTTGATCAAGGCCCCCAGAAATGAGGCGCCGAATGTGAGCTGGTAGGAGGCAATCGCGCGCGGCTCAGTCACCGTGTGCCAGAATTGTTCCCAGGTCAGTGTGGTCGTTTTGATGAAGAGACCGCTGAGGGGGATCAACACGATCAGGCTGAAATAGAACAACGCAAATCCCAAAGTCAGACCGAATCCTGGAAGGACGCTCGGCTGTTTCAATACTAAGGACATGGATCTCATCGACTTTACTTGGGGCTCTGCAAATAGATTTGATCGAAGGTGCCACCGTCGGCAAAGTGTGTCTTGTGCGCCTTCTGCCAGTTGCCGAATATTTCCTTCAATGTGAACAATTCCACCGTCGGGAAAGTCGCAGCATACTTAGCGGCGGCTGATTTGAGCTGCGGACGATAGTAGTGTTTGCCTGCAATCTCTTGGCCTTCTTCGGAATAGAGATATTCCAGATAGGCTTGAGCGACTTGCCTGGTACCTCGCTTGTCCACGATCTTGTCTACGACGCTGACCGTCGGCTCTGCCAGAATGCTGATTGGCGGAACGACGATATCGAACTTGTCTTTGCCCGACCCTTTGGTGCTCAGCAAGATTTCATTTTCCCAGTTGATCAGGACGTCGCCGATGCCCCGTTCCACGAAGGTGGTCGTGGCGCCGCGGGCGCCCGAGTCGAGCACCGGCACGTTCTTAAAGAGACGCCAGACAAAATCCTGCGCTTTGGCTTCATCGCCGCCGGACTGTTTCAGAGCATAACCCCACGCGGCCAAGTAGTTCCAGCGGGCGACACCGGAGGTCTTGGGGTTCGGGGTGATGACGGAGACTCCTGGTTTGACCAGGTCGTTCCAATCCTTGATGCCCTTGGGATTGCCCTTGCGGACCAGAAACGTGATCGTCGAGCTGTAGGGCGCGCTATCGTGGGGAAGCCGGCTCTGCCAGTTTGCCGGAAGCAGCCCGGCTTTTTCGGAAATGGCGTCGATATCGTATGCCAGCGCCAGTGTCACGATGTCGGCCTCCAAGCCATCGATGACAGCTCGTGCCTGCTTGCTCGATCCTCCGTGGGATTGCAAGATCTTGACGTTCTGGCCCGTCTTGGCCTGCCATTGTTTGGCGAATGCCGCATTGAACTCCTGGTAGAGTTCGCGTGTTGGATCGTAGGAGACGTTCAGGATCGAGACGGATTCTGCCGCCTGGATAGACGGAGTGAATCCCAAGGCTCCGGTCAGGAGCGCGAGAGTGAGAACCAACGGCTTCAAAATCATGGGAAGGTCCTTTCTATTCGTTATGAAACCCCAGAATCTTTAGTGTGTGTGGTCAGGGTTGCGGTGGAGTTTTTTGCCCTCGCGCTCTGGGGCTGGCTGAACGGTCAACGCGGCAAGCGCATCCTGATACCGAATCTGCAACTCTTCCCGCTGATCCGGCGCCCAGAAGCGGGCCGTCGAACTCGCCTTGGCCAGAAAATCCTGCGGCTCGAATGTCACGTCATACAATGCCGAAGCTTCCGGGATGTTCGGCAGTTGCCGGTCGTACTTGCTGATATCGGGACCAGGGCTATGCCGGGTGTGCACGGCGCTGATGATTAGGTGCAGAATCGGCCCTTGGATGGAGATCCAGCCCGTTGTGGTTTCCTGATCTCCCTGATCCGTGGCATGACTCAAGTTGAAGTAGACACGTTCTGTCGGTTCGGCCAGAGATAGCGCCGTTGAAAGAGGCAACGCCAATACGGCGATCTCTTCTTTCCGGAATGCCCTGGTTCGATCGGCTTGACCGAAAATCAGGCGGTGAACGATGTTCCGTCGTTCCGATGCGCGAACCCCGCGGAGCAAGGTACCTACCTCCACTGCCGTCAACGTGGCGGGATGCGCATTGGACATGGAGTCGGGGTCCTGTTCCAACCGAACCGTATTCAACCCTGCGTCAAGGATTGTCCTTCCCGACGAGACAGGCTGGCTCGCGCAACCAGCGACGATGGTTACGACGGCGGTGAGCAACAGCGCGCGCATAAGCCATGCCGACCACTGCGTCAAATTGTTCTGGTAGCGATTCATTATTGTCCCTCCTGTCGTTGAGCGACGCCGTTCCGCGCGGCTATGCGATCGAAGCCGTGGTCTTGCAAGAGGGTTTGTATCTGGGGTCTCTCCAAGAAACTAATGAAATCCCCTGCGCCCGAGATGTTCTTGGCGGTCCAGACGGCGGCGACTCCATAGTGGATCGGCGTGTGCGAGTCCTCCGGGGCATCATCGAGAATACGGATCTTCTTATTCCCGACGGCGTCTGTCCGGTAGACGACGCCGAGGTCGGCCTCGCCCTTGGCGACCAGATCCAGAACGGCTCGCGAATGCTCGGCATAAACAAGTTGCGACTTCAGTTGGGAATCGAGCTTGCTGTACTTAAGATACTGAGCTGCCACTTTTCCTACCGACGAGGTTTTCGGATCGCCGATGGCGATATACCGGATTAGGCTTGTGCGGAGATCCTGGACCGAAGCGATCGGCGCTGGGAGCTCCGTACCGGCAATCAGGACCAACGTGGTGCCGGCATAGACACGTCTTGTGCCTTGGATCATAAGCCCTTTCTTCTCAAGTTCGTCGATTTCTTCAACCTGCGAAGGCAGGAACACATCGATCGGGGCGCCCTCTTCGATTTGCTTACTGAGGGTTTGAGACGGTCCATAAATGACTCTCACGTTGATGTCCTTATTGGTCGCTTCGAAGAGAGGGAGTATTTTTCGAAAAGCATCTCTCAGGCTGTTGGCGGCTGCGATTGTGACGGTCTCAGGTGCTGCCTGCACGGACGGCGCTGTCCACACGGTCGTTGTCAATACACCGAGAAACAACAGGCTTCTCAAGAGTAAGTTTTGTCGTGGCATGGCGTATCTCCTGGTAATCGTGATGAAGTTCATCATCCGTTTAGAAATAGAACTGGTACTGTACATTGATACGGTTTTCGACGAGATCGCTACCGAATCCCGGTTGGCTCTCGAACGGAAACCGGTCGGGGGCTCGTCCGCCGCTCCCCAATGTGATGTTGGAGTAGTCGATGATGAGCCGATTGTTGTATGTGCCGTCGAAGCTATAGCTCAAAGCGGCGCCGAACTCTTTGGTTATATCGTCTTTCTGTTTCGTGGACGGATCCAGCACCCCATACCGAAGTGCGAGCTCGAGCTTCCTCGGAATGATGTATTTGCCGACCTGCACGTACCAGCCCCAGGCTTGGCCGAGCTCCACCGGAGGTCCCAACACCACTGCGGTCGAAGGAGTGAAGGGAATGGATCCATCGTCTGTACTCCGCACCCGCTGATGCCGATAATAGCCTTCCGATTGGAGTGACCATCCCTGATACTTCGCGATGAGATCCACCTCATAGGTCTGGAAATCGTAAATCCCTCCAGCGAGTAGCCGGCCGTTGTTGCTACCTGTGATGGACTGGCGGTATGCGCGACTGACAATGTCTGATCGAATCGAACTCAGATAGTTCTGGGCCGGGTTATAGGCATATCCAGCTCCAATCGCGACTTGAGGCACCCGAGAATAGAGGATGTCCCCCTGGCCATATCCAGGATTGCCTGAAAACTTGTACAACAGCCGGGCTGTGTACATCATCTCCCCGTTGTTGAAGCGGGTGTCGTAGTTGAAGGTCCGTTGTTGGCTGGTGGGAAGACTGGCGTTGTTGGGGAGAGCCTGACTGACGGCCGTGCCCTCATTCGTGAGGTTGGGTCCGACTCCCCCCCAGATCCCGAAGGCATAATTGAATTTATATTTTTCTTCATCGCTCAATACCACGATTCCGATATCTCGACTGTTGATCAGGTTGGCGGCAAACGTTCTCTGGACAAGCAGATTTTCTGCAAAGGAGGACGTGGCGTTCGAGCTGATGAGGGCGCGATTGAACCAGACTTTCTGTTGCCCTGCCTGGACGGTTGCAAATGGGATATGCCAGGAGGCGATATAGGCATCGAGGAGACCGGCCCTGCCGCTGCCACCCTCTTGATTGAAGGCGTTCTGATTCAGCTGTAGCGAAAAATTGTAGCGAAGATCCGGATCGAAGGCGAATCCCATGAATTGCAACTGGGCCTGGGGCACCGTAAAGTTGCTTGCATCGCTCTGGTTTCTGATGGCCCGAAACTCTACCTGCCCGCCAAGGATTTCTGGGTTCCTCGAATCTCCAACAGTCCCCCATGCTTCGTTATAGGTACTAAAGGTATAACGTACTTGGGTGAGCAGCCGCATCTTGAGCAGGAACTTCGACCCAACGCGGATGTTCAACCCGTTATTCACGTCGATATTGAAGTTTGGTTTGGAGACGCGCTCTTTGGTTTCAATCACCTTAAACCCTTTGTCGTATTCGTCTTGGGTAATGATGCCCTTGAGGAGTAGATACTTGAGGCCTGGATCTTCAGTGGCCATATACTCCCATCGGCCGTCCTTCTTCTGTAGCTGGCCTTCCTCCACCGCCCATCCCTTCGAGCTGAGCCCGAAGACCAGGCCTGTGAATACCATGCTGATGATAATGAACCGGAGATGTCTCATGCGCGACCTTCCTTTTGTGCATGGAACCTCCGGTGGTCCGGTCAGTTACAGATTGAATTAAATAGCTGTGATAAGAAGTGTTATGCCTCCAGTTGTCTGGACGGCACGGGGACCTCCTTTAGCTATGACAACAATATTGTGCGGGCACTTTCACCTCGTCCATTAGATGGCTCGTGAAGAATCCGTGTCGATGCGGATCTTCTCCTTGCGTTCGATCTGAACCACTTTCGAATCGTGGATGATAATTTCCACTGAGCCGTAGCGAATCTCTTGAAGGACGCGAAGAATCCGCTGCGTCAATTGACGGTGCGTCTCATCTGCCAGCCCGTTAGAGTGTGGTAGGGGAATATCCATGTTCTTATCATCTATCGGCTTCGGAGAGAAACTTTATATCCTACTTATCCGATCATGATTGAATACCACACTTATAATATAAGTAATGTAACATTGTCAACAATATAAATTTAAAATTACTAATGCCATGAATATGATCAAGGCTAAATTATGCCAGTGCAATATTTTAGGTTTTAATTGATGCATTATGAGACATAATACTTGACATATAGCAATGTTAGTTGCTATTCAGTGGTCATGAAAATTCCGAAGAATCCAACCGAAACGGCCTCCAAGTTTTCCAATCACCTCAAATTGCTCCGTACCCAGAAAGGTTTCTCGCAAGGCGAACTGGCTGCTCGTGCAGGCATCACGCGGCAGGCGGTGTCTTCAATTGAGTCAAATCTGTATTTGCCGACAACAGGCGTTGCCCTTCGTTTAGCTTCGGTGCTGGCTTGTCGCGTGGAGGATCTTTTCAGTCTGGGATCAACCGAAGACGTCGTTGAGGGAAAGTTGATCGGCCATCTTCCGCGAAGCGACATGAAGGCTTCACCCCTTCGAGTCAAAGTGTCGACGGTGGGTTCAAGGAGAATCGTGCGATCGATAACCGGATTGGGTGAGATGCTGTCCTTTACCGTTCCTACTGATGGCTATGTCGTTGAGGCGCATGGTCAGACCTCGGGTGCGACGGTGCGTGTAAAACTCTCGCGCGATCGTCAGGCGATTGAACAAGCGATCTCTGTGGCTGGCTGTGATCCAGCAATCTTCCTTGCTGGCGAGCACATGCGGCGGCACAAGGACCAAACTTCCTTGGTCGGCTGGACCATGGGAAGTATGGCGGCGCTTCGAGCCATGCAGCAGGGCGAAGTTCATGTCGCAGGTGTGCATCTATTCGATTCGACGATGGGGGAGTCAAATCTGCCATTCCTCCGGAGAGTATTGAAAGGCTCGAACTATGCGGTCATCACATTTGCGACTTGGGAAGAGGGTTTGCTGGTTCAAGCGGGTAATCCAAAATCTATCTGTGCGATCGACGGCGTAGTCAATCCTCACGTGACGCTCGTGAATCGGGAAGAGGGAGCTGGGGCCAGGCTGTTGCTGGATCAACGGTTACGCGCAGCGGGAATCAATTCGGATCAAGTGAAGGGCTATGGCACGATCGTCGCCTCGCATTTCGAAGTTGCGCGTGCGATTGCAAGCCGCCAAGCGGACGTCGGGGTCGGGATTCGATCCGCTGCGCAACTCTTTGAACTTGATTTTGTACCGCTTCAAGCTGCGCGCTACGATCTTGTTGTGCCCAAAGCGTATTTGAAGCTCCATCCGACGTTAGCCCATTTGTTCGAGACGCTTGTCAGTCGTCCGTTTCGAAATGAAATTGAGGCGCTGGGTGGATATGACACGAGCGAAACAGGAAAGCTTCATGCATTGCGTGTCGGCTGACGGAAGGCCCCCTCATGCTCGCACTGGCTGTTCGGCCGACCATACTAACCTTTTGGTCGGTACTTCGTGGCGTGCCCCCTCAGCCTGTGTGTTTCGTGCCATGAAGGAAGCGCCGACACGTTCCAGAATTGTCGAGCGCTCCTCTTTGATCGGGCTTCAAATCTTTCATCCGGTCGTCTTATATCGTTCAATGAAATACGGGGAGAAACTGATGGTCAAGAGAAGATGGTGGGGTGCCTTCCTGAGTATCATGCTCCTAATTGTGGGAGTGGAGTCGGTGAGGGCCGTTGAGTACGGTGAGGTGGTCCAGAGGAACGGAGAGTGGGTATTTCGATCGACCGAAGACCCTGTCCTCAAACTTATGCTCACGAAGGGACTGATCACGAACGAGAGATACCTCGAAGTTTCAGCACAAAAGGGAAAAAACTGGATCGAACCCGCCGATGCGGTCCTCAATCTACGGAGGGACATCGAATGGAACCGATATGTGAAAACAGCGATGCACTTACCCGATTGGATTGACCTGGGCCTCGAAAACCGCACCCGATTTGAATCGTACGACCACCCCTGGCGCGCTACCCAAGTTGCAGGGGGCGGTGGAACCGATGCCCAGTTAGCCCTCCGATCCAGAGCGCGCGTAGGATTAGGGGGCAAGGGCCCCTTCCGATTTCTCTTCGAAGGGCAGGATTCGCGGGAATTGTCGAACGATGAGCCGGGGGATTTCAGGAATAACACGACGGTCAATCAATTTGACATCTTGCAGTTATTCGGGTCGGTGACCGTAAACAATGTGGGAGGGAGTGGATTGCGAACAGACTTGCATTTCGGCCGTATGACCATGGATTTCGGAATGCGCCGATACGTTGCCCGAAACGATTTCCGAAATACCACGAATGCCTTCGATGGGGTCCATTGGCAAATCGGCGAAGGCCAAACCTGGCGATTTAGGGCCTTTTTGGTGGAACCAGTGATTCGGAAACTAGAGCAACTGGACGAGCAGACCGCAAAGAGTGTCTTCTGGGGGGCCTATGCGGAGAGCCAACACTTTCCCTGGTTCAACGTGAATGCGTATTATTTCGGGTTAAACGATCAACAGCAGCAAAATAAAAATCTTCACCGTACGTATAGTACGTTTGGCCTTCGCCTATTCAAGTCTCCCGCGATCAACGAATTCGATTATGAATTCGAGGGGGCCGTTCAAACGGGACGCTTGGGCAACGTCGATCATTTTGCCTATAACCCAAACGTTGAAGCCGGGTATACCTTTAATCTGCCGTGGACTCCTCGGTTTTTGGCGCAGTATGCCTACTCCAGCGGCAGTCGCACTCCAGGAGGAAGCCAGGACGGAAACTTTGATATCCTGTTCGGCGCCCGTCGATTTGATTTGACTCCCACGGGAATTTGGGGACCATTTTTCCGGTCCAACATCAGTGCTCCCGGATGGAGGCTGAGCGCCCAGCCTGCCGACAATGTGACAGTATCGGTCAAGCAACGGTTCTGGTATCTGGCGCAAGCGACCGCAGCGTTTGTGGGTAGCGGTTTACAAGATCCCACAGGAGGGTCAGGAAACTATTTAGGGCACGATTTGGAACTTCGAGCGCAATGGGCTCCGCTATGGGCTATGAGACAAAACTTGGACTTTGACTTCGGGTATGTTCATTGGTTCAAGGGTTCCTATTTTGACAGTCCCGCCATCATCGCCCAAATGCCCGCCGGTGGAAACAAAGATTCAGATTATTTTTATGCTTCGGTGAGAGTCAGGTTGTAGGAGTGATGGCTGTAACAATGTAGAACCCGCCATTTAGTGGAAGTGTTTGGAGGTCTACGATGAAAATGTTTTTACTATCCCTGGTTCTTGTTTTCCCCATGGCCGTGACGCCTGCTTTGGCTGAGCAGGTGTTGGTGGCGGTAGCTGCCAATTTTGTTCCGCCGTTTCGAGAAGTGGCGATGGAGTTTGAAAAATCGACAGGTCATAACGTTCAGGTTGCCTCGGGCTCCAGCGGGGCTTTCTTTACTCAGATTAAGAACGGCGCGCCTTTTGACGTGTTCTTCTCTGCCGATAATGAAAGACCGAAACTTTTGGAGGATGAAGGGTTGGGAGTCAAGGGCAGTCGGTTCACTTATGCCATCGGGCGTCTCGTGCTCTGGAGTCCCGATCCCAACCTGGTGAAGGGGGAAGATACGCTACGCTCCGAGAAGTTCAAGCATCTTGCCATCGCGGATCCCAAGACCGCCCCCTATGGAGTGGCGGCCAAACAGGCCATGCAGAATCTGAGCGTATGGGAGAATATACAGCCTCGGCTTGTACTAGGAGAGAGTCTGGGCCAGACCATAGGATTCGTCGAGTCCGGCAATGCCGAATTGGGCTTTCTCGCCTTGTCCCAGGTCATGGATCCAAAGATCAAGGGCAAGGGAAGTCGCTGGGATGTGCCGATCAATCTGCACGAACCGATCCAGCAGGATGTGGTCTTGCTGACGAAGGGAAAGGAAAATTCAGCGGCGAAAGCCTTGATGGAGTTCATGGGTAAACCGCAGGCAACAGCGATCATCGAGCGGTATGGATATGAACTGAAATAGCGACCCCCGGCGTTCCCCGTCGATTATAGCCCGTCCTTTCCCACGTTCCTCCCTGGCATGAGCGATACCAGGGAGGGTCTGCTATCGGATAGTTGACAAGTGATAGAATACCCGTACAAACTGAGAAATATACGGTAATAGTTGACTGAAAAATACTATAAACGTATCAAGTGCCAAAACAAGGTTGTGTGAAAGAAGCCCGACCTTCGAGGGAATACGAGTCAGGATCATGACTGAAATGGATCTTAGCGCGCTATGGGTCACCTTGCGACTGGCTGCGATGACTGTGATCGTCCTGCTGGTCGTGGGTACGCCTCTCGCTTGGTGGTTGGCTCATACCCGCTCCCGATTCAGACCGATCGTGGAAGCCGTGGTGGCGCTGCCGATTGTGCTTCCGCCCACCGTCCTAGGATTTTACATTCTCGTCGCGCTCGGTCCCTATGGACCGCTAGGTTGGCTGACGAATCTCACTTTAGCGTTCACCTTCACAGGGCTCGTTATCGCCTCAGTCTTTTATTCCATGCCGTTTGTAATACAGCCGCTGCAAGGCGCTTTTGAGGCTGCCGGCAAAGCTCCATTGGAAGCGGCCTGGTCGCTCCGCGCCTCCAGGTTGGATGCTTTTCTGACGGTGATATCTCCGATTGCGCTAAGGGGATACATCAGCGCTGTCGTGCTGGGTTTTGCGCACACGATGGGAGAGTTCGGGGTAGTCCTCATGGTCGGGGGGTCCATTCCGGGACAGACGAAAGTCCTGTCCACGACCATCTTTAGTCATGTGGAAGCGATGGAATATGCTCAGGCTCATGCGATCTCTGCATTTATGCTGATCTTTTCGTTTCTGGTGCTGCTGGGAGTGTACGTCGCGAATCGCCGATTTCCCATACACGTGTCATGAGCCGCTTGGCTGCACGCTTTAATGTGCGCTATCCGAACTTTCATCTGAGCGTCGACTTGAATTTGCCGACATCGGGCATCACCGTGCTGTTTGGGCCTTCAGGATCCGGAAAAACAACATTGCTGAGATGTCTAGCGGGACTTGAGCGTGCAGCCGATGGATTCATGCAGTTCGGCAACGACATCTGGCAGGATGAAGCAAAAGGCGTGTGTCTGCCGCTCTACACCCGCCCGATTGGGTACGTATTCCAGGAGCCTCGATTATTCCCCCACTACAGTGTGCGTTCAAATCTCCTTTACGGGTACAAGCGTATCCGTATGGAGGAACGTCGTATTTCGATTGAGCAGGTGGTCACTATTCTGGGAATCGCGCATCTTTTGGAGCGCCGCACCCACAAGTTATCTGGTGGCGAGCAACAACGGGTGGCGATCGGCCGAGCACTGCTCACGAGCCCCAAGCTGCTGCTGCTGGATGAGCCGCTCGCTTCGCTCGATATCCAGCGCAAGCAAGAAATCCTCCCGTTCATACACCGGCTTCATGAGGAACTGCGCATACCGGTGATTTATGTCAGCCATGCGATCAGCGAAATTCTACAACTCGCAGACCGTGTCGTTCTCTTGAAACAAGGCAAACTCGTGGGGGCCGGCGCGCTCAACGAGATGCTCACCACCCTGGAGTATCGGGGAAGTTTTGGATCGCTCCGAGTCGGCGCAGTCTTGGACGCTCGTGTGGAAAGCCACGAACCGCAGTACGGTCTCACCCAGCTCGAATTCAAGGGCCAGTTCCTGTTTGTGCCGCTTCAGCCCGTGGCCATTGGACAACCGGTGCGCGTGCACATTCTTTCCAGCGATGTCAGTCTTGTCGTAGGTCGAACCAATTCTCCGACCAGCGTGTTGAACATTCTTGAGGCGAAGATTGTTGAGATCAGGGAAATGGATCAGTCTTCGGTAGACGTGTTATTGGATATCGGAGCGCCGCTCGTCGCCAGCATCACCCGAAAATCGCTTGCCAATCTTGGATTGAAACCCGACCAGCAGGTATTTGCACACATCAAAGCAGTGGCGCTTAATGAGGAGCTGACGGAGTAGATGAGCGCGTTTTTCTATGGCCTGTTGCGCTCGAAAGAGATGGGGAAGCGTTCTAGGAGAGAGAATCGTATGAAGCTAGTTCAGTTTACTTCGTGGCTGCTATTACTCTTTCCCGTGACTGTGTCCGCGCAAGTGGACCACACCCATTCTCCTGCCACCGCCGAAGACTGCACGAAACTGTCCCCCGAATTGCAGGCAGTTGTAACTGCGATGGATGGGCCGGGATCGAAGATCGAGGCTTTGGCAAAGCCGGAGAGCAGTCTAGCAATTGAACCTGGTCTCCACAAACTGGAGGTGGCTCTTCGACCGCTGTCGGGAGTCTCGCTTGTGGGAAAAGAGGGTCTGTCCCGGCAGACTCTAAGGTCGGAGGGTGCCATGGCTGAGCAAACAAAGCCGAGGGAGAA
>Ga0187894_10001226_pt1 | contig 33422 bp, 36 predicted proteins | sample GBC1701081metaG_FD_136650 | JGI IMG/M metagenome (GOLD analysis project Ga0187894, IMG submission 136650) | White microbial mat communities from a lava cave in the Kipuka Kanohina Cave System on the Island of Hawaii, USA - GBC170108-1 metaG ...
CGTCGGCGTGGCTGTCGTCAATTACAAGATGCCGCGCCTGCACACCAAGGCCGAGGTCCTGAACAATGCCCGCAACATCGCGCGCATGCTCGAGGGCATGAAGACCGGCCTGCCCGGCATGGACCTGGTGATCTTCCCGGAATACTCGACGCACGGGATCATGTACGACAGCAAGGAGATGTATGAAACGGCGTCGACAATTCCCGGCGAGGAAACCGAAATCTTCGCCCAGGCCTGTCGCAACGCCAAGGTCTGGGGCGTGTTCTCTCTCACCGGCGAACGCCACGAGGAGCATCCCAACAAGGCGCCCTACAACACCCTGATCCTGATGAACGACAAGGGCGAGATCGTCCAGAAGTACCGCAAGATCATGCCCTGGGTGCCGATCGAGGGCTGGTATCCCGGCAACTGCACCTACGTCTCCGACGGCCCCAAGGGCCTGAAGATCAGCCTGATCATCTGCGATGACGGCAACTTCCCGGAGATCTGGCGCGACTGCGCCATGCGCGGTGCCGAGCTGATCGTGCGCTGCCAGGGCTACATGTATCCGGCCAAGGAGCAGCAGGTCCTGATGGCCAAGGCCATGGCGTGGGCCAACAATGTCTACGTGGCGGTGGCCAACGCCGCCGGCTTCGATGGCGTCTATTCCTACTTCGGCCACTCGGCGATCGTCGGCTTCGACGGCCGCACCCTGGGCGAGTGCGGCGAGGAAGAGATGGGCATCCAGTACGCCCAGCTCTCGGTATCGCTGATCCGCGACTCGCGCCGCAACATGCAGTCGCAGAACCACCTCTTCAAGCTGCTGCATCGCGGCTACACCGGCACCATCAATTCCGGCGATGATGTGCGCGGGCATGCAGTCTGCCCGTATGAATTCTACAAGAACTGGATCACCGATCCGGAGGGCACGCGCGAGATGGTCGAGGCCATCACGCGCCCCACGGTGGGCACCGACGAATGCCCGATCGAAGGCATCCCCAACCGCCGCGCTACGCATCGTTAGGATAGCTGAACCCGGGACCTCTGGCCGGCATCAGGCCAAAGCTTGTTTTCGCCTGACTTGAGCGGGCGGGACGCCCGCGCTCCCAGGAGGTGCCCTACTCGGAGTATGCCATCATGCCCGCAGATTACGAAATCTTCGATCTCGGCGACGTGCGCCTGCAAAGGGGCGCGACCTTGCGGGGCTGCAAGCTGGCCTACAAAACCTTCGGGCAGCTCAACGCCAAGAAGGATAACGTTATCGTCTATCCGACCTGGTACTCGGGCCAGCACTACGACAACGAGTGGCTGGTCGGCACCGGCATGGCGCTCGACCCGCAGAAGTACTTCATCATCATCCCCAACATGCTGGGCAACGGCTTGTCGTCGTCGCCCAGCAACACACCCGAGCCCTACAACGGGCCGCGCTTCCCGCAGGTCACCGCCTGCGACAATGTCCGCCAGCAGCACCGCCTGGTGACCGAGAAATTCGGCATCGAGCACATCCGGCTGGTGACCGGCTGGTCGATGGGCGCCCTGCAGACCTTCCATTGGGGCGCGCTCTATCCTGACATGATGGACCTGCTGGCGCCGTTCTGCGGCTCGGCAAAATGCTCGCGGCACAACTTCGTATTCCTCGAAGGCGTCAAGGCGGCACTGACCGCCGACGCCCACTTCCTCGACGGCTGGTACAAGGAGAAGCCTGCCAAGGGCCTGCGCGCCGCGGCGCGCGTCTACGCCGGCTGGGGTTTCTCGCAGGCCTTCTACCGTGAGAAGCTCGATCTCGAGGCGATGGGCTATTCCTCGCTCGAGGACTTCCTGGTCGCTTTCTGGGAAGGCTTCTTCCTGCCCAAGGACGCCAACAACCTGCTGACGATGCTGTGGACCTGGCAGAACGGCGACATCAGCGACAACGCGCTTTATGGCGGCGACTTCAAGAAGGCGCTGTCCGCCATCAAGGCCAAGGCCTATGTCATGCCAGGTCAGACGGACCTCTATTTTCCGCCCGAGGACAGCGCGTTTGAGGTCGAGCATATGCCGAATGCGACGCTCGTGCCGGTGCCGTCGATCTGGGGACACTTCGCCGGCGGCCCCGGTACCAACCCGAAAGATGTCGCCTTCATCGACGGCAAGCTGAAGGAGCTGCTGGCCAGTTGATTCTCCGCTCCCCGCGGGAGCGGGAAGGGGCCCATCGCGCTAGCGATGGGAAGGTGAGGGGTAGGATCGATCGAACTCTGGTCGGAGAGCTGTAGACTGTCCATTCGTACCCTCACCCTCCCATCGCTTCGCGATGGGCGCCTCCCTCTCCCCGCTCTCGCGGCGAGAGGTGTTAGAGGAGCCGCCATGACGCTCGACGCCTATCGCATCGCAACCGAACCCTACTATCGCCCACTGGGTGACGAGATCGCGCTCTTCGAAGCTGCCTACGCGACGCGCATGCCGATGATGCTGAAGGGTCCGACCGGGTGCGGCAAGACGCGCCTCGTCGAGCACATGGCCTGGCGCCTGAAGCAACCCCTGATCACCGTCGCCTGTCATGAGGACATGACGGCATCGGACCTTGTCGGCCGCTGGCTGCTCGACGCCGACGGCACGACGTGGCACGACGGGCCGCTGGCCACGGCCGTGCGGGCCGGCGCGATCTGCTATCTCGACGAGATCGTCGAGGCACGCCAGGACACGACCGTCGTCATCCACCCACTGACCGATGACCGGCGTATCCTGCCGCTGGAGAAGCGTGGCGAGCTGATCGCAGCGCATCCCGACTTCCAGCTCGTGATCTCGTACAACCCGGGCTACCAGAGCGTCGTGAAGGACCTCAAGGAATCGACCAAGCAGCGGTTCGCCGCCATCGACTTCCGCTATCCAGCGTCCGACGTCGAAGCCGAGATCGTCGGTCGCGAAGCGCGGATCGCAACCGACCTCGCAACCACGCTGGTTGCCATCGCCGAGCGCAGCCGGCACCTCAAGGGCCACGGCCTGGACGAAGGGGCATCGACCCGCATGCTGGTCAACGCAGCACGGTTGATGGCGCAGGGTATTTCCCTGTCCCAGGCCTGCGATGCCGCGCTGGTGGTTCCCCTGACCGACGATGCGCAATTGCGCGAGGCTCTGCGCGACGCGGTCCTGGCCTGCGCCGCATGACGCGACGCGGCACGGCGGGCATCGCCTCGCTGGGCGGCGTGCGCGCCGCGCGTCGCATCACCACGTTGTTCGACGCCCGCCCCGATCTGGCCCGAGCTCACCAGGCCGCCGAACGGTCTCTGAATGACCGCGCCGGCCCGCTGGAACTGGGCGCCTGGGAGGAGGCGCTGCTGGGCATGCTCGAGAGCAATCTCGGCAAGCCGGTGCTGCTGGCGTTCCTGCGACTCACCGAAGCCTGGCCGCGCGACCGCGCCGTCACGCAGCTCGCCCAGGCCGGCCGTTCCATCACCAAAATCGGGCGCGACGCCGGCGGTTCGGCCGCGCGGTCGCTTGTGGCAACCCTACCGGCCTGGATACGGCATCTGAGCGACGATGCGGCGGCGGCCCAGCTGCTGGCGGCGCTCGAACGTCTGGCGCGAGAGGCCGGCGACACTGTCGCCCTTGTAGCACCGCGGCTCGATCACCTCCTGGCGACCGTCAACATCGACGGCTTCGAGGCGTGGATGATCGCCGGCCTGCGGGCGACCCTCGATGACCGCAGCCGCCGTCGCGCGTATTTTGCGCTCGACGATCCGTTGTCGCAGCAGATGCTGGCGCGTGGCGACGCCGAGGCGGACTTCCGCCGCCTCGAGCCCCGGCTGGCTGCGCAAACGACGGCCCTGTGGGGCCTGCGCGTGCCGATCCGCCCGGCCCCGCTCCTGCCGGGTGCAGCATGGCCGCGGCGCACCTCGTTTGCCGGCACCCTGCTGCGCTTTCCAGAGCGGTTCCCGGGCGTGCCGGGCGAGGCCGCCGCAGCGCTCTATCGCGCTGCCGGCGCACATCTGGGCGCCCACCTCACCTACACACGCAGCCGCTTTCCGGTCGGCACACTGAAGCCGCTGCAGGTCGTGCTTGTCTCGCTGATCGAGGACGCACGAGTCGAGGCGCTGGCCATGCGCGCGATGCCCGGCCTGCGATACTTCTGGGCCCCCTTTCATTTGGCGCAACCACAAGGCGGCACCGCGCCGGCCTTGATGGCCCGACTGGCTCGCGCCCTGTTCGACCCCACCTACAGCGACGACCATGGCTGGATCGCGAAGGGCCGCACGTTGTTTGCCCAGGCGCGCGACCGGATGGACGATCCCCAGGTCAGCCGTACGCTGGGCGGCCTGCTGGGCAATGACCTGGGCCAGATGCGCATACAGTTCAACGCCCGCACCCACGTCGTCGAACCTGTCTATCGCGATGACAACATGGGCCTCTGGGATTTTCCCGATGCGCCGGATGCTGCCATCGAAGACATCGCCCTCATGATCGACTCGGCGCGCATCGAGCGTCGTGACGATCCGGAGGCACCTGATCCGACGCGCGACGATGCGCCAGAGCGCGACGATGTCGGGCGAGCCCGTCCGGCGGCGCCAACCTCCATGGACGGCATCCCGATCGCGACCTATCCCGAATGGGATCATGTGCTGGGCCGTGAACGATCCGACTGGACGACCATCGTCGAAGTGCCGGCGCCGACGATGGCATTGTTGCCATCGATATCCGCGAACGATGACGTGGCGCGCCGCGCCGACGCGCTGGCCCGCGCCGCATCAATCGGGCGGCGGATCCGCGAGAAGCGCCGCAGCGAGGGGGAGATCCTCGACATCGATGCCTGCATCGCGGCCGCCGTTGCCAGGCGGGGGCGCCAGGCGCTTGACCACCGGGTTTACCTGCGACACGTGCCTGGCCCTCGTGATCTCGCGCTCGTGCTGCTGCTCGATCTGTCGGAGTCGACCAACGATGCCGATAGCGACGGCCGCGCCGTGCTGACGGCCGAAAAGGACGCCGCTGCCATCATCGGTGGTGCCATCGACGTTGCGGGTGACGCGCTCGCTGTTCACGGCTTCTGCTCGGATGGACGCGGCAAGGTCTTCCATACGCCGGTCAAGGACTTCGACGAGCCGTTCGATCTTCCCGTGCGCACCCGGCTGGCCGGGTTGCGCGGCGGCTTCTCAACGCGGCTCGGCGCCGCCATGCGGCACGCCGGTGCGTGCCTGGTGGGCCGCCGCGCCTTTCGCCGCGTGTTGCTGGTGCTGACCGACGGCGAGCCGGCTGACATCGATGTCTTCGATCCGGACTACCTTGTCGAGGATGCTCGCCGGGCGGTGCAGACCTTACGCGCGACGGGGCTGGACGTCTTCGCCTTCGGGGTAGGCGATGGCGTGCATCTCGACCACATCTTTGGACCACGATACGCGCTGCGTGTGCCGCGCATCGCCGCCCTGCCCTCGCAGCTCATGCACCTCTACGCCCGGCTCAAGAACTGAAGCATTTCCGTGCACAGGTGCTATGAAGCGGCGCCTGCTGTCGTCCAGAGCGAAGCGAAGGACCTGTTGTGCCGTCGTTTCGCACGAACGGACCTCATTGAGGCACATGCGTCATCGCCAGTTCCGTGCGTTTTGACAGCTCAACGGATCCTTCGCTGCGCTCAGGATGACAGAAACGTCCGACCCAAAGATGGATCCACCCCATAGCCGCGCCGGCGCGGAGAAGGGAGTATCACATGCCCGCAGTCAAAGCCTGGCGAGATAGTCGGTAACCCGCACCTTCTGCGGCAGGATATCGCGTTGTGACAGCCAGTCGGCGGCGAACTGGAAGTCCTTCAGGAACTTCTCGTCATGCACGCCGTAGAGCTGGTAGCGCCGTTTGTAGGCGGCCAAGTGGTCGCGCACCTTGTCGCTGTAGTTCGCCTCCTTCTGGGCGATCACCTCGGCCTCAAACGGGTTGTCGGTCACCCATTTCGCCTCGACCGCGTAGGCCGCGATTACGGCGCGCACGAGATCGGCGTTCTCCTCGCTGAACTTGCGGGTGGTGAGCAGCGATGAAAAATCGATGAAGAAATCGAGGTCTCTGCCTTCGAAGAAGATGTCGTGCGCCTTGTACTCGGTGCGCGCAATGTCGACGCCCGGCGACCACATCGACCAGGCGTCGATCTTGCCCTGCGCGAAGGCCGGCCCGGCGTCAGGCGGGTTGAGATAGACGAACTTCACCTTCTTGCGGTCGATACCGTGCTTCTCGAGTGCCGCCACCAGTAGGAACTCGCCGAGGCCCGACCGATTCACCGCCACCGACTTGCCAACAAGGTCCTTGACCGAGTGGATACCGGAATCGTCCTTGGCGATGATCGCCGTGCTGCGCGGCTCGTAGAGCGCAAAATGCGTGAAGATCAGTGGCGAGCCGGCGATGATGGCGGCCAGCGCCGGCGTCGAGCTGCCCCAGAACCCGAAATCGGCACTGCCGCCCGTCACTGCCTGCAATGACGGTGCATGGTTGGGGAACGGCCCGATCCACTGCACCTTGATACCGTCGTTCGCCAGGATCTTCTCGAACTCGCCGCGCTCCTTGGCCAGCAGCGGCAACCCGCCACGGCCATAGGTCAGGCGCACGGTATCCGTGGTCCGGCTCTTGCCCCTGACCGGCGTCGACTGGGCATGTGCGGCCAACGCGCCAGCGGCGACAGCTGACGTGGCGAGGAACCGACGGCGGGACAGCGCAAAATCAGACATGAAACACCCTATGGAATTCTTAACGAGATCGGAGACATACGCCCGTCATTCCTGGAATCAGGCAGCCCGCGCCCGCGTGTGTGCATCACCAGAAGCAACACCGAGGTCGGCCAGGAGAGTGTCGCGCAAGGCGACAGCCTCGGGATGCGAGCGATTGGTATTGGCGGCGCGGGACACCGCATACTCGCGGGCGATCACACCGTCGCGCATGACCAGCGCGCGATGCGCCAAGGCGATGGCCTCATCGACGTCATGCGTGACCAGCAGCACACCCGGCCGATGCGTCGCCACCAGCTGCTTGACCAGCTCATGCATCCGGATCCGCGTCAGCGCATCGAGCGCAGCGAATGGCTCGTCCAGCAGCAACAGGCGCGGCTCGCGTACCAGCGCACGGGCCAGCGCCACGCGCTGGGCCTGGCCACCCGACAGGTTACGCGGCCAGTCTTCCAGACGATCGCCGAGGCCGACCTCGCTGAGTGCCGCCTGGGCCGCCGCGCGTCCAGCCGTGTCATCCAATCCCAGTGCGACGTTGCGCCAGAGCGAGTACCACGGCAGCAGGCGGTGTTCCTGGAACACGACAGCCGGTTGTGCCGGGCCATCGATCTGACCGCTGTCCACGGCGTCGAGGCCGGCGAGCGCCCGCAGCAATGTGGTCTTGCCACAGCCGCTTTCACCCAGCAGCGCCACGAACTCGCCGCGGTTGATGCGCAGGTCAAGTTGGTCGATCACCAAGCGCTCGCCATAGGCGCGCCGCAGACCGCTCACGACGACCGCGGGTACATCAGCAGTTGTATCGACAGCACTCACCGCTTGGCTCCTGCGTAGTTGGGGTGCCATGACAACAGCCGGCGCTCCAGCGCGCGGGCGATGGCATCGGACAGCACGCCGACTCCGGCATAGATAACGATCGCCAGCACGATCACGTCGATGCGCAGGAATTCACGCGCATCCATCGCCAGGAACCCGATGCCGGAGCTGGTGGCGATCGTCTCGGCCACCACAAGGGCAAGCCATGAAATCGCCAGCGCGTAACGGATGCCGGCCAGTATGGACGGCAGCGCGCCGGGCAGGATGACATGGCGCACCACTCCCCAATCGCTGAGGCCAGCGACACGCCCCAGTTCGACCAGCTTGGGATCGACCTGGCGAATACCCAGGACGGTGTTGATGTAGATCGGAAACATCACGCCCAGCGAGACCAGGAAGATCTTGCCGCCCTCGTCGACGCCGAACCACACGATGACCAGCGGCAGGATGGCGAGGAACGGAATGGCGCGGATCATCTGGATGGTCCGGTCCAGAAAGGCCTCGGCCAGGCGCGAGAAGCCGACCAGCGTGCCAAGCGCAAAGCCGATGCTGCCGCCGATGGCAAACCCGGTCGCCGCCCGCAGCAAACTGATCCCCATGTCGCCGATCAGCTTGCCGTCGCGGATCAAGCCGACCGCCGTCCCCAGCACCTTGCTCGGCGCTGGCAGGACATGGGCGGACAAAGCACCTGACCGAGCCAATGCTTCCCATACGCCAACGACGACAAGGGGAACGATCCACGAGATCAGAATCAACACGCGCCGGCTCAACACTGGCGGATGCGTGCGGCTGGGCCGTCTCGCCGGCGCGCGCGCCGCGACAACCGTGCTGGCAACGTTTCTGGACATGCTCGCACTCTCCATCACGATCAACCACGCCGTGGCGCTCCGGACCGCGAGCAAATGCGGAGCGCAGGCCGAACGACATGGCGCCGCTCGTCACGACAATGGACAATCTCGTGAAGGCGTCAGCACTGGACAACCCAGAAATTCTGACGTGGCCTTCTAGTATTTCTAAACAGCGCGCGCGGCCGCCTGTGGCGTGACGCCTGAAGACCTCACCCGAGGCATGATTTCGGCGGCGAAGCGGCGCATCTCCGCTTCGAAAGGCTGGAACTGCAGCATGAAGGTTTCGATGCCCGCCACGTGGAACGCACGAATGCGGGCGGCGACGGTATCATAGCTTCCGACCAGCCCGGCGCCGGTGCCGCCGTTGCTGCCGACCCGTGGAAACTTCGCCATCGTCCGCGCCATCACGGAGTCCGGATCGGTGTTCGCCCTCTGCACGGCACGCAGCGCTGTATCCTTCTCGGCCAGCGCGGCCAGGTGCCGCAAGGCGTCATGCGCCGCCGCATCCGTTTCGCGCGCGATCACGAAAGCGGAGAGACCGAAGCGCAAGGGCGGGCCGCTCCGCGGCCGCTGCGCGACATCGGCGATCAGGGCCTGCACATCGGCCAGTGGCTGGCCGTTGATGAACCAGACGTCGCCCTTGTCGGCGACCAGGGCGCGGGCCGGCTCCGATTCGCCGCCGACATAGATCCGCGGCCGGGCCCGATGGATGCCCGCCGGGTGCAGGGCATAGCCGTCCAAGCGGAAATGCCGGCCTTCGAAGGTCACGGCCTCACCACGCAGAAGTGGTTCCAGGACCTGCAACCACTCGCGTCCGTAGGCGTAGCGTTCATCGTGCGGCGGGAATGGAATGCCGGCCCGCTCCAGCTCCGGCTTGTTCCAGGCATTCACGACATTGATGGCAAAGCGCCCGCCGCTGATCTCCTCGATCTGCAGCGCCATCTTGGCCAAAACCGCCGGGTGGTAGAGAAGCGGCTTGATGGCCGTAATGATCTCGATCCGGCTGGTCACGGCCGCCACGGCTGCCGACGCCGTCCAGGCCTCGAGCTGATCAAGATCCGGCTTGTGCGGATTGATCGTGTGCTGGGCCACCAGCGTCGAGTCAAAGCCGAGCGCCTCCGCTTCGAGGATGAGATCGCGGTTACGTGCCCACGACGCGTTATAGGGTTCGTCGGGATCCTGCAGCGCTGCGCGGCTGCCGTGCACCAGGGCCCAGATCCCGAAGCGGATCGGCGAGGCCCTTGAAGGGCCTGTCGCCACCGTGCCGGCGGCCGTGCTGGACAAAGGCAACTGCAGACCCTCCCTCGATCGACGAGCCTTCGATCGCGCGCGACGCTGGAGGGTTTAGGGGACCACCGCAAATTAGAATTACTTAAAGTGGATGACAGGATTCATGATCTGAAACAAGCGCAAATCAGACCGATTCGCGATAATGAACAGTCCATTGTGGAGAGAACTTCATTCGTCATGTTGACTGTTGAACGGAACTCGATTGAATATTTCGATTAATCATTAAGCATTGTTCATAGAAGTAAGAGACGTTTTCCCCGCTCCTGTCCAAGTGGGAAAATCATTCAGCAAGGCTCACCATGGGTCCGTCTGCTCGCAGGACTGTGGCAGACAGCTGCCCGTTTGCGCCACAACAACCAGGGTGGCACGCTTATTCTGACGGCGGTCGCAATGCCCATCGTCATTGGCGGGCTCGCGCTGACCATCGATACCGGCTACCTCTACGCGAAGCAGCGGCAAGTGCAGCAGCAGGCTGATGCCGCGGCTGTCGGTGCAGCGCTCGCCAAAAGCAAGGGGACCAGCTCGCTCGCGACGCTGACCGCCCTGGCCATCCGCGATGCCACGCGTAACGGCTACGTTGTCGCGGAACCCAACACCATCACGGTCAACATCCCGCCGCAGTCGGGTTCACACACCGGCGATACCACGGCGATCGAGGTCATCGTCCAAGTCAAAACCAACACCTTCTTCGCCAACTTCTTCGGCTTGGGCTCGACGAACCTGCACGGCCGCGCCGTGGCCGGGTTCGGCGGCGAAGGCAGTCACGGCGGCGGCGGCTGCGTGCTGGCGCTGGCCCCGACGGCGTCGCAGGCACTGCGCTTCCAGGGATCTGGTTCGATCGTGGCGCCAAGCTGCACCGTGCTCTCCAACTCCAACGCGGCTGATGCCGTATACGTGGGTGGCAGCGAGACACTCAAGGCATTGGGCGTTACACCGCGGGCCAGATGCAGTTGGGTCCGTCGGCCAAGGTCGAGCTGACCAACGCCGCCGAACTCAATCAGCCGCCCGCCACGGATCCCTACGCCGACCTCACGGTGCCGACGACAAGCGGCTGCACCTATAGCAACTACTCGGTCAGCACGAACAAGAACGACAGCGTGCCGCCGACGACCGGTCCCGGTACCTATTGCAATGGCTTGTCGATCAGTGGTTCAGGAACGCTGAAGCTGAACAAGGGCACGTACATCATCAAGGGCGGCGACTTCAAGGTCAGCGGCTCGGCCCATGTCCGTTGCGGCAACTGCACCGCCACGATCGATGGCATCACCATCATTCTGACAGCAGGTGCCGGCGGCAGCATTGGCACCGTGTCGATCGGCGGCAGCACCGACGTGCTGTTCCCTGCCCCGTCCGGAACGGATGCCGGCGCCTTGCGCGGGGTCGCGATCTATCAGGACCGCAATGCCACGTTGGGCAATGCTGCTTCGCTGGCCGGTTCCAGTGCCCTGAAAATCAGCGGCGCGATCTACCTGCCGGCAGCTCTCGTGAACTACAACGGGACCACCAACCTGCCCGCCGGCAAGTCATGCGTACAGATCATCGGCAATGTCGTTGAAGTACAGGGCAATTCGCGGCTCTCGCTGCTCGACTGCCCAGCGATGGGCGTACGCGCGATCGAAGCGACCGGCGGCACGCTGGTCATGCTGGAATAGTGCCGCGACAAGACGCTTGAGCTGAGTCAGGCCGGGCCGGCGCCGCAAGCCAGCCCGGCCATTCTCTTGGCCAGCCGCGACCCTATTTGCCCTGTCCCCCGCCGGGCGTGGCCGGCGTCGCTGGTGTCGCGGGCTTGGTCGGCACGTCAGCGCTGCCTGGTGCCGCCGATGTCGCCGGCGTGGCGGGCTTCGTCGACGGCTTGGTGCCTGGCGTCTTCTGGTGCTGCGCCTGGACGCATTCGTCGCGCTTACCGGGATCCGTGATCTTCGAGCAGTCACTGGTACCTCGGTTCGCCTTCGGGGTCTTGGGTGTCTTCGGGGTTTGCTGCTGCGCCTGGCGCTGACCGGCCGGCTGACCTGGATCTTTTGCCACGGCGGGCGCGAAAGGCGTGGCTCCCATAAGAATGCAGACGACCAGGGTTGAAGCGAGTTTGAAGCGACGGTTCATACGCGACCTTCCAGCTTGTTGGAGTCGCGCCCAACGAAGCCAGTTCCCTTGTCGACATCGCGGCTCGACGGTGGCCTCTTTGTGATGTTGACCGTAAGGCTGACGTCAGTCTCAAGAACCAGAAAAAATCATTCCCTTCGAATGCGTTATTTTTATTTCGTAACGCAGACGATGATCTCCCGCGTCATCTTAAAGCAGAATCATGAGTAAATTACCGAGCCCTGCGACAAGTTACTTATAACCATCTGCAATTTGCTTATCATGCGCATTGCTGCGGCGGGGAGGCTGCGGCCAATGCGTCGCTCCGGTCGCAGGTCGACCCCTCTACGCCAACGCAAGCCGTAGCGTGTCGGTGGTTTCGCGGTGCGGCGCGAAACGGGGGAAGTCATGGTCGATCCATCGATGCTGTGGCGAGCAGCGATTCTTGCCATTGTGACCAGCTCGATGGCTGCGGGCGTCGATGTCCGCGCCCAGGATCAGATCGCCAGCGTGCGGCGGCTCGAGCCGCAAGGGACACGACAGCAGCCACAAGCGGCCGTCGTGTCGCTGGCAGTCAACAGCCGTCTTTTCAGCCGTGACCTCGTCGAAACCTCACCCAAGGGGCGTGTGGAGCTGCAGTTCGACGACGGTTCGCGCCTGGATGTCGGTCCCGCCAGCCGGATTACGCTCGACGACTACGTGTATCAGCCGGGATCGCGCGGCGCCCGGGCGGCGATGAGCCTTGCCAAGGGCACGATGCGCTTCATCTCGGGCAACGTGCAACGCGACGGCGTGAACATCCGCACGCCGACGGCAACGATGGGTGTCCGCGGCACCGACTTTCGCGTCGCCGTGTTACCCACCGGCGCCACCCGGGTCGATGTGTTGACGGGCACCGTGCTGGTATGGCCCTGCGATCGTCCGCGGCTGATGCGCAACGCCTACATCGCGGAGGCCGGCTACACGCTGGCCGTCGATGTCTCGTGCGTCGTCTCAGTCTCGATCAGCAATCCCGGCACGCCTGGTGGTACGGGTGTGGACGCGCCGACGGCAGCGCCGCCCGGGAGCCCGAGCGCACCTGCAGCCGCCCCGTCTCCTGGCGCTAGCCCTGCCCCCGGCCCGGCGCCGTCTCCCGCGCCGGGCCCCGCGGGCGGTCCAGGCAACGGCAATGGCAATGCCGGCAATGCGGCCGGCGGTGGCAACACCGGCGGCACCGGCCCTGGCACGGGCAATGGTGGCTCCAACAGCGGCCAAGGCGTGGGCGCCGCCAATGGCGGCGGCGGCTCGGGCGCAAGTGGCGGCGGTAGTGCCGGAACCGCCAGCGCCAGTGCCGCCGGCAGTAGCGGCAGTGCGGGCGGTGCCGGTGGCGCCGGTGCGGGTGGTGCCGGCGGTGCTGGTGGAGCCGGCGGTGCTGGTGGAGCCGGCGGTGCTGGTGGAGCCGGCGGTGGTGGAGCTGGTGGAGCCGGCGGTGGTGGCGCTGGCGGTGGTGGCGGTGGCGGTGCCGGCGGTGGTGGTGCCGGCGGTGGTGGTGCCGGCGGTGGTGGCGGCGGTGGCGGTGGCGGCGGTGGCGGTGGCGGTGCCGGAGGCAGCAAGTGACTGCCGGCCGACGCGCAACGTAGGCAAGCACATCGTCGCCCTCGTCGCGGTCGCGGCGCCCAACAAGGTTGCGGTGGCCGTGTCCGCTTCTCGGCGCTGAGCCGCACGCCGTGTCAGAACGCGACGCGCACCAGCAACAGCCCGCCCCAGGCAATCAGGCCGATGCCAGCCAGCGGCACCAACCGTTCGACGTGCGGAACGACCTTCTCGATCAGAACCCAGGCTGCGATGGCGATCACCCAGGCAATATTCATCGCGCCAGCCACGAACAGCAGCAGCATCAGGCCCCAGCAGCATGCCAGGCACAACGTGCCATGGTGCAAACCCATGAGGACGCTACCGCGCACACCCGGCCGCCAGGCCGATGTGAGAAAATCCATCGGCCCACGGCAGCGCGCCAGGCACCGGCGCTTGAGCGGTGTGAACTGCCACATGCCGGCGCCGATCAGCAACAGCCCGCTCAGCCCGGTGCTGGTACTCGCCAGCATCGGATCGAGCAGACGACCGTGATCGAGGCCCCACTGCAGTACGGTGGCGGCCAGGCTGGCACCGGTCCAGATGCCGAGATAACCCAGCGCAAAGGCAGCGCATTGGCGCAACGACAATGGCTTGCCGGCGACGATACGCGCGTGCAGTAGCAGCATCGGGCCAGCGCTGGGCAGCATCATCGCCGCCATCATCACCGCCCACATCAGCAAGGTGAGCGCCGCGTAGGCCACACTCCAGTCGGCGGGGTGACCGCGCGGCATGGCCGCCATCGCCCAGTCCATTGCGCCGCCAGGCAGCATGTAGAGCCATGCCAACGCCGTGACCGCCACGAGCCCGACCACGACGATGGCGCGCTGATGCGGCAGGACCTGCAGCCACGGCGGCGTTGCCGTGCGGCCAGCGGACGCCACGGTGCCTCTCGCTGCCTGCGGATGCGTCAAGCCGCGACGCCGCGCGGCGTCTGCTCGACGACAGCCAGTGAACTGTGGCCCTCGGCGACTTCGAAGCGGATACCGCCGGTGCTCGAGATGCTGGCACACGCAACCTCGGCCACGGTGTGCTCGAAGCCTTCCGGCATGACGACGCGGATGCGATGCTCGGCGCCGGTCACGGGATTGCGAATCGGCACGACGCGCGTGCTCAGCACGCCGGGGATGTCGACTTGCGCCCGGCGCTTGTCGAGGTCGAACGACATGCTGATCGGCGCGACGATCGGATCCAGCATCTTCTCGGTGATCGCGGCGATGATCTGGAACATCGTGCCTTCGGCCGAGTTCTGACCCGACATGATGCCGAACAGCGCCTCGCGTTGCGCCTCGGTCGTTCCCGCGTCGATGATCGGCTGCAGGGTGCCGTGGCCCTCGTGCAGCGGGCCCGGGAAATCGACGGTGGCGACGAACTTCACGCCGTCAAGGTTGACATCGCCGAAATGCCCCTCCTTGACGTCCATCGCCACCAGCCCGCGACACCAGCCTTGCGTTGGCCGCGCGTTGAAGTCGCACGGACAGCCGAACGCGCAGCTGCAGTTCTTGAGCCAGTTGCCCTTGAGCCGCCAGTCCGTCCCAGCCATGACTGTTCTCCCCGTTTGCGCGTAAGGGTAAACGCGACACGGTACTGTGCTGACAGAACTAGGCTGTTGTGCATCAGCATAGCCCTCGGCCGACAGGCTTGGTAGTGACAAACTTGTCGCTCGCGACTGATCGCCAAAACCGCGCCGCACTCGCCGGGCGCGACGCGATGATGTAAGGACCTCGTTATGCGACGTTTCCATCCCCTCACCGCCCATGCCGCCGTTGCGTTGTCGATAGCTCTGGCGTGCGGTTCGGCAGCGGCGCAAGGCACGGATCCCGCGGCTTGGGCCGTCACCGGCGTCAGTGCCGGCAAGGCGTTGACCGTGCGGGCACAGCCGTCACCATCAGGGAAAGCCGTCGGTTCCGTACCCCGCGATGCGCGAGGCTTGACGAACCTCGAGTGCCGTAACGAAGCCAGCAAGCAGGCCGCGCCACAGCGCTGGTGCCGCATTCGGTACAAGAGTGTCGAGGGCTGGGTCTCGGCTCGGTTTTTGAAAGAAGACTCCGGGCCGCAATCGACTGCCGCCACGACACCGCCGCCCTCTCCTGCATCGCCTGAGCCTGCGGCGGTACCGCCGGCACCGGCCGCGCCATCGGCGCCAACGTCTCCGCCGGCGACGACTGCTCCACCGGTGCCAACACCACCAACAGCGACGACCGCTCCACCAGCACCGACGGCGACCACTGTTCCAGCGCCGTCACCAGCCCCCGCGCCGAAAGGGCCCGCTGGATCCGGCGCCGGCACGCTGGTGTTCACCTGCACAGCGGCGAACGCCATTGTCGTCACGGTCGACAAGGACGGCACCATCACGAACCAGAACTATCCCGCACGCGAGAAGACGCGACTGACGATCAGCATCAAGCCATCGGCGCCGGAATCCGCTGGGCCGGTCGCGCCCGCTACGGTCTGGCAGATGCTGGGCCAGCAGGGTGAGCGCTTCGACGGTACGCTCACCTGGGGCAAGACCGTCGATGCGCGCGAAGGCCACTGGCGGCTGGACCTGCAGAACAAAACGCTGCGCATGGTACAGCCCCAGGAAGGCGTCGCCGCCCGTTTCTTCCGCTTCGACTGCGAGTGATCGTCACGCAGCAGCCGGCGTCGAACCGCGCGCCTCACAGTCCCCGCGAACCGCCGTTCGGCCAGCGGACCTCAGGTGCCGGCCGGCGACGCGGCACGGGCGTAGGTCGCGATCTCGACCAGGTTGCGGTCGGGATCACGACAGTAGATCGAGGTCATCGGCCCCAGCGCGCCGGTGCGCGTCACCGGCCCGGCCGTGATTTCGATGTCATGGCGCCGCAGGCGTTCGATGGCGCGGTCAAGCCCGTCCTCGGAGATGAAGCAGAAATCGAGAGAGCCCGGCGCATCGACAGCACCCGTCTCCCAGTTGGCCGCGCCTGTCGGCCGCAGGTTGATCTTCTGCCGTCCGAACTTCAGCGCGATCCGCCGATCCGGCCCGAACACCTCGCGCTGAAAGCCCAACGCACGCTCATACCAGGACGCCATCGCCTCGACGTCGCGGCAATTCATGACAACATGGTCGATGCGATCGATCATACTCGGCCTCCATCGGCACCGGACCTGCAAGAACCCGTCACGCCTGCGAAGCGTGTCTGGTTGACGACGCTGGATGATCCGCCGTTGCGGTCGGCGCCGCAACCGGCCCCCGCAGACTGCGGTAGCCGACCAAAGCAACAGTCAGAGCGGCGGCACCCGATGCCACCGAGACCCAGAAGCCATCGGATGCGCCGAACGTATCGATTACCCAACCGGAGGCCGACGATCCGATCGCCAAGCCGATGCCGACACCGGTCACTGCCCAGGTCATGCCCTCGGTCAGCCGGGAGGCCGGGACCAGGCGCTCGATCAGTCCCATCATCACGATGACCATGGGTGCGATGGTCGCGCCGTTGAGAAACAGCACAAGCGCCAGGACCCCGATGCTGTCGACCATCAGCAGCGGAACGGTCATCACCGCCGCCAGCGTGATGGCGATGACGAACTGGCGGGCCAGCGGCAGTTTGATTGTCAGCGCGCCATAGACCAGGCCGGCGATCAGCGAGCCGGCGGCATAGCTCGCCAGCACCAGGCTGGCCGCCGCCTTCTGCCCGTGCGCCTCGGCAAAGGCGACGGCGGTCACCTCCGCCGTGCCGAAGATCGAGCCCATCGCAGCAAAGGCAAGCGCCAACGTTTGCAATGAGGCGAGGCGGATGATGGCGCCGCCATCCGCGGCCTGCGGCGGATGAACCGGCGGCTCGGTCGATTTCTGCACCGAGAACAACGCCGTGCCGATGGCCAGCAACAGGGTCGCCGCCAGCGGCCCCGCTTCCGGGAACACCGCGACGCTGAGACCAATCGCGGCAATCGGACCGACGATGAAGATGACCTCATCCACGACCGACTCAAAAGCGAACGCGGTCCGCAGCTTGGGCGTGTCGCGGTAGAGCGCCACCCAACGGGCGCGGACCAGCGCCGCCATGCTGGGCATGACGCCGGCGATGGCCGTGACGACGAACAACAGCCAGATCGGCGCGCGGTAGCGCGTCGCCAGCATGAGCGCCACCAGCGCCAGCACGGCGATCAGCGTCGCCGGTACCAGGACCCGGCTTTGGCCGTGGCGATCCACCAGGCGCGAGACTTGCGGTGCCAGCAGCGCGTTGGCGAGCGCGAACGTCGCTGAGACGGCGCCCGCCAGCCAGTACTCGCCGTGCGTCTGGGACAGCATGGTGACGATACCGATCGTGGTCATCGACAGCGGCATGCGCGCCACGAAGCCGGCGGCGGAAAAGCTCTTGGCGCCGGGAGCGTTGAAGATTTCACCATACGGATTGGGCACCGTGATACTCCCGGCCAAACCGACTCATTGACATACGCCACGTATGTTGCGTACGTAATTGCATACGCCGCGTATGTCAAGTAGCATACGCCACGTATGTGAAAGGAAGACCGATGGCGCGCAAGCCGCGCAGCGAGATGATCATCGAGACCCGCGCCAAACTGGTTGCCGCCGCGCGCCGGGCTTTCGGCACGGCGGGCTATGCCGCGGCGTCGATGGATGATTTCACGGCCACCGCCGGCCTGACCCGCGGCGCGCTCTACCACCACTTCGGCGACAAGAAAGGACTTCTGGAGGCCGTCATCGCCCAGATCGACGCCGAGATGTCGGTGCGGCTCAGTGCCGTCTCGGCCAAGGCCGCCAGTCCCTGGCAGGGCTTTGTCGATGAGTGCGCGGCCTATATCGAGATGGCGCTCGAACCGGAAATCCAGCGCATCGTTCTGCGCGACGGCCCGGCCGTTCTGGGCGATCCCTGGCAATGGCCGACGCAGAGCGCCTGCATCCGTTCGATGACCGCCAGCCTGCAACAGTTGATCGCCCAGGGCGCCATCACCGCCATCGATCCCGAGGCCGCGGCTCGGCTGATCAGCGGCGCCACGCTGCATGCGGCACAGTGGATTGCGCATGCCGACGATCCGGTCGATGCCTCGAAGAAGGCCATACAAGCACTGAACACCCTCCTCGATGGCCTGCGCGCGCACAGCGCCAAGCCGACCCGGATCAAAACCCTCCTCCCACCGGCGGGGAGAGCCGGCAAGCCTCTGTCATCCCGAGCATAGCGAGGGATTTCCCGAATACGGAGACTGGTTTCGCAGGCCCTCGCTATGCGCGCAATGACAGCGCCGCTCCATCCAGCCTCTGCAACCGGCCACGAAACCCGTCGATCAACGAGGTTGTGACTTCTTCGGGAAAACCCTTGAGCAGCGAGGAGACAACCGTCTCTGTTGCCTCAGCACTTATGGCATGCAATCCCCCAACGACACCCTGAACGACAGATGCACCGATTCCCGCGCTCGCGGCCGTCTGCAGGAAATGCCGCGCCGTGATGCTATCGACGACATAGTGCCGCTTGTCGCCGACAGACATGGCAAGCTTCATCCGGTTGCGCCGAATCTGACCAGCATCGGCACTCGACTGTGCCGAGATCACGTCATAGAGCGGTGTCATGCGAAAGCGACCGCCCAGCGACAGATAAAGGCTGAAATTTTTGGCATGCCCATCTGTTGCACCGATCAGCCAGAAGGCGATCACAAAATATACTCTTCAGAGTATTAAGCATGACTATTCGCTTCAGCGTATAGAGCGCAGGGACAACGGAGCGTCTTCAGCCTCCAGCCGACGTCCGGCCGGTGGCCTGCAGTTCGGCGAGCAGCTCGCGGAAGCCGGTGCGACAAACGAACCCCAGACGCCGGGCCGCGCGCGACGGATCGTAGATGCGATCGATGCTGTCGAACATCGTCCAGCCCAGTCGGGCATAGATCTGCGGATAGTCCGGGAAGTAGCGCGCCACAACGCCGGGGGCGTCGGCGATCAGCGCCGCGCAGTCGTCGATGGAAAACGGCGGCGGTGCCGAAATGATGAAGATGTCGAAGCCGATGTCGGGCGCCTTGTCGAGGGCGACGACATGCGCCTCGGCAGCGTCGGCAACGGTCAGGCGCCGGAACAACAGCTCATTGGCCTTTGTGTTGGCGTCCGATTGCCGGATGACATGCGCCATGTCGTCGGCCTCGGGAAAGAATCGCCCGGTGCGCAGCACGACCACGGGCAGCCTGGACTGCTCGTGGTAGAGACGGCAGAGATGCTCGGCCGAGAGCTTGCTGACGCCATAGATATTGCGCGGCTGGGGCTGCATGTCCTCGGTCATCCATTCGGCCTGGCGCGCGCCCCCTGCCCGGCCTGCCCGGATGCGGCGGGAGATCATCAGCGACGTCGTCGAGGTGAAGACGAAGCGCTCGACGCCCTGGGCCACCGCCTCCTCGAGCAGGTTCAAGGTTCCGGTGACGTTGACGGCGATGAAGTCGCTTGCCGTGTAGCGCTCGATGTGCGGCTTGTGCAGGGCGCCGCCGTGGATGATGGCCTGGATCCGGCCCTCGGCGATCGCCGACCGCACGACATCCCGATCGGCGACCGAGCCGACGATCGACGTTTCGGGCGATGGCACGGGATCGAGTCCGACGACCTCATGCCCCAACGCCCGCAGCCGCGGCGCCAGCGTCTGGCCTAACCATCCCGAGGAGCCCGTCAACAACACCCGCATGCCACGCCCACCTGAACCAGGCAGGCATTGTGGTCGCATCGGCCGGCGAAGCGAACGTATAAAATATGCGGGTGCCGGGAGCGCGGCGCGCTCCCGGCACGCTCATGGCCACTGCCGGCGGGCGATCAGACGGAACGCATCGATCAGGACCGGCGGCGTCCAGTACTTCACGCCCAGCGCCAGCCGCGCATAGGGCCCCACGGTGATGGGTTTCATGATGATGGTCGTGTGGGAATGATCCGTGGCCTCGTCACTGCGACCATTGCTGTAGAAATACGCCGCGGCCGATCGGCGTGTACGCCCGCCGGGAGCCCGCACCGGGTCTGGATGACCATGAATGCTCTTCGACGACTGGTAGAACAGGATTGAGCGGCCGAAGACCGGCACGATCTCGCTGACGCAGCGGTCGGTGTCGGCATCCCACAACTGCAGGGCCCCGCCGTATTCCGGCTTCCAGTCCTTATTGAGGTAGGTGATGAAGACCAGCCGGTTGTCCAGCTTGGTCACCGGGTGTTTGTTGAAATCGACGTGCGGCGCAAACTTGCCGCCGGTCGGTATCTTGTGCAGGCCGCCGCCATACAGCATCGGATCGGTGACCAGGCCGTCGATGCCGGAGATACGAGCGATGAAGTCGACAAAGCGCTTCGAATAGATGGTGTCGAAGTAGAGCTGGGCCGCCGGCCCCAACCGGGCAGACGGCTTGGTGCCCAGCTTGCGCTCATTTCGATTGTCGTAGCGCTCCCAATCGCTCCGGCGCACGGCGTCGAATTCGCCATGGATGCACTCCAGCAACTGGGGTGCAAACAGCCCTTCGACGACGAGATGCTTGAACGGCCGCGCTTCCCGGAAGCGCTCGCTCAACGACTCGATACTGGCGTCTGCCAGCAAAGCCGGATTGACCAGTTCTGCAGTGTCGAGCTCGACACCGTCAAGACTGACATAAGTGCGTGCGTGCGTGTTGCTCGCAACGGCGCCCAATTGGCCCAACGGCATGTTGTAGGTCATCCCCGCCCCAACGTCTTTTATCTTGCCGACGCCAACGCCAATGCCGCGCTGGGCGGCTTGCGCCGCCAGCGACCGAGTTTCGCCGCAGGCCCCAATACGCCTGCTCGCGACCCGAACTGTGAACTTTGAATCCCGTAACCCCGGATCCAATCGTAACGCGACTTTGGCCCGTGCTGTCAACAGTCGCATGGTGCTGTGGGAAATACACTTGTGGGATGAAGGCTATTCCGCCCTGGTTCGCCCCCGGGAAGGCGGTGCCATGCCCACCGCGGATGATGGCCTCAGGCCCGGATCTGGTGCTTCATCAGCTCACGGCCGAGTTGGCCCGTGAGGAACAGGAAACACATCTTGTAGTCGCTGATCAGCGACCACATCGGATAGGTAAAGGTTGCCGGCCGGTTCTTCTCGATAAAGAAGTGTCCGATCCAGGCTGCGCCGTAGCCGGCCAGCGGCACGGCGAGCAGCCACCACCAGTTCAGAGTCGCAACCGCCCATACCAGGATGATCATCGACAGGATGGTGCCGACATAGTGGATCGCCCGCGTCGCGGGCTTGGCATGCTCGCGCAGATAGAACGGCCAGAACTCGGCATAGGTCGTACAGGCCTTCGTCATTTGCGCCTCCGCACGCAAGGCAGCGCGCCTTATGTGCCGAAGTTTACGACGAGATACCGGCTCGGCCCAGCCCATCCTCGCCCGCCAGGACCTGCGTCCTCAGTACGGCAGGGCAGCCGCCTGCAGTACCGCCATCAGGCAGAACATCGCCGCTACCGAGGATGCGATGTCCCGGAAGCGCCAGCGCCGAGGCGACTGGCGAACAGCCATGCCGATGATCAGTGCCGGCACGAAACCAGCCACGGTGAACTGAGCGAGCGCGCGGGCCACGGCATAGGCCTGATCGTAGGACGACGCTTCCACCGGGAGCTGTTGCAACGCCGCCGGCAGGAGGACTGCCGTGGCGACGATGTAGGCGATGCCGGCCGCGGCGAAAGCCTTGGCAAACGGATGCGACGTCGGCACGGCAAACGCTTGGCGCTGCGTTGTCCGCCCCGCCCTGGCCGCCATGACGCGCGATGGAAGCTGCACCTGCCGCAGCTCGGAAGCGAAGCTCATGACATCCCCGAAGTGAGCATTTGCTCCTTAATATATGAGCAAATACTCACCGTCAAGGGGAAAATCGGATCCAGCCCACGAGCGATCCCGGCCAGGGCGCTGTCCATCTACTCCCCTCGGCATAGGTTAGAACGCCGAAAGGTTCGCAACTCCGCTGCCGACGAACACCTGGGGATGCGAGGCCGGATCGCCGCTTCGCTTCTCAGTGGCGGCGACACAGGCGCTTACGCTGTCGGCGATCGCCTGCCACGGCGTACCACGCTTGAGCGAATCGAGAAAGCAGCGATCGTAGTATGTATAGCGTTCTCTGGCGCCGCACCCGAAGGACGGCAGGTCCGACCGCGCGGCGGCGAGGATGACCCGGTTCGGACGCCGCATGGCTCGATCGGCAGTGTAGACGCCCGAAAAGCACCCCGATGTGACGACAACGGTTGGGCGCTCGCCGCAAGCCTTGTCGAGCAGCTGGTCGAGATAGCCGGGCCCGATCACGGCCCGCGACCGCGCCACGACCAGTCCGCCCCGCGGATAGCCGTGCGAGGTGATGAAGATGAAGCAACCGGCATTGGCAGGCCCGGCCAACCGCTCCGGCTGACGCTCGAGATTGCGCCGGTTGGCGATCGCATCGCGTGCAGGCGCATCCGCCTTCAGGACGCTGATGTCGCCGGCCGATACGCCGAAAGCCTCGAGTCGCTCGCGCAGCGCATCAACGGCGTTGCTGAAGACGGGCTGCGCATCGTCGGCGGCGACAAGCAGCGCTTTCCACGCCGCCGGCTGAAATGTCACCGATTGCGACGGCAGCGGTGCCGGTGTCACCGCCGATTGCTGCTGCGCGCATCCCGAACCGAAGACCAAGATCGCCGCCGCGAGGCAGCCTTTGGCAAGCAAGGGCGTTATGGTCATTCGTGTCATCCGGTGGTGATCTGTCGGATGACCTTAGCGGCGATGCGGCAGGGGCGCACGTTCATCCGAACGCCAATATCACGGCTTTATTATTGGCCGTGTGCGATGGACAATAACCCAACCCTTCCGGTCACAGGCAGGAGACGTGGTCATGAATGACGCCAAGAAGCGACGGACAGCGCCGTTGCAGACGCCGAGCAACCTTCCATCCAACGCCACGGCCGACCTTTCGGCCGCGCTGACGGCGCTGCTCGCCGACATGTTCGGCCTGTACGTGAAGACGAAAAACTTCCATTGGCACGTCTCCGGTCCGCACTTCCGAGACTACCACCTGCTGCTCGACGAGCAGGCGGCACAGATCCTGGCGACGACCGACCCGATCGCCGAACGCGTCCGCAAACTGGGCGGCACCACCATCCGGTCGGTCGGCCATATCGGCCGATTGCAGCGGTTGCTGGACAATGACGCCGACTACGTCACACCGGACGACATGCTGGCCGAGCTGCGGGACGACAATGTCCAGCTCTGCACCCGCATGCGCGAGGTACACGGGCTATGCGACGAGCATGGCGATGTGTCGACCGCCAGCCTGCTCGAGAACTGGATCGACGAGGCCGAAGGCCGTACCTGGTTCCTGTTCGAGGCGAGTCGCCGGGATTGACGGAGGAAGGCATGCTGGATCTCGTCATCGAGCAGCGCCGCCGGGACATCGGCGGCTTCGAGGTCGGACGCGTGCTGCCGATCGCCCAGCGCCGGATGGTTGGCCCGTTCGTCTTCTTCGACCATATGGGGCCGGTGGAATTTGCTCGCGGCATGCCACGCAGCGTCGATGTGCGGCCGCATCCGCATATCGGGTTGTCCACGGTCACCTACCTGTTCAGCGGTGAGATCATGCATCGCGACAGTGTCGGTTCCGAACAGGCGATCCGGCCCGGCGAGGTCAACTGGATGACGGCGGGGCGCGGCATCACGCACTCCGAACGCTTCGAGCGGGCGCGGGCCGAAGGCGACACCATGCATGGCATCCAGGCCTGGGTCGCTTTGCCGGACAACGAGGAGGAAAGCGATCCCGCGTTCTTTCATCACGGCGCCGCCGACCTGCCGACGCTGCAGGAAGGTGGCCTGTGGGCGCGGCTGGTGGCGGGCGAAGCCTTCGGCGCCAAGGCCAAGGTCAAGACCCACTCACCGATGTTCTACGTCCACTGGTCGCTGCAGCCCGGTGCCACGGCACAGCTGCCTGCCGAATATCCCGAGCGCGCGGCCTACATCGCCGCCGGTTCGGTCGAGGTCGGCGGACAGACATTCGAGGCCGGCCGCATGCTCGTTTTCAAGCCCGGCATGCCGGTGCTGTTCACGGCGGTGACGCCGGCCACCGTCATGCTGTTGGGCGGCGAGCCGCTGGGGCCGCGCTTTATCGAGTGGAACTTCGTGTCCTCGTCGAAGGAGCGTATCGAACAGGCCAAGGCTGATTGGCGGGCTGGCCGCATGAAGCTGCCCGACCTCGACAATCAGGAATTCGTCCCCCTACCCGGCTGACCAGGAGGCATGACCATGGACAAGATCAAGCCACTTTTCACGGCAATGGCAACAGCGACAGGCGGCCGTAACGGTCATACCGCGGCCGATGACGGCACCGTCGCTGTCGACCTGTCCGTACCCAAGGCCATGGGTGGACCAGGCAAACCCGGTACGGCGACGCCGGAGCATCTCTTCGCGGCGGGTTACGCAGCCTGCTTTGGCGGTGCGCTCGACTATGTCGCCAAGCAGCACAAGAAGGACGCGACCAAGACCACGATCACCTGTGCCGTGTCGATCGGTCCGCGCGAAGGTGGTGGCTTTGGTCTCGCCGTGAAGCTGCATGTCGAGGACGCGTCACTGCCGCAGGCCGACCTTCAGGCGCTGGCGCAAGAGGCGCATGAGAAGATCTGCCCCTACTCCCATGCGACGCGCGGCAACGTCGATGTCGCGCTCGAGGTCGTCGGCGCGTAAGACGCACGGGCTGACGACAAAAAGAGCGGGCCCTGGGGGCCCGCTAACGACGCTGCGAGAGAGAGAACATGAAAAAGCAGCGTCGATCCGGAGGTCGGCGGCGCGACCTATGCCTCACACCGGCTGCCGCCTTCCTCACGAATGCCATGACGGCGTCAGAACGTGAGCGCCGTGCCCAGGACGACGGCCCAGGTATCGGCTTTCTCGCTCTTCGATTGGCCCGATCCCATCTGGTAGAACACACCACCGGTCAACCGGATGCCGGGCGATAACGTGTAGTTGGCGCCGACCTCTAAATAGTCGAGCTTGTCCTTGCCGGGCACGTTCTGGCTGCTGGGTGTACGCGTGCGATCGTCGTTGCGACCGCCCCACCAGCCCACCGACATCTGCCACGGCCCCGTCTCGTACATCACCGACGCGGTATACCAGCGCACGGCGTTGGCGCCCTTGAGGCCCATGTTGTCGCGGCCCAGGCCGCCACCGAACGTCAGGCCCGCGATGCCGAGTTGGCCGCCGACAGCCCAGGTCTTGTAGCGGCCGAAAATCGATGGCGCCGGCGCGTTGCCGACGCCGGCAGGTCCACGATCGAAGCCCGCCGTCGCATAACCGGCATAGAGCGCCAACGACACGTCGCCGAACTTGTTCAGATAGTTGGCGCCGATATCGATCCCGTTGGTCCACTGATTGCCGTTGCGCGGACAGTTGTTGAAATTGCCGCCGCCACCTGTGCGGAAGCCGCAGGTGGCCGTCGAGGCGGTCGCCGAGAATGCGGGCGTATAGGAGACCCCGACCTGCAGGCCGGCGAAGCGTGGCGTGAAGTAGGTGAGCTTGGTTGCGTCGGCGCTAAAGCCGACGTTCTGCGAAGCGCCGGTGCCGAGGATCGTAAAGCCGCGGCCGGCCTGATTGTTGGCCTGAAAGTTGTTGCCCCAGAGCCAGAAGTTGTGATCGTTGAAGCCCCAGCCGATCAGCGCCGACGGCGATGAATATACCATCTTGAATGACGCCGCGTCAGTGCCGCCGAACTCGACGCGCCCCCAGTCGCCGAACGCAAAGATGTACTCTTCGTCCACAGTGTCCTGCGAGCCGGTGGGGTTCGTCGCCGAAATCCCGGTGCCCTGCGACCACGCCTCCAACTCGACGCGCACGCCGACGGATGTGCCATTGTCGAGCTTCGTCGTGCCGGTGAACCAGATTTCACCTTCGTACTTGAAGTTCGTGGACTGATAGCTTTGACCGACGCCTGCCGCTGACACATCGCGGCCGATTTGGCCCAGAATGATCATTGCCTGGAAATAGCCGCGCAATTCGAGCTTGATCGGATCGGCCGCGATAGACGGCGCTGCCAACAGACTACCCGCAACCAGCGCGGTTGTTCCCAATAGTGCCTTTTTCATGATTTCCCCCGCTCCGGGCCGGACGGCCTCGTGATTCGCGCTCAACACTGCCCTGACGCGCCACGGCGAGGGCCGCAGAGCGATCGCAGTTCCACCGGAAGCGGACAGGCCATTGATCGCCTGCCTCGCCGGACACGTCCAACTGCGATGACTGCAGCTTAGGGATTTGGGCTTTCCCAAGTATTTCCCGATTGTAACTAGATATTTCGGGCCTACTGACATACCTGTTGTGGATACAATTTGATACGCTGGTGATATGTCTGAGTAACGGCCGACCTCCATGTGCGATCTACTCGATCCGGTTCATCCGCGATCGGCGAGAACGACCGGAGGTTCCCATGAAGACTCTTGCGACCTGTGTGGCTTTGACCCTGGCTGCAGCGGCGCTCGCACCAGCTCAGGCGCAGAAACCCGCCAAGCTCGTTGAATCCCTTCCCAAGTGCCAACACCACGACAAGCGTGGCGACTGCCATATTCATGACCGGCAGACATTCATCGACATGTCCGCCGACAGGCCGGACGAACGCACCCAGCCGCATGCCGCGGAAGAGTTCCGCGAGCAGGAGCGGCTCGAGAAACTGAACCAGAACCAGTGATGGTTTCTCTTGCCATCCCGAGCGCAGCGAGGGATCTCCTGGCGACAGAGTCTCCGTCCGCGGGAGATTCCGCGCTGCGCTCGGAATGACTCAGACTGGCACCGGCACGGGCACCGTCAGCTCGGCGCGCAGTCCGCCCTCGGGGCGGTTGTGCAACACGACGTCACCGCCGTGGGCGCGCGCTGCCATGCGGGCCACGGTCAGGCCGAGGCCGGCGCCATCGCGACCGCGCGCGCCGCCCAGCCGCCAGAACGGCTCGAAGACGTCATCCATGTGCTCGGCGGGGATACCGGGCCCGTCGTCATCGACGACAATGGCGATGTGCGATGACCGGTCTTCGAGCGTGACACGAACGCGCTGGCCGTATTTCGCGCCGTTGGCGGCCAGGTTGGCGATCGCGCGCTTCAGCATCAGGCGCCGCACGGACAGCACCACCGGCCCCGCCGGGATGAACGTCACATCGTGCCCCTGATCCGCGAGATCGTTGCAGATCGTGGCGCACAGGCTCGCGATGTCCATCGACCGGCACGGTTCCGTCTCGGCCTCGCCGCGCAGGAAAGCCAGCACGGTGTCGATCATGCTCTCCATCTCGGACACGTCGGTCGCAATGACCTCGCGCGTCTGGCGATCCGCCAACAGTTCGGCGCGCAGCCGCATGCGGGTCAGCGGGCTCTTCAGGTCATGCGATACCGCCGCCAGGGTGCGTGCCCTGTCCTCCATCAGCCGCGTGATGCGCTCGCGCATCTCGTTGAAGGCCGTGGCAGCCTCGCGTGCCTCGCGCGGGCCATGCACCCGGATTGGCGGGCCGGCGGGATCGCGCCCCAGCCGCTGGGCCGCCTGCGTCACGACCCGCAACGGTGCCGTCGCGCCGCGCACGAGGATGACCGATATGATCAGAATCCCCAGCGCCATCGCCGTGGTGGACAGCAGCGTACCGTACCACGCCGCCGTCGGCCCGTCGGGATCGGCGACCGAGAAATTGATCCACGAGTCGTCATCGAGTTGGACCGCCACCCATATCGAATGGCGCCTGGTCATCGCACCGCGCTGATGCGATACCGCGACGCGCAGCCCGGAAGTGGCGATCTCCGGCGCCAGCTCCGCCAGATGGGCGCTCAGTGTCACCGCTGCCGGATCGCTGGACGGCGCCGCCGCGATCGGGGTCTCCATGCCCCAATGGACCTCGATCGTATGCCCGGACAGGCTGTGCGCCACCGCCTCGCGCTCCGACGGCGGACGCGCGAGGATGACCCGCTTGATGCTGACCAGGCGCTCGGCCAGCTGGCGTTCGTTGCTGTAGCCGATCTCGGCGTGAAAGCCCGTGTTGTAGAGCCACAGGCCGATGGCGTGAAACACCCCCAGACCGATCAACATGATCGCGATCGTGCGACCGGCAAGCGAATCCGGCAGGAATTTCATGGCCTGCGGACGGCCGGCGTGAACATATAGCCGATGCCACGCACCGTCTTGATCATGGGCGGCCCACCGTCGGCCTCGATCTTGCTGCGCAAGCGGCTGACCTGCACGTCGATGCTGCGGTCGAAACCAGCCGCGATACGGTTGCGCGCCAGGTCCAGCAGCCGGTCACGCGACAGGACGCGCTGCGGATGCTCGACGAACGCCACCAGAAGATCGTACTCGCCGGTGCTCAGTTCCACGACGGCACCGGCCGGTGACAGCAGCTCGCGGCGGGTAAGATCCAGGGTCCAGCCGTTGAAGCGCAGGCATTGCGTCGCATTTTCGACAAGCGGCGGATGAGTACGGCGACGGCGCAGGACCGCTTTGATCCGCGCCAACAGCTCGCGCACGCTGAACGGCTTGGCGAGATAATCGTCGGCGCCGATTTCCAGGCCGACGATGCGATCGGTTTCATCCCCCTTGGCAGTCAGCATGATGACTGGTGTCGTCGACCGCTGCCGCACTTCGCGGCAGAGTTCGAGCCCGGATGCGCCCGGCAGCATGACGTCAAGAACGATCAGGTCGATGTCGGCGACGCCGAGCACGTCGCGCATCTCCCGGGCATCGCGCGCGCCGCTGGCCTGAAAGCCATTCTCCAGCAGGTAGCGCACCACCAGATGGCGGGTCTGCGGATCATCGTCGACGACAAGAATGCGTTCGGCAGCGCCGTCGCCGCGCTGCGACGCCGGCGCTGCATGGTTGTCCGTCATTCCCTGGCCTTCACCGCTTCTGGATCTTGGTCACGGTGATCGCGCCATTGACCCGCTCGGCCTCGAACTTCACGGCATCACCCACCTTCACAGCCTTGAGCATGGCGACATCCTTGACCCGGAACACCATGGTCATGGCGTCCATATCGAGGTTCTTGATCGGCCCGTGCTTGAGCGTGATCTTGCCGGCTGGCTCGTCGACCTTCATGACCTGGCCGTCGACCGGCACGGCCTGAGCGAAGGCAACGGACGCAGCAAGAGCGACCGAAACGGCCAGCGTTGTGATGAATTTACGCATGTGTTTCTCCTCGATAAGGGGGCCTACTTCACGATCACCGTGCCGAACATGCCGGACTCGCGGTGGCCGGGGAGCAGGCACGAGAAGTCGAACGTGCCGGTCTTGGTGAACTTCCAGAGGATCTCGCCGGTCTTCTTGGCTGCCAGCCGTCTGGCATTGGGATCGTCATGCTCCATGTCGGGGTTCTTCTTCATCTCCTCGCCGTGCTTGAGGTTCTCCTCCAGGGTGCCGAGCACGAACTCGTGGTCCTGGCCCGCGTTGTTGCGCAGCATGAAGCGGATCTGCTCGCCGCGGCGCACCTCGATCTTGTCCGGGATGAACAGCATCTTGCCGTCGGCTTCGGTCATGGTGACCTGCACGATGCGCGCCGGCTTCTTGGGATCGCCGGGCATGCCGTAGGCGGTGTCGTCGGATTCGCTGTGGCCATGGCCTTCACCTGGCTTGTGGCCGGGGGCGGCGATGGCCGCGCTCGCCATCGCCACCGCGACCATCGCGGGCAGGATAAGGACTCTTGGGTGCATGATTTGCTCCTGTCTTCAGGTGTGATCAGTGATTGCGGTGGCCGCCGGACGGTGCGCCCGGCTTGGTCATGCGCGGCACCGGCTGCGGTGCCGGCGGCGTCCGCGGTGTGCGTGACGGCGCTTGCGCCGCGCCCTGCCATTCGTAGGCGACGGTGCCGGCCGGATGCTGGTACCAGCCGGGATCCTTGTAGTCGTTGGCGGCCAGCCCGTCGCGGATCTTCATCACCGTGAACATGCCGCCCATCTCGATCGGGCCGAACGGACCGAAGCCCGTCATCATCGGCAGCGTATTGGCCGGCAGCGGCATCTCCATCTCGCCCATGTCGGCCATGCCGGCGGTGCCCATCGGCATGTAGTCGGGCACCAGGCGGCGGATCTTCTTGGCGATCTCGCGCTTGTCGACGCCGATATAGGTGCGCACGTCGTGCCCCATGGCGTTCATGGCGTGATGCGACTTGTGGCAGTGGAACGCCCAGTCGCCGGGATTGTCGGCCAGCATGTCGAAGGCGCGGATGGCGCCGACCGGCACGTCGATCGTCGTCTCGGGCCACTGGGCGCTTTCCGGTACCCAGCCGCCGTCGGTGCAGCTGACGCGGATGTCGTGACCGTGCACGTGGATCGGGTGGTTGGTCATGGTGAGATTGCCCATCCGCACCCGGATGCGGTCACCCAGCCGGATCGGCATCACGTCGATGCCGGGAAAGACCCGGCTGTTCCAGGTCCACATGTTGAAATCAGTCATCTCGGCGACCTTGGGTATGTAGGTGCCGGGATCGATGTCGTAGGCGCTCATGATGAAGACGAAGTCGCGATCGACGCGACGGAAGGCGGGATCACGCGGGTGCACGATGAACATCCCCATCATGCCCATCGCCATCTGCACCATCTCGTCGGCGTGCGGGTGGTACATGAACGTGCCGCTCTTCTTCAGCTCGTACTCGTAGACGAAGGTCTTGCCCGGCGGGATGTGCGGCTGGCTGAGGCCGCCGACGCCGTCCATGCCGCTGGGCAGGATCATGCCGTGCCAATGGATCGTGGTGTGCTCGGGCAACTTGTTGGTGACAAAGATGCGCACCTTGTCGCCTTCGACGGCTTCGATCGTGGGGCCCGGCGCCTGGCCGTTGTAGCCCCACAGATGCCCCACCATGCCGGGCGCGAATTCGCGGATGACAGGCTCGGCGACGAGATGGAATTCCTTCCAGTCGCCGTTCATACGCCACGGCAGGGTCCAGCCGTTCAAGGTCACGACCGGCTGATAGTCCGGCCCGCTGGTGGGAACGATCGGCGGCTGCATAGTCGTCTTGTCCATGACCGGCGCCTCGGGAATGGACTGCGCCTGCGCGCGGCCGCTGACGGCGGTGGCGCCCAGGAGGACGAGGCCGGAGGCCTCGAGAAGATTGCGACGTGAGATGCTCATGGGATTACCTCGTGGGGTCAGTGCGAGGCGGCGGGCTCGGCGGATGGCGCGGCGGTGTTGCCACGCCCCTCGCTGCCACCGGCGCCGCCGCCGATGATCGCCGTCTGGAATTCGACTTCGGTCAGCAGGAAGTCGCGTCTGGCCTCGATGGCGGCCATGGTGCTGGTGATGCGCTCGCGCGACGTCGTCAGCAGCTCGAAGACGTCGATCAGCATGCCGTTGTAGCGCAACAGCGCCTCGTCGGAGACGATCTTGCGCAGCGGCAGCACGCTCTGCTGATACTGGCGCGCGATGTCGTAGGACGCGCGGTAGGCCTGATAGGCCGTGCGCGCCTCGGAGCGGACGTTGACCGCCTTCTCCGCCAGGCGGTTCAGTGCGCGCATGTAGGTCTCGCGCGCACGGCGCATGCTGGTCTCGCCGCCATCGAAGATCGGGATCTCGATATCGACGCCGGGTCCGAGCCGCCGTCCCCTCTCGGTGCCCTCGGGCGTGCGGCTGCGCTCGAAGATACCGAGCCCGCCCAGCTCCAGCAGCGATATGTAGCGCGTCGCCTCGGTCAGTCCGGCGGCTTTGGCCGTTGCGTCGAGTTCGCGGCGCGCCATCAGCACGTCGACCCGGCGGCTGATCGCGTCGGCCTCGACGTCCGTCACGGCGCTGATGTTGCGCGGCAGCGGCGGCAAGGTGGCCGGCAGTTTGAAGGCAAGATCGTTGCCCCACAGGCCGAGCAGCCGGATCAGCGCCTCGCGGTCGCCGCGTGCGCGCAGGCGCGCCTGCGCCAGCTGCACGCCGACTTCGGCGTTGAAGGCGCCGGCGCGCGCCTGGTCCAGCTTGTTGGCGCCGCCGGTCTCGCCCAGCTTGCGCATCAGGTCGGCGGCAGCATCGGCCGACGCCCGCGCCTGGGTCAGGAAGCCCACCAGTTCCTGCGACGCGACAGCGCGGATATAGGCGCGCCGGGTTTCGGCAGCGAGGCGGAAGCTCGTCTCGACCGCCCGGTACTGCTCCTGGTTGAACTCCTGCGCGGCGATCGCGGTGCGCGCCGGCAGCGTGAACAGCGCCAGGATGTTCAGCACGATACTGGCCTCGATCTCGACCGTGCCCTTGCCGGCCGTGCGTGCCAGCGACACAATCGGGTTGGGCGGCAGGCTGGCGGCGACGTAGGCCGCCTCGGAGATGCCGAGATCGTTGTAGGCTGCCTGCAGGCCGCGATTGTTCAGGAGCGCGATCTGCACGGCGCCGTCGATATCGAGCGGTGCCGCCAGCAGTGCATCGATGCGTTCGCGTGCGGCGCGCGCATCGGCCTCGTTGGTGATCTTGACCACGTCCTTGCCGATCGCAGTGCGCGTCTTGTCCTGCACGACGGACATGCCACCGTCTGCAGTGAATGAGGCGCAACCGGCCACCAAGACGGCGCCGAGCACCGCTGAGATGGAGCGCGAGGTACGCCAGGTGATCACGGCGCCCTCCGGGCGCCCGGTGCGACGCGATCGTTCAGATCACGCCACGGCTTGGGCTCGACAGGTCGGTAGTCGGCAGTGCCGGCGGTCACCGGCACGTACACCGGCGCGCTGATCGGCACGGTCGGATCGGCGGGGTCGGCGCCGGCCTGCGGCGCCGGCAAGGGGCTGGCGCAACCGGCCAGCCCGATGGCGGCGGCCAATACAGTCGTCTTCATGCGGTCCTCGGGTCCGAACACCCGGACATCACGCATCCGGTCGTGCTGGACGATGGCTTGTGGTCTTACGGCGTGCGGAACGTCAGCCCGGGCACGATCATTCGCGCGCGGCTGAGAACGCGGCGCTCGGCTGCGAGGACGACAGCGAAGGAAAGGACGCGGGCGTCGTCAGCCGATCGGCGCGACGCTGGACTTGGGCGGTCGGTCGAGACGCGTGATGAAGGCCGCCACGATGCCGCGGGCGATCGGACGGTCGCTGGTGGCGTGCAGTACCGGCGTCCACAGCGCGATCAGCGCCGGCGATGGCAAGGCCGGTGCGCACATCGCCACGCAGCACGCCACGGGGCCGGCCTTGTGATCGCCGCAAGCGCCCTGGGTGTCGGCGGTCAGCTGCGGCGTGGCGGCCTCATGTGTCGATGCATGC
>Ga0187894_10001228_pt1 | contig 33389 bp, 28 predicted proteins | sample GBC1701081metaG_FD_136650 | JGI IMG/M metagenome (GOLD analysis project Ga0187894, IMG submission 136650) | White microbial mat communities from a lava cave in the Kipuka Kanohina Cave System on the Island of Hawaii, USA - GBC170108-1 metaG ...
CGCACGCGACGACGCAGTTCCTCAACGCCATACAGATATCGAAAGGTGAAGGCGACCTGGTGCACCCGTCCGCTGCTCGCGGCCAAGCGTACCATTGTCTCGGCCTCAGCCACGGACAACGCCAGGGGTTTTTCGCAGAAGACGTGCTTTCCGTGTTCCAACGCCAGCAACGCATCCGCGCAATGGGATGCGTTGGATGTGCAAATGGCGATACCGTCGATGTCACCCCTGGCGCACAAGTCCGCCGGCTCGGTGGTAACAACGGCAATGCCAAAACGATCAGCCAGCGCCTGAGTCCGCTCGCGTCGACGGCCACAGATCGCCGCCACCTCGGCTTGCGGGTGCGCCTGCAGGCCCGGGATATGGCACGCTTCGGCGAAGGCTCCTGTGCCAATGACGCCGAACCGCAGCCTCCGGCGCTTACTCATGCCGGCATGTCATCCAATCGGTGGTGGAAAAGCATGAAACACTGTAACCGCCGGTGGGCCATCAGCGCAACGCGGGTCGGTCCAAGATGCGTCAGGATCATGTCAGGCTAACGCATGATCTCGTCCTGTTTTCTCAAGTGAGACAGGGCCAGATTGCTTATGGAACTGAATAAGATCGCTGGCAGCGTTCATGTTGACGCCACCCTGTCATATCTTGATCACTGGCGAATTTTCACGTGTCACTTATGGTCGCAAGTAATAGACGGCCCTCTCGCGTGCAGTGATTTGATGAGCGGCAGGTCGCAGCATAGGGACGGATGTGTTCCGTCACACAATCATTCCGGTTCGGCAATGAACCAAGAGCGATCAGTGCAGACCACATCGTCGCGGTTGACCCAGTGCCGTTCGTGCTCAGGTCAGCACCTGACAACGTTTCTCGATCTGGGGGCACAGCCGATCGCCAATGCTTTGCTCGACGAGCAGCATCTGCGCGACCCTGAACCTTGTTTCCCGCTGGAACTGGCTTTCTGTCACGACTGCAGTCTCGTTCAAGTAACCGAGTCGATCGCGCCTGACGTTTTGTTCGGCCACGACTACCCCTACTACTCGTCGTTCTCACCGGCGCTGCTGGCTCACAGTCGCGATCACGCTTTGGGGATCCTGGAGGAGCGCAAGCTGAGCCCGGATAGCCTAGTCGTGGAAGTTGCCAGCAACGATGGCTACCTGCTGAAGAATTTTGTCGACGCCGGTGTTCCGGTACTCGGTATCGATCCGGCGTCAGGGCCCGTCGCAGCGGCCCGCGAGCGCGGCGTCCCGACAATGCAGGCTTTCTTCGGCACCAAGCTGGCGCAGGAGTTGGCCGCGAAGGGACAGCAGGCCGACGTGATGATCGCCAACAACGTGGCGGCTCATGTGGACTCGATCAACGATTTCATCGGCGGCTTCGCGATCCTCTTGAAGGAGGACGGATTTGCCCGGCTGGAAGTGGCCTATTTGCGCGACCTGATCGAGCGCTGCGAGTTCGATACGGTCTATCACGAGCATCTGTTCTATCACTCGATCACGGCACTCGAACCGCTGTTCGCCCGCCACGGGTTGCACGTGAACGATGCCGAACGCCTGGCGATCCATGGCGGCTCGCTGCGCATCACCGTGAGCAAGAGACCGGGGCACAGCGAACGCCTGATCGCACTGCGGCAGGAGGAAGCCGCACTGGGCATGGGCGAGATCGACTACTACCGGTCATTCGCGGGTCGCGTGGAACATCAACGCGACGCCCTCAACAAAGCCGTGCAGGAGAAGCATCTCAAAGGGGCGCGGCTGGCAGCCTATGGCGCTGCCGCAAAAGGCGCGACGCTGCTGAACTTCATGCGTTTCGACCCGGGCGTGGTGGAATATGTCGTCGACCGCAACCCGGCCAAGATCGGCAAATACATGCCGGGGGTCAAACTGCCGATCCGTCCGGTGGAAGCCCTGACGCGCGACCGGCCCGACTATGTGCTGATTCTCGCCTGGAACTTCGCCACGGAGATCATTCAGCAGAGCCATGAGTATGCCCGGCTGGGCGGGCAATTCATCCTGCCCGTCATCGAACGGCTGATTGTCTGAAGACAAAAACCAAATACCGAGGCTTCACAACGTCGAAGCGCGCACCGGCCAAGGCCAGGTGCGCGCTTCGTGTCGGCTCGCTCAGGTCGACGGTCCTAGACCACCGAGTTCAGCCACTGCGCCAACTGCTGCTTGGGCGCGGCACCGATCTTGGTGGCAGCGACCTGACCGTCCTTGAAGACCAACAGCGTCGGAATCGAACGGACCCCGTACTTGCCGGGCGCCAATGGATTCTCGTCGATATTGACCTTCACGACCTTGAGCTTGCCGGCCATTTCGTCGGCGATCTGCTCCAAGTGCGGGCCGATAATCTTGCAGGGACCACACCACTCCGCCCAGAAATCGACCAGTACGGGCGTGTCGGACTTCAGCACTTCTTCTTCGAAGGTACTGTCGGTCGCCTTCTGGGTTGCCATGAATCTCTCCAGTTCCGGGGCGGACCTGCCCCTGTCTTGTCAGCCCGGAATCTAGGAATGGCGGGCCGAAGGGTCAAGGTAGCACAGCCGATAGCCCTGCGTCGGGCAGGGGCATCAGAAGTGGGGTATCTGTCCACAGCAGGAAGCAGCGTACCGCCTTGTCCGGGTAGATCTGGCCCAGCAACGCCCGGTACAGGGCCAGCTGCCGGCGATAAACCAGCGGTACGCCGGCAGGGTCACGCGGCGGCGGCCGGTTGGTCTTGAAATCGGCGATCAGCACCTCGTGATCGGTCACCGCCAGGCGGTCGATCTGGCCGCTGACGCTGTAGGGGCCGGTCCCCAGGATCACCGTGCCCACCACCGGTACTTCGGCCCGCGAGGCCGGGCCGAACAGCGTCTCGGCACCCGGCAGATCGAGCACAGCCAGCGTCTCGACAAGCCAGGCGGTGCGGGTGGCATCGTCGATGTCGTTCGCCAGCGAACGCAGCAGGCGCTCACCCTCTTCGCGGCGCCGCGGTACCGGCAATTCGGGCAGCACGCGCAACAGGCGATGGATGATGGTGCCACGCCGGAAACGATCTTCTCGACCCGGCGCAAAAGGACCCAGCGGCGGCGGCTCGAAGACGACCTGTCGGGCCGCATCCGGTGTATCCTCGACAAACGGCCGCGACGGCGCCAGCGGCACCGGCGGCTGCGGTTCGGGTGCCGGCGGACGGCGCGCCCACCCCTGCAGCGTTGACACCTGCGGCAGCGGCAGCGGCGGCTGGTCGGCGGGCAGCGGCTTATCGCCGCTTTGCAGCCGCCAGCCGTCGCCGGCCCAGCCATCGCGCGATCCCAGCTCCGGCGTGAAATCGAAGGCGCGTGCCTGCGGTTGCGTGCGCGCCGGTGCATCGGGTGCCGGGCCGCGTTTGAAGGCCTGTGACACCAGTTCGTACCAGCAGCCCCGATCCGGTGCCTTGGCGCCGGCCCAGCCGGCGACGTAAAGCCGGTCGGCAGCACGCGTCATCGCCACGTACAGGAGCCGGTTCTGCTCGGCGCTCTCGCGGCGCTTCACGCCCGCCAGCAGCGTGCGCGCCGCATCGCTGGCGTCATCGGCGCGCGGCAGCCACAGCACGGTATCGCCATCATCAGACCACAGCAGGCGGTGCAGCGGATTGGGGACGCGGCTGGTGTCGGGCATGTAGACCACGGGGGCCTGCAGGCCTTTGGAACCGTGCACGGTCAGGATGCGGACTTCCGGGCGACGGTTCTCGTCGAGGTCACGCTTGATGTCGCTACCGCCCAGTTCCAGGGACCGCAGGAAGCTCTGCAGCGACGGCGCGCCGGTCTGCTGGGCCTGCAGCGCCAGCGACAGGAACTCGTCGATCGGATCGGCCGCCTCGCGGCCAAGACGTTCCAGCAGCTTCTCGCGGCCGCGGCCAGCACCCAGGATGTCGGCGAAGAACTCGAACGGCGGCGTGTAGTCGGCGCGCGCCAGCCACTCACTCAGCAGGGCGTAGGCCTGCGTGTAACGCGTGTCGCCTACCTGCGCCTTGCTGCGCAGCGCGGCCCACAGCCGACCGGGCCGCTGCCACGCCACGTCGAACAGCGCATCCTCGTCGAGTCCGACCAGCGGCGATTTCAGCAGACAGGCCAGATTGAGGTCGTCCTGCGGCAGCAGCACGAACTGGCCCAGCGCCATCAGGTCCTTGACCGGCAGTTCGTCGAGCAAGGTCATGCGGTCGACACCGGCAACCGGTAGTCCCTCGCGCTTGAGCGCACGCACCAATGCGGTAACGAACGCGTTGCGCCGCCGCACCAGCACCATGATGTGACCGGCATGGATCAGTGCACCGGTGTTGGCCAGGCGCTCGCTGCGGTCGATCAGGCCGCGGGCGTGCCGGGCGATCAGCAACGCCAATCGTTCGTCCGGTGGCGTCAGCGCATCCTGGCGCGAAGCGACATCGGTGGGATCGGCGCTGCCCTCGATCGGGCGCACCACTGGCCACACCTCGACCAAACCGGGCTCGCCGACCCGGATCGGCACGTGCCGCAGGGCATGATCGGCCACCACACCCTCGGCGGCCGGCGCTGCCGCGAACACCTGGTCGACGGCGTCCAGCACGGTACCGACCGAGCGATAGGAGTCGATCAGCTCGACATGTTCGAAGCGACGGCCAGCCTGGCGCGCCCGCTCGGCGAACCACTGGCGCATCTGCGCCAGCTTGGCGGGATCGGCGCGCTGGAAACCAAAGATCGACTGCTTGGCGTCGCCGACCGCGAAAATCGTACGCTCGCGCTCCACGGCGCCTTCACCGGCGAAGAACTCCTCGGTCAGGCAGCGGACCACTTCCCATTGGTCGGGGTTGGTATCCTGCGCCTCGTCGATCAGTACATGGTCGATGCCGCCGTCGAGCTTGTAGAGCACCCAGGCGGCGATACCGGACCGCCCCAGCAGATCGCGCGTACGCAGCACAAGGTCTTCATAGTCCAGCGCCGCGCGGTTGCGCTTGGCACCTTCGTATCGGGCCAGGATGTCGGTGCCCAGTTGCAATAGCGCTGCCGTAAGCTCGACCAGCCGCAGGCTGCGACAGGTGTTGTCGAGCACCTTCAGGCGCCCCGCTTCCGTGGTCAGGACCGTGACAATGTCTGGCATGGCGCCGACGGCAGCCTTGCTGGCCAGGCGTTTCTGGATCTCGCCTTCCTTGGTGAAGAACGCTGCCAGATAGGTATCGAACGTCTCGGCTCGCACCGCCGGAGTCGCGAGCCATGCCGCCAAACAGGTGCTGCGTTGCCGATCCTCCTTACCACCGCCGGCCAGCACCCGCACGGCTCGCCGCAGACTGGCAGCGTCGAATGCGGTGTCGACACAACCGGCGGCAAGGAGGTCATCGGCATTGCCGTCAGCCGGCAGATCAAGTCGCTGGCGCAGTCGCGTGACATAGACAGCCAACGTCGCCGGCTCACCTGCCAGCCGCGCGATGCGGCCGCGCTCGTTGAGCAGCATGCCCATGATGTCGATGTATTCAGCCTCCGCCACGCGGCTGGCAACCGCCTTCAATGCGGCGGCAAGCACCGGCGGCGCCTTGTCGCCGGCGAGCAGCGCGAGCTGCGCATCCTGCGCCAGCCGCAACAGTTCCACGGCCTGCGACTCGTCAAGCACCGCGAAGCCCGGCGCCACGCCAGCCTCGAGCGGAAAGCGCTGCAGCAGCGCCTGGCAGAAGGAATGGATGGTCTGGATGCTGATGCCGCCGGGCGCATCGAGCACGCGCGCGAACAGGCGTCGCGCCGTGATCATGTCTTGCGGCGTGGGCGTCCGCTCCATCAGTTCGGTCAGCGCCGCCGCCAGCGCCGTGTCGGTCGCCAGCGTCCAACCGCCGAGTTGGCTCTCCAGGCGATTGCGCATCTCCGCCGCGGCAGCCTTGGTGAAGGTCAGGCACAGGATGCGCTGCGGCGCGGCACCATCGAGCAGCAGCCGCACGATGCGATCGGTCAGCACCTTGGTCTTACCGGTGCCGGCATTGGCCTCCACCCAGGCCGACGCATGCGGATTGCTGGCGCGACGTTGCCGCCGGCTGGCTGCGGCACGCGGATCGACGGGCAGCGTCGACACGCTCATATGTCTTCCTTGGCGCCGGTCGACCATTCGGTCACGCGCTCGAGGTGATCGTAGTCGTTGAAGTACGGGCCGAATTCCGGCCACGGCAGCGGCATGTAAGGTGTATCGGCACTGTCGAAGCGTTTGATCATGTCCAGCAGCAACGCGAACATGGCGTCGGCAAGGGCGGCACTGTCCTTGATCGTCTCGATCTGGCCGCCGGCACCGCGGCCGTGGATCTGCCAGTACGCCAGCTCGACGCCGCTTGGCTTGGGTGCCGTCACCTCGAAAGCGCCGTGTTGTGCGATCGCCGCCTCAAGCAACAGCTGCGGCGCAAACAGCGCCCGCATTTCCTTGGGCTGCGGAACGCGACCGGTCTTGTAGTCGATGATCTCCCAGGTGCCGTCGGGAAGCCGATCGATGCGATCGGCGCGCGCGGTCACCACGAATGCGCCAGCTCCGGCGTTGACGGTGAGTTGGCCCTTGCCCTCGTGGGTCAAGGTTCGCACGCCCGCGGCGCGGCGTGCGTTTTCCTGGCGCACCACCCAGGACGCCAGCCGCTCGACGCGTGACCACCAGAACGCACGCTCGGCCGGTGATTTCAGCAGCTCCGCCAGCGCATCAGCGCCGATCGCCAGCAGTTGCGTCACGGCGTCGGGCGGCAACGAGTCGGGGTAGCGACCGAGGAAGGCTTCCAACGCCGCATGCAGCGCGCTGCCGCGATCGGCGGCGCCCAGCTTGCCCTCCAGCGGATCGAGCGGCTGCAGGCGCAGGATTCGCCGCGCGTAGAGCCCGTAGGGATCGCGCCGCCATTGCTCGATCGCCGACACCGGCAGCTTGCGCGGCCTGGCTTGCAGCGGTGGCCTGGGTTCAGGTCGCGGCCATGGCGCGTAGCGTGGCGCCTCGTCCAGGGCTTCGGCCCAGGCGACACGCGCATCGCCGCGCTTGAGATACGCCGGGCGGGCGCGTCCGCCGTCGGTTCGCTCGCCCAGCAGCGCATCCAGGCGCGCCAGCCAGCGGCTGGGAACCGTTGGCGCGCCACCGACACGGCCGGCGCGCGTGATCAGCACATTTGCGGCAGCGAAGGCTTGGGCGAAATCATGCGCCGCAAGGCCGATGCGTCGTTCCGGCTGCGGCAGGCCCAGCGCAGCGCGCATCGGACGGTTGAGCCATGGCCCCGTGTCGACCGATGGCGGCCAGGTGCCTTCATTGAGCCCGCCCAGCACGACCAGATCGGCACGTTGCAGACGTGCTTCGAGCGGCCCCAGGACCGCCAGCCGCGGATGAGCGCCATGGCGAGGCCGCACCACAGCACCGACGAGCAGCGCATCCAGCAACGCGGGCAGCTCCGGCAGCGGCGACGGCGGCAGACTGCCGAGGTGCTGGCGCCAATCGACCACGGCCAGCGCCAGCGCCTCACCGGCATCGCCACGCCACAGCCGATGGTCGCCCGGCATATCGTGTGTGGCCGCCATCTGCTCGGCGGCGTGGGCCAGCGCATCGAGGCGTTCGCCAGCAGGTGTCGCATCGTCCTGCGCCTGGAGCGGCGCCACATGCGTCTGCAGACGCGAGAGGAGATCGAGCACCGCGATCCGATCAGCATCCGACAATGGCGCGCCGTCGATCCGGGCCTGCAGGGCCGGCAACCCAAGGTCGGGCTTCGGTCCGCGCAGCACGCGACGATCGAGCAGCCGTGCCGCGTGCAGCAACGCCGGGCGCGACAGACCCAGGCCCATCAACGGATGCTTGAGCAAGGCCAGTAAATCAACCGGTGCGAATCCGCCGGCCAGCGCCTGGGCCAGCAGGCGCAAGAAAGCCCCCGGGGGTGTCTGTGTCAGCGCCATGCCGGCTGAATCGTCGATCACGATTCCCCAGCGCCGCAGTTCGGCGGCGACCCGGCGGGCCATCTCGCGATCAGGCGTTACCAAGGCAGCCGTGCGCCGCGGCGTATCGAGCGCCTCACGCAGCGCCATCGCCGCAACGACGGCCTCCTGCTGCGGCGTCGCACAGTCGACACGCACGACATGTTCCAGCGCTGCCGGATCGAGCGGCCCTTCCTGGCTCCAGCCCTCGCTGGTTTCGGCCGGCCGCATGATCGCCGACAAAAGCCTGCGCGAGGATGGATCACGCGCCGGTACGCCGGGCCAGATCGGCACCAGGGCGCGTTGCACGCTCAGGGCCGATACCAATTCGCGCAAACCGGCCTGCGGGTGGGCCGGGTCCAACACCGCCCAGGAGGCATCGTCGAGTTCCTGGTCGAGCCCGGGCAGGACAACACAGCCCGTCGGCAGTGATGCCACCACGGTCAACAGTTCGCGCGTGGCAGGTTGCGTGCCGGTCGAACCGGCGGCGATCACCGGGTGGTCCGGCGATCGAGCGCGCCAACGCTCGGCCTGCAGGCGCAGCAGCCGGTTGCGGCGATCGACAGCATCGATACAGCCGCGATCGGCCAGGATCGCCGGCCAGTGCTCGCCGACGATGCGCAGGAATGAGAGCGTGTGCTGCCAATGCTCGGCGAAACCGGCGTCGACCACGGTCGCCAGGTGATCGAACGGAACACCTTCGATCTGCAGTTCGTCGATCAGCCGGCCCAGTTCCCGCGCCAACCCCAGCGCTTGCGCCAGTGATCCCGCGATCGGCTGACCATCGCTGCCGCGGAATGCCATCACCAACCGGGCCAGCAACGCCTCGCGCGCCAGAGACTCCATGGCGGGCGGTACGGCGATGGCATCATCGACATTCTCGCCCAGCGCCGTGACGCTGGCCGGATCGTCGTCTTCCTCGACGTCACCGATCGGCCGCATGCGCGGTAGCAGCAACGGCCGGCCATCGGTGGTCCGCAAGAACGCCTCGCGCAACGTCCGCACGGCACGACGGGTCGGCAACAGCACCAGCACATCGGCAAACGTCAGCGGATCAGCGCCATAGGCATCGAACAGGCCCTGCGCCAGGGCATCGACAAAGCCGACATCGGGCGGAATCGTGTAGACGCCGCGTACCGGAGTGACCGTGCCGCGTCGCGTTGCCACCGGCTACTCCATGGTGCGACGGCGACCACCGCCACGGGCGAAATAGTCTTCGGCATCCGCCAGCGCCGCCGGGGTGCCGACATGGAAAAACTCGCCGTCGTGCCGCACGCCGCAGAGACGGTCGCGCGCCTCAGCCTGGTTCCACAGCTGAAGCTGCGAGAAAGGCCCGTCAGGCGCCGCTTCGTAAAGCCGCCGATCGCATACCGTCACGCCGGCGAACATGAAAGGCGCCACGCCGCTGCGACCGCGCCAGCGGGCATGTCCGTCGGATGCGAGATGATAGTCACCCATGCCCTCGGCGTCATAGCCGTGCGCGGCCACCGTGGGATGCAGCAGCAACAGGACGTCCATACGCGCCGGATCCCATTGGCGTGCCATGCGTGTCAGCATCGGTGACGGCCCGTCCAGCCACAGCGCGTCGCCATTGACGGTATAGAACGGCGCGTCGCCGAACCAGGCCAGCGCCTTTTTCACGCCGCCGCCGGTATCGAGCAGCGTTGCCTCCGATGACAGTTCGACGCGAGGCCTCGTGCGCTTGGACAAGTGCGCCGATATCTGATCAGCAAGATGGTGTGTGTTGACAACGCAGAGCTCGACGCCGGCTTCCGCCAACGAATCGAGGGCGTGATCCAACAATGTGCAACCGGCAACCGATACCAGGGCCTTGGGCAGCGTATCGGTGATCGGCCGCATGCGTTCGCCCCGACCGGCAGCCAGCAGCATTGCCCGTTTGACAGCCATACCACTCATAGCGCGAGTACCCTTTTGGCCGGCGGGACGTGACGATCCACCCAGTGCCGCAACGGCGTCAACGCCGGATGCGCCAGCGACCGCTCGAACAGGCGCCACACCCGCGGCAGGTGCGGCATGTAGATCGGTTTGCCGTCGCGCTGCAGCAACCGCACGAACAGGCCGATGACACGCGCATGACGCTGGGCACCCAGGATGGCGAAGGCCGTCTCGAACCCGGCCCGATCACCAATGCCGGCCCCGGCGATGTATCTGTCCAGCATCGCCGCCCGCAACGCCGGGTCGATGTCGCGGCGCGCATCCTCGATCAGCGACATCAGGTCGTAGGCGGCATGGCCGCGCTGCGCGTCCTGGAAGTCGAGCAGGCCGCAGGCCCGAACGCCACGACGATCGCGCAACCACATCAGGTTGTCCTGGTGGAAATCGCGCAGCAACAGCGTCTGGGGGTCCGCCGGCATGGCGTGCAGCACGTCGCGCCAGGCCGCGCGGTACGACGCGATGTCGTCCTCGGACGGTGGACGTCCTTGGGCCATCGGCAGGTACCACTCGGGCAGCAGCATGGCCGCGTCGATCAAGGTATCGCCGTCATAGGCAGTCAACCCCAAGGACGGCAATGCGCGTTGGCCATGCCCATGCAACGCCACCAGGACGTCGGTTGCCAATGTGTAGAGCGCCGCCTCACTGCCGCCAGACGGCACCGGTTGCGCATTCATCACCCGAGCGTAGGTGTCATCGCCCAGGTCCTCCAGCAGCAGGAAGCCGTTGACCGAGTCCTCGACAAGAATCGCCGGTGCGCTGAATCCCAGGTCATGCAGGTGGCGTCCAATGACGACGAACGGCCGCACGTCTTCCTGCGGCGGCGGGGCGTCCATGACCACCGCCGATTCATGCCCGCGGCGCAATCGGAAATACCGCCTGAACGACGCATCGCCGGCCAGCAGCGATTCGGTGGCATCAGACCAACCGGCGTCCCGCACGAATGCCTGGCGCTGAACCCGGCGCTGCCGCTCAACCATGGGCGATCTCGGCCGCAAGCGCCTCGATGCGTCCGACCCACGCAGGACCACCGGACAACGTGGCACGACGGGCATCGCCTTCGGCGATGTGCAGCGTCAGGTCGAGGCGATGTGTCGGCAACATATCGCCCAGTCGCTGCGGCCATTCGACCAGCGTCACGCCGTCGGCCAGCGCTTCCTCCAGCCCCAGCTCCCAGACCTGATCGGGCGTATCGATGCGATAGAGATCGAAATGCCAAATCGCGCCGTGGGGCGTGTCGTAGGTTTCGACCAGGGTAAACGTCGGGCTGGGCACGATCAGCTCGCCGTCGCCGGCGGCCGCCCGGATGATGGCGCGTGCCAGTTCGGTCTTGCCGGCGCCGAGATCGCCGTGCAGCGCGATCACATCGCCGACGCGGACGTGATGCGCGAGCGCCGCGCCCAAGCGGATCGTCGCATCGAGATCGGTCAGATCAAGGTCGAGCGTAGCCATGAGTCGCGGCAGGCCAGGAGGGACGCCATCCATCGCCCCTCTCTAGCATCCCGCGAGTCAGGACCGGAAGCACATACCCTCTCCGCCCGCGCAGCGGGCTGAGAGGGGTAGTTCTCAGTAGCGGTAATGGTCCGGCTTGAACGGGCCGGCTTCCGGGACGCCGATATACTGGGCCTGGTCCGGCCGCAGCTTGGTGAGCTTGACGCCGATCTTCTCCAGGTGCAGCGCCGCGACCTTTTCGTCGAGGTGCTTGGGCAGCGTGTAGACCTTCTTCTGGTACTTGCCCTGATTGGCCCATAGCTCGATCTGGGCCAGGGTCTGGTTGGAGAACGACGACGACATCACGAAGCTGGGATGGCCGGTGGCGTTGCCGAGATTCACCAGACGGCCTTCGGACAGCAGGATGATACGCTTGCCGTCGGGGAACTCGATCTCGTCGACCTGCGGCTTGACGTTCTCCCACTTGTAATTCCGCAAGCCCGCGACCTGGATCTCGCTGTCGAAGTGGCCGATGTTGCAGACGATGGCCCGATCCTTCATCAGCCGCATGTGCTCGACGGTGATCACGTCGACGTTGCCCGTCGCCGAGACAAAGATATCAGCGCGCGACGCGGCGTCCTCCATCGTCGTCACTTCATAGCCTTCCATCGCCGCCTGCAGAGCGCAGATCGGATCGATCTCCGACACCATGACGCGGCAACCGGCGTTGCGCAGCGAGGCGGCCGAGCCCTTGCCGACGTCGCCGAAGCCCGCGACCATCGCCACCTTGCCGGCCATCATCACGTCGGTGCCGCGGCGGATACCGTCGACCAACGACTCGCGGCAGCCATAGAGATTGTCGAACTTCGACTTGGTCACCGAGTCGTTGACGTTGATCGCCGGCCACAGCAGGCGACCTTCCTTTTCCATCACATAGAGGCGATGCACGCCGGTAGTGGTTTCCTCGGTGACACCGCGGATGGCGACACCGTTGCGGCTGTACCAGCCCGGCTGCGTCTTCAGGCGCTTGCCAATGGCGGCGTAGAGCACCTCTTCTTCCTCGTTGGTCGGCTTGGCGATCAGCGACGCGTCCTTCTCGGCGCGCATGCCGAGATGGATCAGCAGGGTCGCATCACCGCCGTCGTCGAGGATCATGTTGGGCGTGCCGCCGTCACCCCATTCGAAGATGCGGTGGGTGTAGTCCCAGTAGTCGACCAGTGACTCGCCCTTGATGGCGAACACAGGCGTGCCGGCCTTGGCGATCGCGGCAGCAGCGTGATCCTGCGTCGAATAGATGTTGCACGACGCCCAGCGTACATCGGCGCCCAGCGCGCTCAGCGTCTCGATCAGGACCGCGGTCTGGATGGTCATGTGCAGCGAGCCCGCGACGCGAGCGCCCTTCAGCGGCTGCGTCTTGCCGTACTCGCTGCGGATCGCCATCAGGCCGGGCATCTCGGTCTCGGCAATGGCGATTTCCTTGCGGCCCCAGTCGGCGAGACCGATGTCTTTGACCACGTAGTCGGACTTGTCCTTGGCCATGGGAGTTCCTGTCGGAAGTACGCCGATGCGGTGCGCGGCGACGATCTGGTATGGGTCGCCAAACGCGACCCGATCGGAGAGCGCCCCTATACCAGTGCCCCCGGCGCCCGACAACGCGAGCGATATAAATTCATACTTATGTCTGCATGTGCCCGCTAGTCCTCGCCGAAGCGGCCCTCAACCAGCTTCGTGAGCGCCTCCAGGGCCTCCAGCGCCTGGCGACCGGTGGCGGCGATCTGGATCTGGGCCCCCAGCGCCGCCGCCAGCATCATCAAGCCCATGATCGACAGGCCCGACACTTCCTGGCCGGCGTGGGTGACTTTCACGGCGGCGTCGTACTGCGCGACCAGCCGAACAAACTTGGCGGCCGCCCTGGCGTGCAGGCCTCGCTTGTTGGCAATGGTCAACGTCCGCGAACTGGCGTCGGCCATGGGAGGATCCCGGCTAGCTGGCGTCCTTCGCCAGCAGGCGCGACGCGACGGTGATGTACTTGCGGCCGGCATCCTGACAGGCCGCGACGGTTTCCGCCATCGGCCGATCGATGCGCACGCTCGCCAGCTTGATCAGCATCGGCAGGTTCACGCCGGCGATCACCTCGACCCGTGCCCGGTCCATGATCGAGATAGCAAGATTGGACGGCGTGCCGCCGAACATGTCCGTCAGCACCACGACGCCCTGCCCCTCGTCGCACTCGGCGACACGTTGCAGGATCTCGGCCCGGCGCTTTTCCATGTCGTCGTCGGCCTCGATGCACACCGCGGCCGCCTGCCGCTGAGGTCCGACGACATGCTCCAACGCGGCAATAAACTCACGCGCAAGCTTGCCGTGCGTCACCAGCACGATGCCGATCATCGGCCTACCCCTTCTTTCCGGTTCTTGTCCGGGCGGCGGGCGCCGCCTGTATGATGTCGATGTCACGATGAGCGAGTACCAGTGGTCTGCCCTGCCGTCGGATCCAGTCCGCCAGCTGTTCGGCCACCACCACGGATCGATGGCGCCCCCCGGTACAGCCGACGGCTACGGTGAGGTAACTCTTGCCCTCCCTTTCGAAGCGCGGCAAGAGCCTGTCGAGCAAACGGCGCACATCGGACACGAACTGCCGGTAGTCAGCGTCGCGCGCGACATAGCGCCGCACGGCTGGATCCTGACCCGTCAGCCCGCGCAACGCCGCATCCCAATAGGGATTGCGTAGGAAGCGCGCGTCAAACACTAAATCTGCTTCCCGCGGCAACCCGCGTCGGTACGAGAACGACATCACCGACAGCCGCAGGCCGTGGCCTGTGTGGCCGAAGCGATCGAGCAGCAGCCGCTTCAGTTCATGCGGCCCCAGCATAGACGTGTCGATCGTCTCGTCGGCGTGATCGCGCAGCCGGCGCAGGGTACGGCGCTCTTCGATGATGCCATCGAGCACTGGGCGGTCCTGAGCCAGGGGATGACTGCGCCGCGTTTCGGTGAAGCGGCGCAGCAAGACGTCGTTGTCGCAATCGAGGTACAGCAGGCGCGCGTCGAGGTCGTCGCGGGCGCGCAGCTCACGCACAACCGCCAGCACACGCGTTACATCGAAGCCGTGCGTACGCACATCGATGCCGATGACGATCGGGTTGCTATCGGCCGACATACCTGGTGACGACCGCAACAGCGGCGCGATCATCGTCAGCGGCAAATTGTCGATCGCAACGTAGCCGGCGTCTTCCAGCGCCCGCAGCGACGTGGCTCGGCCGGCGCCGGACAAACCCGTGATCAGTACAACGGAGCGGCGCGCCGATGATGCCGACGCGTTCCGCCGGCGGGCCCGTGCCGGCGATGAACGCAATGTCTCGGAGCGTGATCGGGCCACGTGCGAATCATGAAGCGCGCGATGCGCCAAGAGCAAGACGAATCTTGGCGGGAGTCGATGCCTCGAAGGCTGTCAACCGGCAGAGCGGAATGCGAACGCCGCACAGCGTCTCGAACAACGTCTCGGGCATGCGCTCGACCGCCGCCGCCGGCACAAGGTCGACGATCAACGCGACCGGCACCGCTGCCAGCACCTGGTCGGCATGCAGGCGAAGTATACCGATGCCACGTGCTTCAATGAGCCCCGACAGGACGGCCGGCGGCCGTGCCACCAGATCACGGCCCTCGGGCATCAGGTCGGTGCGGTCGTCGGCCACCAGGCGCGCCCCGCCCTCGATCAGGCGAATGGCGAGGTCTGACTTGCCGGCGCCGGATGGTCCGCGCAACAGCACGCCGCGCCACTCACCATTCACGGACAGTGCGACGCAGGAGGCGTGTATGTTCAGCGGCGGTGTGTCGGTCACCGGACAAGATGGCCAGAGGTACAGCCGACCGTCAACGCGCGACCAGCCGGGGCTGCCGCCACGCAATGGGCGCATTCCTGCGGCTGTGTTAAGACCGTATGACGGCGACGACCGGTGCATCCGTTCGGCCGCCGGGAGGCAGGTCGGGTGGACGGCTCACGAATCGATACGTCATCGCCGGCGACTCTGGTCCCCGTCGACGCGTCGGACAAGGTCATCTCGCGACATGCGGCTACGGTGCGACGCCAGGTCGGGCGGATGCAGGTTCGCATCGTCACCGCCTTGGCCATCGGATTCCTGGCCGTGGCCGTCATCGCCGGCGCCGCGTTCACCATCACGGTGCTGGGAGCCTCCGACAGCACCCAGCGTCTGCTGCTCGACCGCAACCGGCGGGTTGTCGAGGCCCAGGCGCAGTTCCTGCGCGACCGGCTCGATCCGGTGTCGACGCAGCTGCAGCTGATCGCGTCGCTGGCCGCGCGCGGCCGTCTTGATGTCGGCGTCCCCAGCCAGGTCGTCGATGCGCTGGCTGCTGGCATGGAGCAGCTGCCGCAGCTTTCCGGTGCAGGCTTCGCCGCGCTCGACCAGACGGTGCACCGGGTCATCCTGAAGCCCGAGGGACTGGTGCGCGACCGCGTCCCCTTGAGCGCCATCCCGGGTGGGTTCGACCGTTTCCGCGAGATCCAGGCCGCCAAAGCCCCGTTCTGGGGCGATCTGTTGTGGGATTCATCGACGCGGCAGCCCGTCATCAACGTTCGCGTTCCCATCCGGCGCAACGACGGCGGTTTTGTCGGCGCGCTGGTCGCCACCGTGGCCATGGGTGAACTGTCGCGGTTGATCATCAGCCACGACCTCGACGGCCAGACGTTCATCCTGGTCGGCCGCGACCACGTGCTGGCGCACCGCACGCTGACGGAGCCCAAGCGGGTGGCGCTGACCGAAGCCCGGCCGTTGCCGCGGCTGAGCGAGGTGGGCGACCCCGTATTGGCCGCCATCTGGCAGCCGCCGGTACTGAGCCGTACGTTCACGCGGGTGCTGGGCAATCTCGGGCACGTTATCGACATCAATGGCCAGCGCTGGATCTTCGTCTATCGTCAGATCGACGGCTATGGACCCGAGCCATGGCTGATCGGCCAATACTTCCCCTATGAAGAGGCCACGCGCGACATCGATCGGCTGCGCGAAGGCATCGTCGCGGGCGCAGCCGCGTTGCTGCTGGCGCTGTTGCTGGCTGCCGTCATGGGCGTGCGAATGGCGCGCGCCATCCGACGCCTGGGCGCGACGGCGGCGGCTCTGGAACGCTTCGACTTCAACGACGACGAGCCCATGGTGCGGTCGCGGCTCAAGGAGATCGATGATGCGGCCGAGGCGCTGGAGAAAGCCCGCTCCACGCTGAAGTGGTTCGGTCTCTACGTACCGCGTCGCCTGGTGGCGCGGTTGATGGCAGACGGCGAAGAGAGCCTGGTGTCCCGGCGCGGAACGGTCACGGTGATGTTCACCGACATCGTCGGCTTCACGCCGCTGGCCGAGGACATGGACGAACGCAACACGGCCGAGCTGCTCAACCATCATTTCGCGCTCGTCGGCGCCGTCATCGAGCGCGAGCACGGCGTGATCGACAAGTACATCGGCGACTCGGTCATGGCGCTGTGGGGTCTGATGCCCGATCATGCCGACGCCGCCTGTCGCGCTGCGCTGGCGATCGCCGAGGTGGTGCGCGAAGACAACGCAGCGCGGCGTGCGCGTGGCCTCAACCCGGTCCGTGTGCGCATCGGCGTGCATACCGGTACGGTGGTGCTCGGCAACATCGGCACGCCCGAACGCATGAATTACACGGTCGTCGGCGATGCCGTGAACGTGGCGCAACGCATTGAGCAACTCGGCAAGAGCCACATGCTGGACGGCGACGAGGTGATCGCGCTCACCAGCGGGGACACGATCAACTGGCTGCAGGACCCGACGGCGCTGAGCGCCGAGCCGGTCTTCGTCGGCGAACAAGCCATCCGCGGGCGCGTCGTGCCAGCGAAGATCTATCGCCTGGTTCAGGGTTAGCGGCTCTTACAGCCGGCGCGCCGAAGCAACGCCCCGCTGCCCCGCCGCCACACCGATCACATCGTCGCGCCGCCAGACTTCGATCGCTACCCACAACCCCAGTGCCGCCAGCACGAAGCCGGAGACGACATCGACGCCGTAGTGGTAGCGCAGATAGACGGTCGACAGCCACAGCAGCATGCAGGGCACGAGGTAGCGGCGGAACCACCGCGGCCGATGCTTGAAATCGAACGCCAGGATGTAGGCCGACGCCGCGACATGCAGGCTGGGGAACGCGTCGCAGCGGTTGGTGCCCATCGGGTAGAGCGCGGTCAGCAGGTCGGTGATCCAGTAGCCTTGCAGCGGCTCGGGGAACTGGTCGGCCATCGCGATATAGGGACCGACCGCCGGCAGCAAGGTGTAGCCGAGATAGCCAACGCCATAGAGCGTGAAGAGACCGCCGTAGAAAGCGCGGGCGGTGCGCAATTCGCCCTTTGCATACTGAACCAGGGTCAGCAACAGGCAGGGAATGAACGCCGCGTAGGCGAAGCTCATCAGCTCGGTGAGGGCCGGTGTGATGAACGGCCCGAGCCAGAGGGCGGGGCTGTCGCCAAACAACACCTGGTCCCAGTCCCACAGGAGGTCGTCGTATTTTCCCGGGTGGATCAGCGGAATGGCCCAGCGCATGTGGAGGAAGAGGCCATTGAGGGCGATGATGTAGAAGGCGAACTGCAGCCGCCAGGCCCATGCTTCCGGCCAACGCATGCGCGCCCATATGGCCAGCCCATTGACCAGGACGGCTCCGATATAGACCAGGGTCTCTTCGTGCGCCGGCCCGACCGCCACCAGCAGCCGAACCGTGGTGATCACCAGGAACAGGCCGAAGACGATCTCGTGCGGCAGCAGGCGACTCATGGGGCCGACCAGCGATGGCATCACCGGCAACGCGTCTGCCACCCGTTCGGGCGCAGCAGACACGCGCCAGTCACACTCTTGTCATATGAGCAGCCGGCTGGCGATCAACAAGCCGGATCCGCAATCGGCCGGTCAAGTCATCTCGATCATGACGTGCTTTTGGTAGGCCGGCCGTGTCGCGAGCCGCTCGTACCAGGCGCGTAGATGCGGCGTCGCCGGCAGTCCATCCCGCGAGAACGGCAGGTTGAACCAGCGATAGGCCATGGCGCCGGCCGGGATGTCGCCCATGGTGAAATGGCTGCCCGCCACGTAGTCGCGCTCGGCCAGGTGTCCGTCGAGCCGGCCCCAGAGATCGGCGACGGCAACGCGCGCCTTCTCGATGGCATCGAGGTCGCGCTTTTCCGGCGGCGTGCGGATCAGCCCCCAGAACAGCGTCGTCATGCCGGTGACGATCGTCGAGATCTGCCAGTCCATCCACCGTTCGGCATCGCCCCGCGCCTTGGCATCCCTGGGCCATAGCGTGCCGGCGGCATGGGTGGCCGCGAAGTAGCGCACGATCGAATTCGACTCCCACAGGGTGTAACCGCCATCGTCGATGGTGGGCACGACGCCATTGGGATTCATCGCACGATACCAGGGCTGGTCGTTGCCGCCGAAGGCGCCGCCGACGTCGGTGCGCTCATAGACCAGTCCGCATTCGTCCGCCGCCCACAACGCCTTCTGTACGTTGATGGAGTTGGCGCGGCCGTAGATCTTCAACATCGACTCTCTCCTCCTGCTTCATGGTGAGCCTGTCGAACCATGAAGCTCGGCGCACGACTGCCCGTGCGTCGCCTTCATGGTTCGACAAGCTCACCATGAAGGCTATTGTCAGTGCGCTTCGGCCCAGGTGACGCCGACGCCGACCTCGACTACCAGCGGCACCGACAGGCGCGCAGCATGCTGCATCGTGTCCTGGATCACGGTCGAGGCGCGTTTGATCTCGGCCTCGGGCGCCTCGAAGACCAGCTCGTCGTGCACCTGCAGCAGCATGCGCGTCTTCAGCGACGCCGCGCGCAAGGCGCCGGGCAGGCGAATCATCGCACGCTTGATGATGTCGGCGGCGCCGCCCTGCAGCGGCGCGTTGATCGCCGCCCGTTCATGGAAGCTGCGGTGCGCCGGGTTCTTGTCGTTGATCCAGGCGAGATGCACCTTGCGACCGAACGGCGTCTGCACGTAGCCGGTCTTGCGGCAGAACGCCTTGGTGCGCTCCATGTAGTCGCGGATGCCGGGATAGCGCTTGAAATACGTATCGATGTAGGTGCGCGCCTCGCCCTGCGGGATGCCGAGCTGGGCTGCCAGGCCGAACGGCGAGATGCCGTAGATGATGCCGAAATTGATCGCCTTGGCGCGGCGGCGCACCAGCGGATCCATGCCCTTGGCCGGAATGCCGAACACCTCCGAGGCGGTAATGGCGTGGATGTCATCGCCGCGCTCGAAGGCCTCCTTGAGCGATGCGATATCGGCGACATGCGCCAGCAGGCGCAGCTCGATCTGCGAGTAGTCGGCGCTCAGCAGCTTGTGGCCGGCCTCGGCGATGAACGCCTTGCGGATCTTGCGGCCATCCTCGGTGCGCACTGGGATGTTCTGCAGGTTGGGATCGGTCGATGCCAGGCGCCCGGTCGCGGCGCCGGTCATCATATAGGACGTATGCACGCGCCGGGTCCTGGGGTTGATCTCCGCCACCAGCGCATCGGTGTACGTGCCCTTCAGCTTGGCCAGCTGCCGGTGTTCCAGCAGCTTGCCCGGCAGTTCGTGGCCCTGCTCCGCCAGCTCTTCCAGCACGCTGGCATCCGTGCTCCAGGTGCCGCTTTTGTTGCGCTTGCCGCCGGGCAGTTTCATTTCGTCGAACAGGATCTCGCCCAGCTGCTTGGGCGAGCCGACATTGAACTCGCGGCCCGCCAGCTTATGCAGGTCAGCCTCGAGCGCCACCATGCGGCGCTCGAAATCGCCGCTGAGGCGACGCAGCTCGGTGGCGTCGACCTTCACGCCGGCGCTTTCCATGGTGGCCAGCACCGGGATCAGCGGCCGCTCGATGGTTTCGTACAGGCTCGCCATGCGCTCGGCCGCGATCCGCGGTTTCAGCGCCAACCACAGCTGCATCGTGACGTCGACGTCCTCGGCGGCCCAGTCGCGCGCCTTCTCCATCGCCACGCGGTCGAACGTCACCTGCTTGGCGCCGCTGCCCACGACCTCGCTGAGCTTCATGGTCTGCACGCCCAGGAAACGCTCGGCAATCTCGCTGCTGCCGTGTCCGTGCAATCCGCCCTCGAGCACGAACGACAGCAGCATGGCATCGTCGACCGGCGCCAGCGCAATGCCGTGGCGGCCCAGCACCGTCCAGTGGGGCTTGATATTCTGCCCCACCTTCAGCACCCCTGGATCTTCCAGCAACGGCTTCAGGCGCGCGATCACCTCGGCGCGCGGCAGTTGGCCCGGCAGCAGGTCCACCGGGGCGCCCTCCACCGGCGCTGCGGACCCGCCACCCAGATCGAGCGCACCCTGCGCCGATCCAGCGGGACCCGGCGGACGATGCGCCAGCGGCACATAGGCGGCGCGGCGGCGGCTGGCGCCGATATCGGCGACCGGACCGTCGGGCAACGCCATGGCGATCCCCACCAGGTTGCCGTCCAGCGGGCTGGGGGAATCAGTGCGGCACGCGATGGCCAGCACACCCACGGCGTGCGCCGCAGTGATGAAATCGTCGAGGGCCTCCAGGCTGGTCACCAGCTCATAGTCAGCGGACGTGAATGGTTTCTTGCGTGGCAGACGCCAGTCGAGACCGCCGGCGGCCGTTTGCGCTTCACCGACGTTGGCGTTCGCGGCCTCGTTGCCCTCGGTCGCAAAGGCTGGCGCCAGCCCTTCCTCCAGGGCGGCGCCGTCCGGTTCGGACCCGCCGTTCGCTGCCGTGGCAGTGGACGGCGCACCGACTGCCGGTGCACCTTTCATGGCACCGTACTTGGCCAGCAGCGAGCGGAAGCCCTGCTTTTCCAGCCAGGGAACCAGCTTGCCGAGATCCGGCAACTTCTTGTCGAACGTGTCCGGTTGTTCCGTGATCGGCACGGTGTCACTCAACGTCACCAGCCGGCGCGAGATGCGGGCCAGCTCGGCGTTGGCCTGCAAGGCCTCGCGGCGCTTGGGCTGCTTGATCTCGCCGGCGCGCTGCAGCAGCGTCTCGAGATCGCCGTACTCGGTGATAAGCTGGGCCGCGGTCTTGATCCCGATACCGGGTACGCCGGGCACGTTGTCGGTGCTATCGCCGGCCAGCGCCTGTACGTCGATCACCTTCTCCGGCCCGACACCGAATTTCTCGACGACGGCATCGCGCCCCAAGGTGCGCAGCTTGATCGGGTCGTACATCGAGACCTTGTCGCCCACCAGCTGCATCAGGTCCTTGTCGGACGAGACGATGGTGACCTCGGCGCCGGCGGCGACCGCCACACGGGCGTAGGTCGCGATCAGGTCGTCGGCCTCGTAGCCCGGCATCTCGATGCACGGCAGGCCGAAGATACGGTTGGCCTCGCGCAGCAGCGGGAACTGCGGCACCAACGCCTCGGGCAGCTCGGGCCGGTGCGCCTTGTATTGCGGGTAGATCTCGTTGCGGAACGTGCGCTCGCTATGGTCGTGGATGACGGCGATGTGGTCGATCTCCGGCCGTTCCAGCAGGAACTTGGTGATCATGGTACAGAAGCCGTACACGGCGTTGACCGGCGTACCGTCGGGCCGGTTCATCGGCGGCAGTGCGTGGTAGGCGCGGAAGATGTAGCCCGAGCCGTCGATCAGCCACAGGTGCTTGAGCGGCTTGTTCTCGCTGCCGACAGCAGCAACAGCCGGTGACGAGGCAACCTCGCTCTTGGCGCGGGCGCGAGGAGCGGGTGCAGGTGTGGCGGCCGGCTTGGCCGCAGCGGCGGGCTTGCGGGGCATGGCGATTGGGTAGCACGGCTGGACGCGGGCGTCAGCGGTGATCACCCATGTTGGGGATGGATGGCAAGCCCAGGACGGATGTGCAAGTTCCTGACGTTCGGCGGCCACGTGCCATGTGACAATGCCTCCGCCAAAAATACCAAATATCCAACCTCGGCTTCGATTCCCAGGCTAGGATCCCAGACGAGCAGTCGTACCAGGCGCCGCCTGCGTGTCTGTCCTCATTTTAGTTCCGGCTAATTCCAGACGTGCCGTGTTCGAAAACGCGTGACAACAATGACAACAATGACCGAAACCCCGGCAGCAGGGCCGATGTTGGCTAGGAAGCCGATAGGTGTGCGCACCGAGGAACTCTCATCCCGGCCTCGCCGCGTTTACTTGTGGTGGAATGAGATCTTATGGCACAGGATCGTTCGAAAGTCAAGTAATTCAGCAGTTTAGTACAAATACGGTCCAAGACATCGCAGCTGCTGTTGCCACAAAAGCGACTCGCGATCATCGCGCGTGCTGCGCGAACCGCTGTCGGGCAGCGGCTGCGATGGCGGCCGGATCCGCGCCGGCTTCGACATCCAGGCTCGGTTCCGACGCACCCGGCTGGGCCGCCGGGTCCTTGAGCATATGACCCGAAATAACCAGCACGATCGGGCGCGGCAGATCTCTGTTTGCCAATTCACGCAGCGCTGCCAGCGGCGTCGCGGACGCGGGTTCCGCCGCGATTCCCTCCCGGCGGCCCAGATCGCGCATCGCGCCGTGAACCTGCTCGTCGGAGACCGAGACGGCATGCCCGTAGACCGACCGTATGATCCGGAGCGTTCGCGTTCCATCATCGGGGTAGCCGCGCAGGGGATCGTTGATGGAGCCGGCTATACCGGACACCGGTGCAGCCCACGCCGCGACGACATCTTGCCCGCGCGCGAAAGCATCGGCGATCGGCGCGCAGCCTGATCCCTGCGCCCCGACGGGCAACGGCAATCGCTCGAGGTATCCATGCTCATGCAAGGTGCGGGCGCCCTGCATGATGCCATCGAGCATGGGGCCGGCGCCGATCGGCACGATGATGGTGCCCACTGCGCCGATCTCCGCATGGAGCTCATAGAAGATCGTTGCATGCGCGGCCGTCATGTACGGGTTGAGGTACGTCGACGTGAGATTGGCCCACCCCGAAACCGCGGCCTGGATCCGCTTTGCCTCGCGGTAGGCGTCGCTGAAGTCGCCGGCCACTTCGAGCACGATCGCACCATGCGCCTTGGCCTGGATGATCTTGTTGGCGGGCGTACCTTTCGGCAGCGCGACGATGCAGGGCAGACCGGCGCGTGCTGCAAACGCGCTGACCGAGGCGGCATTGTTGCCGGTGGACGCACAGATGATTCCCTCGGCACCGAGCGACGTGGCAGCCGACACGGCGATGGCGGACCCGCGGTCCTTGAACGAACCCGTTGGATTGGTCCACTCCGCCTTGGCATAGACCGCATCACCCGGGAACAAGCGATCGAGCTTGAGCAGCGGCGTTCCGCCCTCACCGAGACTGACGCGATCGTTCGATACCGGCAGAAGATCGGCGAAATCCCAGAACCGCCGGCCATCGGGCAAGCGTCCCGGCCAGTCCGTTCGGGCGATCAGCGTACCACCGCAGGCGCGGCAGACGGGATGGAGATCGGGCGCCCGGACCTCATCACAAAAGAAGCACACGAGCCGCGTGCGGGACAATCCTCCGCCCCTATCGGCCATCGGCGTTTCGCGCATCGGCGGCGTCATTCGAGTCCCTTTCCGATGAGCGGCGGAAGCATGGCATGATCGCCGTGCCCGGCAACGCCCTCCGTCCAAGTCATCCAACAGAGATGCCCATGCCTGACAACACCACCGGCTCACGGCTCGAAACGCCCAGGCCTTTCGGCGCGCACTATATCGCGCCCGACTGCCGGGGCATGAACTTCTACCGCGCCGATCGCGGGTTCCGCGACCTGCTGGGCCTCTATCTCGATCCTGACTGGCGGGCGCGGATGGCGCCACATTTCGACCGCATGGGTGCGCTGGCCGGCAATCAGCTCGACGAGCTAGCCGATGAGGCCGACAAGCACGGCCCGGTGCTGCACCCACGCGACCGCTTCGGCCGCGACGAGGAATGGATCGAATACCACCCGGCCTATCGCGCGATGGAGCAGATCGCCTTCGGTGACTTCGGCATGCATGCGATGAGCCATCGCGCCGGCGTGCTGGGCATGCCCGAGGCGGCGCCGCCGCTGGTGAAATACGCCTTCACGTATCTGTTCGTGCAGGCCGAGTTCGGCCTGATGTGCCCGATCAGCATGTCGGACACGTCCAATCTCACCATCAAGAAATACGGCTCCGACGCGCTGAAGCAGCGGCTGCTGGATCGCCTGCTGTCGACCGACATGACGAGCGTGCTCAAAGGCGCGCAGTTCATGACCGAAAAGGCCGGCGGTTCCGATGTCGGCGCCATCGAGACCGAGGCCGAGCCGATCGGGATGGGATCGGACGGCATCGACCGCTGGCGGATCTTCGGCGACAAGTGGTTCTGCAGCCATGCCGACGCCGACGTGACGGTGATGCTGGCGCGCCCGCGCGGCGCCGCGGCGGGCACCAAGGGCCTGGCGCTGTTCGCCCTGCCGCGCCGCCTGGAGGACGGGTCGCGCAACACCTATCGGGTGGTGCGGCTGAAGGACAAGCTCGGCACGCGCTCGATGGCGTCGGGCGAGGTGCGGCTGGACGGCGCCACGGCCTACCTGGTGGGGGACGTGCACAACGGCTTCAAGCAGATGATGAACCAGGTGAACCTGTCGCGCCTGTCGCACGGCGTGCGGGCCGCCGCCATGATGCGCCGCTGCCTCAACGAGGCGCTGGTGGTGGCGCGCCATCGCCGCGCTTTCGGCCACACCATTGATGCATTCCCACTGCTGCGCCGCCAGCTGCTGAAGATCATGGTGCCGACCGAGCAGGCGTTGTCGATGGCGATGTGGTCGGCCGACGTTATGGGCCGCGCCAATGCCGGCGATCGCGGCGCGACCGAGTTGCTGCGCATCCTGACGCCCGTCTTCAAGTTCCGCGCCTGCCGCGACAACATCCCGGTGGCGAGCCACGCGCTGGAAGTGCGCGGTGGCACCGGCTACATAGAGGAATGGGCCAACGCGCGGCTGGTGCGCGATGCGCAGATCGGCACGCTGTGGGAAGGCACCAGCAACATCAACGCGCTTGACGTCGTCACCCGCGCTGTCGGCAAGGGCAACGGCCACCGCGCGTTGCAAGCTGCGATCAACGACAAGCTGGGCCAGGCATCGGCACTGCCTGGCCAATTCCGCGGCCTGTTGAGTGCGACCATGGGACGAGCCGCCGATTTCGCGGAAAAGGTCGCCGCCGATCCGAAACAGGAGAAGCGCTGCCGGTTGGCCGCCGGCGCGCTCTATCACGCCATCACCGCCGCCTTGCTGGCTGTCGAAGGTACGGCACTGGGCGGTGCAGGCGGCGATGCGCGCCGGCTGCTCCTGGCGCGGCTGGTGCTGGCGCATCGGCTTCAGCCGCAGGACCCGTTGGCGTTGGACGATGATTCCTGGGAGGACGAGGCAACGTCATTGCTGCTATCGGATGGGCCCGTTTCTCTTGAAAAGGCAGCGGCGCTAGTGTCGGCTTGAGGCATCATCTGTTGAACCGCCGGTTCGCACGGGACGATCGATGGCGCACGTGCATCGGTTTCCATGGTCCCGTGCGTGTCGACGGTTCAACAGATCCTTCGCTTCGCTCAGGATGACAAATCGGAGAAGCCTCATGCGCCTGTCGCGCCGCGCCTTTGTTGCCGCTGCCAGCACCACGCTAGCGGCACCCGTCGCGACGATCGGCACGAGCCACGCTCAGGCCTGGCCATTGCGGCCGCTGCGTCTGGTCATTCCCTTTCCCGCCGGCGGCGCGCAGGACAATGTCGGCCGGCTGGTCGCGGCCAAGCTGTCCGAGCGGCTGGGCCAGCAGGTCGTGGCCGACAACCGGCCCGGCGCCAGCGGTATCGTGGCGGCCGAAATCGTGGCGCGGGCGCCGGCCGACGGCTACACTGTGCTGCTGGGCAACATCGCCTCGCACACCATCAACCCGCATCTGCAGAAGCTGCCCTACGATCCGTTCGGCGACTTCATTGCCGTGGCGGCGACCGGCTCGCAGCCCAACCTGCTGTGCGCCCACCCGGCATTCCCGCACGACACGATCCCCAAGTTGGTCGCCGCAGCCAAAGCCGCGCCCGGCAAGATCAACTACGGCTCCTCCGGCACCAGCACGTCGCCCAGCCTGTCGATGGCGCTGTTCAAGCTGCGCGCCGGCATCGATCTCACGCTTGCCGCCTACAAGGGTGCGGCGCCGGCGGCGAGCGACGCCGTGGCCGGGCACATTCCGCTGGTGGTCTCGAACTTCGACAGCCTGCGTGCGCTCACGCAGGTCGGCAAGCTGAAGGCGATTGCCACGACGGGCGCCCGCCGATCACCGGCTCTGCCCGACGTGCCGACATTCGTCGAGCAAGGTTTCCCCGATGTCGTCGTCACGGCATGGACCATGCTGTTCGTGCCCACCGGCACGCCGCGCGAGGCCGTCGAGCGGCTGCGCACCGATACCATGGCCAGCGTCGCGGCGCCCGATCTGCGCGCGCGCTTTGCCGAAATGGGCGTCGAGCCGATGGACATGACGGAGGCGCAGTTGGTGCCCTACGTGCGCGCCGAATATGAACGCTGGGGCGAGGTGATCCGTGCCGCCGGCATCAAGCCGGACTGACGGTGGGGATGGAGACCGATATGCGCTTGTCGCGCCGCGCTTTTGTCGCCGCTGCCAGCACCACCGTCGGCGCGTATGTCGTGACGACCGGCACGGGCCATGCCCAGGCCTGGCCGTCGCGGCCAGTGCGTCTGGTCATTCCTGTTCCCGCCGGCAGCGCGCAGGACAATGTCGCGCGCCTGGTCGCGGCCAAGCTGTCGGCGCGACTGGGCCAGCAGGTCGTGGCCGACAACCGCCCCGGGGCCAGCGGCGTGCTGGCCGCCGAGATCGTGGCGCGGGCGCCGGCCGACGGCTACACCGTGCTGCTGGGCAACACCGCAACCCACACGATCAATCCGCATTTGCAGAGGCTGCCCTACGATCCGTTCGGCGATTTCGTTGCCGTGGCAGCAACGGGCTCGCAGCCCAATTTGTTGTGCGCTCATCCGGCATTCCCGCACGACACCATCCCCAAGCTGGTGGCAGCAGCCAAAGCCGAGCCCGGCAAGATCAACTGCGGCTCTTCCGGCGCCAGCACGTCGGCCAACCTGTCGATGGCGCTGTTCAAGCTGCGGACCGGCATCGACCTTATGCTCGCCGCCTACAAGGGCGCGACGCCAGCGGCGAACGACGCCGTGGCGGGGCACATTCCGCTGGTCGTGTCGAACTTCGACAGCCTGCGCGCACTTGCCCAGGCCGGCAAGCTCAAGGCGATCGCCATGACCGGTGCGGCGCGCTCGCCGACGCTGCCCGACGTGCCGACATTTGCCGAACAGGGCTTCCCCGATGTGGTCGTCACCGCATGGAACATGCTGTTCATGCGCGCCGATACGCCGCGTGAAGCCGTCGCGCGGCTGCGCACCGATACCATGGCCAGCGTCGCGGCACCCGACTTGCGCGCCCGCTTCGCGGAGATGGGTGTCGAGCCCATGGACATGACCGAAGCGCAGCTGGTGCCCTATATCCGGGCCGAGTATGAGCGCTGGGGTGAGGTGATTCGTGCCGGCGGCATCAAACCGGAGTGACGGCGGCGTCCAGCCGCTGGTGCCGGATGTGCTGGCACGTGGCCTGGATCTGGTCTTCTGCGGCACGGCGCCGAGCCCGATCTCGTATCGCGAGCGCGCTTACTACGCCAATCCCGGCAACGGTTTCTGGCGCACGCTGCATATCGTCGGCGTCCTGCCCGAACGGTTCGAGCCCAAGCGCTACCCCGAGGTGCTGCACCACGGGATCGGGCTGACCGATCTCAACAAGACCGAGTATGGCAGTGACCACGAGCTGTCGCCGCAGGCGATGGACCGCGCCACACTGGCGGCCAAGCTGCAGCGCTACCGGCCGGCCGCCGTTGCCTTCACCAGCAAGAACGCCGGTTCGTTGTTCTTCGCGACCAAGACGATCGATTGCGGCCGCCAGAGCGGCGCCCTGCTGGCCGGACTCGATTCTGCGACCTTGCGCAAGATCACGTACTTCGTCCTGCCCTCGCCATCGGGACGAGCCCGATCGTGGTGGAATATCGAGCCATGGCAGGAGGTCGGCCGCTTCGTTGCGGCACGGCGCGCGCAGCGGGACTTGTCGTCCTGAGCGCAGCGAAGGACCTGTTGAGCGGTGCACTCGCACGGGACCATCGATACCGCGGTGCGCCCGTCATCGCGGTCCGTGCGTACCGACGGCTCAACGGGTCCTTCGCCGCACTCAGGACGACAAAAAACTCAGCCCTGGGCTGCGGCGCGCGCTTCCGCTTGCGCTTCGATCGCGTCCATGTCCTCGTCGCTGAGGCCGAAGTGATGGCCGATCTCGTGGATCAGCACATGGCGTACGAGGTGCGTCAGGTCCTCGCCCGACTCGATCCAATAGTCGAGGATCGGCCGGCGGTAGAGGAACACACGGTCGATATCGTTGGCGACATGGGCTGTGCTCTTCTCGGCCATGGACACGCCTTGATAAAGGCCCAGAAGATCGAACGGGCTCTCGAGCTCCATCGCCTTCTCGATTTCTTCCGTCGGAAATTCCTCAATGTGGATACGGACATTACCGGTATGGCGACGAAACTCCGGCGGAATCGACGCCAGAGCCTCGCCGGCAATCTGCTCGATTTCCTCGAGCGTCGGCGCGGACGTAAAATTACGTGGTGGCGTATCGTCGCTATATGAAGCCATGGTCGTCTCCTAGACCCGGCGTGCAACGTGCACAAGGGACGTGGGTCCATGGTGGTTCAATGGTGCTACGACCAATGGCACCTCTGTCAAGAGGAGGATTTCGCATGCCAACCAAGCTCAGTGGTGCGCAAAGAACACAGGCGCTGGCCGATCTCGACGGCTGGCGCGAGGTCGACAACCGCGACGCGATCACCAAATCATTTCGCTTCGCCGACTTCAACGCCGCTTTCGCCTTCATGACGCGCGCGGCACTCACTGCCGAGAAGATGGATCACCATCCGGAGTGGTTCAACGTCTACAACCGCGTCGAGGTCACCCTGTCGACCCACGATGCCGGCGGCGTCACCGATCTGGACGTGAAACTAGCGACGTTCATGGACGGCGCGGCCAAGAGCGGATAACGGCCGAGTCACCCGAAAATCACGGGATGGCAGAGCTGCCGTCGCCAGTTTGACGGACCTGTGCCTGGGCGACGTTGCTGCCCGGCGGCACGCTGTGGGTGAGCCAAACATTGCCGCCGATGACCGAATCGCGGCCGACCGTGATGCGGCCCAGCACCGTGGCGCATCTGGAGCGCATTGCCGTGCTCGAGCCGCGCCAACCGTGCCCGGCAGAGATATAGGCTCGCTGTCCTCTTTGCCGGGAGCGCCACTCCAGTGGCGCACAGGCGCGCAGCGCCGGATCATGTGCGACAGAAGAAAGAGCCGGCCCTTTGGGCCGGTGCGCCACTGGAGTGGCGCGCTCGCTACGCACTCGCGATAGAAAACGTGACGTACGCCTAAAGAAAAAATCGAAAACGGCTGCCCGCCCCTGTGTGCCATGGTCGTTGTGACGTTGCAGTTCGCGCGAAGCGCAGATTGTCGTCCTAAGCGAAGCGAAGGACCTGTTGAACCGTCGTATCGCACGGCCAGTGCTGATGACTCACGTACGCCGAACGCCATGTCTGTGCGTACCGACGGTTCAACAGGTCCTTCGCTTCGCTCAGGACGACATCGGCTGTTCCGCGATGCAGCCGTCGCGCTGGTGATCCTGCTGTCGCTGCTGGCGCTGTGGACGGCGAGTGCGTCGCTGGAGTGGTTGCCGCCGCAGATCCTGCCCGCACCGGCCGAGGTCGAGCATGGCGTGGCGGAGATGTGGCGCAGCGGCGATCTGCTGCGCCCCACCGGCATCAGCCTGCAGCGCGTCGTCTACGGCTTCAGCATCGGCGCCGCCATCGGGTTGACGCTGGGCATCGTCATGGGTCTGTCGCGCACGGTCGAGGACTATGTCCGGCCGCTGTTTACCGCCTTCGCGCAGGTACCGACCCTGGGCTGGATCCCGCTGCTCATGCTGTTGGTGGGCATCGGCGAAGGACTGAAGATCCTGGTGATCGCCAAAGCCGCCTTCGTGCCGATGACGATGAACACCTTCGCCGGCATTCGCAGCATCCCGCCCGCCTATGGCGAGGTCGCCGCCCTGTTCCGCTTCAATCGCTGGCAGCGGCTGCACAAGGTCGTGCTGCCCGGCGCCATACCGCCGATTTTCAGCGGCGTGCGCTATGGGCTCACCCACGCCTGGATGGCGCTGGTGGCGGTCGAGCTGTTGGCCTCGTCGGAAGGGCTGGGCTACCTGCTGGTCCGGGGCTCGATGCCGTGATGATCGCGATGGTCATGATCGGCATTGTCGGCTACGGCCTCGATAAGCTGATGGTGATCATCGAGCGCCGGCTGCAGCGCTGGCGTGTCGCGGACAGCACCGGTGCCCTGCAATGCCTCGGCGGTCGAGGCTTGGCTTCTGCGCTGGTGGCCGCACTAAGCCGGCAATGCATATCCTGAGGCGAAGGAGGGCGAAGTGAGTGCACAAGCAACTGTTCTGGAGCGCGTGACGCTCGACACAAGACCGGCTACGGCGCGCATCGGCGCGGAGATACACGGCGTCACGCTGTCGGGGCAGCTGGAACCGGCACGCGTTGCAGCCATCCGCCAGGCGTTGATCCGCTACAAGGTGCTCTCCTTCCGCGGCCAGCATCATCTCGACGAAGCCGGCCATGAGGCGTTTGGACGTCTGCTCGGCGAACTCGTGCCGCATCCCACGGTGCCATCCCTGTCGGGAACATCGTTCATTCTCGACATCGACGGATCGCACGGCGGCGACCGCGCCAGCTCATGGCACACGGACGTGACTTTCGTCGACACACCACCGGAGATCTCGATCCTTCGCGGCGTCGTCGTGCCCGACGCCGGCGGCGACGCGGTGTGGGCCAACACCGCTATCGCCTACGCCGACCTGCCACCGATCCTGCGCGAGCTGGCCGACAAGCTGTGGGCGGTCCACAGCAACGACTATGATTACGCCGCCAGCCGCCCGAACGCGCGACCGGAGGACCCTGCGCCGCCATAACGAGATCTTCACCAAGACGGTCTACGAGACCGAACATCCGCTGGTGCGCGTGCATCCGGAAAGCGGTGAGCGGTCGCTGGTGCTTGGCAACTTCTTCAAACGCTTCATTGGCCTGAGCTCGGCCGATTCACGGCACCTGTTCGAGCTGTTCCAGGCCCACATCACGCGGCACGAGAACATTGTCCGCTGGCGCTGGGCGCCGGGGGACGTCGCGATCTGGGACAACCGCGCCACCCAGCACCGCGCCGTCGACGACTACGGCGACCAGCCCCGCATCGTGCGGCGCGTGACCATCAAAGGTCCGGTACCAGTCAGCGTTGACGAACGACACAGCGTCGCTTTGCGCGGCGTGCAGGGCTGACGGATCCTATCTGCCCCGCTTGCGGGGGAAGGTGCCCGAAGGGCGGATGTTCGATCAGACGCGGCGCATCCCAATTTGACGACGTTTCCGTTGCAACATCCCCATCCGGCGCTACGCGCCACCTTCCCCCGCAAGCGGGGGAAGGTGGTTTTTGACGCACACGCTGCGACCTCCCGACCGCTGGAGATGCTTGCCTTTCCCGGCGCGGCGCGGAATCGTGCGGTATGAGCCTGTCTGCGCCTTCGGAGCGCCGCCTTCTGGCGGTGCTCGGGCCGACCAATACCGGTAAGACCCATCTGGCGATGGAACGCCTGCTCGGCCACGAGTCGGGCATGATCGGCTTTCCGCTGCGCCTGCTGGCGCGCGAAAACTACGATCGCGCGGTCCGCAAGGTTGGCGCCGGCGCCGTCGCCCTGGTGACCGGCGAGGAGAAGATCTCGCCGCCCAACGCCCGCTATTTCATCTGTACGGTCGAATCGATGCCTTTGGAGCGCCCCGTGCGCTTCCTCGCCGTCGATGAAATCCAGATGTGCGCCGACCCCGAACGGGGCCACGTCTTTACCGACAGGCTGCTGCGCGCCAGAGGCATGGACGAGACCATGCTGCTGGGTGCCGACACCATGCGGCCCCTGCTGCAGCGCCTGTTTCCGGATATCGAGATCATCGCCCGCCCGCGATTCTCGACCCTGAGCTACGGCGGCAGCAAGAAAGTGACCCGTCTGCCGCCGCGCTCGGCCATCGTCGGTTTTTCCGCCAGCGAGGTCTATGCGCTGGCCGAGCTGGTGCGCCGCCAGCGTGGCGGCGCCGCCGTGGTGATGGGTGCGTTGAGCCCGCGCACGCGCAACGCCCAGGTCGAGATGTTCCAGAATGGCGAGGTCGACTACCTGGTCGCCACCGACGCCATCGGCATGGGCCTCAACATGGAGGTCACACACGTCTGGTTCGCGGGCGTGCAGAAGTTCGACGGCCGCGGTGTCCGGCCACTGCGCAACGAGGAGCTGGCTCAGATCGCCGGACGCGCCGGACGGCATATGACCGACGGCACCTTCGGCACGACGGCGGATGTCGGACCGTTGACCCAGGAGCAGGTCGAGGCGATTGAAAATCACCGCTTCGATCCGGTACGCACCATCCAGTGGCGCAGTGCCGATCTTGATTTCCGTTCGATCGCAGCCCTGACCGACTCGCTGAGTGCGCCGCCGACGCTGCCCGGCTTGCAGCGGGCCCGGGATGCCGACGACCAGATCGCGCTCGCCGCACTGGCACAGCGGCCGGAAATCGCCGATGCGGCAAAGAGCCATCAGCGCGTGCGGCTGCTGTGGGACATCTGCCAGGTCCCCGATTTTCGCAAAACGATGAGCGAGGAGCACACCGCCCTGCTCGCTCAGCTCTTTCGCTACCTGACCGCGCCGCAGGAACGCCTTCCGGACGACTGGGTTGATAGCCATATCAAGCGCTTGGAGCGTTACGACGGCGATATCGATACCCTGATGGGGCGTATCGCACACACGCGCACCTGGACTTATATTTCGCACCGCGTCGGCTGGCTCGAGCGTGCGGCACAGTGGCAGGAAAGGACGCGGGCCATCGAGGACCGCCTGTCTGATGCATTGCACCAGCGGCTGACGCAACGGTTTGTGGACCGGCGTACCGCCTTGCTGGTAAGGAAACTGAAGTTGCCGGAGGAATTGATGACTGGCGTCTCGGAAACGGGCGAAGTCACGGTTGAG
>Ga0187894_10001229_pt1 | contig 33355 bp, 18 predicted proteins | sample GBC1701081metaG_FD_136650 | JGI IMG/M metagenome (GOLD analysis project Ga0187894, IMG submission 136650) | White microbial mat communities from a lava cave in the Kipuka Kanohina Cave System on the Island of Hawaii, USA - GBC170108-1 metaG ...
CGACCAGCGCCAGCAACACCGCCACTGCCGCAAACGTGAACGGATCCTTCGCAGTCACTCCAAACAACAGGCTCGCAACGACTCGCGACGCCGCGAACGCTCCCAACAATCCGATTCCCAGTCCGCACAAGATCAACAACGATCCCTGCTTGACGATCATCAACAACACGTCGCGCGATTGCGCACCGAGCGCGAGCCGGATACCGAGCTCATTCGTCCGTTGGGCCACCGAGTAACTCATCACGCCGTAAAGCCCGACGAGCGTGAGCACCAAAGCGACACCCGCAAAGATCGAAAGCAGCGTGGTGTTGAAACGTGGCGTGGCGACCGATGCCGACAGGTATTCGCGCATCGTCTGCACCCCGAACAGCGGCAGGTCAGGGTCCATCGCTGCCACTTCCTTCGTCATTCCCGAAACCAGACTGTGCGGCTCAGTGGTTGTCTTGGCGACGACCACCATCTGGCTGAACGGCACTTGTGTTTGCGGCACGTAGTAAGCCGGCCGCGGTTCGGTATTGAGAGTGCGGTTTCTGACGTCGCCGACTACGCCGACGATCTCGCGCATCGTCGAGTCTTCGCCTTCAATCGAAGAGATGCCCGGATGAATGCGTTTACCGATCGGGTCTTCGTTGGGAAAGTACTGCCGCGCAAACTCCTCGGTGATGATGATCACCGGCGTCGAACCGTGCTGGTCGCGGTGGTCGAAGTCGCGGCCTTTGACGATCGGAATTCCCATCGTGCGGAAGTAGCCAACACCGGCAGTGAAGAAATCGCCTGACGGTTCATCTTTCCGCGCGACTTCACGCCCTTCGATCTGAAACGAGATCGAAAAACGATCGCCACTGAGCGGCAGGGGATAGATCGCGCTGGCCGATTGAACGCCGGGCGAAGACTCGAGTCGTGTCTTCAAGTCGATAAAGAATTGGCTCTGCTTGTCGCTGTTGTATCTCGTCTCCGGCAGCACGATGTTGTAGGTCAGCACGTTGTCGGGCTGAAGACCGCTGTTCACGTTTTGCAAACGCCACAAACTCTGAATCAGCAATCCAGCGATAACCAGCAACACGACCGCGACCGCCAGCTCACCGACGACGACCACGCTACGCATGCGATTGCGGCGCGCGCCTTCACTGCCGCTGCGGCCGCCTTCTTTCAACGACTCAACCAGTTCCGTCTTCGAAGAATGAAACGCCGGCACCATACCGAAGATCAGTCCCGTGAGAATGGCGACGCCAAAAGTAAAACCGAGCACACGCCAGTCGATCGCCACGTGGACGGCGCGCGGAATGTCTTCCTTGCCCAACGCCACCAGGAGGTCCGACCACCAGACCGCGAGCAACAATCCAACAGCCCCGCCAACCAACGAAAGCAAAATACTTTCGGTAAGCAACTGGCGAATCACACGCGCGCGGCTTGCGCCTAAAGCACTGCGGATCGCCATCTCCTTGTGCCGGACCGTCGCGCGTGCGAGCAGCAGGTTCGCGACGTTAGCGCAGGCGATCAGCAGTACACACGCAACTGCTCCCAACAAAACCAGGAGCGCCGGACGGACGTCGCCTACCAAAGCAGCGAGAGCCGGTTGCAACCGGAAACCCTTGTGCGTGTTTGTGTCGGGATATTGTTGTTCGAGACGCGCCGCAATCGCGGTTGAATCAGCCTGCGCCTGTTCGTGCGTAACGTTTGGTTTCAGACGGCCGACCACTCTGAGGAAGTGCGCGCCACGTTGATCGGTAACGGGAGTTTTCCCCGAAGCGTCACCGGCGATCGTGGTCCACAGTTCTACGGGTTCGTTCTGAATCGGAAACTCAAACGAAGCCGGCATCACCCCGACTACGGTGAAGCTTATGCCGTCGAGAGTGATCGGCTGATTCAACAAGGACGGATCGGAATTGAAGCGCTGTTGAAAGAGTTGCTGACTGAGGATCACGACGCGCCCGTTCGCGGAAGGTTTATCTTCATCGGGCAGGAACGTCCGGCCCATGATCGGCGCGACGCCGAGCAATGGAAAGAGATCGGCTGTGACGACCGCGCCTTGCAAGCGCGCGGGTTCACCACGCCCGGTCATGATGAAGTCGCCGCTGTGGTAAGAAGCGACTCGTTCGAAGCTCGTGTTCTGCGCGCGCAGGTCGAAGAAGTTCGGATACGAATACGAGCCCTGCATGCTGCCGCGCTGGAGATCCGTCTCAAACAGCGCCACGAGTGACTCTGAATCCGGAAAAGGCAGCGGCCGCAATAACACAGCATTTACGACGCTAAAGATCGCCGTGTTGGCCCCGATGCCGAGTGCGAGTGCGATCGTCGCGACGATGCTAAGACTTGGAGATTTGAGCAGCATGCGCAAACCAAATTTGATGTCCTGAATGATTGTTTCCATATGTTGAACCATCCATCCACAGGTTCCAGAGATTTTTTCTGTGTAATCTGTGGACTGCCTTTCATTCGTAGCGAAGTGCTACCAGCGGATCCACTTTCGTGGCGCGCCGTGCGGGCGTGTAACACGCTACGAGCGATACGATCACCAGCAGCAACGGAATCGTCGTGAACACCCACGGGTCGGTGGGGCTAACTTCAAACAAGAGACTTCTAATAGTCCGCGTTAAGGCAAACGCGCCGGGAAGTCCGACCACGACACCTGCGGCGGTGAGCAGCATTCCCTGCCGCAGCACCGTCCGTCGCAACGCGCCCGGTTGCGCGCCGAGGGCGAGCCGAATCCCAAACTCTTTCGTGCGGCTGCCTACGTAGAGTGACATCGTGCTGTAAATGCCAACGGCTGCGAGCAATAGCGCGAGGACTGAGAATCCGGTCAAGAGCATGTTGGTCAGACGTTGCGTGCCCAGTGTCTCGCCGATGAGCTCAGTCATCGAGCGTACGAGGTACATCGGCATGTCCGGGTCAGCTCGCTTTATCGCGGCCTTGAAAGTGGAAAATGCCGCCTGCGGTGAACCATCGGTGCGCACTATGAACGCGGCGCCTGGTTGCGCAGCCTGGGCCATCGCCATGTAAATGTGAGGATATTTCTCCTCGCTCAGACTCATCTGCTTGACGCCGCCAACGACGCCGACGATCGTCATCCACTCCTGATCGCCGGTTGTCTCGATGCGCTTACCGATCGCGTCGCCCGCCGGCCAGTAACGGCGTGCGAGCGGCTCGTCGATGATCGCTACTCGAGGCGTGTTGCTGTTGTCTGTGTTTTGAAAATCCCGGCCTTGCAGCAGTGGAATGCCAAGGGCTTGAAACGTTCCGGGTGTAACGCTCAGGATTTCCGCTTGTTCAGTTTCCGACGCGCTGTTCGCAGCAGGCAATTGCTGCCCTTCAACGATGAAGCCGTCGGTAGTTCCGTCCTCTCCGAAAGGCAGACTGGTGGTGAGACCGGCGGCCTTGATTCCGGGCGAGTTTCTGAGCTGTTCAAGAGCGTCGCTATAAAAGTGCAACGCCTTCACTTCGTTCTCATACTTGGCCTGCGGCAGGTTCGCCACCATCGTCAACGTCTGCTCGGGATTGAACCCGAGGTCAACCGATTCCAAACGTTGAAAGCTCTTCAGCAACAGTCCCGCGCCGATCAGCAGGACGAGTGAAAGCGCAAACTGCACCGCAACCAGCGCGGCGTTCAAGCGGCGGTGGCCCATGCTGCCGCGCACTCCTTCGCGTAGTCCTGCCGCCACGCCCATCGCGTAGGCGCGCAGCGCCGGCATGAGGCCAAACAACAATCCCGTCAACACCGCCAGCGTCGCGGTGAAAGCGAGCACAGCTCCACTTAAACGCACTTCTTCAATGCGTGCGATTCCTGTTATCGGCAACTTGTCTAATAATTGGAGACCAGAGGCAGCCAGAGCGACGCCGGCAATCGCGCCGAGTGTCGCGAGCAACACGCTCTCGGTTAGCAGTTGACGCACTAATCGCGAACGAGTAGCGCCAAGTGAAATGCGCACCACCATCTCGCGCGTGCGCGCCTTCGCTCGCGCCAACAACAGATTGGCGACATTCGCGCACGCGATCAGGAGCACGAATGCCACCGCCGACAGCAGCACTAACAACGGCTTCTCGGTTTTGCCGACCACTGCTTCTTTCAGTGGCGTGACAATGGTGCGTGGACCATTGCCTTCACTCAAGCCAACTGCTTCGCTACGGTTTGGGTGTTGCCTGCCGAAGTTCTGGAGGATTTCAGTGGTGTGCGTTTGCGCCTGGGCCAGGGTCACGCCGGGCTTGAGCCGGCCGACTACTTGAGCGAAATACGGCGCAAACCTGTTTGCGTCGAATGCGAGTGGGATCCAGAGATCGATTTCCGGCCGGGGAAACTTGAAGTTGGCGGGCATGACGCCGACCACCTGGACCGGTGCGTGGTTCAGCGTCAGCGTGCGGCCAATTACGTTTGGATCGGCGGCGAAACGCCGCTGCCAGAATCCATAACTGATCACACACACCGAGTTCTTGCCCGGTGTATCTTCGCCCTCCTGAAAAGTGCGGCCGGCGATTGGATTCACGCCGAGAACTTTGAAAAAGTCGGCAGTCACGTTCGACACGGGCAGACGTTCCGGTTCGCCATCGCCGGTGAGATTGATCCCGCCGGCGCTGAAAATAGCCAGGGATTCAAACGAGCGGTTCTGCTCGCGATAGGCAGCAAAATCCGCTTGCGAGAGGCCCCACGTAGACAGGCCAAGCTTCGGACTGGCCTGTATCATCCGCACCAATTGCTCGGACTCGCGATAGGGCAGCGGCCGCAGCAGGATGCTGTTCACCAGACTGAAGATCGCGGTGTTCGCCCCGATTCCCAACGCCAGCGTCAACAAAGCGACGAAAGTAAACGCGGGATTCTTGGCGAGCATGCGCAACGCGTAACGAAGGTCGTTAATCATTCGCGTGGTCCTCTCTCTTTGTCTCTTTCATTCGTAACGTAGTGCTTCGAGTGGCTCGACGCGGCTTGCGCGCCACGCCGGAACAAAACACGCCAACAACGCCGACAACAACAAAAGCAACGACACGCCGCCAAATGCACGAAGATCGAGCGCGCCCACTCCATACAATGTCGATTGCATCGCACGGCCAACGAAGTACGCGCCAACCAATCCGATTGCCGAACCGCTGATGGCCAGAAGCGTTCCCTCTTTCAAAACCAGATTGATTACTCGCGAGCGCTGCGCGCCCAGCGCCATGCGAATGCCAAACTCATGCGTGCGTTGGGCCACTGCGAAAGCCATCACGCCGTAAATGCCGACGACCGCGAGCAACAATCCGAGCGCGCCGAAGAACGAAAACAACACCACGCTGAAACGATCGATCGCCAAAGCGTCGTCGATGATCTCGTCGAGTGTTCTGGCGCCCGCCATCGGCAGATCCGGATCGACCGTGTTAACCGCCGCGCCGATACTTCTGATCACTGACTTCGGATCGCCCTCAGTTTTCACGACCATCGACGCGTCCGGCCACGGACTCTGTGCAAAAGGCACATTGATCTCGGAATACTCTTCCCTTGATCCGGCGCCGCGCACGTCGTGAAACACGCCGACAATCTGCCACTCAATCTCTCTTCCCCTAGGTCTGCCGGGAATCAGTTCGTCAAACAGAATTCTTTGTCCGATCGGATCGGCCCCCGCAAAGAAGCGCTTGGCAAAGTTTTCGTTGACCATGGCGACGCGCGCGCTCGCCGCAGTGTCGTGTTCGTTGAGCGCGCGTCCCTTCGTCACACGAATGCCGAGTAGGTCGAAATATTCAGGGCTTACTATCTGAAGTGCAGAGCCTGGACGCTCCGAGCGATTTGCCGCCGGTCGACCGGCTACGCTGAGGCGCACACCGAAGCCTGGACCAAGCGCCGGGATCCCGGTCACCGCCGCAACCTTTGACACTCCGGGAACCGCTTTGATCTTTTCGTTTAACTGCTGGTAGTAGGCTCGAATCTGATCCGGACCTTCGAGACGCCGCTCCGGCACGGGCAAACGGAAAGTGAGCACGCGCTCGGTGTCGATGCCGAGATCGATGCGCGTGAGATTCCAAAAACCTCGCAAGGCGAAGGCGCCGGTCGCGAGTAACGTTAGCGCGAGAGCAAACTCAGCAACTACGAGCGCACGAAGCGCATTACGGCGAATACCGCCACTACCAGTGCGTCCACCGAGCTTGAGCACCTCGTTCAGATCGAATCGTGTTGCTTGCAACGCCGGCGCCGCGCCAAACAACAGGCCCGCGAGCGTCGTGACACCAATCGTGAAGAACAGAACCGGAATGCTGATCCGGATGTTTGCCTCTGACGGCAACATCGTTCCGACCGGAGGCATCACGGCTTCGATTCCGTTGATGATCGCTCCCGCAATCACGACCCCGAAGACGCCGCCGATCACTGCGAGGATCAAACTCTCGGTGAGGAACTGCGCAAAGAGACGCGAGCGTGTTGCGCCCAACGCTGCTCTCAGTGCCACTTCTCTTTGCCGCGCGGTGCCTCGCGCCAGAAGCAGATTCGCCACGTTGACGCAGGCAATCAAAAGCAGGAAACCAACGGCTGCCAGCAACAGCCAGAGGTTGCGCCGCGTTGAATCTGTCATGAAGTTGAGGTGTAACAGTTGAACACTGACGCCGCGATTCGCGTTCGTTCGGGGAAACTCGTTCTGCAACTGCGCGGCAATGCCGTCCATTTCTGCCTGTGCCTGGGCCAAAGTGACGCCGTCCTTTAAACGCGCCATCACTGGACTGAAATTCGAGTCGTGAGCGATCTGGTCCGGCCTGAATGACAGCGGCACGAACAACTGCGAGTTCAAACGATCGTAGATGCCGGGTTGCAGCACGCCGACAACGGTGTAAGGCTCTCCGTTTATCCGGATCGGTTTGCCGACGAGATCGCGATTCGCGTTGAAGTGACCACTCCACAACCGGTGACTCAGTATCACGAAGTGATCGTTACCAGGCTGACCTTCTTCGGGAAGGAAGTCACGGCCCAGCAGCATCGGCAATCCTTCCATCGTGAAGAAGCCTGGCGTGCGGCGTGAGCCCGGCACCTGCTCGGGGCGATCGTCGGTCGACACGTTGAACGAGCCGCCCGCCCATGAGTTCAATGCCTGAAACGAGGTACTGCGCCGGCGCCACTCGAGAAAATCTGCTGAAGCCACCGAGTTACGTCCGCCGCGCGGTCCTCTCGACCAGACCATCACGAGTTGGTCCGGGTTTGGATACGGCATCGGTTCAAATACCGCATAGACCACGCTGAAGATCGCCGTCGTCGCACCGATGCCGAGTGCCAGCGTCAACACGGCGGTGATCGTGAAGCCCTTGTTCTTCCGCAACGTGCGCACACCGAAGTTCAAGTTCTGTAAGACAGCCTGCATCTGTTCCCTCCGTGTTTATCCGTGTCCTCACTCGTAACGAAGCGCTATCAAAGGATCGACTTTCGTGGCGCGGCGCGCCGGGGCATAACACGCCAGAAACGAAACCAACAACAACAAACCACCGACGCTGATAAAGGTGACCGCGTCCGTCGCCGTCACTCCGAAAAGCAGATCGTTCATGACACGCGTCACTGCCAGGCCGCCCGCAATACCGAGCAACAGCCCGGCAAACGTGAGCACCATTCCCTGCCGGATCACTAGCCTCAGCACATCGCGTGGCTGGGCGCCCAAGGCCATCCGGACACCGATCTCGTGCGTGCGTTGGGCGACTGCGTAGGAGATCACGCCATACAAACCAACACAGGCAAGCACGAGCGCGAGCGTGGCGAACAAACTGAGCAGCAGCATTTGAAAACGCTCGCGTGAGATCGCCGCCGCGAGCACCTGATTCATGGTTCGGATATTCGAGATTGGTTGGTCTTTATCTACGGCCCAAACCGCTTCACGCACTGCGCCGGCCAGCGAAGCAGCATCGCCACGCGTGCGCACCACCAGATCGCGCGGCGCCATCCAGGAGCGTCGCTCCTGTGCGTAAGGTGCGTACAACTCAGCTAGCTGTTCGCCGTAGAGACCTGTCTGCCGCACATCACCAACCACACCAATCACAGTGGCCCATGGATTGGGTGAGTCGGCTGGTCCGATTTTGAGTCGTTTGCCGGTTGGATCTTCGCCGGGCCAGAACTGTTCGGCGAGACGTCGATTAACGATGAGGGACGGTGTCGCATCGGCCGTATCGCGCCTGTCGAAAACACGCCCGCGCTGCAACGGAATTCCCATCGCGCGGAAGTAATCGGGATTAACCACACGATAGACCGCGAACGGAAGATTCGCGTCGCTCGGCATCGTGCGTCCTTCAACGCTGAAGCTGAATTTCATGCCGCTGGTCGACAACGGCAGACGCGTGTTGATGCCGGCGGATTCCACTCCGGGTATTTCATTGATGCGCCGCAGCAGCTCGTCATAAAACGCGCGGCGCGTTTCCGGCTTGAGATACTTCGGCAGGGGCAGGACCATGCGCATCGTCAGCAGGTTGTCAGGCTTGAAGCCGAGATCCACCTGGCGCAGCCGGTTGAAACTGCGAATGAGGAGTCCGGCGCCGGTGAGTAGCACGACGGCCAGCGCAACCTCACCAACCACAAGCACACGGCGCAGGTAGCGTCCAGACAAGCCGCCCGCCAAATCGCGGCTCGTTTCTGCTAACGCATCACCCGGATTCGCGCGCGCCGCGTGCAGCGCCGGCACCACGCCAAACGCGATCGCGGTGAGCAGCGTCACGCCAATCGTGAAAAGAAAAACGCGGCTATCGACACTGATCGCTTGTAGTTTTGAGAGACTCTCGGGCAGCAGCTTCGACAGTGCTTCAACGCCCCAAATCGCGGCGAGCACGCCGAGCAAACCACCCGCAGTTGCCAGCAACAAACTCTCGGTCAAGAGCTGTCGGGCGATGGCCCAACGCCGTGCGCCAAGCGCCATGCGGATCGCGATCTCGCGGCGTCTCGTCGTCGCCTGGGCCAACAAAAGATTTGCCACGTTGGCGCACGCGATCAGCAATACCAGGCCAACTGCCGCAAACAAGATCAGCATTGGCCGGCGCAAATCTCCGACGTAATCCTGGTGAAACGAGTTGACGAGAAAACCGAGTCCTTCGTTTGTTCTGGGAAACTCAGCGGCGAGTCGAGCAGCAATCGATTCGGCTTCCGCATTCGCCTGTTCGCGCGTCACGCCGGGCTTCAAACGCGCCACCAGGCGGAAATAATGATCGCCGCGGCCTTCGGCCTGTCTCGGCTCCATCGCCCACGGAATCCACAGTTCCGTTTCGCGCTCTGGAAAGAAGAAATTCGCGGGCATCACGCCGACCACTGTGAACGATTCGCTGTTGAGTGTGACCTGGCGATTGATTATTCCGGGATCCCGATTGAAACGCCGCTGCCACAGCGCGTCGCTCAACACCGCGACGTTCTCCCGGCCGGTTTGATCTTCGTCACTGGCAAATGTTCGGCCGAGTGCCGCCGGAATACCGAGCAACGTGAAGACATTCGCGGTGACGAGTTGTCCTTCCAACTGCTCCGGCTCACCATCGCCGGTGAGATTTATGCTCAACTGACCAAATGCGCCGACGTCCTCAAACGACTGGTTCTGACGGCGGAGGTCGAAATAGTTGGCAGGCGCAAACTCATTACGTGTGATGCCGAGGTGCGGCGTGTGTTCCCAAACAGCCACCACGCGCTCCGGCTCCGTGAACGGCAACGGCCGCAGGAGCACGGAATCAACCGCGCTGAAGATCGCCGTGTTGACTCCGATACCCAACGCCAGCGTTATCAAGGCCACCGCCGTCAGACCCGGTCGCTTCAACAAACTCCGAAACGCATACTGAAGATCTTTTCTCAGCGCGTGCATTGATTCTCCCTGTAACCATCCACCGATTTCACAGAGTTTCCTTCTGTGTAATCTGTGGATGGCTTTACTCGTATCTCAGCGCTACCAGCGGATCGACCTTCGTGGCGCGACGCGCCGGCAGGTAACAAGCAACCAGAGCAACGACGAACAGCGCACCCGCGACGAGCGTGAACGTCGTTACGTCGTTGGTACTGACTTCAAACAACAGCGTGCGGAGCAAGCGCATCAATAAGAGCGCAGCCAGCACGCCGATCCCTACACCCAAGAGCGCCAACACCAGTCCCTGTTTCAACACCATCTTCAGAATGTTCGCCGGACTGGCGCCAAGCGCCATGCGCACGCCGATGTAGTGCGTCTGTTGGCTAACCGAATAAGAGACAACGCCGTAGATTCCGATCGACGCCAGCAACAACGCGACTAACGCGAAGATGCTGATCAGCAACGCCGGAAAACGCCGCATGAACGACGCCGGAGTCTGCCCGATCATCTGGTCCATCGTGTTGACGTTGAGGATCGCGGCGTCGGGTTCGAGGTTGCGGATTTCGTTGCGAACGGAGGCGGTGAGGGCAACGGGATCGCCGTCGCTACGCACGACGAGGTTGGCGAACGGGCCGGCAGATTGGCGGTACGAATAGTAGAGCACCGGCCTGACTTCTTCATCGAGACCAGTGATCTTCACGTCGCCGACGACGCCGACAATCTCTACCGGATCGAGTTGAATCGAGTTGTATCTGATCTTTCTGCCAACTGGATCGCGTCCGGCGAAGAGACGGTCGGCGATGGTCTTGCCGATCAGCACAACGACTGGTTTGTCAGGCATGTCGCGCTGGTCAAACATGCGGCCGGCAATTAAAGGCACGCCGAGCGTTTGAAAGTAGGTATCGCTAACGACGCGGATGTTCGATTCGATCTCCTGGCCGGGCGCTGGTACCGGATCGCCGTCGATGTAGAAACGTGTCGTGTTGCCGCCATTGAGCGGCAGAACGTCGACCGTTCCCGAGTTTGAAACTCCCGGCAGTGACCGCACGCGTTCCTGAATCTGGTCGCTGAAGTTGATGAGTTGATTGGCCTGAGTGTATTTCGTCGGCGGCAGAACCATCGTCATCGTCAACAGGTTCTCCGTTTTGAAGCCGACGTTCGTTTGCAGCAGTCGCAGCAGGCTCTTCATCATCAGTCCCGCGCCCACCAGCAGCACCACCGCAAGTGCGATCTCGGTGACCACCATCGCACTGCGCAGGCGATGACCTGCGCCTGCCGCCATATTGCGCCCGCCTTCTTTCAAGACCTCATTGAGATCGAGGCGCGACGACTGCAACGCCGGTGCGAGTCCAAACACCAGACCGGTCACGAGTGATAGTGCAAACGAGAAAGCGAGAATGCTCGAGTCGAGCCCCAACGTCTTGAGGAACGGCATCGCGTTCAACTGGTTCTGCGGCAGCGCGGCAACGAGCGCCGGCACGCCCCAGTAAGCGATCAGCAGACCTGCCGCGCCGCCAAGGAGCGAAAGCACGATCGACTCGGTTAACAGTTGACGCACCACGCGCCAGCGACTCGCACCCAACGCTGAACGGATCGCCACTTCCTTCTGCCGTGCGAGCGAACGCGTCAACAACAAACTCGCGACGTTCGCACAGGCGATTAGCAGTACAAAACCAACTGCGGCCAGCAACACCAACAATATCGGCCTGACGGTGCCGATCACTTCTTCCTGAAGTGGAACAATGCGAACCGTAGTGCCGGCGTGCGACTGGTTGTGTTCCTGCTCGATGCGGCCGGCAATGACACTCAGATCGGATTGGGCCTGGCTTGCAGTGACGCCGGGTTTGAGCCGGCCGATGAGGTTCGTGCCGTGCATGAAGCGGCGCGTTAATTGGTTTTGCGTCGGTTGATACGGCAGCCAGAGATCGCCGGCCCGCAGTGCGAACTGAAAACTCGCCGGCAACACGCCGATGACGGTGTAGCTATCGCCGTTGATCGTTAGCGGTTTTCCAATGACTCCCGTGTCGCCACCGAAACGTCTTTGCCACAGACCGTAACTAAGCACGACGACCCGTGGTCCATTCTGCTGGTCCTCGCCGGCTTGAAACGTGCGACCGAGGATCGGATCGACACCGAGCACGTTGAAGAAATTCGCGTTCACGCGCGGCCCGCCGACACTCTCAGGTTCGCCGTCGCCGCTCAACAGCACGCGCCCGCCGGTGTAGGCGGCGAGTCCCTCGAAGACATTGTTATTTTGATAGTCCTGGTAATCAGGGTAGGAAAACTCGCGCTTGGAAAACGCACTCTGTGGAGTTTTCTCCCACAGGTGAACGAGACGATCGGGTGACTTGTAAGGCAAGCCACGCAGCAACGCCGCGTCAACTACCGTGAAGATCGCGGTGCTGCCGCCGATGCCAAGAGCCAGCGTGACAACGGCGACCGCTACGAACCCCGGCCGCTTGAACAAGCCACGAAACGCAAACTTCAGATCTTTGATTAAAGCGTCCATTTCTCACCTCACGAAAACCATCCGCAGGTTTCACAGAGTTTCGGTGTAATCTGTGGATGGCCCTTTATTCGTACCTCAACGCAATCAGTGGATCGACTCTGGTTGCGCGCCGCGCCGGGAGATAACACGCCAGCAACGCTACGAAAGTCACCACGAGTGAAACTAAAACAAAGGTTGGACCATCAGTCGGACTCACACCAAAGAGCAGTCCGCTGATCAAACGCGTCATCGCCCACGCTCCAGCCGCTCCAATTGTGACTCCTATTAGCGCGAGCACCAGTCCTTCGCCCAGAACGAGCCTGAACACGTCGTGCCGCTGTGCGCCGAGCGCGATGCGGATGCCGATTTCGTGTGTGCGCTGGATCACGGAATAGTGAATGACGCCAAACACGCCAATCATAGCCAGCAACAACGCGACGGTTGCGAAGACTCCGAGCAGCAGTGTGTTGAAACGTGGCGCCGCGACGGAGTCAGCTACGATCTGGTCCATCGTGGTGATGGTCACCGGTTGATCCTTATCGATTGCTTTGACCTGCTCGCGCGCGGCGGCTGCGAGTTGCAGCGGATCACCACTCGTGCGCACCATGACGGCCAGCGCGGTTTGCGGTTCCTGCAAGTCAGAAAGATAAATCTCGGGACTCGCGGGTGTGTTCAGACCGGTGTGACGCACATCGCCCACGACACCGACGACCGTAATCCACGGGCTGGAAATTATCTTGAGCCGGCGTCCCAACGGCTCTTCGTTGGGCCAGTAAAGCCGGGCCATCGTCTCGTTGATGATCGCCGCGGGAGCCGCTTGCGGCTCGTTGAAGTGCTCCGGATACGGCTGCCCGTCCCAATACCGCATCAATGGCAGCGCGATGCGCGCGTCCGCATTGCTGAAGAACCGCCCTTTGCGCAGCGGAATTTTCATCGTGTCGAAATAGTCGTTGGTGACCGCGCGCGTGGCTGCTTGCTGTTGTTGGCCTTGCGGTGGATCGGGCCGGCCCTCGATCGCAAACGCGCTCCAGTTGTCGCCCGGGCTGAGCGGCGTCTGCGTCGTCGCGCCAACCGCTTCCACTGCCGGCAGGCCTTTCAACCGTTCAGTCAGCTCGCGATAAAAGTTCAATCGCTGGCGTGGCTCTGTATAGCGCGAACCGGCAAGCGCGAGGTCGAGCCGTAAAACCTGGTGTGGTTCAAAACCGGGATCGACTTGCAGCAGACGCACAAAACTCTTCAGCATCAAACCGCCGCCAACCAGCAGCACCACCGCGAGCGCTACTTCCACCACGACCAGGCCGCTACTAATGCGACGCCGGCCGGGACCTGCCGATCCGCGCATGCCGTCGTTGATCCACTGGCAGAGCCGCGGCTCGGAGTTGCGCCAGGCAGGTGCGATCCCCGTGAGCAGTCCGGTCAAGACGGAAAAGCCGGCCGTGGCCAATAGCACGTTGGTGTCGATGTTGACTTGTTCTGATCGCGGAATATTGAGTGCGGTTATCTTGTTCAAAAGACTGACGAGCCACACCGCTGCGAGCAGTCCGACCCCGCCTCCGATACATGCGATCACAAGACTTTCCGTCAGCGTTTGCTGAATCAAGCGCCAGCGTCGCGCGCCGAGCGCAGTCCTGATCGCCATCTCTTTCTGGCGCGATGCCGCGCGACTCAACAGCAGGTTCGCGACATTAGCGCAGGCAATCAGCAACACAAACCCGACTGCTCCAAACAGAGTTACGAGCGCCAACTGCGCGTTCTTCGTAACCTCCTCGTGCAGCGAAACCAACGCCACACCGTGACCGAGATTCGCAGCCGGAAACTCGTTTTCGACTTGTTTCGCTACCTGGGCCAACTCCGCCTGCGCCTGGTCCAAACTCACGCCGGGTTTAAGGCGGCCAATCACCTGATGACTGTGCTTTCCGACCTTGCGCAATTCATCGACAAGATCGATCGGCACGATGATGTCCGGCATCAATTCCAGCGCCGGCATGACGCCAATCACCGTGTAGCTCTCTTCGTTTAGACGAATGGTTTGGTTCAGCACGCCCGGATCGGCGCCGAAGCGTTGCTTCCAAAGTTTCTCGCCCAGCACCGCGACTTTCGCGCCGCCCTGATCGTCTTCACCGGGCGAAAATGTGCGGCCAAGCAACGGCGCCACACCGACGACCTTGAAGTAATCAGTCGAAACAGCAACCGCATCCACCAACACTGCATCGCCGCGGCCGGTGAGATTCAAACCATTGGGCTGAATGAGCGTCAGTGCTGCGAAAGACGTGGTGTGTTCCTTGAAAGCGGCGTACTCGTGACCGGAGAGCGGCAGGTTTGCATCGTGCGAGTTTGCGCGCCTTTCCCAAACGACTATCAGTCGATCGGGTTCGGCGAATGGCAGCGAGCGCAACAGCACCGCGTTAACCACACTGAAGATCGCGGTGTTTGCGCCGATGCCGAGGGCGAGTGTCGCAGCGGCGATCGCGGTGAAAGCGGGCCGCTTTAGTAAGCTACGAAAGGCAAACTGAAGATCCTGAATTAGACCGTCCATTCTCACCTCACTAAAACTATCCACAGATTTCACAGAGCGTGCGTAATCTGCGGGTTGCCTTTCACTCGTAACGTAGTGCTTCCAATGGATCGACTTTTGTCGCCCGCCGCGCCGGAATCAACGATGCAAAGATTGCGATCAGGATAAAGATCGCGGAGACGGCGACGAAAGTTAGTGTGTCCGTTGGGGTGATACCGAAAAGAAGCGTCGCCAGGAAGCGCGTCAACGCGAGCGCGCCCGCGATTCCGGTTACGACACCCGTTAGAACAAGCACAAGGCCATGCTTGAGGACCAGTTGCAGTATGTCTGCCGCCCTCGCGCCGAGCGCCATGCGGATGCCGATCTCCTGCGTCCGCTGCGTGACTGCGTAAGAGACGATGCCGTAGATACCGACTGAACCAAGCACCAGCGCGAGCAAGGCGAAAGCCGAAAACAGCACCGTTAGCGAACGAGAAACAGCAGTCGCATCGGAAACGCGCCCGGCCAAAGTCTTAACGTCATAAATCGGCTGGTTCTTGTCGACAGCCAAAACCTGGCTGCGCACTGACGCGACCATCGAAAGAGGATCGGAAGCGGTGCGCACGAACAACGTCATGCCGTTCATCGGCATCTGCGAACTCGGCAGGTAAAGCTCCGCGGCAACATCGTCAGTGAGACTCTCCTGGCGGATATTTCCGACTACGCCCACGATGGTCCGGCATAGTCCTTCCGACTCTTCACAAGCAAACGAGACTCGCTTTCCCAGCACATCGCCTTGGGGAAAGAAACGCTGCACAAATGCCTGGTTAACAAGCGCGACTTTTTGCTGGGTTGGTCCATCACGCTCGTCGAGATGTCGCCCGTTCAGTAAAGGAATTCTCAGTGTCTGAAAGTAGTCGGGTGAGACCACGCCCACGCCGATTGGTGGATCTTTTTTGTCGGGTGGCGGCTGTCCTTCGATCGCGGTGTAGACGATCATGCCAAAGCCGTTGAGCGGCGTGTGGTTGATCGTGCCCGCGGCTTGCACGCCCGGGAGCGCTTTGACCTTTTGGAGTAGTTCCTGTTGAAACGCGAGAGTCTGTTCGGGTTCCTTGTACTTCGAGCGTGGCAGACTGATTCGCGCGGTCAAAACGTTCTGGCGATCGAAACCGAGATCGACGGCCATGAGCTTGTTGAAGCTGCGCACGAGTAGTCCAGCGGCGACCAGCAGCACCATTGCGAGCGCCAGTTCTGCGACCACTAGCCAACCCCGAAAACTGCGCACACCGAAAGTCATCAAACCTGCCGACCGGCTGTTTCGCAGAACCTGAATCAGGTCCGGTTTCGAAGCCGTCAGTGCGGGCGCGAGTCCAAACACGATTCCGGTGACCACCGAGAGTGCCAGGGTGAAAGCAAACACGCGCCAGTCGATCGGAATGCTGCTGAGGTCGTAAAAGGTAGTGGCAAACTCCGCGGGTACGAGCGAACCGATCGCTCTCGTGGACCAGATGGCGATCAACAAACCGAGCACGCCACCGGCGAGACCCAGCACGACGCTTTCGGTGAGTAGTTGGCGAACCAGTTGCCAGCGTCGCGCACCGACCGCGGCCCGCACTGCGAGCTCACGTTGCCGCCCGAGTGTTCGCGAGACCATCAAGCTTGCGACGTTCACACACGCGAGTAACATCACGAGGCCAACCGCGCCCCAGAGAACCAGCACCGTCAGGCGCACGCCAGCGACGAGTTGTTGATGCAACGGCACAAGCTCAACAACCGCGAGCGGCAAAGGTTCTTTGCCTTGTTCTTTCCCTTGCTCCGAAGCGTTGCGTGCGATCAGCCTCAACTCGGTTTGCGCGTGTTCCAAACTTCCGCCGGGCTTGACCCGGCCCACTACTTCGACCAGGGAAAAGAAATCGCCGAACTCTCTCGCCGGATCGAGTGCGAGCGGCAACCAGACGTCAAACTCACCGGGAAAGCGAAAACCCGCAGGCATCACGCCCACGATCGTGTATGGCTTGTTGTCCAGGGTGAGACTGCTGCCGAGAACGGACTCGTTACCCCCGTAACGGGCTCGCCAGAACTTCTCGCTCACGATCGCGACGTTGTTCGCGCCGACCGCGTCTTCCTGCGGTAAAAATAGCCGGCCTTTGACGGGTTGCACACCGAGCGTGGTGAAGACACTCGCAGTCACCTGCGCGCACGAGATACGTTCCGGTTCTGCCTGGCCCGTGAGATTGAAATTGTTATCGGTGTAAGCGCCGAGGTCTGCCAGGCTCGTCTGCTTTTCGCGCCACGCGAGATACTGATAAGCGGCGATGCCCGGTAAGCCATCGTCGCCGGCGGTTTTCTGTACCGAAACGAGTTGCTCGGGATCGCGAAACGGCAACGCTCTCAACAGCACCGCATTCACGACGCTGAAGATCGTGGTGTTCACACCGATTGCCAGCATCAACGTAATCACAGCGACTGCCGTGAAACCCGGCCGCTTGATCAAACTGCGAAACGCGAACTGAATATCTTTCAGAGCGGAATCCATTACTCGTACCTCAGAGCAATCAGTGGATCGACTTTCGTCGCGCGCCGCGCGGGCACGTAACAAGCAAGCAAAGCAACAAGCAAAAGCACAAAACTGACCGCGGCGAACGTCAACGGATCGTTTTCGCCGACGCCGAAGAGCAGACTTCTCATCAACCGCAACAGGGCAAACGACGCCGCCAGACCAATCACGAGACCAATTCCGATCACCGCCATTCCCTGGCCCAGCACGAGCTTCAACACATCGCTTACCTGCGCGCCGAGTGCGAGTCGAATGCCAAGTTCATGCGTTCGTTGCGTGACGGTATAAGCAGTGACGCCGTAAATACCGGCGGCGGACAACAGCAACGCAATGCCGCCGAATAGACCGACGAGAAACAGATTGAACCGTGGCTGCGTCACTGACGCGCTCACGACGTGTTCCATCGTTTGCACTTGCGCGACGGGCACCGTGCGATCGACTTCCGCAACCGCCTGCCGCAACGCCGGCGCTACACTTTCCGGCTCGACTGTCGAACGAACGACGACGGCCATGTTTTGAAACGGAATCTGTTTAGCCGAGAAGTAAAGTTCGGGCGCCGCTTCTTCACGCAACTCGATGCTTCGGACATTTGCCGTCACACCGATGATCTCGGTCCAGATGGGCTGGTTGTTCTCGTCGGTGTTGCCTAACGTGATTCGTTTCCCCACCGGATCTTCGTTGGGAAAATCGCGCTGGGCCAACGCCTGGTTGATTATCAATTTACCCGGCGTGCCGGCGCGATCGTCCTCGGTGAACGTGCGGCCTTGCAGCACCGGAATGTTCATGGCGTGGAAGTAATCAGGACTGACGCTGCGGAAGTTGGTGGGTATCCACTTGTCGACTGTGAGAATCGGGTGTCCTTCTACACGAAACGAAAGGGTCGGTCCGGAGCTGAGTGGCAACGTATTGATCATGCCGGCGCTGTCCACACCGGGAATCGCGCGAGCGCGATGCAACACCTGTTCGTAAAAAGCAACGACGTCGGAGTCCTCGTCAAACTGTGGGCCAGCGGGCGAGAGCTGCGCCGTCAAAACCTGTTGCGGCGTGAAGCCGGCATTGACTGATTGCAAGCGCATGAAACTGCGGAACAGCAGTCCCGCGCCGGCGAGCAACACCACCGACAGCGCGACTTCCGCCACGATTAATGCGTGTCGCAAACGAGTGTGACGCGCGCTACCCGCAGTGCCGCGAGCAGTTTCCTTCATTGCTTCCTGAACGTCCGCGCCCGAAATGTGCAGCGCAGGCGCGAAGCCGAAAAGAAATCCGGTGAGCAACGACGCTCCGAGCGTGAAGCCAAACACACGCCAATCCATGCCAATTTCGTTGAGACGCGGAAACTCCTGTGGCAGTAGCGTGGTAATCGCCTTGACCCCGTAACTCGAAAGGAACAGACCAAGCAGGCCACCAGCCAACGCGAGTATTGCGCTCTCAGTTAAGAGTTGCCGCATCACGCGCCAGCGCGAAGCGCCAAGCGCAATGCGAATAGCAATCTCTTTGCTGCGTGAAGCTGCACTCGCGAGCAAGAGATTGGCGACGTTCGCGCAGGCAATCAGCAGCACAAACCCGACTGCCCCAAAGAGCAGCCACAGCATGGTTCTGGAATCACCGATAAGATGATCGTGAAGCGAAAAAACCCGGTCGAACCGGCGGTTGTTGGTGTCCGGATACTGCTGTCGCAACCGGCTGGTGATCGTCTCCATTTCGCTCCTCGCCTGTGCGACCGTGACGCCGGGTTTAAGTAACGCCACTGTAGAAAGGTAACCACTACCACGCCGCTCGGTAGGTTCTGTGCTTGGGTCAAGTTCGGGCGCGAGTTTGAGTGGCGGCAGCCAGGCTTCGGTTTTGTTGGGATACTGAAATCCGGGCGGCGTAATACCAACTACTGTGTAGCTGTTGCCGTCGAGTGTAACCGGTTTGCCAATCACACCTGTGTCGCCGGCAAAACGACGCCGCCATAGTGCGTCACTCAGAACGACTACGGGTGCGTGTCCGGCTTGCTCGTCACCGGACACAAACAGGCGGCCCTGCTGTGGTCCAACACCAAACACGTCAAAAAAGTTAGCCGACGTTTGGGCGAGATCGATTCGTTCGGCCTGCTCCGCAAGCGCCAGGTTTGCACTGGTTATTTTGATCGCGGCGAGATGTTCGAAGACGGTGTTCTGCGCGCGCCAATCGAGGAAGTTTGGACCAGTCACCTGCCTTCGTTTCCCGTCCTGATCCAGTTCCTGGATGACGACGATGCGATCGGCGGTGCGATAAGGCAGTCGCCGCAACATCACGCTGTTGACAACGCTAAAGATCGCGGCCGTGGCGCCGATGCCGAGTCCGAGAGTGATGATCGCGATTGCCGTAAATGCCGGCCGCTTTAGCAAGCCACGAAACGCAAAGCGAAGATCTTTGATTAGACCGTCCATTCTCACCTCGCTAAAACCATCCACAGATTTCACAGAGTTTCGGCGTAATCTGTGGATGGCTATTATTCGTATCTCAGGGCCACCAATGGATCGACTTTCGTCGCGCGACGCGCGGGCACGAAGCACGCAACGAAAGCAACGGTTGTCAACAATGCTGCGACGACAGCGAAGGTAATCGGATCCTTTGCCGTAACGCCGAACAGCAAACTCACCATTACACGTGTTAACGCGAACGCGGCGAGTAGACCCAGGACCACACCGATCAGGGTGAGCAACATTCCCTGCCCCACCACGAGCTTCAACACGTGAGCGCGTTGTGCGCCTAAAGCCATGCGCACGCCGATCTCGTGTGTCCGTTGGGCCACTGAGTAGGACATGACGCCGTAGATTCCGGTCGCCGCGAGAATCATCGCGAGCGCGGCAAATATCCCGAATAGCGTCGTGCGGTAGCGCGGCTCGGCGACTGAAGAATCCACCCACGCAGTCATCGGCCTCACGGCCGCGATTGGCTGATCGGGATCGATGGCGCGCACCTCGTTGCGCACCGCGCTGACAAGGCTCAGCGGATCGCCCGCGGTCCGAACCACAAGATTCGTTCCACCTGTTTTCCGCGTCGGGAAATACATCGCGGGGAATGGTTGACGTTGCAACGATCGGTGCAGAAGGTCGCCGACTATTCCCACGATCTCGTACGGCTCATTTGCAAAGGTGACGAGGCGTTTACCGAGCGCTTCCTCGTTCGGGAAGACGGCATCGACGAGTTGTTGGCTGACGATTACGACCTTGTCGCCCTGGGCCACTTCCTGGTCGGTGAAGTTTCGGCCGCGCAGCAAAGGAATGCGCATGGCGCTGAAGTAGTTTTGATTTACACGGCGGAAGTCAGCGCCGAATTGCTGGTCAGGAGTGACAGGTGGACGGCCTTCGACGGTGAATGGGATGTCGTTAGGTTGACCGCTGAGTGGAAGCTCAGTGACCAAACCGGCAGCTTCAACACCGGGCAAGCCCCCAACACGGGTTTCGAGTTCCTTGAAGAAGTTACCGGTTTTTTCGGGCGAGTTGTACTTCTGCCGCGGCAGATCGATGCGCATTGTCAATACGTTGTTCGCATCGAAACCGGGATTCACGTTTTGCAGCGCGACAAGACTCCGAATGAGCAGCCCGGCGCCAATCAACAAGACCACCGCCACCGCGCTTTCGAAGATGACCAGCGCACTGCGCGTGCGACTGCGCAGCGCACTTTGACCTTCACCGCGCGAACCTTCTTTGAGTGAATCGATCAGATTAACTTTCGCGGTGCGAAAGGCGGGTGCGATTCCAAACAAAACTCCGGTCACAACCGAAACTAGCAACGTAAAGCCGAGCACCGTCGCGTCGATCTTCACCTGCACGGTCGGAGGAATACTGCCCTCGCTCAACTTAACGAGCACGTTCACGCCCCACATGGCGAGCAACGCCCCCAGTGCGCCACCACAGATCGCCAGCAACAAACTCTCAGTGAGCATCTGACGCATGATGCGCAAACGACTCGCACCGAGCGCCGTGCGCAGCGCAATCTCTCTTTGCCTCGCAGCAGCACGGACCAACAGCAGATTGGCAACGTTCGCACACGCGATCAGCAGCACAAACGCGACCGCGCCGAAAAGAATAAAGACGGTCGTGCGGCTGCCGCCGACAAGTTGTTCGCGCAAGGAAACGAGACGCAGGTTCCAACCGGTATTACTATCAGGAAACTGCTGCTCGATTTGAGCAGCGATCAGATCGGTATCAGCCTGGGCCTGAGCAAGGCTGACTCCCGGTTTCAGCCGTCCAATGGGTCGGAGGAAGTGCGCGTAACGTTGTTTCATTTCCGGATCGACATCGAAATTCATCGGCATCCACAGGTCCGCTGTCTGCGGAAAGCTCACGCTTTCTCCCATCACGCCGATTACTTCGCAAACTTTGCCGTTGAGGACGATGGTCTTGTTAACGATCGCGGGATCACCTGCAAAACGTCTCTGCCACAGCGCGTAACTGAGTACCGTCACCTGATCGTTGCCGGTTTTTTCGTTTTCAAGACTGAATCCGCGACCGAGAACTGGAGCGACGCCGAAGGTTTGAAAGTAGTTGCCGGTGACGCTTGATGCTCGGAGGCGTTCAGGCTCACCGCTTCCGGTGAGTGTTGCGGGCAGCGTGATCGATCCTGAGGCGGCAAACTGTTCGAACGTCTTGTTCTGGTTGCGGTAGTCGACGAAGTCGAGCGGCGCCACGCTCGCGCGGCTGGTCCCGTTGCGAACGTTGCCGAAGACCCACACGAGCCGATCAGACTCCGGAAAAGGAAGCGGCCGCAGGACGACGGCGTTTACCAGGCTGAAGATTGCCGTGTTCGCTCCGATTCCGAGTGCGAGCGCCACGAGCGCAATCACAGTAAAGCCGGGCCGCTTGAGCGAACTACGAATCGCGAACTTGAGATCCTTGATTACCGAATCCATCAGTCATGCCTCATTGACGATTGCCGATTGCCGATTGACGATTGACGATTTGCCTCTACTTGTTATCCGCGCGGAATGCAATCGGCAATCGAAAATCGGCAATCGGCAATGCCTTCACTCGTACCTCAATGCATTAAGCGGATTCACACGTGATGCGCGACGCGCCGGTACGTAACCGGCCAGGAGAGCAACCAGCGTCAACACCACTGCGGCGCCACTCAATGCCACCGGATCCGCGGGTTCCAACCCAAACAACTGCGAAGAAATAAACCGCGCGGCGAACAGTGCGGTCGGGATGCCGATCGCTAGACCGAGTGCGACCAACAACAACGTCTCGCGCAGGATCATCCAGGCGATGTTGCCGCCACGAGCACCGAGCGCCATGCGAATGCCGATCTCACTCGTGCGCCGCGCCACGCCGTGGGCCATCACGCCGTACAAGCCGATGCACGCGAGTAACAAGGCCAGCGCGCCGAAGAAGCTCACGAGTTGGGCAATCAGGCGGTCCTGTTGGAGGTTCTCGTTAACCTGCTCTTCAAGCGTGGTCACTTCGAAGATCGGAATCTTGTCGTCGATGCCGTTGATTACCTGCCGGACTGGACCGGCAAACGATCCGGCATCGCCATTGGTGCGAACCTGCACGTTGACTGAATAAGCCGCCTGGTCCTGAATCTGGAGAATCGGACGATAAACCGCGGGTATCGGCTTCTCGCGCGCATCAGAGCTCTTGATATCGGCAATTACGCCGATGATTTCGAGAAACGCTCCACCATCAGTTTCATCGTCAAATGTAAGCGTACGGCCGATCGGGTTCTGATCCTTGAAGTAGTGATTGGCGAAGGTCTCGTTAACAACGGCCACTCGCGGTCCTGCGGCGGTGTCGCGGATTCCGATCTCGCGGCCGCGCAGCAACGGAATGCCGAGTGTTTCGGCGTACTTCGGTCCGGTCAAAATGTCTTCGACCATCGGATCTTCGCCGGGCTGTGCGGTGTATCCCGGCACGCGAACGCTGCTGCTGCGCTGCGTGCGGCTCATCGGCGAGTAGGTCGCCATCGAAACCGCGCGCACGTTGGGAAGGCTGCCAAGCCGCTCGAGCACCTGTTGATAAAGCGAAGCGAGTTCCGTTGGTTTGTACCCGGCAAGACGTGGATCGATTCCGAGGAGCAGCATGTTGGACCGCTCGAAGCCGACGTTCTCGTTTTGCAGGTTCAAGAGACTACGCGCAAACAAGCCAGCGCCGGTGAGCAGGACCATTGAGAGTCCAACCTGCAAAACCACCATCGCGGACGACAGGCCCAGGCGCCCGAAGCGGCTGCGCGTTCGACTCTTCTCTTTCACCGCGCTCGCCAGGTCGGTCTTGCTCGCGCGCACTGCGGGTACGAGTCCAAACAACAGTCCGGCGACGATCGAAATACCCACAGTGAACGCGAGCACGCCCGCGTCGGGCCGCGTGTCGAGGGGCGACTCTTTCGCGACGAGATTAACGAGAATGACGACGCCCCATTGGGCCAACATCACGCCGCAGGCGCCACCAATCGCCGCCAGCAACATGCTCTCGGTGACAAGCTGACGAACGATGCGCCAACGGTTCGCGCCCAGCGCCATGCGCAAAGAGATCTCCGCCTTGCGCGCTGTCGCGCGGGCCAGCAGCAGACTCCCGACGTTTGCGCACGCAATCAACAGGACGATGCCAACGATAGCCATCAGCATGTGCAACGGTTTTGAGTAATCCCTGCGCAGTCCGGAGATACCGCCTTTGCCTTCGACGAGCGTGACGTACGTGTTTTGAATACCGCGTTGGCGTTCTTCGGTAAGCTGGCTGCCGGCTTGTTCAGTCAGAAACTGTTGCAGGGCGAGGTTGACCGTCGCTTGCGCCTGTTCGATGCGCACGCCGGGCTTGAGCCGGCCAAGCACCATGAGGAAATAAGCCTGATTGTCTTCGAGGAACGAGTCGCGCAATTCGATCTGCGGGTGAAAAACGAGCGGCAACCAGAAATCCGGTGGACGGCGCACGCGTTCGCCAAAAAACTCCGGCGGCGTGATGCCGACAACCGTAAAGTTTGTGCCGTTGATGACGAACCTTTGCCCCACTACGGACGGATCGCTGTTGAGTTCCTTTTCCCAGTAACGGTGACTCATTACCGCGGCGGGTGGCGCATTTGGTTTGTCGTCTTCCGGTGTGAGGACGCGGCCACGCGCGGCGCCGACACCGAGCACGGAAAAGTAATTACCGGAAACGAGATGTCCCGACGCTCGCGTCGCGGCTGCGCCTCGCGTGTCGGCGCGGCGAACGCTTAGCCGGCTCACGCCGCTGCGCAGCGCCGCGATGTCCTGAAACGATTGATTGTGATCGCGGAGGTAAACGTACGACGCGTACGAGAAGCGCTCCCATTCACCGGCGCGTGGGCTATCTGCGTATGAAGTCCCCTCGCCCGTGGCGTCGCTGAAGAGCACGAGTTGTTCCGGCTGGCTGACCGGAAGCGACTTCAGCATCACTGCATTCACGAGCGTAAAGATCGCGGTGTTGGCGCCGATGCCGAGTGCAAGCGTGAGCAGTGCGATGGCCGCGAAACCCTTGCGCTTGATCAACCCCCTGAAACCGTAGCGAATATCTTTTAGTAACGTTTCCATAAAACTATCCACCGATTCCACAGATTACTTTTCAGCGTAATCTGTGGATTGCCTTTCATTCGTAACGCAATGCCTCCAACGGATCGACCTTCGTCGCGCGGCGTGCCGGCAGGTAACAAGCGAGAAACGCTGCCGCCAACAAACACACCGACACGACGCTGAACGTCAGTGGATCAGTTGGTTCCACTCCGAACAGCAAGGTCGAGATGAAACGAGTCAAAGCCCATGACGCAACCAGGCCGATTGCCAGGCCGATGACAGCCAGCCTCATTCCGTTCGCAACCACCAGCTTCAGCACGTCGGTTTTGCGGGCGCCAAGCGCCATGCGAATCCCGATCTCCCGCGTGCGTTGTGTGACGGCGAAAGCCATCACGCCGTAGATCCCGATTGCCGCCAACAACAACGCTACTGCCGCAAAGATTCCAATCATCATTGAGTTGAATTGCTGGAGTGCTACTGACATGGAGCGCACCTCCTGCATCGTGCGCACGTCAAACACCGGTTGGTCCTTGTCGATGGACCAAACGTCTTGACGGATCGAACCTGCCAGCGACGACGGGTCAACCGCCGTTCGGGCCACGACCACCATCGACCTCCAGACATCCTGCGCGTGAGGCAAGTAGTATTCGGGCGTGACTTCGAGAGTAAGCTCGTGCTTGACGTCTTTGATTACACCGACAACCTCCATCCATGGCGCGCGATCGAGTGGAGCGTGAAAACGAATGCGTTTGCCCATCGCGGCCTGGCCGGGCCAATGTTTCCGCGCCAGTGTCTCGTTCACGATCACAACTGGCGGCGCACCCGCCTTGTCTTGCTCCGTAAAGCCCCGCCCCCTGAGGAGGGGAATCTGCATCGTCGTGAAATAGTCGGGAGTACAGACGCGATACCGGCCGATGTTTTCCTTTCCCGGCGCGGGCTCCGCTTCGCCTTCAATCAAATAGGCATCCGATGAATTTGAGCCCCCGAGCGGTAGATAGTTCACCGCGGCAGCCGACTGGACACCCGGCTCGGCTTTCACGCGTTGGACCAGGTCGGCATAAAATGCCGCGCTCTGTGATTCCTCCCTGTACTTCGTAGCCGACAAGATAAGATTCATCGTCAACACGTTGTCAGGATTGAATCCCGGATCAGTTTTGAACACCGCAATGAAACTACGAAAGAAAAGACCCGCGCCGACGAGCAGAACTAACGAGAGGGCGAATTCGAGTATGACCAGTGAACTTCGTAGTCGATGTGAACGGCCGGAGGTCTGCCGGCTGCCATCCTTCAGCGCTTCGTTGAGATTAGGTTTCGAGACCTGCAAGGCCGGCGCGAGGCCAAACAGCAGGCCGCTGAGTAGTGAGAGCGCGATCGTAAAGACCAGCACGGTGAAGTTGATCCCCAGTTGATTCCATCCAGGCGCAAACTTCGCGGCGTCACCAGGGTTCGCAGCTCGCAACGCATCGATGCCCCAAACAGCGACAAGAACTCCCAGCGCGCCACCAAACAGTGCGACTATTGAACTCTCGGTCAGCAGTTGTCGAATGATGCGCCAACGGCTCGCTCCCAAAGCCGCGCGCAAAGCGATCTCTTTGTGCCGTCCGCTCGCGCGTGCGAGCATCAGGTTTGCGACGTTCGCGCAAGCGATCAGCAAAACGAAGGCGACCGCGGCCATCCCCATCCATATTCCCAGCTCGTACTTGCGCACCGTGTCGGCAACGATCGGGAAGACTGACGCGCGAACACCGGTGTTCGTTTCGGGATACTGTTGCTCGAGTCGTGTTGTTATGCTGTCAATGTCGGCCCGCGCGCTTTGCACCGAGGCGCCGGGCTTCAAACGCCCGACCACGTAATAGGAGTTGAACTGCCGGCTGCTAGCTAGTTGGGGTGCGATCGCGATCGGATTGTAGACCTCGGCGTTCGCCGGGTAAGCGAATTTTTCCGGCATCACGCCGACGACCGTACACGCAACGCCCGAGAGCGTGATCGTCTTACCGAGAATGTCGGGATCGCCGCCGAAGCGTCGTTGCCACAAAGCGTAGGTGATGATGGTAACGGCTTCTTTACCGGGCTGATTCTCTTCTGCCGTGAAGTTCCGCCCCATGATGGGCTTAACGCCAAGAGTCTCCAGAAAATTTGCGGTGACCTGAAAACCCTGAATGCGTTCGGGAGGATCGATGCCGGTGAGGTTTGCGCTCCACCAGCGGTAAAGCGCGAGTTGTTCGAACGATTGGTTCTGCGCTCGCCAGTCGAGATAATTGGCCATCGCAACCTCGTTGCGCTTCACCCCGCGGCTTGGATAAGAGTCCCAAACGGCGACGACGCGGTGGAGTTCGGGAAAGGGCAACGGCTTGAGCAAGAGCGCGTAGAAGGAGCTGAAGATCGCGGTGTTGGCGCCGATACCGAGAGCGAGCGTGATGGCGGCGATCAGGGTGAAGGCCGGTCGCTTGATGAGGTTGCGGCTTGCGTAACGGATGTCGTTCAGGAAGGCGTCCATAGTTCCTCCAGGTAGGTCGGACATTCTTGTCTGACTCTGTCGCGTATCAGCTCGTGTCAATGTCAGACAGGAATGTCTGACCTACGGGCACACTAGTGACGTCAACGTACACCGATCAAACTGATCCGATGTTCGCTCGCTAAACGCCTATAAGAGCAACTACAGGGTTAGAAGTTATTCGCCGCGTTTTTGGGACGAGCGCCTCGCTTGCTGTCCCCGCTTTAGGCGGCCTCACTATCGGCATTAACGATCCAGCCATCTTCGAGCCGGATGATCCGGTTGCCGTAGGCGGCGTTGGTTTCCGAGTGCGTCACCTGAACGATCGTCGTCCCTTCGTCATTCAGGCGTTTGAACATGTCCATGATCTCTTTGCCCTGGGCCGAGTGCAGGTTTCCGGTCGGCTCGTCGGCCAGGATGATGCGCGGATTCGCAACCACTGCGCGCGCGATGCCGACGAGCTGTTGTTGACCACCCGACAATTGCGTGGGAAACAAGTCTTTCTTTCCCACCATCTGAAACCGATCGAGCGTGTCGCAAACGATCGACTGCCGATCTTTCTTACTCACGTCGCGATATGACAACGGCAACTCGAGGTTTTCGAAAACAGTTTGATCGTCCAGCAGGTGATAACTCTGAAAGACGAAGCCGATGTTTTGATTACGTAGCGCCGCACGTTTCTTCGCGTCGAGTTGATGCACCGCCGTTTCGGCGAAGTAATACTCCCCGGTCCATGAATGATCGTGCATTCCCAGGATATGGAGCAGTGTCGACTTCCCTGCTCCCGATGGACCCATGATCGAGACAAACTCGCCCGGCTTGATGTCGAGACTGATTCGGCGGAGCACGTAAGTCTTCGTTGGACCGTGGGGGAAAGCTTTTTCGACTCCCCGCAGAGTGATCATGAAATGGCTCCGAATCCGCTTTCTTTCAACTCGCGCTCCATGATCTCACGCCGCTCGGCGCCCTGTTCTTCTTCGACGATCTGTCCGTCGAACAGGTGGACGATGCGGTCGGCGTGCTGTGCGTAACGTGGATCGTGCGTCACCATGCAAATCGTGGCGCCGGCGCGATGCAGTTCGCGCAACAGTTCCATCACGGCTTCGCCGTTGGTGGAGTCGAGGTTTCCGGTTGGCTCGTCTGCGAGCAGGATGCTCGGCGCTCCCGCGACTGCGCGCGCTACCGCGACGCGTTGCTGCTGACCGCCGGAGAGTTGGCTCGGCAAGTGTTTCGCACGATGAGCCATGCCGACTCGTTCGAGGGCTTCAGTCGTGCGTTTCTTTCGATCGGACGAGCTCATGCCGCGATAGGTCAGCGGCAGTTCGACGTTTTCGTAAACCGTGAGATCGCCGATCAGGTTGAAACTTTGAAAGATGAATCCGACCTCGCGATTGCGAATGCGCGCGCGTTCGGAAAGAGAAAGGTTTTCGACCGGATGGCCGTTGAGGACGTACTCGCCGTCGGTTGGCGTATCCAACAGGCCCAGGATCGAAAGCAGGGTAGATTTGCCGCAGCCCGAAGGGCCGGCAATGGAAACATATTCACCTTGTTTGATGTCGAGGTGAATACCGGTGAGTGCATGCGTCTCGACCTCGTCCGTTTCAAACACTTTCTTGACATCGGCAAGGTGGATTAGAGGCTGCCCGTTGGAACTCATAGTTCGCTCCTTGAGTTTTTGTCTTAACTACTTATTAAACTGAACACCGCAAAGCTGATCCCTGTGACACGGCTTCTGAACTTCTTCTCTGTGTCCTCGGCGCCTTTGTGGTTCAATAATGCTCTGAAAAGACCAACCACCGAGACACAGAGCCACAGAGCAGACAGAGGCTACCGCAGGCGAACGCGGTTATAACTATCTTGCGCTGTAGTGTCGGAGATGATTACGCGATCTCCTTCTTTCAGTCCTTCCAGTATTTCTACTGTACTGACTGAGTTGCGTCCGAGCTTCACCGGTGTGCGCACTGCTTCAGTGCCGTCCGCTGTCAGCACAAACATGCCTATCGTCTGATTTGCCTGACCAAACGCCGGCCGGCCGAGCTTCAGCACGTCCTTAAGCCGCTCGAGTTCGATTGTTCCATCGACGCTGAGATCGGGACGCGCACTCGGCGGTAGCGGTCCAGTCAGCGCAGCATCCACTTCGAACTGGCCTTCGCGCGCCGCCGGGTCGATACGGGAAACCGTTCCCTGAATGACGCCGTTGCGGGTATCGACCAGGACCGTCTGCCCGATGCGGACGTCTTTGATCGTCGTCTCCGGAATTCTTAGCACCGCTTTCAACGAAGCAGGATCGGCAACGCGCGCGATGTTCAATCCGGGCGTTACCTGCTGGCCGACCTGCACGGAAACAATTTGCAACACGCCGGGCGTTCCGGCGCGCACTTTCAACGCGTCCACCTGTTCGCGTCTGAGTTTCGCCATCACGCGGAGCTGCGCCAGTCGCGAAGATGCTGCATTGAGCTGGGCCTGGGTCGACTTTGAATTAACGGCAAGCCGTTCCTGTTCGACTTTCAGCCGGTTGGCAAGATCCTGGACCGCGACGCGCGAGATCTTCAAGACGAGATCGGCCACGAGACCTTGTTTGGCGAGCACTTCATCGGCGTCGAGTTGTAGTTTTGCCTGGCTGTACTGCGAGTTGATGGTCGCAATCGCAGCTTTCTGGGTCATGGTTTCGCTTTCGAGCCGCACCCGCAGGTTCTCTTCGTCGGCTTCAGCAGCCTTCACCTGAAACTCCGCGTCAGTCGCTTGTTGCTCCATTTGCGGATTGGAGAGCTCGGCGATCACGGTTGAGGCGTCGACTTGCGCGCCGGCCTGAACCGGAATGCTTTCCACGCGTCCTTCTGCCGGCGCCGGCACCCAGCGCGTCACTTCGGGCACAAGCGTCCCATTACCTCGCACGTCACGCACCATCTCACCGCGCTTAACGGTATCGATCACTATGACTGACGGATCGATTCCGGGTGCGGCCGGTTTGAGTTTCGTGAGGCCGTAAGTGATGCCGCCGATGGCTACGAGGCCGACGACGATCAGGATCACGGTGCGAATCTTCTTTTTGAGCCTGGATTTAGGGGGTCGCTTTATGTCCATGACGTTGTCACTTCATAGAAATTTTGGAGAGCTGTAATAGCCAGTTTGAGAGAGCGGCGATTCGCGCGCGAAGTGAACGGAGCCAAACCTTCAGCTATAACTTCGTACGCAACTATACAGTTCTCCACGTTGGCACGTAAACAATACCCGTGCCAACTGGAAAAGTGAAGCTTTTGCTGGGGAAAAGGGCTGATTAGCCCTGCGAAAACGCGCTGAGATGTTTCGCTCGCGGGATTGGCCAGTCCCACTTTCGAGATCGTTGTTTACGAGACTTTGTGCAGGCTATTCAAGGAGATGAATCAACTACGGTTCAGGCGGGCAACTAATTCTCGCTTCAATCTGTATCGTCTTTAGCAGCTACCAGGCCATGTTCTTCCGGCAAAAAATCCGCCGGGAACCGGGTATGACTGTCATATAAAGCGCCGGTGAAATCGGCGTGAGCAACGTTGGCGTCAACCAACGTTGCTCCTTGTAACTGGGTTTGACTTCCGATATTGGATGGTCCAAGTTTCGCCCCGCTTAAATCGGCGCCGGTCAGATTTGCTTCAATCAAGTTAGCGCCGAGTAGCGAGGCATCCTTCAAGATTGCTCGTTCGAAATCCGCGCGGTACGCAAAGACCATATAGAGATCCGCGCGTGCCAGATTGGCGCCTGTTAGTTTCGCATCTGAAAGCATGGCGCCTTCCAGGACCGCTTCTTCGAGAACAGCCTCCGTCAGGTCGGCGGAATCGAGATCCGCACTGCGGAGATCGGACTTGGAAAGGTCTTTTCGTGAAAGGTCGGCGCGGGCCAATAGCGCCGCTGTCAAGTCGCGGCCGCGATAATCGTGATCATCCATTTTCGTTCTATCACGAAGTTCACCGGATCGTTATTGACGTACGTATAACGATTGAACGACTGCGGGTTTATTAAACTATAACTGCCTTCGAAGGGATCGGGCTGATCGAAGCGCAACCACCAGCGATTATAGCGGCGGAACATTGCGTCGTCTTCAGCCGGTTGGCAAGATCCTGGACCGCGAGATCTTCAAGACGAGATCGGCCACGAGACCTTGTTTGGCGAGCACTTCATCGGCGTCGAGTTGTAGTTTTGCCTGGCTGTACTGCGAGTTGATCGTTGCTACCAGGCCGACGACAATCAGGATCACGGTGCGAATCTTCTTTTTGAGCCTGGATTTAGGGGGTCGCTTTATGTCCATGACGTTTCACTTCATAGAAATTTTGGAGAGCTGTAATAGCCAGTTGAGAGAGCGGCGATTCGCGCGCGAAGTGAACGGAGCCAAACCTTCAGCTATAAACTTCGAACGCAACTATACAGTTCTCCGGCTCGGCAGTAAACAATACCCGTGCCAACTGGAAGAGTGAAGCTTTTGCTGGGGAAACGTGGGGGGTTGGCTTTAGAAACGTGATGAGATGTTTCGCTCGCGGGATTGGCCAGTCCAACTTTCGAGATCACTGTTTACGAGACTTTGTGCAGGCTGTTCGAGGAGATGAATCGAACCCCTGCTCAGGCGAGCGCTTACGCGGTCCGGGCGTTCAGTTGGCAGCAACTCACTGGTCTCGTATGGGTGCATCTTTGATACCAGCCGTCCTGCCTTTGGTGGGGCTGCCTCTTATAACCCCTGATTCGTCGAGGTAAAACGACCAACTGCCCGTGACGTCGTACTCCACAGGCACGGCAGTAACAGTATAGGAGTCCTTGCCGACGCGGACATCATACCGGTATCCTCGTTTTGTTCCACTGGCGAGCTCTGCATCAATTAGATCAGCCGAATGCAGGTCCTGAAGTGTGCCGAATCTATTTTGGTTATGCGAGCGATAAGTGGTCTCAGCCTTCCGAATTAATCTTATTGAACGACTGAGCGCCCACTTCATTCAGTCGAGACCTGGTCTCCTTACAGGATGACAGGCCCGCCACAACAATTGGAAGAACGCAAGGCAGACAGCATTTATTAATCTTAGTCAAGAGTCGCTTTTCACCTTTCTCCGCGCAACGATCTACTTGGCGCCTAATTGAGGGATAATATAGTTGACTGACCGCTTATTTTCTTGCTATGGAACAAGCGATGGTTGCTTGAACTCACGTCGCAACGTGTGCTTCGGGTAAGGATCAACTGAGTACCATATTCCTGACACTTTATATCCGGTGTCAGCATCGCCCATTAGCACTAAGCGCAATTCCATGGCTTTACCTGGAGTCATCAGGTACGAATCTGCTTGCAACACAGTCAGTTTTCCCTGGCGCTGATCAATCTGATCTACTAGACGCCTCAAATCATCTTCTCTCACAGACTGAGACAACTGAAGATCGGCAAATTCGAGCGCCTTAAGATAATCATGTTCTACATACAGCGCCCGAAGGAAATTGTTAGCGTCAGATACCGCGATTTTTGGTTCGTGCCTAACTGTTAATCGGTTGTGCGACGCTTCGCTCCCTTGCCACCCATACGTATATAGAGGAAAGAAGGGATCAATAAGAAGAGGGCCAAAGCGAGATCAACTAATCCCCACCACTTGTCAACAAACCTGTCTCGTATACATTTTCTGGAGAGTGAAAGGTCGCATAAAACCTCTATTCTTCCACCTTCGGAAAAGATGTTCTCTTCACTGGATGTATCGACGACAAGCCTTTCGCCTGTGTTCGGCATTTCCACCACAGGTACGCACGCGACGACCGATCCTCTGCCTGCGGACACGGTCTCCCGACGAACGTCAACTATAGTTGCGTCAAACGCCTGGGCTCTGTGCAAAAAGAGTATCTCCGTACCGATCACGTAACATGAAACAAAGAGGATCAGTAAACCAATGAGGAAGCATCCAGCCGCGATGTGAATCGCATTGAATTCACTAAAAAAGCTAGGAGCCGAACGCCAACGACTCTCATTTGTTGGCGTTGTCCCATCGTTAGTTAAACGTTGAGGTGGCAACTTGTCCATGGCTTAAGCGGCCTTCTCTTCCTGATGAGCGAGATCGGCTGTTGGTTGATTGCCAGTTAGCAAAACTCTAG
>Ga0187894_10001230_pt1 | contig 33345 bp, 26 predicted proteins | sample GBC1701081metaG_FD_136650 | JGI IMG/M metagenome (GOLD analysis project Ga0187894, IMG submission 136650) | White microbial mat communities from a lava cave in the Kipuka Kanohina Cave System on the Island of Hawaii, USA - GBC170108-1 metaG ...
CTGGGCCCGTTCCGAGGTACAATCACCGCTGCGAACTGAGCATCCCGCTCGTGCGCCGCCTACGTGGCCTGACCAGACGCGGAACTGGCGGCATCAGCGTCGTTCATGAATTAACCGGGCTAGTGCCCGGACAGACTCGACAACAGCTCGCGGGCGGCCGGCTGGCGGGGATCGAGCGCCAGCGACTTGTTCAGATAGTCGCGCGCGGCGTCCCGCTTCCCAGACAGCGAGCAAGCGTAGGCGATGGCATTGAGGATGCTCGGCTCGCGGGCCGCGAGCCCCTGCTTTTCAGCTTCGCCGAAGTAGCGGCGGGCCTCGTGCAGGTTCCCCGCCCGGCCATGGCCGACGATGAGATTGGTGATCACCTCCACGCTGCGCGGCTGGGCCTGGTGGGCCTTCTCGAGGAGAGCCAGGCCCTCGGCGGCGCGATCGGTGCTCAGCAGCATGGAGCCCAGGTTGACCAGCGTCATCACATCTTCAGGCTGCTTTGCGAGCGTGCCGGTGAGGATGGCGATCGCCTCGGGCTGTCTTGCCTGCGCCTCACGCGTGAGCGCGAGCCAGTTGGCGGCACGCGCGGCAACCACTGGCGACTCGGCGGACAGGCTGGGGGCGAGCAGCCGGGCCAGCTCCTCGAGATCGCCGCGCTGCCGCAGCAGCAGATAGGCTCCCTGGAGAGACCGCTCCACTCCGGGATCCAGCTCCAGCGAGGCGCGCCACGCCGCCAGCGCGCCGCCGGAATCGCCGCCGGCGTCCTTGAGGATCCCGAGCGCCGCCAGGCGGAACGCCTCGCGCCTGCCGGTGGCCGCGACAGACTCCATGAAAACGATCCCCTCCGGACCGCGCCCTGCCCGCAGATAGACCTGCGCGGCGCGCGTGTAGAGCGAAGGCCGTGGATCCTCCGAGATCCGCAGCGCTGCTTCGAGGTGCGGAAGTGCGGCCGCGGGCCTGCCGCGGGCCAGCTCCACCTGCGCGAGCCCCAGCAGGGGCTGGTCGAATCGTGGGGCGAGCCGGCGTGCTTCTTCGAACTCGCGCTGGGCGCGATCCGGATCGCCGCGCTGCAGGAACAGGTGGCCCGCGTTGATGTGATAGGTCGGCGTGCCTCCACCGGAGGCAGAGCCGTCCGCTCCGGACTGGATGTATCCGAGAGCCCTGAGGTTCTCGAGCATCTCCGCGTCGGCTGGAGTCGAGGCCTGGGGTGCGAATCCCTGCAGCGGCGCTCCGAGCGAGTCGTAGCTGGCGATCGGCGTGGAGGAGGCCGGCGTTGCGGGCTCTGGCTCGAAGAGCCCCGGGATCGCGCGCCCGGGCATGTCCTGCGCGGCCGGGAGTCCGAGCATCGCCAGGATCGTGGGCGCCATATCCAGCATCTGCATCGGGTCGTCGATCTTCCCGCGGCGGATGCCGGGTCCCGCCGCGATCAGCACGCCGTCCATCGTGTGCCAGAGGCCCGGCCTTCCCTCGATGTCCGGCGGCGAATCCACCGGGCGCTCCGCGCCGTTGGCAAAGCCATGATCGGAGATCACGAGGACGACGCACTCCGGGCCCGCCGCATCGAGGAGCTCGCCGATGATCCGATCCTGGAGCCGGTAGAATCCGGGGATGGCGCCCTGGAACGCCTCCGCGAGGGACGGCTCGGTGCCACGGGTCATCGAGAGCGCCGGCGGCAGGAAGTGGGCAAACCGGTGATTGACCTGGTCGATCCCCTCGAAGTAGATCATCGACAGATCGGGACGATGCCGCGCCAGCAGCGCCGAGGCGATGGCGGCGTAGCTGCGCGTGCTGGCGAGGATCCGGATCAGATGTGAGACAGGATCGGCGAGCGCCTGCGCGCCGCCGAGGCCCCTGCGAGCCTTCTCGAATCTTGCAGCGGGGATCGCGGCGATCGGCTTGAGGTCCTCCCACCCGATCGCGTCGTCTCCGAGAATGAGCGGCTCGAGCCGCTCCAGCAGCGCCGGAGGCCACGTGGCGCCGATACGCCGCTCGCCCATCGGCAGATGGAAGAGCGAGTACGCCACACGCTCGGTGATCATGGCCCCGAAGACCCGCTCGGCTGGCCAGGTGGCCCACCAGCCCACCGTGAGCGAAGTGAGGTCGAGATCGCTGGTGATGTTCCAGAGCGCCTTGACCTTTCTGTAGGCGCGCGAGATCGGTGATTCCCTGCCGGTGGCGGGATCCACCATGAGGAAGTCCATGACACCGTGCTCCTCCGGACGGCGGCCCGTGGCCACGGTCGTCCAGAGAAGAGGAGACAGCATGGGCTGCATCGAGCGCAGCGTGCCCCACGCCCCCCGGGCGCGCAGTGCGGCAAGGTGCGGCAGCTCGCCCGCCTGGATCATCGGCTCCATCAGATCCCAGTCGGCGCCGTCGAGCCCGATCACCACCACCCGCGCCCGCGGAACTCCAGGTGCGCCCCGGAGCGGGTGGGCAGGCGGGGGCAAGCCGGCCGCGGGCATGGCCGGGCCCAGGGTAAGCGATCCCGGGATGGCTCCCAGCGCTGCAAGCTCGCGCTCGACTGTCGCCAGATGTATCGCCCCACTACGGAGGCCCGGCTGCCGGGCCACGATCCCCTCCAGCACGAGCTGGACTGCCGAGCCGGCGCTCCGGTCGATGAACCCCGCGAGCGCCGGCGGCTCGGCGGCGCGCAAGTCCAGGAGCACACCGTAGGGGACTTCCAGGCGGGCTCCTTCGGTAGTGGTGAGAGGAACGCTGCCCGAGAAGCGGCAGGGCCCGGCCGGAAGCGTCGCGGCCCGCGTGCCGGGCCTCACCAGATGGAACCCCGGAGTCAGGATCTTCGGGGCAGCCCCCCCGCGGCCGGCGACCAGCGCTACATGCTCATCCGCAACACGGATGGTGCTGAACCAGAGCAGCCCGGCCATCACTCCGGCGGCGAGCGCTCCGGCAGCTGGTCGGATGAACGCCCGGCGCTTCACCGCCTCGCCGGCACGCAGGGGTACCGCCTCTGGCCGGCGCTCGTGTGGGCGTGGCAGATGGCCAGCGCCAGTGCGTCGGAGAGATCGTGCGGAGGAGGGACGAGGGCGGGGGCAAGGAGCCGCTGCGTCATCTGCCGGACCTGCTCCTTCTGCGCGCGCCCGTATCCCACGAGGGCTTTCTTGACCTGGAGCGCGGTGTATTCGTGCACGGGCAGGCCGGCGCGCGCCAGCTCGAGCAGGATGGCTCCGCGCATCTGGGAGAGCACGAGTGCCGAGCGTACGTTGGCGTGATGGAAGACCCGCTCGAGACTCGCTTCGTCGGGGATGTGCTCGGCGATCACGGCGGCAAGCGACTCCGCCGCCTGGCGCAGCCGCCCGCCTTCCTCCGGCACACCGCGGAGGCGGATGGCGCCGGCGGACACCAGAGACAGTCTCCTGCCGTCCGTCTCGATGACGCCGTAACCGGTGATGGCGGTGCCGGGATCGATGCCGAGGATTCTCACGGGCGAGCCACTGAGAGGGTCAGAAACAGATGCCGCAGAGCTGCCGGCGGAGCGGGATCAGGATCTGGTCGATTCGATCTCGTTGTCGTCGATATCGAAGTTCGCCCACACATGCTGGACATCATCGTGTTCTTCGAGAGCTTCCACAAGGGAGAGCACCCGACGGGCCACCTGGCCCTCCGCGCGCACGGTGTTTTTCGGGATCATGGCGACTTCGGACGCGCTCATCTCCACGCTGCGGCTCTTGAGGGCGTCCCTGACCGAGTCGAGATTCTCTGGCGCGGCGAAGATCTCGAAGCTGCCCCCGTCCTGTCTGAGGTCCTCGGCCCCCGCCTCGATGGCGATCTCCATGAGCTTGTCCTCCGCCATCGCGCCGGACTCGACCACGATGTAGCCCTTCTTTTCGAACATCCACGACACGGCGTTGCTGGCGGCGAGGTTGCCCCCGTGCTTGGAGAAGATGTGCCGGATCTCCGGAAGTGTCCGGTTGCGATTGTCGGTGACAGTCTCCACGATGACGGCCACGCCTCCCGGTCCGTATCCTTCGTACGAGACCTCCTCGATCTGGACGCCCTCCAGCTCTCCGGTCCCCTTCTTGATGGCCCGGGTGATGTTGTCGGACGGCATGTTCGCGTCCTTGGCCGCGGTGATAGCCGTCCGGAGCCGCGCGTTGCCCGTGGGGTCGCCCCCCCCTGCGCGCGCCGCGATGGTGATCTCCCTGATGAGCCGTGTGAAGATGCGTCCGCGCTTTGCGTCCAGGGCGCCTTTCTTGTGCTTGATGGTGCTCCACTTGGAATGTCCGGACATGACTCGCTCCTGGACCAGCAGATGATGGCGACGGCTGGATGTTACCACAGCAGCCGCGCGTGGAACTACGCCGGTGCGGGAGCCTGCAGCTTCTGGCGATGGCACTCAGCGGGACTGGTATCTCCGTGATCGTGCCGTGCACTACGGCGACTTGGCAGCCTGCCGCTTGACTTGAAAGGAAAAGGCCCGCCGGACTGACCGCTCAGCCAGTCCGGCGGGCCCGCATCTTTATCCCGGCGACGTCCTACTCTTCCACACAGTTGCCCGTGCAGTACCATCGGCGCTGGAGGGCTTAACTTCCGTGTTCGGAATGGGAACGGGTGTGACCCCTCCGCCAAGGTCACCGGGAATCTTCAGATATTCAGAAACGCCTCGTCAAGAATGCTTCGTCAGAAGTGCCACCGTACGCCGATGGCCACGGACAGTCCGGTCAAATCGATCGATCCACCCTGAATGACAGCAATCCCGCTGGGGTCCCTTGTTTGCCGGATCGGGCTTGGCGCAACGGTCTGCTTATTATAGCAATGATCATCGCTGTGTCCGTCCCAATCAAAATCGCCTACTGCCGGGCACATGCGACCCGTGCGGGGGTGGTCCGGATCGACACGAGCATTGGGCAGCGGATTGTCGTCCGGGTGGCACCCCCCTGCATACTCGCCCAGCGGACCCCGGCCAGCGGCACTGCATGGCGTGTTGAAGGCATCTGAAGGGTCCGAGGAGAAACTCTGGAGCGACCCATCGGGCCGGAACAGCTTCTCCGAGAAGATCGTGAAATCCACCTGGTCCTCGCCGTTCAGGTCGAGCAGGACCTCGCTGTCGGCAAACATGTACTTCGCGTCAAAGATGAGGCTGAACCGCTCGCTCTGGAACCATTCCAGTCCTGCGCTGACATGCCACTCCCATGCATCTTCGACGTTATAGGTCAGTGGAAAGCTCATGGGAATTCGGCCCTCCACGCCAAGTGGCTGGTCCGCCGGATCGACAAGGTTGCCGCCTACTTCATTCTGGATGCCCTTGATGCGCAGCGCAGAGAGCCGTGCATTCAGGTCGTCCACGTCACTGGCGGTCTCGGCATCGGTGAATATCCTGCCCAGACCGATCCCGACGTATGGATTCAGCGGACTGTCCTTGCGGAACCTGGCGATGGCGCTCAGCGAAACCGGGATCTCCGTGATCTCGCCGGCCGTAATGACTGTCGTGACTTCCCTGTCGGCGAATTTCGTCAACGTGATGGGTGGAATACCATCAGTATCGACGGGAAACGCATCACGGACGAAGAAGTCGACAGGACCCACATCACCGGTGAAGTAGCTGGCGTCGAGCTGGAGCGACAGCCAGCTCGTGAGTCCGAACCCCGCGCTCACCTCGAGGCGGAAGGTCTCCTCGATGGTTCCTTCACGGCCGAGCTGATCGTCCGGCCGCGGATCGCACCAGACCGACCCCGCCCCCTGTGAACCGCCAGCGGTACAGCCAGGAGCTTCATTGAGGTCTCCCGTGAAGGGGATCCCATCGTCGCCGGGGTTTCCGATGAAAATGGCGGCATTGCTGCGGATGTAGTCAGTCGTGGACAGGAAGGAGATATTCCCGCCGAAATACCACTTTCCCTTGACATCTTCGGCCTGTGCCAGCGTTGACGCCCCGCAGAGGATGGCCAGGACCGCTGCACATCCTCCGATGCGCTTTCGGCGGCGGTGGCCGCCAAACCGTTGACCTTGCACTCTGGATGCCCCCCCCTTGCCGACGTCCCCGAGGATGCGCGGATCCCTCACGGCGATGCACCGGCGTCGTCGATGCCGGTTAGACATCCTCTGCCACTCGAAAGTTTACAGCCGTGTCACTCGAGTGACCCAGGATTTTCGCGGGGACAGCCCCCCTGCCATCTCGTGTGGCCCTCTGGTGCAGGGCCGTGACGAAGGGTTCGATGGATGTGCGCGCGAGCCGGGGTGAAACAGGACTTCGCTGGGTCATGACTGTGGTCAAGCCGCACGACCGATTAGTACCGGTAAGCTGAACGGGTTGCCCCGCTTACACTTCCGGCCTATCAACCTCGTGGTCTCCGAGGGGTCTTCAGTCGGGCCCGAAGGCCCGAGGGGATACCTCATCTCGAGGTGGGCTTCGCGCTTATATGCCTTCAGCGCTTATCCCTTCCGAACGTGGCTACCCAGCTATGCTCCTGGCGGAACAGCTGGTACACCAGAGGTTCGTCCATCCCGGTCCTCTCGTACTAAGGACGGCTCCTCTCAAGTATCCTACGCCCACACCAGATAGGGACCGAACTGTCTCGCGACGTTCTAAACCCAGCTCACGTACCGCTTTAACCGGCGAACAGCCGGACCCTTGGGACCTACTTCAGCCCCAGGATGCGATGAGCCGACATCGAGGTGCCAAACCACGTCGTCGATGTGAACTCTTGGACGTGATCAGCCTGTTATCCCCGGCGTACCTTTTATCCGTTGAGCGACGGCCCTTCCATACAGAACCGCCGGATCACTAAGCCCTGCTTTCGCATCTGCTCGACTTGTGGGTCTCGCAGTTAAGCTCCCTTATGCCTTTGCACTCTACGGCTGATTTCCAAACAGCCTGAGGGAACCTTTGGGCGCCTCCGTTACAGTTTAGGAGGCGACCGCCCCAGTCAAACTACCCGCCTAACGCTGTCCCCGGGCCCGATAAGGACCCTGGGTTAGAACTTCAGCACCATCAGGGTGGTATCTCACCATTGGCTCCACGAAGGCTGACGCCTCCGCTTCAAAGCCTCCCACCTATCCTGCACAGACAGAACCAAAATCCAGCGCTAAGGTGTAGTAAAGGTGCACGGGGTCTTTCCGTCTAGGTGCGGGTAACCGGCATCTTCACCGGTGCTACAGATTCGCTGAGCCTCTCGTTGAGACAGCGGCCAGATCGTTACGCCATTCGTGCAGGTCGGAACTTACCCGACAAGGAATTTCGCTACCTTAGGACCGTTATAGTTACGGCCGCCGTTTACCGGGGCTTCAATTCAGGGCTTCTCCTTGCGGATGACCCCTCCTTTTAACCTTCCGGCACCGGGCAGGCGTCAGTCCCTATACGTCGTTTTTGTGACTTTGCAGAGACCTGTGTTTTTAGTAAACAGTCGCCTGGCCCCATTCACTGCGACCCCTCCAGGCTCAGGCCGCAGGGCCTTCACCTGTATGGGGTACCCCTTCTCCCGAGGTTACGGGGCTATTTTGCCTAGTTCCTTAACGAGAGTTCTCTCAAGCGCCTTGGGATATTCTCCCTGTCTACCTGTGTCGGTTTGCGGTACGGGCACCCGAAGCACTAGCTAGAGGTTTTTCTTGGCGGCCTGGAATCAGCAAGTTGGGCCAGCCGAAGCCAGCTTCCCCGACTGCTCTCGGAGTTGATGACCTCCTGGATTTTCCTGGGAGGTCCCCCTATGGCAGCCGCCCGACGCTTCCAATCGTCGGTATGCCTATCCTTCCGCGTCACCCCTTCGCTTAAAACGCGCTCCAGGCGGTGGAGGATTATTAACCTCTCTGTCCTTTCGCCTACGCCTTTCGGCCTCGACTTAGGTCCCGACTTACCCTGAGCGGATTGACCTTGCTCAGGAAACCTTAGACTTTCGGCGGGAGGGGTTCTCACCCTCCTTATCGCTACTTGTGCCGGCAGAGTCTCTTCCGTAACCCTGCACCAGTCCTCGCGGTCTGGCTTGTGTCTGTTATGGAATGCTCCCCTACCACCCGTGGATCGAATCCACGGATCCGCAGCTTCGGTAGCAGGCTTGAGCCCCGATGAATTATCGGCACGGAGCCGCTCGACCAGTGAGCTGTTACGCTTTCTTTAAAGGATGGCTGCTTCTAAGCCAACCTCCTGGCTGTCAGAGCTTCTCCACATCCTTTCCCACTTAGCCTGCATTCAGGGACCTTAGCTGGCGGTCTGGGCTGTTTCCCTTTCGACGACGAAGCTTATCCCCCGCCGTCTGACTCCCGCTCTGGTGGTTAGCGGCATTCGGAGTTTGGTTGGATTCAGTAACCCGGTAAGGCCCCTAGTCCATCCAGCTCTCTACCACCGCTAACGATCGAGCGAGGCTAGCCCTAAAGCTATTTCGGGGAGAACGAGCAATAACGGAATTTGATTAGCCTTTCACCCCTACACCAGGCTCATCCAAGCTGTTTTCAACCAACACTGGTTCGGGCCTCCACGCACTGTTACGTGCGTTTCACCCTGGCCTGGCGTAGATCATCCCGCTTCGCGTCTAATCCCAGCAACTAGTCGCCCTATTCGGACTCGCTTTCGCTTCGGCTCGCTTAACGCTTAGCCTCGCTGCTGAGATTAACTAGCCGGCTCATTATGCAAAAGGCACGCGGTCGGGCATTCCCTTGCGGGCATAGCCCTTCCACAGCTTGTAGACATACGGTTTCAGGTACTATTTCACTCCCCTAAAAGGGGTTCTTTTCACCTTTCCCTCACGGTACTGGTTCACTATCGGTCGCAGGAGAGTATTTAGCCTTAGGAGATGGTCCTCCCGGATTCCCACAGGGTTCCACGTGTCCCGTGGTACTTGGGAAACGGCTGGGAGACTGATCAGTTTTCGCCTACGGGGCTGTTACCCTGTATCGCCGACCTTTCCAGATCGTTCGACTAACCGTCAGTTTTGTAACTCCCTGGCCCTGCCGTAACAGAGCCTAGTCGTTCCCGCTACCCCCCTGATGCAACGCTCACGGGCTATCACGCACCAGAGGTTTAGGCTGTTCCCTTTTCGCTCGCCGCTACTGGGGGAATCGCATTTGCTTTCTCTTCCTGGGGGTACTGAGATGGTTCACTTCCCCCCGTTACCCTCGCTCGCCCTATGGATTCAGGCGAGGATTCTCGGACGTTACTCCGAGCTGGTTGCCCTATTCGGAAATCCCCGGATCAACGCTTGCGTGCAACTCCCCGGGGCTTATCGCAGCTTGCTGCGTCCTTCATCGTCTTCCTGCGCCAAGGCATCCACCGTACGCCCTTAGTAGCTTGACCAGCAGTCATAACTCAGCGAAGTCGTTCGCTGTTTACCCCAATGCTCGCGATGTCAAAGATCGAACCCTTCGGCGACATCCCCTGGGGGACATCTGACCGCTCCCCGTGTTGCACTGGGGAGCTGGATTCTGTAGAACAACCAATCTGGTGGAGAATACCGGGATCGAACCGGTGACCTCCTGGTTGCAAACCAGGCGCTCTCCCAGCTGAGCTAATTCCCCAGAGCTGCTGAATCCTGAGAAATGTGGTGGGCCTAGGTAGACTTGAACTACCGACCTCACGCTTATCAGGCGTGCGCTCTAGCCAGCTGAGCTATAGGCCCAGTGCCGGAATCGACACGCCCAGCCCGGGTTGTTCTCTCAAAACTAAATAGGCGTGCCTGCCTTTGTGATCGATATCGACCTGGGATGATCGCTGGACCAGATGACCTTGTGGGTATCCGGCCGGCGATGCTCCTTAGAAAGGAGGTGATCCAGCCACAGGTTCTCCTACAGCTACCTTGTTACGACTTCACCCCAATCATCGGCCACACCGTCAGCGCCTGCCCCCTTGCGGTTAGCTCAGCGATTTCGAGTGCAACCGACTTTCGTGATGTGACGGGCGGTGTGTACAAGGCCCGGGAACGTATTCACCGCGGCGTGCTGATCCGCGATTACTAGCGATTCCACCTTCATGCAGTCGAGTTGCAGACTGCAATCCGAACTGAGGACGGCTTTATGGGATTGGCTCCCCCTCGCGGGTTCGCAGCCCTTTGTACCGCCCATTGTAGCACGTGTGTAGCCCTGAGCATAAAGGCCATGATGACTTGACGTCATCCCCACCTTCCTCCCCGTTGTCCGGGGCAGTCTCCTTAGAGTGCCCGGCATGACCCGATGGCAACTAAGGACAAGGGTTGCGCTCGTTGCGGGACTTAACCCAACATCTCACGACACGAGCTGACGACAGCCATGCAGCACCTCTGCAGGCGTTCCGAAGAAAAGCCATGTTTCCATGGCGGCCACCTGCAGTTCAAACCCAGGTAAGGTTCTTCGCGTTGCGTCGAATTGAACCACATGCTCCACCGCTTGTGCGGGCCCCCGTCAATTCCTTTGAGTTTCAGCCTTGCGACCGTACTCCCCAGGCGGGGCGCTTAATGCGTTAGCTCCGGCACTGCAGGGGTCGATACCCGCAACACCAAGCGCCCATCGTTTACAGCTAGGACTACCAGGGTATCTAATCCTGTTTGCTACCCTAGCTTTCGCCCCTCAGCGTCAGAACCGGTCCAGGAAGCCGCCTTCGCCACCGATGTTCCTCCCAATATCTACGCATTTCACCGCTACACTGGGAATTCCGCTTCCCTCTCCCGGCCTCTAGTTCGACAGTATCCGGCGCAGTTCCCTGGTTAAGCCAGGGGATTTCACACAGGACTTATCAAACCGCCTACGAGCCCTTTACGCCCAGTGATTCCGAGCAACGCTGGCCCCCTCCGTATTACCGCGGCTGCTGGCACGGAGTTAGCCGGGGCTTCCTCCAGGGGTACAGTCAAGCTCCGCCGATATTAGCGGCAGAGCATTTCGTCCCCCTCGACAGGAGTTTACGACCCGAAGGCCTTCATCCTCCACGCGGCGTCGCTGCGTCAGGCTTTCGCCCATTGCGCAATATTCCTCACTGCTGCCTCCCGTAGGAGTCTGGACCGTGTCTCAGTTCCAGTGTGGCCGGTCACCCTCTCAGGCCGGCTACCCATCGTAGCCTTGGTAGGCCGTTACCCTACCAACTAGCTAATGGGACGCGGGCTCCTCCTCAAGCGGCAACTTACAAGTAGAGGTCACCTTTGAGCTCCCGATCCGAGGATCAGAAGATGTTATGCGGTATTAGCCCCGCTTTCGCGAGGTTATTCCCCACTCGAGGGCAGATTACCCACGTGTTACTCACCCGTGCGCCACGCTACCGGGGAGTTGCCCCCCTTTCGCGTTCGACTTGCATGTGTTAGGCACGCCGCCAGCGTTCGCTCTGAGCCAGGATCAAACTCTCCAGTTGAAATCTTGAGAGATTCGTTCCTGAATCTCGTGTGTGCTGACTTGCTTATTACATTGGTCACAGGGCAGGCACGCACTATTTAGTTTTCAAAGAACAGTACTCGGGAAGGCGGTCACTCTAGCCCGCACCCCCACGTGTGTCAAGCAGTTCATAAAGTTTCACCCACATTCTTTGACCCGTCCCGGCCTGCTGCCTATAATCCGGCGTCGCCCGCGCGGGACGCACCCTCCGGCGCTCCCGGTTCGATAAATGATGACTCATGACCCCTCCGGCCCCTCGATTTCGCATTCGATTCGTCTGATCGTGGCATTGCTTGTGTTTTCCTCCGCGGGCCCGGTCACGACGGTGACCGCGCAGAGCATGACCGAGCCGCCGGCGCAGAGCGACCTGGTCACCGCGCGGGAGCTGGCGGCGCGCGGGAGGCTCGAGGCCGCGGCGGCGGCATACCGCAGGCATCTGACTGCGCAGCCGGCCTCGTTCGAGGGACACCTCGAACTGGGCCAGATCCTCTTCAGCATGAAAAGACCTGCCGAGGCACGCAGTCACCTCCAGCGCGCCGTCGAGCTGGATCCGGGTCAGCCCCTGCCGCACGTCCGTCTCGCGCAGCTGCTTCTTGTGACCGAGGATCTCCCGGCGGCAGAAAGGGAGCTTCTGATCTGGAGGCAGATGCTCCCCGATGATCCTTCTGTCCACTTCAACCTCGGCCGCCTCTTCGAGCGCCTGGGCAGGGACGACGCGGCGCTGGAGTCGTACCTCGCCTTCCTGCGCCTGGCGCCCGACGAGCAGCGGGCGACGGCCATCCGTGCGCGGGTCGCGCGCTACCACGAGGACGCCGGCCGGATCGACGCAGCGATGGAGATGTACAGAGTCCTCGTCGCCGAGGATCCTTCGCGGTCATCATTGATCCTGTCTCTTGCAAACCTCCATCACCGCCGCGCGCAGTACGATGAGGCGCTGGCGCTCTATGAGCGCGTCATCCAGCTCGACCCGGTCAACGTCTCCGCCGAAGGAAACCTGGGTCAGATCCTCCGCATGCGCGGCGATCTCGAGGGCGCCGCGCTTCATTTCGACCGCGCTCTGGAGATCGAGCCGACCAACGTCAACAACCTCTATTCCCTTGGCTCCATCAGATCCGATCAGGGCAGGGACGCCGAAGCGCTGCGCGCCCTGGAGCGGGTTGTGGTGCTCTCGCCGGAGCACCCTCAAGCCCACTACACCATCGGGCAGATTCTCCTGCGCCGCGGGGATCGCGATGGAGCACGCCGCGAGCTCGAGCTGCACAGGAAGATCCACGCTGCTGCCCGCGAGAAGGAAACCACTCCGGCGGCCACGGGAGTTCCCTGATGAGGCCTGGCCACTTCCTTCTCCTTGGCGCGGTGGCCGCGGGACTGGCCGCGGCAGCACCCGGCACCGCGATCCGTCTGGTGGATCGCGCCACAGAGTCGGGCGTCGCCATCCGCACCACCAACGGGAATCCCGAGCGTCGCTACATCATCGAAACGATCGGCAGCGGGGCCGCGCTCCTCGACTACGACCTGGATGGAGACCTCGATCTCTACATCGTGAACGGCTCGCGGCTCGAGGCCATGCCTCAAGGCGAGCAGCCGATCGCGGCCCTCTACCGCAACGATGGCGGCGGCCGGTTCACCGATATCACCACGGGCAGCGGCCTGGCGATCCCGTTCTGGGGCTTCGGGGCCGCGGTGGGCGACTACGACAACGACGGGGATCCCGATCTGCTGGTGACCGCCTTCGGACCGGACCGCCTCTTCAGGAACAACGGTGACGGGACCTTCACGGAGCGGGGCGCCGCGGCCGGGCTGGACAGCAACCGGTGGGGCGCCAGCGCGGCCTTCTTCGACGCGGATCAGGATGGCCTGCTGGACATCTACATCACGAACTACATCACGTTTGACGCGGCCTCCATCCCGCCGAAGGGCGACCCCAACAGCCCCTGCCGCTTCAGGAATCTCACGGTCATGTGCGGCCCCAACGGCCTTCCCGGCGCAGTGGATCACTTCTACCACAACAATGGCGACGCGACGTTCACCGACATCGCGGCGGAGGCGGGCCTCTTCACGGACGGGAAGTACTACGGACTGGGGGTGACCACCGTGGATGTCGATGGGGACGGACGCCAGGACATCCTCGTCGCCAACGACTCGACTCCCAATCACTACTACCGCAATCTGGGCGGGCTCAAGTTCGAGGATGAGGCGATGATGTCGGGCTTCGCCTACAGCGGCGATGGGCGGGAGCAGGCCGGCATGGGAATCGACACCGGCGACGTCGACGCCAATGGAACGATGGACATCTTCATCACCAACTTCTCGCACGACTACGCGACCCTTCGGCTGAATGACGGCGCGGGGATGCTCGAGGACTCCTCGGTGCGCCTCGGGCTGGCCGAGCCCACCATCCGCACGCTGGGTTGGGGGACGGTGATGGTCGACCTGGAGAACGACGGTGATCTGGATCTGTTCCTGGCCAACGGCCACGTCTATCCCGAGGTGGACGACGCCGACATCGGGACCTCGTACCTTCAGCCGAATCAGATCTTCGAGCAGACGGCGCCCCTCGTCTTCCGCGAGGTCACGGCTGCGCAGGTGCCCGCGCTGGGAGTCCGCTCACGCCATCGCGGCCTGGCAGCCGGCGACCTCAACGGCGACGGGAAAATTGACCTGACCGTGACGATCATGGATGGCCAGCCGGAGCTCCTGATGAACGAGTCCGCCGGAGGATCCTGGATCGGGCTGCGGCTGGTGGGGCGCGCCAGCAACCGCGATGCGGTGGGCGCGCGCGTGGAGTTGCGCGCGGGCGAGCGCGTCTGGGTGCTGGAGCGGCGCGGTGGTGGAAGCTATCTCAGCGCGAGCTCCCCGGTGCTTCTCGCGGGTCTGGGCACGGTGAAGGCTCTGGACTCCGTGGCCATCCGCTGGCCGTCGGGCGAGCGCCAGAGTCTCGGCGCGCTCGCGCCTGGCAGCGTTCACACGGTTGTGGAGCCTGCCGGTGCGGGCAATCCCGCCGCGGCCGCGCCAGCACATCATTAGTTGAGACCTCCAGTCTTGATCTGGCTTCCGAACCGGTGCTATCCTCGCCTCAGTTATGCCTCGTGAGTGGGCAAAACGTCGCCCACTTTTTTTGTTTCCAGACGATTCCCGGAGCATTGATGATGGCGGTGGCGGCCCAGGACATCGAGGCGCGTGTGCGCGCGCTCGCCTCCGAGTCGATCGGCGCGTCGGGTCTGCGTCTCGTGGACGTCGAGTACCGCCGCGAGGCGGCCGGGTGGATCCTGCGCCTGGTCATCGACAAGGAGGGCGGCGTGACCCTCGATGACTGCCAGGAAGTGAGCCACGAGATCGCGGCGCTGCTGGAGGTGGAAGATCCAATCCCGCAGCATTTCACGCTGGAAGTCACCTCCCCCGGCCTCAACCGCCCGCTGAAATCGGACGAGGACTATCTTGCGGCGGTGGGACGGCTCGTGAAGATCACCACCCGGGAGCCCGTCGCCGGGCAGCGGCGCTTCTCGGGGAGAATCATCGAGGCGAGCGCCGAAGAGCCCCCCCCGGGGGGCACGCGGATTTCGCTCAGGATGGATGGCGGGAAGGAAATCGTGCTGGGTAGCGTGGATATCGAAAAAGCGAACGTCGTGCATGAGTGGCCGGACACCTCCGCGAAGAAGCGCGGCGTCCGGCGCGATCAGACGGCACCCGCGAAGCGAGGTGCCGCCGGATGAGCAGCGAGCTGTTCCACGCAATCGAGGCGATCGGCCGCGAGAAGGGCATCGACGTCGACGTCGTGATCGAGGCCGTGAAGGACGCGGTCATCGCGGCGTCCAAGAAGCACTTTCATACGCGCGAGGAGCTCACCGCGGAGTTCAACCGGGAGCGCGGCAGCTACGACATCTTCGCCGTGAAGAAGGTAGTCGCCGAGGTGGCCGACAGCGATCTCGAGATCGCGCTGGCGGACGCCCTGCGCCTCGACCCGGCGGCGGACCTGGAAGGCGTGGTGCGCCTCCCCAAGCCCCGCGTCGATCTGGGGCGCATCGCCGCGCAGGCCGCCAAGCAGGTCATCTACCAGAAGGTGCGTGAGGCGGAGCGCGACATCGTCTTCCGCGAGTACAACGAGCGGGTGGGCGAGGTGGTCAACGCGCTGGTCAAGCGGTTCGAGCGCGGGGACATCGTGCTGGATCTCGGAAAGACCGAGGCGATCCTCCCCCGCCGCGAGCAGTCGCGCGCGGAGCACTACAACCAGGGCGACCGCGTGCGCGCCGTCATCGTGAACGTGGACCGCTCGGCCAAGGGGCCCCAGATCACCGTCTCCCGGACCGATACGCGACTCCTGATGAAGCTGTTCGAGATGGAGGTGCCGGAGATCTACGACGGCACCGTCATCATCGAGAGCATCGCCCGCGATTCGGGCGACCGCGCCAAGGTGGCCGTGCGATCGCGGGAGAAGGATGTCGATCCAGTCGGGGCCTGCGTCGGGATCAAGGGCTCGCGCGTCCAGGCGATCATCCGGGAGCTGCGCGGCGAGAAGATCGACATCGTCCAGTGGTCCGATGATCCTGCCGTGTTCGTAGGCAACGCGCTCAACCCGGCCAAGATCGGCCGCGTCGTGGTCGTGGACGATGAAAACCGCAGGCTCGAGATCACGGTGGACGACAGCCAGCTCTCGCAGGCGATCGGCAAGAAAGGACAGAATGTCCGTCTCGCCTCGCAGCTCATCGGATGGAGCATCGACATCAAGAGCGAGTCCGAGAAGAAGCGCGAGATCGAAGAGGAGATGACGCGGATCCAGCGGGGCGCGCAGGAAATCAGGGATCTGCCCGGCCTGGGAGAGAAGACAGCCCAGCGCCTGCTCGATGCGGGATACCGCGCGCTCGAGCAGATCATCGAGGCGGGAGTCGCAGTGCTCGCGGAGATCGAAGGGATCGGCGAAAAAACGGCGCAGCGGATCCTGGAGCTGTCGGCCGAAGGGATCGAGCAGCGCGCAGTGCGCGAAGCCGAGGAGGCGGCCGCACGCGAGGCCGAGGAAGCAGCCCTGCGCGAGGCCGAGGAGGCCGCCGCGCGCGAAGCCGAAGAAGCGGCCGCCCGGGAGGGCTCAGAATCGGGAGATGGCCAGCCCCTGGACCACATCACGGAAGCCACGTTGGAAAGAGAGGGCGAGCCCGGCACGCCCGGCGGCTCTGCCGTGGACGAAACGCCCGCCGAGGGTTCGCTGACCGGCTCGGACGATCGAGCCGGACGCTGAGGTTGGAGGGGAACGCGGGATGGGTCAGATCAGGATCTACGAGCTGGCAAAGCACGTGGGCATGACCGCCAAGGAAGTGGTCGACAAGCTGCGGGCCGCCGGCGTCGAAGTGAAATCGAACCTCGGCTCCGTCGACGACAAGTACGAGGCGATGCTCAAGCCCGCCTCTGCGGTGAAGCGTCCCGTGACTCCCATCACGACAAAACCGATGCCGATGCCTCTGTCCAGGCCTTCATCCCCCAGGCCTGTGACGGTTGCGCCCCGCGCTGCGGCGCCGGCGGCCCCCGCCGCAACGCCCCCGGCGGCGAAACCATCAGCACCGGCCCCGGGCTCTGCGCGGCCCTTGATGCCTCCAGCAGCCAGGACTCCGCAATCCACGCCCGCGCCTGCCCGCGTGGCCCCCACGGCCCCAGGCGCCAACCCTTTCCCGCCGGCGCCGCAGCGGCCGGGCGGCGGCCCACAGCATCGTCCCGGGGGGCCCGGCGGCTACAGGCCCCCCTACCGGCGCGGTCCGTCGCGCAAGCCAGCCCGCTCCGCACCGCCCGAGCCGCGTCCGGCTCCGGCGCCGGTCATCCCCACGGGTCCGCCGCGCCCCATCTCCATCACCGAGGGAGTCACCGTCCGCGAGCTGGCCGAGAAGATGGGACTCAAGGCCAACGACGTTCTCAAGAAGCTCCTGCTGCGCGGTCTGATGACCAACGTCAACCGGCCGATGGATCAGGAGCTGGCCGTCCAGATCGCGCTCGAGTTCAACTTCGAGGCGACGATCGTCAGCTTCGAAAAGAGCGTCGAGCTCGAGGAGCGCGAGACTCCGGCCGGCGGCCACCGCACCGCTCGCTCGCCCGTGGTGACCGTGATGGGGCACGTCGATCACGGGAAGACGTCGCTGCTGGATGCCATCCGCGAGACACGGGTTGTCGATCGTGAGCACGGGGGCATCACGCAGCACATCGGCGCCTACACGGTCACGGCGCGCAACCGCGGCATCACATTCCTCGACACGCCCGGCCACGAAGCGTTCACCCTGATGCGCGCGCGCGGAGCGAAGGTCACCGACATCGTCGTGCTCGTGGTGGCCGCCGACGACGGCGTCATGCCACAGACCATCGAAGCGATCGATCACGCCCGCGCCGCGGGCGTTCCCCTCATCGTGGCGCTCAACAAGATCGACAAGCCGGACGCCAAGCCCGATGTCGTCAAGAAGCAGCTTTCGGATCGCGGCCTGCTGGTCGAGGACTGGGGCGGCCAGACAGTCTGCGTCCCCATCTCGGCCAAGCAGAAGAAGGGACTCCAGGAGCTGCTCGAGATGATCCTGCTGGTTGCCGACATGCTCGACCTGAAGGCGGCCGCCGATGTTCCGGCGACGGGCACAGTGCTCGAGGCGCGCCTGGATCGCAGCCGTGGCCCCGTCGCAACCGTCTTGGTGCAGGATGGAACCCTCCGGATCGGCGACGCTTTCATCGCGGGCGCGGTGTCGGGCAAGGTGCGCGCCATGGTGGATGACGCGGGCGAGCGCATGGAGCAGGCGCCCCCCTCCACTCCCGTGGAAGTGATGGGACTCCAGGGTGTGCCGGCGGCAGGCGACATCTTCAAGGTGCTGACCGAGGAGTGGAAGGCGCGACAGATCGGAGCCTTCCGCCAGCAGAAGATGCGCGAGGACGCGCTCCAGAAGTCCTCCCGGCTGACCCTCGACCACCTCTTCCAGAAGATCCAGGAGGGAGTCGTCAAGGAGCTGAACCTCATCGTCAAGGGGGACGTGCACGGCTCGGTCGAAGCGCTCAGCAAGACGCTGTCGGACCTGACCTCGCCGAAGGTCAAGATCCGCATTGTCCATTCCTCGACCGGCGCCATCTCCGAATCCGACATTCTGCTGGCTGCCAGCACGAACGCGATTGTCGTCGGCTTCAATGTCCGGCCCGAGAGAAAGGCATCGGAGCTCGCCGAGAAAGAGCAGGTGGACGTGCGCCTGCACACCGTCATCTACAACGTGGCCAACGAGATCAAGGCGGCCATGGTGGGGATGCTGGAGCCGACGCTGCAGGAGAACTTCATGGGTAGGGCGGAAGTCCGCGATACCTTCAAGGTTCCCAAGTTCGGCATCGTGGCCGGCTGCATGGTCGTGGATGGGCGCATCGTGCGCAACGCCGACGTGCGGCTGCTGCGCGACAACGTCGTCATCTACACCGGCAAGGCGGCCTCGCTGCGGCGATTCAAGGACGACGTGAGCGAGGTGAAGTCGGGCTTCGAGTGCGGGATCGGGCTCGAGAAGTTCTCCGATGTGAAACCGGGGGACATCATCGAGGCCTTCAAGGTCGAGAAGATTGTCAGCAAGGAGCTCTACGCCTGAGCCAGGCGGCCCAGCCATGGTCGTCGGAGTTCTGACCATCGAGATCCACCTCCCCGAGTGCCACTCGCTCAAGGACAAGCGCAGGGTGATCAAGAGCGTGGCGGATCGCCTGCGGGGACGGCACAACATCTCCCTTGCCGAGATCGACGCGCAGGACCTCTGGCAGCGCGCCGTCATAGGCATCGCAGCGGTGTCCCTCCACCAGCAGCATGTCGAGACTCTCTTCGAGCGGATCACGATGGAAGTCGAATCCCAGATTCCCGGGGACATCGTGGATCGCTCCGTCACTTACGTCTGACGGGCCCGCGCCGCCGGATCTGATATGACCAGCAGCAGGAAGGAGCGCGTCGCCGAGAGCGTGCGCGAGGCCGTGGCGTCAATCCTCCAGGAGGAGGTGTCCGCCGCGCGTACCGGATTCGTCACGGTGACGCACGCCCGGATCAGCGCGGACCTGCGCCACGCGCGGATCTTCGTGTCGGTGCTCGCGGATGCCGAGCAGCGCGCTGCCACGCTGGAGGCCCTTGCCGCCGCGACCCGTTTCGTGAGGCGCCGGGTCGGCCAGATGCTCCGGCTCCGGTACACGCCCGAGATTGTCTTCGAGCTGGACGAGACCATCGAGCACAGCGCCCGGATCGAGACGATTCTCAACCGGCTGCATGACGGAGAGGACCCGGAGGGCTCAGGAGAGCCGCCGGCCGGAGCATGACCGCCGTGGATGGCGTGCTGGTGGTGGACAAGCCGGCAGGGCCCACGTCGCACGACATCGTCCTGGAGGTCCGCCGGCTCCTTCCCCGGCGCACCCGCGTGGGCCATACCGGAACCCTGGATCCCGCCGCCACCGGAGTTCTGCCGCTTTGTCTGGGATCGGCCACCCGGTTGTCGCGGTTCCTGACCGCCACGCGCAAGCTCTACTCGGGCATCATCCATCTGGGCGTCAGCACCGACACCTACGACGCCGATGGCCAGATCACCGCGCGGCGCGATGCCGGCGGCATCGACCCCGCGGCAATCCGCTCCGCTGCGGCGTCGCTCGCGCAGTCCGTGACCCAGGTGCCGCCCGTCTTCTCCGCCCGCAAGGTCTCCGGCGAGCCGATGCACAGGCTGGCGCGGCGGGGTGTGTCGCTGAGCCCTGACCCCGCAACGGTGACCATCCACAGGCTGGTGATCCTCTCGGTCGACATGCCGGAAGTAGCCTTCGAGGCGGAGACGTCGCCGGGGACCTACATCCGATCCCTGGCGCACGATCTGGGGGAGGCCCTCGGCTGCGGCGCCCACCTGGCCTCACTGCGGCGCACGGCGAGCGGCCGATTCACCATGCAGCAGGCCCACACCATGGATGAGATCTTCGCGGGGGCCCGCCACCGCCGGCTGATCGAGCTGATCGTGCCCGCCGCCCGGCTCGACCTGGGCATGCCCACGGTCGTGGCGGGGCCCACGGGGGTGCGCGCCATGCGGCACGGCCGCGGCCTGGGATTCGCCGATCTGACCACTCCCGCCTCCGAGGTGATCGGCCTGGGGGCCGCCAGCCGCGTGCGGATCCTCGATGACAGCGGGCAGCTGCTCGGGGTGGCGGTCCTTTCCGGACCCGGCGGGGCCGACGTGCTGAGGCCCGAGGTGGTCCTGGCCGTGTGATCCGCAGGCTTCAGATCCTTTACAACATCGAGACGACGGTGCTATGATGCGCCGTCCTAAAACGAGGAAGAGAGACAACTTATAGGGAGGCAGGGGCACGAGCCCCGTAGAGACGTTGGCCCTGACACTAGAGCAGAAGACCAGCATCATCGGTTCGTTCCGTGTCCACGATGTGGACACCGGTTCCCCTGAAGTGCAGATCGCGATCCTCTCGCGCCGGATCGACTATCTCACCGAGCACTTCAAGACGCACAAGAAGGATCACCACTCGCGGCAGGGGCTGCTCAAGCTGGTCGGCAAGCGCCGCAGGCTGCTGGACTACCTCAAGACCAACGACCTGGACCGCTACAAGCAAATCATCGGACGGCTGGGAATCAGGAAGTAGCCGATCGGGGCAGCACGTCCCGGCGTCGTTCCCGCCAGGTCTGCGCAGCAGAAGCGACTGCGGCGCCGCTACCGCTTCCGTCATCCACCATCGGAGGTTCATGTGCATCTTGTTCGCGAAGTGAGCATCGGGGGCCGGACCCTCACCATCGAGACGGGCCGTGTGGCCAGGCAGGCTGACGGCGCGGTCACGGTCCGGTACGGCGACACGGTCGTGCTGGTCACGGCGTGCGCGGATCGCAAGCCCAAGCTGGCCATTGACTTCGTTCCGCTTACGGTCGATTACCGCGAGAACACGTACGCTGGCGGCAAGATCCCCGGTGGCTTTTTCAAGCGCGAGGGGCGCCCCAATGAGAAGGAGATCCTGACATCACGGCTCATTGACCGCCCGATCCGCCCCTTGTTCCCCGAAGGCTGGAACTGCGAAACCCAGGTCATCGCGCTGGTGCTCTCCTACGATCAGGAGAACGATCCCGACTCGCTGGCGGTGATCGGCGCGTCCGCCGCTCTCCATCTCTCCGACATCCCGTTCCCGATGCCGATCGCAGCCGTGCACGTCGGGCTGATCAATGACCAGATCGTCATCAACCCCACCATGAAGGAAATGGAGTCGAGCCGGCTCGACCTCGTGGTGGCCGCCAGCGACACGGACGTCGTCATGGTCGAGGCAGGGGCACAGGAAGTGTCCGAGGAGCAGATCCTGGCCGCCGTCGTCGCGGGCCGCGATGCCTGCGCCCGCATCGTGGCCGTGCAGCGCGAGATGTTCGCCGCGCTCGGGACGACGCGCCGGCAGGTGGCCAAGAGGGAGTTCCCAGCCGACGCCTACAAGAAGGTGGAGCAGACCATTGCCGGACCGCTCATGGAGGCCCTGTCGATCCGCGGCAAGATCCAGAGCTACCGGGCCGTGGATCGGGTCAAGGAGATCCTCCTGGAAGGAATCCCGGCCGACCAGCCCGAAACCCGCACGCAGGCGGCCCAGATCTTCAGCAACGTCCACGAGACCATCTCACGGCGTGAGATCCTGCGGAATCGCAAGCGCTTTGACGGCCGCTCGTTCGAGGAGATCCGGCCGATCACCTGCGAGGTGGGAGTGCTCCCCCGGACCCACGGCTCGGCGATCTTCACCCGCGGCGAGACCCAGGCGCTGGTGACCGTGACGCTAGGGACTTCCGCCGACGCGCAAAAGCTGGACTGGCTGGAGGGTGAGTCGCAGAAGCGCTTCATGCTCCACTACAACTTCCCCCCCTTCTCCGTGGGCGAGGTGAAGTTCCTCCGCGGTCCCGGTCGGCGCGAGATCGGCCATGGTGCGCTGGCCGAGCGGGCTCTCCAGCCGATGGTGCCGCCGGTGGAAGAGTTCCCCTACACGGTCCGGCTGGTCTCCGACATCCTGGAATCGAACGGCTCCTCCTCGATGGCCTCCATCTGCGGCGGCACGCTGGCGCTGCTCGACGCCGGAGTCCCCCTGCGGCACCCGATCGCCGGGATCGCCATGGGACTCATGAAAGAGGGGGACGAGTTCGCCATTCTGTCCGACATCGCGGGCGTCGAGGATCACTACGGCGACATGGACTTCAAGATCGCCGGCTCGACGCAGGGGATCACCGCTGTCCAGATGGACATCAAGATCACCGGCATCTCGGAGGAGATCATGCGGAAGGCTCTCGCGCAGGCGCGCGAAGGCCGACTCCACATCCTCGAGAAGATGCTCCAGACGCTGCCGACGGCGCGCGAGGCCATCTCCACCTTCGCTCCGCGGATGATCACCATCATGATCCCCAAGGACAAGATCCGCGAAGTGATCGGCCCGGGCGGAAAGATGATCCGCTCCATCGTGGAGCGCACCGGCGCGAAGATCGAGATCAACGACGACGGCCGCGTGGAGATCGCCTCCGTGGACGAGGCCGCTGCCAGGATGGCTCAGGAAATCATCTCCGAGCTCACGATGGAGGCCGAAGTCGGCAAGAGCTACATGGGCAAGGTCAAGCGCATCGTGACATTCGGAGCCTTCGTCGAGATCATGCCCGGTCTCGAGGGACTGCTCCACGTCTCCGAGATCGCGCCCTACCGTGTCAACGATCCGCACGACGAGCTGGCCGAAGGCGACGAGATCATGGTCAAGGTCATCGACGTCGACGGCGATCGGGTGCGCCTGAGCCGGCGCGCCCTCCTGGCGGAGCAGGGAGGCGAAGCGGGCGAGGGCGGGCAGGAGGCCGGAGCCCGGAGGGAGCCGATGCATGCCGGTGGTGCCAGCCGCGGCGGGCCTGGAGGCCCTTCCGCTCATTCTGGCGGCGGCGGACACGGCGGCCGACCCCATGGCGGTCACGGGGGAGGACACGGCGGCCACGGCGGAGGCCGGGGCAGGCCGCGGGGCCGCAGGTAGCTCAGCTATCTAGAGCGCGTTCGAGATCTTGTGGCTCTTCACCTTGTTGATCAGGGTGTTGCGGTGGATGCCCAGCTTGCGCGCCGCCATTGAGCGGTTCCCCTGGTATTCTCTCAGGGAGGCAGCGATGTACCGCCGCTCGAACTCCCTGACTGCCTGATCAAGCCTGATGCTTCCCTTGACCCACTCTGAAATCAGCTTCTCGAGAGTGCCGGTCACCACGTGTCATCCACCTCATGGCGAAGAGGCCCGCTCCGGGGCAAGCCCGGACTCGGGCACTGCCAGCAAGCAGCCCATGGATGAAGCAGACAAGCGATTATTGGAGAGCGCTCATCCTACCACAGGACCTCGCGCGGTCAAGATGCTTTTTTCGCAAGTATGCAGATCCTGAGTGACGCGCAGCGCGCCACGCTGCTCGAGGCGGCGCGCGCTGCGGTGGTGGCGCATCTGTCCGGCGCGCCGATGCCGCGTCACGTCGACGCCGATGCGCCGCTGGGGATTCCGCGCGGCGCGTTCGTCACCATCCGGCTCGCGGGGGAGCTGCGCGGCTGCGTCGGCATCACGCTGCCCACCGATCCGCTCCTGGAATCGGTGATGCGCTGCGCCGTGTCCTCGGCGACCGAGGATCCCCGCTTTCCTGCAATGAGCCTTGATCAGATCGGCGATGCACGCTTCGAGATCTCGGTGCTCTCCCCGCCCACGGTTCTGCCGCGGGCCTCGCTGCCGCGCATGGGGTCCGACGGACTCATCGTCACCCGCGGCCGACGCCGCGGGATCCTCCTGCCCCAGGTAGCGGTCGAGCAGGGATGGAGCGCCATGCAGCTGCTGGAAGCGGTCTGCACGAAAGCCGGTCTTGCCCCGGATGCGTGGCGTGAAGCGGACACGCTGATCGAGGTCTTCACAGCCGAGGTGTTCAGCGACCCACCTTGAAAGAAACAGCCCCGCGCGGCTCGCGCCGGGCGGGGCATGGATTACGGGGAATCCGGCCGCTGCTACATGCGGCCGACGCGATCGCCCAGCGCCACCTCGCGATAGGTCAGGACAACCTTCGCCGTGGCGGTGTGCGCCTGCGTGACCAGGATGACCAGCTGTCCCAGAATCGCCTGGGCGTCCAGCTCGGGGTCGAACCCCTCGGCGCGGCGCGCCTCGGCGCGGTTCTGCTGGCCGTCGATGTAGCTGTGGGTCGAGGCGAACTCCACCAGGCCGCCCCATTCCCTGAAGATCGTCAGGACATCACCTGGCTGCAGGCCATTCTCGGCGCCCATGTCGATGTTGACGAGATCACCTTCGGCGATGGAGGCCTTGTCGGGGGTGACATCAACGATGTAGCCGGCGTCCTTGGCCGACATCGAATTTCCGTGGCGGCGCAGAGGCGCCGGGATGGCCAGCGGCAGGGGGATCTCCTTGAACGGGATCAGATCCATCCCCACTTCCACCGCGTCACAGGACTCGACGATGATCGCCGTTGCGGTGGATTCCTGCAGCGCGATCACCTTGAGCCGGCCCATCATGCGCACGCTCTCCCCCACCTCCTCCACGAAGATCGGATGGGGCACCGAACCCTCCCGCATCACGATGCTGAACTCGTCGCCGGGATTCAGGTTCGCGTTGAGGCCACGGTTCAGGTAGACCACGTCGCCGTCGGCCAGGATGTTCCGGGAGCCGTCCTCCTTTTCCTTGATGCGGAGCGGGGGCGGCTCGTAGGAATCCACAATGTAGGTGCTGCAGTAGACATCCACTTCATCGGCAGCCAGTGTCAGCTCCGGTGCCGCCGGAGTCAGCGTCACTTCCGAACCTGCCTCCCCTTCGGGCACGTCGACCATGCCGGGCTGGTCAGGCATCTCCGGAGTGGCAGGGGCGGCAGCGGGCGGCGCTTCCGGCGCTCCCTCGGGGGCAGCCGCGGTCGGCGTCCCCGCGCCCGGCGGCAGCGGCTCCAGCAGCTCTATGGGAGCCGTCGTCGGGGTCTCGCCAATCACCACCGGCTTGCCTGGAATCACCAGCGGGTCGCCCGGATAGATCCAGTGAGAATCCGTGATGTACTGGTTCACATCCCAGATCTGCGGCCACAGATACGGGTCATTCAGGTACTTGGCAGACAGATCCCACAGCGTGTCCCCCGGCGTGATGATGTGAATCTGCGATCCTTGCGGGAACGACTCGGCCGCAGGGGGATCGTAGGGTGTCCAGTGATCCCCGACGAAGCGTCCCTTGGTCGGAGGGGTCGAGGAAGACGGGGGAACCTGCCTTGGCGCGGCCGGCTGGGCCGGGGCGGCTTCCTGCGCCGGAGGGGCTTCCTCCTCCTGCGGCTTGGCTTCCTGTCCGATCAGGTTCGCATGCCCGAGGAGGGCGGCACACACCGCCAGAGCCAGCGTCGCGTAAAGCCTCTGCCGTACCGAACTGAACGTCGTCATCAGATTCCCTCCTGCGGGCGGCGCCCGCCACACACGTCCCGGTCGCAGCGGGGGCGAATATATGTGGCTGCGGGAGGGCGGGCAACCCGACCCGGCCTATAACCCGGACTGGTCGGAGTCGGAGAACCCGATCAGCGCGGATTGGCTCTCAGGTGGGCGATTTGCTGCCGGGCGACAGTTGCCGCCTCGGTGCCGGGATAGGCCTGGGAGACGGTCCTGAATTCATCGAGGGCCCGCTCGGTCTGGTCCATTCTCAGGTGGGCGAACCCTATCTGTAGAAATGCCCAGGGCACCCGATCGGAGTGAGGAAAGCGCTCGGCGACCTGCCGGTACTGCACGATGGCGTCCTCGTAGCGCGCCAGCTGGAAGTAGGCATCCCCCGCCCCCTGGACCGCATCGTCGGCAAGCTCCGAGTCGGGGAACCTGCGTGATAGATCCATGAATGTCGCCAGCGCCTCGTCTGCCCTGCGAAGCTCCAGCTGCGAGCGTCCCGCCTGCATCAGCGCGTCGGGGTTTCCCTGGAGCGCCGGCCCGCCGGCTGTCCCCGGCCCGCGCAGAGGATCGGTCTCCGTCGCGCTGATCGCCTCGCTCTCGATCTCCGGCTGCAGAATCGGCGCAGCGATATCGCTTACGGAACGGGCCGTTGACGCGCGGCCTGCCGGCGCGCCACCGGCCTGCGCCGTATCGGGAATCTGAGAAGCATCCGGCACGACGATGCCGGCCATGCGCATCCTGACGCGCGACTCGGTCAGGTCCTTGCGAAGCTGCAGGTTCTCCGCCTGAAGGCGCTGCTTTTCCGCTTCCAGATCGCGCATGCTCCGGGGGCTGGCGCAGCCCGGAGCCCACAGCGCGGCACACAGACAGGCAAGGCCGCAGAGCATCACATGATTGCGCGCATCACCCATCTCGACGCGCATCTTAGCGGGCGCCATCGGAAGGCGTCAATCCGGCGCCCGGAAGAATGTGAGGCCCGTGCGTCCATAGCGCGTGTTCCGCACGAGAGTCAGTCCGCGAGGCTCCGGCGGCTCCTCCGACGAGTCGTGCTCGGCGATCACGACAGCGCCCGGAGAGAGCACGCCGCTGGCCGCAAGAAGCCTGAGCGCGCGATCGAGAGCGCCTCCCCCGTAGGGAGGATCGGCAAATGCGATCTCGCTGGCCCACCCTGCCCTCGCAAGCTGTGCAAGCCCCTCGCGCAGCTCGCACGCCAGCACGATGACGCTCGACTGACCCGGCCGCGCCGCCCAGGGCGCGCCTACCGTGTCGAGATTCTGCCGCACCAGGTCTGCCGCCAGCCGATCCGATTCGATCAGAGCCACCTCCGCGGCGCCCCGGCTCCATGCCTCGATCCCCACCGAGCCGGTCCCCGCGCACAGATCCAGGAACCGCGCCCCGGCCACGCCGGCCCCGAGGATGTCGAACAGCGCCCCGCGCGCGCGATCCGATGTCGGCCGGACGCTCGACCCGTCCAGCGTCGCCAGGCGTCTCCCGCGCAGCTTTCCGGCAATCACCCGCAGCTTTCCGCGCCCCCTGGGCAGGCCCATGGGGCGCACGATATCATCAGCCTCCCGGGACCGATCGCCCGAAAAAGCCTGTCCGGCGCGTTGCCTGGGCCGGTTCGCTCTGGTAAGATGTGATCTCCTGCATTCGGCGGTCACTCTTCGCCCTGCCTTCCCGAGCCGGAAGAGGCGCTGCCATCCTCAGATGACGCGGCGCAGACTCGAGACCAAGGTCGACATTCCGACCAGCAAGGAAAGCTGGCGCCCGTGTCTGCTTCCCGGGCCTCTCGTCCTGGTCTCGTCCGTCAGCTCGCGGGGTGAGGCCCACGCCGCGCGCAAGAGCTGGATCACCATGGTCTCCTCACGCCCGCCGATGCTGCTTTTCGGGTGCCGGCTGTCCCACAGGACAGCCATCAACGTCCTGGAGACGCGGGAGTTCGTGGTGAACATCCCTGGGGACAGCCTGGCCGCGCGGATCCGCAACGCCGGAGACGCGGCGCAGGAAACATCATCGGTGGACGAGGACCCGGGTTGGACATGGGGACCATCCCGCAAGATCGCCACGCCCAGGATCCTCGAGTGCCGCGGCCATGTCGAGTGCACGCTGGAGTCCACGCGCCGGCTCAATGAAGAAGACCTCGTCTTCTTTGCGACGATCGTCGCCGTGTCGGCGGATGAATCCCTGCTCCAGGGGGCTCCCGAGGATCGCTACCAGGCGCTGCGCTCGATGCTCCAGCTTGAGGAGGGGCTGATCGCAGTCGTCGATCGCGCGATCAAAGTTCCTTAGCCCGCCTTAGTTCGGGTCTATGTTGTAGTAGAAGCGGGCCGTGATCCCCTCCGAGTCCTTCGGGAAGTCATCGGGAAGCTCCGGCAGCGGGTTGGACGCTTCCAGCGCCAGCGTGGCGCAGATATCAAATGCCTCGGTGCCGGATGGTTCCTCCACGGTGATCCCCGAGAGCGTGCCGTCCCGGTGGATCCGGAATCGCACCGTCACCACCCCCGTGAGCCCCGCATATGCCGCCGGCGGCCAGCCGCGCGTCCAGTTGGTCCAGATAATCCAGTAGATCTTTCGGGCGTAGGGCCCCCAGTCATAGCCGGGAGTATCGAATGACAGTCCTCCGGATGGCCCTGAGAGGCCGCCGACCGGGTTGTCGTACTTGAGCTGCGGGCCGCCTGCCAGCCCGGCCCCCATCCGGCCCAGCGCGTCGCGCAGCGACCCCTGGCGGCGTTGCGCCGAGCCGGGAGGCTGCCGAGCAGGCGGCACGGGTTGTCCCGCCGCCGCGCCTCCCGCCACCAGAGAGCCGCTTTCCGTCTGGCCGCCGGCCGCGCCGGGCTGTCCGGCCTCTGCAGGCGATTGACTCTCGGGCTCTCCACCCGATGGATCGCTGCCTGGTGACGGCGCCGGCGGCACATTCTCCGGCACCGGCGGCGCGACGAACCGGTTGCGCGTGTTGCCCTGCGCGTACGGGGCTTCGTTTGCAGGCTCAGGCGCATCGGCAGGCCGGGGATCCGATCGGCGCTGCGTTCCTGCGTCACCCAGTGCGACTTCCTGCTCGACTTCGGAGGGCTGGAGGAAGGTGGCCGGGATCGGGGTGTTGGAATCTTCCGCGAGAACCTGGAAGAGACTCTGCCTGGCCGCGAAAGTCTCCGGGAAGAGCAGCACGTAGATAAACAGCGCGGCATGCACCAGCAGACTGGTGAGCACCGCTTCGCGGAAGGTGAAGGGACTCCCCTCGATCATCCATGGCTGCTTCATGCGAGCCGCGCTACGCGGGGCGCTCGAAGCTCACGGCCGCGGCGTGAAACCCGCGCCGCAGTGCCTGCATGTCCACGGCATCGGTGGCAACGGGATGGACCCGGTTGGTGAGCAGCACGTGCACCCGCTGCCGGCGGGGATCGATCCAGACCGAGGTGCCGGTGAAGCCGTTGTGTCCGAAACTCTCGGGCGACAGGGCGGGCCCTGCCGCGGTCTCGCCGCGCAAGGCCACTCGGAAAGCAATGGAGCGGGACTCGGCGAGCCCCGGCGTCAGATCCTCCGCGGCCAGACGGCGTGACTCACCGTCCAGCATCGAGCAACCCCAGCCGAGATACTCTCCCGCGATCCGGGCGGTCTCTCGTGCCGTGGAGAAAAGGCCCGCATGCCCGGCCACGCCCCCGAGCGCCCAGGCATTCTGGTCGTGCACTTCACCGCGGATAATCCCTCCTCTCCAGCCCGTGTAACGTGCCGCGGCGTCACCGGCCATCCGTCGCTCATATTTGCATGAATCCTCGGTTGCCGCCACCTGCACTTTCCGGGCCGCGCCCGGAGTAAAGAGCGTCGACCCCAGACCAAGAGGCGTGAAGATTGCCTGGCGTGCAAGCGCATCCAGGCTCATCGTCGCACAGCGCGCGAGCGCTTCTCCCAGCAGCATGTAGCCGAGGTCCGAGTAGATGACCTGCGCGCCCGGACCAGCCTGCAGCCCGGCATCGCGGATCAGCCGCAGGTACCCTTCGAGCGATCCCGCCGAAATGTACAGCGGCATCCAGGCAGGCAGCCCGGAGGTATGCGTCATCAGATGCTGCAGAGTGATCGGCTTGAGCCGCATCCGATCCAGCTCCGGCAGATACCTGACGATGGAGTCTTCGCGGCGCATGCCCAGCTCCCGGCCCAGCAGGAGCGTCAGCGCAGCGGTGACCAGAGGCTTGGTGAGCGAGGCGAGATCGTAGAGGGTATCCGGTGTCGCCGGCTCTCGATGCGGCTCCAGGACGGCATGCCCCAGCACCCCTTCCGCGATGATCCTTTCCGGCCCGGTGACGCACCAGGAAGCCGATGGGGTGTCTCCTGCCTCGATGCGCGCGGCCAGGAAATCGCGGATCGGATCGATCACGGACCTGAGGCCGCCGCGGCGTCGCGGATCCGCACGGCGATCTGCAGCGCCACTTCCAGCGCGGCGCGCCCCGATTCGCCCGGCACCGGGTAGGCGGTGCCGCCGCGGACCGCCTCGACGAACCGCTCCAGCTCGCGGCGCAGCGGCTCATCATCTGGAACCGTGGGAGACTCTCTCACGATCGAGGGGCTGCCCCCGGTGGAGGAGGGCTCGAGCCGGTAGTGCTCCAGCGACCGCTCGGCGCAGTCGCAGGAAAGATAGCTGGATGTGGAAAAGACGCGGATCTTGCGCGTCTTGACGGCACTGATGCGGCTTGCAGTCAGGTTCGCGACGCACCCGGTGGCAAAGACGACGCGCGCGTTGGCGATGTCCACTTTCGGTGTGAGCGCATTGACTCCGACCGCCTCGACGCTGCGCACCGGCGCGCCCACCAGGCTCAGCGCGATGTCGATGTCATGGATCATGAGATCGGCCACCACGTCGATGTCCAGGCTGCGCGGCGCGAAGCTGCCCAGCCGGTGCGCCTCGATGAATCGGGGCCTGGAGGCGCGCGCCGCCAGCGCCTCGACTGCCGGATTGAATCGCTCGGTGTGCCCCACGGCCAGCATGGCGCCGTGGCGCGACGCCGCGTCGATGAGCAGGCCGGCCTGCTCCAGGGTCGAGGCGATGGGTTTTTCCACCAGGACCGCCACCCCGGCGCGCAGAAACGGCAGTGCCACATCGGCGTGCGCTTCGGTGGGGACGGCCACCGAGACGGCATCCACGTCCACCTCGAGCCCCGCAGCACTCGAGAGGGCGGGGGCGCCGTGCCGCGCCGCCACCTCCTGCGCGCGCACCGGATCGCGATCCACGACCGCCACAAGCCGGCACCCGGACATCGAGGCATAGAGCCGCGCGTGGTGCTGGCCCAGATGGCCGGCGCCCACCACGGCGACTCGCAGCGGCTTCACTTCACGATGCCGCGCGACGACGATCGGATGAAGCCGGCCAGGTAACGGCACTCCGCGACGTCCGACAGCTCCGCTTCGATCCGCTCCACAGCCTGGCTCGTGTTGAGGCCCGCCTGCGCCAGCAGCCGCCAGGCTTTCTTGAGTGCCAGGATCGTCTCCGGAGCAAACCCGCGGCGCTCCAGACCGATGGTATTGATCCCGTACGCCTCCGCCCGGTTGCCGACCGTCTTGACGAACGGCAGCGCATCCTGGGTCACGACCGTGTACCCCCCGATGAAAGCATGGCGTCCCACGCGGCAGAACTGGTGCACGCCGGAGCAGGCCCCGACCGTGGCGTGATCCTCCACGGTGACATGTCCCGCCAGCGTGGCGGCATTGGCGAAGATGGTGTAGTCCCCGATCAGGCAGTCGTGCGCCACGTGGGCGTAGGCCATGAAGAAATTGTGCGATCCGATCCGGGTGATCCCGCCGCCTCCCGCCGTCCCGCGGTTGATGGTGACGAACTCCCTGAAGGTGTTGTCGGAGCCGACTTCGAGCTTCGTCTCCTCCCCCTTGAACTTCAGGTCCTGTGGATCACCGCCGATGGAAGCGTGGGAGTGGATGCGGCAGCGCGCGCCGAACCGCGCCGGGCCGCTGAGCACCGTGTGGGCTCCGACGATGCACCCCTCCTCGAGGATCACGCGCGGGCCGACGACGGCGAAGGGCCCCACGTGGACATCGGCGGCCAGCGTGGCCTCGGCAGAGACGACTGCCGTGGCGTGGATCGCGCGCTCCGGGCTCATACCCCCGCGCCGTCGGGGGCCCGGGGCGCGCGCAGATCCGTCATGGCCGAGAGGATCTCCGCCTCCGCGGCGAGCTGCCCCTCCACGTAGGCCTCTCCCCACATCCGGCAGACCGTGGCCTTCAGCCGCAGCACCTTGAGCTCGTAGCGGATCTGATCTCCCGGCACCACCGGGCGCCTGAAGCGGCACTTGTCGATGCCGGTGAAGTAGATCAGCTTGTCCTGTCGATCCGCGATCGAGGAAAGCATCAGGGCCGCTCCCACCTGCGCCATCCCTTCCACAATGAGCACGCCAGGCATGATCGGGATGCCGGGGAAGTGCCCCTGGAAGAACGGCTCGTTGATGGTGACGTTCTTCAGTCCGGAGGCTCGGGTGTTCTTTTCCAGCTCGAGAATCCGATCCACCAGCAGGAAGGGATACCGGTGCGGCAGCACACCCAGAATCTCCCTGATGTCCAGCAAGGCTCTGTCCTCCTTACTCTTTGGCGGCGCCGCCGGCGCCGGCCAGCCTGACGAGCAGGCGGCGCATCTCGGGGAGCCGCGAGAAAACGGCCATCGAGCGCTTCCACGCGCCGGCGTCCATTGCAGGGTGTCCGATGACGAAGGCGCCTGCGGGCACGTCGCGCGTCACGGCCGATTTGGCTCCGATCGTGGCGCCATCCCCGATGCTGATGTGGCCCACCGCGCCCGACTGGCCCGCGATGGTCACACCGCGCCCGATCCGCGTGCTGCCCGAAATCCCCGACTGCGCGACCAGGATGCTGTCCTCGCCTATCGTGACGTTGTGTCCGATCTGCACCAGGTTGTCAATCTTGCAGCCGCGGCCGATCAGGGTGCTGCCAAAGGTCGCGCGATCAACGGTCACGCCGGCGCCGATCTCCACGTCGTCTTCGATGATCACGTTGCCCACCTGCGGGATCTTCCTGTAGCGTCCCGTGGCTGCGTCCCGCGCGAACCCGAAGCCGTCGCTGCCGATGACCGCTCCCGCGTGCACGAGAACGCGGCTTCCCAGCACGCAGTCGTCATAGACGATCGCCCCGGGATGCAGCGTCGTGTGATCTCCCACGCGCACGCGCTCGCCCAGCACCACGTGCGGCATCAGCACGCTGCCCTCTCCCAGGGCGCACCCGGCTCCGAGGACGGCTCCGTGCATGACGGCCACGCCGGCGGCCAGCGTGCATCCCGGACCGACATGGGCCCCCGGCGAGATCCCGGCCGGCACCGGCAAGGGGGGATGAAACAGCTCCAGCGCTGCGGCCAGTGCCAAGTAGGCGTCGGGGACCACGATCATGTTGCGGCCCGGGAGCTCGACTCCCGGCCCGACCAGCACCGCTCCGGCGCCCGTCCGCCTGGCCTGCGCCAGGTACCTGGCGTTGGCAAGGAAGCTGAGGTCACCGGCGCCTGCCTCCGCCAGCGGGGCGACGCCCGTGAGCCGGAGGGATGCATCGCCCTGCGCGCGGCCTCCCAGCTTCGCGGCCAGATCAGCCAGGGAAATGCCGGGCATCATCTACTGGCGCTCCCCGTACTGGCGCTCCCCGTACTGGCGCTCCCCGTACTGGCGCTCCCCGTACTGGCGCTCCCCGTACTGGCGCTCCCCGTACTGGC
>Ga0187894_10001231_pt1 | contig 33329 bp, 30 predicted proteins | sample GBC1701081metaG_FD_136650 | JGI IMG/M metagenome (GOLD analysis project Ga0187894, IMG submission 136650) | White microbial mat communities from a lava cave in the Kipuka Kanohina Cave System on the Island of Hawaii, USA - GBC170108-1 metaG ...
CATAAAGACGCCTTCCCCGGACCGCGACAGCGCGACGATGGCTGATTTACGCGCGATGCTTTTGCGATGCAGTTGTTGAAACTCGGCCGGATCGAGCCTCTCAGCGAGTTTGGTTATCGAAAGATCGCAGATCGCCTCGTGATGATTTTGTCCATCGCCGAAGTGGACGAGCGTGTAATGATCGCGGCTGATGAAACAGAAGACCTCTTTCGTTTCGACTACGCGTAGCTTCGCGCCCAGGTGGACGGTCAATCGCCGCATGTATTTTCCGTCGCGCGTGGCCAGTTGGGCTTCGAGCGAACGCAATCTCTCTTCATCCGCCGAGCGGTCGAGCGCGCGTGATAGAGCCTTGCGTAGCCGTTCGGCCGTGAACGGTTTCAGCAGGTAATCGCAGGCGCTCTCTTCAAACGCCCGGATTGCGAATTGATCGTAAGCGGTTTGGAAGATAACGTGGAAAGGGCGTTCGCCGAATTGCTGCAAGACCTCGAACCCGTTGAGTCCCGGCATCTCGACATCCAGGAAGATAATGTCGGGGCGCCAACTTTGAATCATCTCCACGGCCTCGATTCCGCTCTCAGCCTCCTCGATCAGAACGGCCTCCAGCCCTAGATGACGAACGTAGCGGGCCACGCGCTGCCGCGCCAGAGCTTCGTCGTCAACGATCAGTATTCGTTTCGGCTCAGTCAATCTTCTCCCCGGTGAAATAGAACCTTGCGACCGTGCGGCCTTGATCATCGCTCTCGATCTTGAACTCGTGGCGATTGTCGTAAAGCAGATCGAGCCGCGCCCGCGTGTTGGCCAACCCCGTGCCGTTATTCGAGACCTGCGGCTGATAAGGGATTCCGGTGTTGGTCACACGAAGGGCATAAAGTTTGTTCGGTTGTTGAGCGATTTCTATGTCGATGCGCCCGCCCTCGATTGAAGGCGCGACGCCATGTTTGACGGCGTTTTCAACCAGTGTTTGCAGAGTCAGGCTCGGCAGAAAAATCTCGTGGCTGGTTTCCGGCTGCTTGATGCTGAAGTTGAGCCGCAGACCGAAGCGAAGCTGTTCCAGTTCCAGGTACAAGCGGACGATCTCGATCTCGGAATCGAGCCGTGACGTCTTCAGCCCCGAATTGGCCAGAATCTGGCGGTAAAGGTCCGAGAGTTTGTAGGTGGTCTCGGCGGCGTTCTCCTGTCCCGATTCGATCAATTCGGCCAGGCTGTTCAGGGCGTTGAAGAGGAAATGCGGGCGCATCCGGTTTTCCAACGCGTGGTAACGCGCCTCGGCAGCTTCGGCGCGCAAGGCCAGCGCCTCCTCCTTCGCCTGTTTGTACGCGAAGTAGAAAGAGAAGACGACGATAACGCCGCCGCCGAAAATCATCGAAGTCAGAAAATGTCCGCCATTCGCCATCGCGCCGAAGGCCGCGTGAGTGATCCTCATTCCCAACTGTAACCCCATGGCCAGGCCGACGATGTTAATCAGAATGTTGATGGGCATCGAGACTTTAAGGACGCGTCCGGTTTTGAGCGCAATCTGCAACCGGGCGGCGTAGGCCGCGGCGAAACAGAGAGCGACTGTTATCGGAATGACTACCCCATAAACCGAGGATACCATCAGGCCGGTCAAGAGCATCCCGCCGCGATGCCATTGCGGCATCGCGATGAGAAAGAAGACGAGCGCGATGAGCAGGCCGAACGGCAACCGCCATAGATGCTTCGCCCATTGCAGCCAGAAGTTTTTCCATTCCTCTCTCATCGCCGCCGGATTTTTGCAGAAAGGCCCGCCTCTTGCCAGTCTTCTGCGCGGCTCGCAATGACAGTTCAGTCGCCAAAAACGACCGTTCGGAAGATCGCCCGGCAATTCGGCGGGCCATCAGCGTAAATTGCCGGTGAAAGCTATGGCTTTGGGAGTTTGCCAGCAGTATCCCAAGCACCCGCACTCCGAAGGCTGTCGCATCATTGAGGCGCGTCTTTCAGAGTGTCGGGAACAAAAAACGATTTCAAACGATTTTCGGGGGAACACAAAATGGAAACTCAGGAGACCAATGCAAAAATCAGAACAGCGAATGCAGTCGCCCACATCATTCGCATAGTCGGCGTGCTGTTTTACATCGCGATGGCTTTCAACGTGATGTCGTGGAAGTACGCGATCTTCGCCGGGACCGCCTGCATGATTATCGCCCCGGCGGTCAGGCATCTGATGATTTCGGGCGAGTGAAAAAGGAGAATGCAATGAAAAAACTGATTGCGGTTTTGATCTTACTGGCGGCGCCAGCGCTAGCGACTGCTCAGACGCAGAGCGAGGCCGGTTCCGCCGAGATGCGCAAACTCGATTTTTTGATCGGCGCGTGGGAAGGCGAGAGCTGGATTGAATTCGGGGTAGGGCAACGCCGCGCCGCCAAAGTGAAAGAATTGGTTCAGGGCAAAGCCGGCGGCTCAGTCCTATTGATCGAGGGGCTGGGCAAAGCCAAAGCGCCTGGCAAGGATGAAGAGATGGTTGTTCACAGCGCTTTTGCGACCGTCTGGTATGACGGTCGCGCAAAGCAGTTCCGCATGACGGCCTGGCGCGCGACCGGTGATTCGGTGGACGCTGACATCACGGTAGGCGATAAGAATCTGGTCTGGGGATTCCGCGACTCGCGCGCGGGGCGGATTCGATTCACGATCAAATTGGACGAGGCCGGGCGATGGTTCGAGATCGGCGAAGTTTTGCGCGACGGAACGAACTGGAATAAGTTTTTCGAGATGACGCTCAAGCGTGTGGATGTGAAATAGACCTCATTCGTGGCTGAGACATTCTCTCTTTCCTCTCCACCCCGGCGCCCAGGGCTTTTGCAAAGTCGGGGTTGTGGCCTTACTAAAACCTAAGACCGACAACCTACAACTTATAGACATTTCCTTCGATCCATCTATCAATTGAATTATCGAAGGAAGTGTCTATAGGTTGTAGGTTGTCGGTCTTAGGTTTTAGGTCTTCCCTGACGACTTTGCAAAAGCCCTGACTCCGGCGCCGGAGTTTATTGCCCAGGTCATGAGCTTGCCGTACAATGAGCGCCGCCTTCGGGCTTCTTCGGGAAATATCACCGGGACCCCACTCCCGACACCACAAAACATTGCTTGAGAGATGGCCTGTCCTGTCTGTCATAGAGTTGTTCCGCCCGGCGCCAGATTCTGTGATCGGTGTGGAGCGGACTTACCGGCGCAGAGCGACGCCGCGCGCGAGGCGCAAAGTTGGATCATCGGCAGCGCGCCGGAGTGTGATCTGGTGGCGTCGAATGAGAGGGTTTCGGCCAGGCATTGTCGTTTAACCGCGATGGCGGACGCTTCAGACGCGTTCAGACTCGAAGACCTCGGCTCGACCAATGGCACGTTCGTCAATGGAGAGCGGATCACAAAGCCCGCGCTGGTATCGCGCGCGGATGTCATCACGCTGGGGCGTTCCGTGGCGATGCCCTGGCCGCTTCCGCAAGGACGCGGGGCGCCGCCCGGCAAGTCGCGCACGACGCTGACTTTCGACGGCGAAAGCCTGATCCTGGGGCGTGATCCGGCTTGTGATCACCCGCTCGATTATCCGATGGTTTCGTGGCGGCACGCGCGGCTCACGGCGCGCGGCGAGACCGTCACCGTCGAAGACCTGGGTTCGACCAACGGCACATTCGTCAATGGGCGACGCATCTCCGGCCCCGGTCATTTGGTCACCATCAGACCCGGCGACGTCATCGGGTTGGGCAGTTACACGTTCGCCCTGACCGTTTCAGGGCGACTGGAAAAACGCGATCATCGCGGCAATCTGGCGATTGAAGCCCGCCATGTCTCGGTCGTGGCAGGGAGCCGGCGCCTGATCGAAGATGTTTCTCTGACGATCCTGCCGTCTGAACTGGTCGGGTTGATGGGACCTGCAGGCGCGGGCAAAACGACGCTGATGATGGCGCTCAACGGCTATACGCCGCCGTCCGCCGGAGCGGCGCTGCTCGGCGGGCAGAATTTGTACTCGAACTACGGACGGTTTTGCGGCCATCTGGGTTATGTCCCGCAGGACGACATCATGCACCGGGACCTGACCGTGAAGGAGGCGCTTTACTACACCGCGCGATTGCGGCTGCCCACTGATTACAGCGAAGCCGATCTCGAGAAACGGATCGCGGAAGTCGTTAGCCAGGTCGGTCTGATGGGCGTGGAGAAGACGCTGATCGGCTCGCCGGAAAAGAAGGGAATCAGTGGCGGCCAGCGCAAACGCGTCAACCTGGCGATGGAGCTGTTGTCCGATCCGTCGCTGCTGTTTCTCGATGAGCCGACATCGGGACTTTCTTCGGAAGACGCGTTGATGGTGATGAAACTGCTGCGGCGATTGGCGGATGAGGGCAAAACGATTCTCATCACGATCCATCAACCGGGGCCGGAAGTCTTCGGGCTGATGGACAACCTGATCGTCATTTCCCGGGACGCGGGCGGCGCAGACCCCGGCAGACTTGTCTATTACGGTCCGGCGTCTCCCGACGCGGCGAGATTTTTCAATCCGGAAAGAGAAGCCGGAACCCTTGCCTCGCCGGATGAGGTGTTGCGTGGTTTGGCGCAGCGCGGCGCGGCGGAATGGGTCAGTCGCTATGTTGATTCTCCGTATCACAGGCAGTACGTGGTTGAAAGGTCTGAAGAGCGGAACGCGGAGTCCGGACAGGCTGTGACGCCCAAAATCGCGCGCCGGGTGGGAGCGGAGCAGTGGCCGACGCTGGTCAGGCGCTGTCTGGCCGTCAAGTCGCGCGACGTTTGGAACACAGCGATTCTGATGATGCAATCTCCCGTGATCGCTCTGTTGATCGTGTTGGGGCTGGGGCGCAAAGTCAGCCAGCCCGTCACGGCGACAAACCTGGAGGAGATGTCGAGCAGACTCGGCGTGACGCTCTTTCTGATGGCGCTGGCGGCGATCTGGTTCGGCGTCTCCAATTCCGCGCGCGAGATTGTGGCCGAGTGGGCGATCTATCATCGCGAGCGGATGATCAATCTCAAAATTCCGTCTTACCTGGCCTCGAAGTTCGCCGTCCTCGGCGGTCTGTGCATCTTACAATGCGTGGTCCTGATTGGGATCGTCCACTGGGGATGTAATTTGCACGGCCCCTGGCTGGCGATGTTCGGTTTGCTGGTGTTGACGGCGTTGGTCGGCGTGGCTCTGGGGCTGCTGGTTTCGGCGCTGGCGCGCACATCGGAAGTGGCCATAGCGCTTGTGCCGCTGCTGTTGCTGCCGATGGTGATTCTCGGCGGGGCGCTGATCCCCAGGCGCGATATCGCGGCGCCGGCGATGGCCGATGTCATGCCTTCGCGCTGGGCGTTTGAAGGGTTGTTGTTGTTGGAGACGGGGGATCGTGAGGTCGGGCCATCCGTGAATCGGGACATGGCGGAAGGCTACTTTCCGGGCGGCGACCGGCTTGGCGCCGCCGGATGCGTGGTCATGCTGGCCGGAACGCTGGTGGCGTTGCTGGCCGGCGCCCTGATTGTCCTCAAACGACGTGATGTTCATCGCCACAGGAGCATTTCGTATGCCGTCGGTCAGTTCGACACTTCCGCTGCGCGTAGGGGCGAAAACGCATCCGGGCAAAGCGCGCGATGAAAATCAGGACCGCATGAGCCGCTTCACCACGCCGCTCGGCGAGGTCTTCATCGTGGCTGATGGGATGGGCGGGCATCGCGGCGGAGCGACGGCGGCGATGATGACCATCGAAGGCTTCGAGCGCTATTTGCGAGAGCCGCGCGCGCCGGCTCCGGCGCCATCCGTTCTGCAAGACGCCGCGCGATTGACCAACGCTGAAATCCACCGGCTGGCTCACTCCGGCGATCCGGCCATCGCCGGTATGGGATCAACGCTGGCGCTGGCGCTGGTCTCCGGGCGAAGTCTCATCATTGGACACGCGGGCGACAGCCGCGCCTACCTCTTCCGCCAAGGCCGTCTCAAACGACTGACTCGCGATCATTCGCGCGTTCAGAAGATGATTGATCATCGCATTCTGACCGAAGAGGAAGCGCGCGAACATCCTGAAGCCAACGTCATCAACCGGGCCTTCGGACAGAAGCCCGAGATCGAGATTGAGATTTCCGAGCCGGTTGAATTGTGGCCGGGAGACGGAGTATTACTCTGTTCCGACGGGCTGTGCGGATATGTTGATGACGCGGCCATCGAGCAAACCATCCGCCGCCATTCGCAGGCGCAGTCGGTGACCGACGCGCTGATTGACCTGGCGCTCGGAGCCGGGGGCGAAGACAACGTCACCGTTCAGTTTTTGCAGTTTGGCGGACGCCATGACAAACGGGCCGAAACGCCGGCCAGGTCGTCGCCGAAAGAAGAGCGCGACCACTTGCGCGGACGAGATCAACGCGAACGGCGCTCACGTCTCTGGCCGGCGCTGTTTCTGCTCGGCGCGTTTCTGCTGGGCATGCTGACGATGTACGCCATCGGATGGCGCCTCGGCTGGACGGCGCCGGCGCCGGCGAAACCTTCCGACACCCGCTCCGGCAAACCATCAGGAGGAAAGAATCAATGAAACTCTGCCCTAAATGCCACACGGAGAATGCGGCGGATGCGAATTTCTGCATGCAGTGCAAGTTTCAGTTTGCGACGATACAGGCGCGGCGACTTTGCCCGGCGGGCAAACATCCGATGGACCCGGCATGGACAAGTTGTCCGTACTGCAAAAACGACAGCCAGGCGTCTGTTATACATCTGTTAGCGCAGGACGCCGGAGCGGAAGGGCAGCGCGCAAAAACCGTTGTTGAAGATCCGGCGTCGCAGCGTCCGCCCGATCTCAAACCCGATCGCAAAGTGGATCGCGACAGCGCCGTAGCTGGCGCCGAACCGACGCCGCCGGTGGAATCGAAACGCAAAACAGTTTTCCGTTCGGCTCAAATGGAACCAGGGGCCGTCCGATCCTCCGGAGCGCATGCGACGCAGGCTTACTTGCCGGGAAGACGGATTGTGGCGCTGCTGGTTACTTACAGCCGGCGTCGCGAGGGAGAGGTCTTTCCGGTCTACGAAGGGCGCAACTATCTTGGCTCCGCCTCCGGATGTGAAGTCTGTCTGAAGACCGATGCGGAAATATCGGCCAAACACGCTGCGATCTTTTATCGCGGCGAGGGCTTCGAGATCTCAGACGAGAAGAGCCTGAACGGAACCTGGGTCAACGGGAAGCCCGTGCCGCTGACCGGACAGCCGCTGCCCAATTACGCCGAGATCAAAACGGGCGCAACCCAATGGCGCTTCATTGCAATCGAGCCATAGGTCTGAACTTTTTACTCAGGAGGTAGGCAAGAGGATTACGGAAAAGACGGAAAAGACGGAACAAACGGAAATAGGCCAGGAAACTTTCCGTCTCTTCCGTTTTTTCCGTCTGTTCCGTAATCCTCTTTACCCCTCCTAAGCAGTTACGAACCTTTGTGTTGAAAAGCCCTCTTGCGCGGACGACTATGTCATCACTGAGGCTTGAAAATTATCTCCTCAATCACCGCTATCAGGTTCTCCGCCGCATCGCCGAAGGAAGTTATGCGGAGATCTATGAGGCTTTTGATCAGCGCGACCAGCGTGTGGTGATTATCAAGGCGCTCAACCTCACGCTCCGCGGCGAAGCGGATGAGTCGCTGCAATCGAAACTCCTGGCCAACTTCGAGCAGGAGGCGCGGGCGCTGGCCTTGCTCCGCCACCCGAACATCGTGCGGTTGCTCGATCAGGGGAGCGATGAAAGCGACGGCGGACTCCGCTTTCGTTACCTGGCGCTCGAATATCTTTCCGGCGGCAACCTCTACAAACATTGTCGTCATCACCCCCTTTCGCTCGAACAGACGCTGTATTACTTCCGTCAGGTCACGGACGCGTTGACTGCGGCGCACGAGCGAGGCGTGATCCATCGTGATCTGACGCCGTCGAATCTGCTGCTGAGCGAGGACAAGCGGATTATCAAGATCAGCGATTTCGGCGTGGCGAAAATCCTCGAACGCGCCGCTCAAAAGGGAATCACGCGCGTCGGCACGGACCTCTACTCGCCGCCGGAACATCATCCTCACTTGCCGTATCCGGAGTATTTTGAAACGGATGATGATCCGCTCACTCCGTCGGCGGACGTCTACTCGCTGGCCAAGACCATCTGGCTGGCGCTCACCGGCGTCGCTCCGCGCGAATTTCGCCGCAATCCGATTGACCGGCTCCCGGAGACCCTCGCCGCGCAACCGTGGGGACCGAAACTGCTTGAGACCTTGCGCCGCGCGACAGCGGCAAAGGCGCCCGAGCGGTATGCGACAGTCGCGGAATTCTGGCATGACTTTTCTTCCTTGCGGCGGAGTTTGTCGCCCGCGACGCCGGGTGAAATTGAACAGACCGTTGAAGAATCGCAACTGGACGATCAGCGGCTGGTTCAGCGCAAACGCATCGTGATTGATCTCTCGGTTTCTCCGAAGCTGTCAGAATTTGAGTTTGACGTGGCGCTGGTGGGGACGACAGGGCAAGTCATAGAGCGTCGAAGAGGCTCGGCGCACAGCTTCCACGAAAGATTGGAAGAGGATGAGATGGAGATGATCGAGATTCCAGCCGGGACTTTTATGATGGGATCGCCGGAGAGCGAAGCCGGGCGCGTCGCGGCGGAGGGGCCGCAGCGCGAGGTCCGCGCGACGGCGTTTTTCATGAGCCGGTATCCGGTGACGCAGCGGCAGTGGCTCGCCGTGGCGCGATTGCCACGTGTCAACCTTGAATTGAATCCGCAGCCGGCCGCTTTCAACGGAGATCGGCGTCCGGTGGAGAGTGTCTCCTGGCGCGAAGCGGTTGAATTCTGCGCGAGGTTGTCAGGTCACACCGGGCGGCTGTATCGCCTGCCTTCAGAGGTTGAGTGGGAATACGCTTGCCGCGCCGGAACGACCACGCCGTTTCATTGCGGCGCGACGCTGTCGCCGGAGGTGGCCTGTTACGATGGGCGTTTGCCATACGGAGCCGCTCCGTGGAGCGGCGAACCGCAGCAGACGGCGCCGGTGGATCAATCGGGCGTCGCCAACGCATTCGGCCTCAGCGATCTCCACGGCAACGTCTGGGAGTGGCTCGCCGATGGATGGCGCGAGGATTATCAAGGCGCTCCCGCGGACGCCAGCGCCCGGACGGGAGGCGAAGACACGGGCGCTCGTGTCGTGCGCGGCGGAAGCTGGTTCAATGTCCCGCGGTTATGTCGTTCGGCCTATCGCTTCTCCTTCCCTCCCGACAGTCGAAGGAACGACTGCGGCTTCCGCGTCGTGATGACAAATTCTCTGTGATCGTGTTGGAAAGTTATCCCATCTATCGGCTTTTCGGAGCTTTCGACCATCGGCGCGCAATCGTTCGAGTCAGGAAAGCGATGATCACACCCACCGGCGCTCCGATGATCAGAGCCAGCGGCGCTTTTTCCCGGTCGCCGGCGGCAGCCACGAATAATATGTAATCCACCGCGGTCACCATAGTTCCATACGCCAATAAATGAAGCGTGCGCCGTTGGAGGCTGCTGAAAAGACCGATGATGGCGCCGGGCAGCGCGCCACCAAATAAGATGGCCAACGCCGACTCTTCGCCGCCAAACCACGAATATTCTTTGATCGCATTCACCGTCAGGATGATGATGAGCGCCATCGCCACGCCGATCCCGCCTCCGAGCAGCGTCTGAAGCGCGCGGGCGAGGGCGGATGAAGCGAGCGCCGGAGCGGCGGGGACGGAATCTTCGCGGCGATGAAGACGAATCAGGCAGAGCGCCTGTACGAGACCTATCAGCAATCCGCGCCAGAAGCCGTAGACCATGGCCAGGTCAAGCTCGCTGGGAATGCTTTCGCGCGGCAACGCCAGAATGGCCGGCGTCATAATCGCCACCGGCCCGGCGACGACGGCCAGCCATCTTTCTCTGACCTGCCTGCGGAGCGCGTCCCAGAGCAGGATTCCGCCAACGGCGCGGCTCACGATCAGCAACATACTGCGGTCGGAATCAGAGGATGAATAAAAAGCGAGATAGAAAAGCTCAAAGAACGCCGCGCCAACGAAATAGACTCCGATGTAGACCACTATCCACACCCACCCAAAGCGGAGCCGCTTTCGCAGCGCCACCCATTGCGCGGCGCCCAGCAAGACCGCGGCCAGCGCCATATTAACCAGGTAGTGCGCGTCGTTGCCGGGAAGCGAACCGGCAAACCCGCCAATCACACTCAGCAGAACATACGAGAGCGCGAATTTCAGCCGCGCTCCCGGCGCAATCAGCCAAGCCGATTCAGCCGGCGCGGGCGCGGGCGGCGTTGGAGTTGGCGGAGGTTGAGGCGGCGCGGGCGCGGGCTGGGGAGTGAAGGGCGCCGGATCAAGCTCGATCTCGGTCTTCTTCCTCGTCGCCGCCTGAGTCAACGCGCGCGCAAATTCTCCGCAGCCGGAGAATCGGTCGTCGGGATTCTTGGCCAGCGCGCGCGACACCACCACTTCGACCGTCTCCGGCACATTGTCATTCCACTTTCGCAGAGGCTCCGGCCGACGATGCACCTGCGCTTCCTTGATCAGATAATCAACGTCGCCTTCATCGTTGGAAGCCTCGAACGGCGCGCGCCCGGTCAGCATTTCGTAGAGCACGCAGCCGAAGCTGTAGACATCGGTCCGGTGATCGAGCAGTTTCGGCTGTCGAATTTGTTCGGGACTCATGTAATGGGGATTGCCGATGGATTGGCCGGTGCGCGTCCGGCGCTCCTCGTTGATGATCATGGCGATGCCGAAATCCATCAGCCAGGCGCGGCCCTGATGATCGAGCAGAATGTTGGTCGGCGTCACATCACGATGAATGACGCCCTGCTGGTGCGCGTAATCGAGCGCGCTGAGCGCGTCCGCGGCGATCCGCAGCGACTCCTCAACCGGCAATGCGCCGCGTGCAGCCAGCCGCGCCGCGAGTGATTGCCCTTCGATCAGCGGCATGACCAGAAAATAGCGATTGTCCTCGTGGAAGAAGTCGGTCACCGGGATGATGTTCGGATGCTGAAGCCGGCTCTGCGCTCTGGCCTCCTTCACAAACCGCTCTTCGAACTCCGCGCGGTCGAGGAGTTTGTCGGAGACGATCTTGATGGCGACGATCCGGTCCAGGAGCGTGTGTCGCGCGCGCCAGACCTCTCCCATCCCGCCAGCCCCGATTCTGGCTTCCAGCACATAGTTGCGAATGGTGTTTGCAGGTCGCATGGCTTGCTCCGTCTATTTTTGCGCGGATGATAGCATTGGGCGCGCATTGATTGGCAGGGGAAAAGATGTAGAGAAAGACCTTCCTGCGAAATTCGGAGCTATTCACACCGCAATGCTATCATCGGGTTCACCTTCGCCGCCCGTCGCGCGGGTATCCAGCAAGCCATCAACCCGGTGATCGCAAGTAGTAACGTGACGGCGCCATACGTTACAGGGTCTCTTGCGCTCAAGCCGAACAGCATGCTCTTCACCACCTTTGACACCGCCATTGAAATAGGGACGCCGATCGAGACGCCGATCAGGACCAGCCTCATCCCCTGCGCTATCACCAGCGTTTGCACGTGACTGGCCCGCGCGCCCAGAGCCATGCGGACACCGATCTCGCGCGTGCGCTGCGCGACGGCGAACGCCATCACTCCGTAAAGGCCGAGCGTCGCGAGCAGCAACGCGAGGCTGCCCAAAGCTATCGCAAGCTCCGACGCTACACGGGCGCGATTGATGCTTGATGTTTCTCCGAAAACCGCTTCCATCGTTCCTATGCTGAGACGCAAGTTGGGTTCCAGCGCGAGAGCTTCCTTGCGCGCCAACTCTTTCACACTGGCGGCGTCATGCGCGGCGCGCGCCAGCAACTGGTGATACACACCTATGAATGGGGTTCGTGGCGCGTAGAAAAACAATGGCGGGATGTGACCGGGGCGATAGATTTGGTTATCTCGCGCGACACCGATGACCTTCGCGACAGGCATGATGACACAGATACCGCTGTCGCTCATCCGTTGTTCAACACGTATAGTTTTGTCGAGCGGATTTTCGCCGGGCCAGAGGTTGTGCGCTGTTGATTGGCTGACGATGATCACCGGGATTTGGGACTCCACTTCTTCCACCGTGAAGCCTCTCCCAAGAACGAGCGGCGTTCCGATGGTATCAAGGTAATTGGCCGGCGCCCATTGAAATGGGACCTGCTCGAACTGATTGCCAGGCGCCACTTGCCCGCCTGGCCCTCGCTTGTCTGGCAGAATTATCCTCGCCTGTCCGCCCAAATCAGCTTGAGGACAAACTGATTGCACGCCTGGCAAGGCCGCCAAACGCGACATCAATTGCTGCTGGAACGATTTTGCGTCGGGCGCGCCCTTCCCGCTCAATTCCCGGCTGTACTCGACAACCAGCAGTTTATTCGCTACATAGCCGCGGTCGGAGGCGAGCGCCTTCGTCAAGGCCCGCAGCAACAAGCCGGCGGGAATCAACAGGACAAAACAGAGCGTGACCTGCGCGACGACCAACCCATTGCGCAGCCAGGAACGGGCAATGCGTCCGCCAAGCGCCACATGGCCCCCATTGATAACCGCAATCAGGTCCGGACGTGTGGCGCGCAAAGCGGGAACCAGGCCGAATGCGACGCCGCTGAGCAACGACAACGACATCGCGAAGACCAGCACACGCCAGTCGAGAGAAAGGCTGAGCGCGGTCTTGGCGAAGTTTCTCCCATCGGATCGAGCGAACACCCAGGGGAAGAGCAGTTCCACACTCCACCGCGCGAGCAGGACGCCGGCTGCGCCGCCAGCGACCGCCAACAGAAAGCTTTCGGTCAACAACAGACGGATCATGCTGAAGCGGCTCGCGCCCACCGCCAATCGCACGCCGATCTCTGAGGCGCGCCCGGCCCCGCGCGCCAGCAGCATGTTGGCGATATTGGAACAGGCGATCAGCAGCACCAGCCCGCTTGCGCCCAGCGCGACCGCCATCGTTATCCAGAATGATTCCGTCTTGTCAGCGCTGAAGGCCGGCGTGACGCTGATGAATTTTTTCGGTCCGGGCGCCTCGGCGGCGCGCGGCAATTGGTTCTGCAACAGAGCCAATTCCGCCTGCGCCTCCGCCGCGGTCTTGCCAGGCTTCACACGCGCGTGCAGGCTCAACCATTGAAAATCCTGATCGCCGAACCAGTCTCTGTCTTCAAACTTTGGGCCTGCGAAATGGACCGTCGACTTGTCAGCGCGCATCATCAACGGCAGCCAGATGTCGGGCATTTCCATTTGCAGCCCGACAAAATCCGGACTCGTTACGCCGATCACCGTGAACGGCTTCCCATTCAGCAGCAATGTACGACCCACAACGTTGTAGTCTCCGGCGAAACGCTGCCGCCAGAAATAATGGCTCAGGACTATCACCGCATCTCGCCCTTCCACGCGATTCTCTTCCTGTGTGAAGAAGCGTCCGAATCGCATATTGCCGCCGAGCGTGGACAAATAATTATCGGAAGCGAATATCCCTTTGATCTCCACTGGCTCGACGCCCGAGGTCTGTTCTCTCAGCAGAAATTTCTCTTCAATAGTGGGGAGGAGGTCTGAGAGAGTCTGCGTATGATCGCGGTAATAAACATATTCGGGATACGAAAAATTGCGGCTGGCGTCTTCGCTCTGGCTCTCGATTTTGACTACGGTGTCGGGATCTTTTATCGGACTCGGGCGCAGGAGGAGGTTGAAGCCGGCGAAGAGCGCGGTGTTGACGCCAATACCCAAACTAAGAGTGATGATGGCAATCAGCGTAAAGCCTGGTTTCTTCAAGAGCATTCGCGCGCTGTAGCGCAGGTCTCGCCAAAGGTTTGTCATGGCGTCATCTCCTCTTCAAGCGCAAACCCACATAACTGTTTATCTATAGCGATGATCAGACAAGGGATGGGTCATTTTATCCTTGCGGGCAGGATGATCAAACAATGTGCCAGGGCGCTGTCGATCTAAATGGTCGAAATGCTTGGCTTGACTTAGAGGATGTATGAGGTTTCGAGCCGTGGGTGTTCGTTTCCGGGATGATACTATTCCGAAATCGGTTCGGTTGGCGCGTCACACATCGAAGTGGCGCCGGAATAGGCGTGATTTTCTTCCCTGGCCGACGATTTCTCGGCGAGGAAGATAACCGTGCCGGCCCTTGCAAACCTGATTCCTATGAGGCAGTATTCTCAGCGGATACTCCTTCTCTCGCGCATCAACGGTGATGCGCCACCAGCCTCTGAAGTTTTAGCGGCGGCGTTATGGATAGTTCGAGAGCAGGCTAATGTAAATTTTTTAGAAGCCGTTCGTTAGAACGTCCGATCACGAGCCTTCGCTGCCACCGTTACACCGAAGTCCATCTGATCCAAAGCTTCTCTTAACATCCCATCGAGGGAAAAGGTACATTTCAATGTCAATGAAACTCTATGTTGGCAACCTCGCGTTCCAGACGACCGACGAGGATTTACATGAACTCTTTTCACAGGCCGGCACTGTCGAATCCGCTTCGATCGTGACCGACCGTGACACAGGCCGCTCGCGCGGCTTCGGTTTCGTCGAAATGGCCTCGAAGGCCGAGGGCGAAGCCGCTATCGCGCAGCTCAATGGTGTCGAAGTCAACGGACGCAACCTGACCGTGAACGAAGCCAAACCGCGTGAAAACCGCGGCGGATTTGGCGGCGGCGGCGGATTTGGCGGCGGACGTGGTGGTGGACGCGGCGGACGCGGTGGTGGATTTGGTGGTGGACGCGGCGGACGCTACTGAGAATGAGGTTTTCGACAAACAGAACTCTATAACGCAAAGCGCCTCCGTGGTTGCGATGTGCAACCCGGAGGCGTTTTGTTTGAATTAAATCAGGCGCGCCGCGATCACGGTCTGCGGCGCCGCCGGAAGGAAAATAATGGTTTTTACTGAACTGGGATTGCGCGCTGAGCTTGCAAGCAAGTGCGCGTCTCTTGGATTTACCGAGCCGACTCCGGTTCAACGACAGGTGATCCCTGTCATTTTAAGCGGCTCTGATTTGATTGGTTGCGCCGCCACGGGCACTGGCAAGACTGCGGCGTTCCTGCTGCCGATGTTGCAGAGGCTTTCCGCCAAACAGTCTAACGGCGTGCGCGCCTTGATTCTGGCCCCGACACGTGAGCTTGCTTCACAGATCGCTGAGAATTTACAGATGCTCGACGCGAAGAAGAAAACCACTTCGGTCACCATAGTCGGGGGCGCCAGCATGAACAAACAGCGGGTGGCGTTACGGCGTGGAGCGATGGTCGCCATCGCGACGCCGGGGCGGCTGCTCGATCATCTCGAAAACAGAACGATTGACCTCTCGCGCGTGGAAACGCTGGTGCTGGACGAAGCAGACCGGATGCTCGATATGGGGTTCTTGCCCGCGATTCGCAGCATCATCAGCCGGCTTCCGTCAGAACGGCAGACGTTGCTCTTTTCCGCGACGATGCCGCCGCCGATCGAACAGATCGCGTGCGAGCATATGCGCCGGCCCAGAGTCGTCGAAGTCAATCCGCGCAACAAGGCCGCGGTGACCGTCAAACAGACGGCCTATCCGGTCGCGACGGAATCGAAGACGACGCTGCTGTTGCACCTGCTCGAACGCGAACAATGTTCGCGCGCCCTCGTCTTTACTCGCACCAGGCGCGGCGCCGAGCGCCTCTCGCGCGTGCTTGCGGCGAGCCTGCATCAAGTGGATCGCATTCACGCCGACCGCTCGCAATCGCAACGCGAAGCCGCATTACGTGGCTTCAAGGATGGCCGCTGCCGCGTGTTGGTGGCGACCGACATAGCCGCGCGGGGGATTGACGTTGATTTGGTCACACACGTCATCAACTTCGATGTCCCGGCGACGCCGGAAGATTACGTCCACCGTATCGGCAGAACCGGTCGCGCCGGAAACACCGGCCACGCGATGACGCTGCTGACGCCGGTTGATGAATTGTCGATGCTGGAGATAGAAAAACTGACTGGTCAAAAGGTGGAACGAGTCGTGCTGCCCGGCTTCGGCGGCATCACGCTGTCAGCCAAACCGCCTCGTTTGCTGGAGCGCAGAGGAGGCGGCAGAACCCGTTCGTTTGGGTCGCGCCGCCTTGGCAGGTAGGGACGCAGGCGAAGCCTGCCAAAGTCTGATTGGATCACGGGGCAATTCGGGACGGATCAAAGAGCAACGGAAAGAATTGCCCTCCCATCTTTTCCCTTTTCGGGATTACCGGAACACCCTCCAATAACGGTTCATCCGAATTCGACATCACTCCATCACGGAAGACGTTGATGACTGTCGCGCGGCGCGGGCTGTCCGTCGTGTTCGCGTAAGAGCCATGCATCATCCGCGCGTGATGGAACGAGCATTCGCCTTTCTTCATCTCGATGGCGACCGGACTGAACTTCTCTTCCAACTCGCCGGTCAATACCTGTTGCACGGACTCCATATCGCCCGTCAGCCCGGTGATCGGCAGGTCGGGCCAGAGATGGCTGCCTGGGACGTAATGCACACAACCGTTCTCGCGCGTTGAATCATCAAGCCCTATCCAACACGTCAGATGCGCGAGCGGCGTCGTGCGCGTCCAGTAGGAATAATCCTGATGCCACGCGACCACTCCGCCGTGTCGCGCCGGTTTGCAGAAGAGTTGGTCGTGCCAGAACCGCACCGCGCCTCCCAGAAGTTGCGCGGCCGGAACAGTGAAGGCCGGGCTCCACAATATGTCGTGAAAACCGGGCTTGATGCGCCACGCGCCCAACGCGTGAAAGAGGACCTTCGCCGGGTCTTTCGATTCGTTTGAGTGAAATTCGTAATAGAGGCGCCGGCCCGGATGATCGGGATTCATCAGGTCAATCAGCTCTTCGCGGAGCCTCTCGACCTGCCCATCTTCCAGAATTCGTATTCCCGCCAGATAGCCGTTCTCATTGAAAAACCGGACCTGTTCGTCGCCCAACCGGTAACGATCCCAATCCTGCTTGCTCACCGGCAGCGGGAAAAGGTCACTGATCGGTTTGTGATACACGGATAGATCGCGTCGCAAAATTACGCCTCCCTGTTTGCAAAAGAGTGTCAGCCACGAATGAACGCGAATGCTCATGAATAAAATTACAGCCACACCGATTGAATGGCAATCGGTGTGGCTGAATCAGCGGCATTTTCTAAATCGGGACAGGTGATATCGGCGCATCGAATGAAACTGCAGGAATCAGTAGGCGGCGTTCAGAGTACCGACTTCAGTCGGAAGGCTTCATTACTAAACGCTTCCGACTGAAGTCGGTACTCTGAACGCCGCCTACTGATTGTTATAGTTCAATCGAGCGCGCCAATATTGATTCTTCTGATTTGGTCAACGCTTCTTGGCGTTCTTCATAGCCTTCTTGCCCTTTGTGCTTCCAAGAGGCGGAGCCGGTTTGAACTTGCTGGGCAACTCCCCGCCGGTGGCGGACGATTCGTTTTCGACGATGTCGCCCCTCAATCCGGCCAGCGCGCCGAGCAGATCGCTCTTCTCTCTTTCCCCGACGTTGAATTTGTCGAGAGATTTGACTAGGTCTTCGACCAGAGCGTTGAACTCGCCTGCCGTAACGTCCATGCGTTTGTGGGATCTTTTCATATCAAGTCCGTTGTACGCGCACGGGCCGCCCGTGGCGTTGCAGACGAAATCTTTAAGGTTGGTGACCAGGCGTGTGGGGTCGCTCTTGGCGAATTTCTTGTTGATGCGGGGGTCATTGAGCACGTTCCCGGCAAAATCGTCAACAACGGCTGAGATCGCGGCCATGCCGCCAAGGCGATCGTAGAGTGATCCGGTTTTTGGCGCCGAGCGGGCTGGCGCTGCCGCGGCTGGCGCCGAGCGGGCTGGAGCCGAGGCGACGGGCGCTCCTTTTTCCGCCAGCGGCGGAGCGGGCTTGAAGTTCGCCGGCAGATCCGTGCCGGTGGCGGTTGATTCGCTTTCGACGATGTCGCCTCTCAATCCGGCTAACGCGCTGAGCAGTTCATTTTTCTCTTTTTCCGGAACCTTGAACTTATCGAGAGTTTTGATCAGGTCTTCGACCAGAGCGGTGAACTCGCCTGCCGTAGTGCCCATATTTTTGTGCGATGTTTTCATATCGAGACCGGTATACCGGCACGGGCCATTCGTGGCAAAGCAGACGAAATCTTTGAGATTGGCGAGCAGGCGCGCGGGGTCGCTCTTGGCGAATTTCTTGTTGATGCGAGTGTCGGCGAGCACGTTCCCGGCGAAGTCGTCAACAACCGCTGAGATTGCGTCCTTGCCGCCGAGACGCTCGTAGAGTGATTTTTGTTGGGCGAATGCGGAGACAGAAAAAACCGTCAGTAAGCACAAGCCTATGATAATGGTTTTGATATGCTTCACGTGTTTGTCCTCCAGTATGTGTGAAAGCTGCGGGGCGACAATCGCCCCAAAGCGGTAGAAATGGTTGTTCTAAAAAGGGTCGAAGTTAAGTGATTGCATTTCGCCGCCGTTCGACTTCGCGGCAGAGGCTTTCGTAACCTCTGTTCATCGCCCATTTGTGATTCCATTCAAAAATTGGTTTGAAGACGGGCGAAAACCATCGAAGCAACGGTTTATCGGCGCGAAGGCGCCAATCGAAAGTGACGCGTGTTCCCGCCACGGCGGGTTCCAATCGCCACACGCCTCGGCCCACAAAATCGCCCGTGGCGGTGATTTCGATTGTGTGAGGGCTTTCGTGGCGTACGACTTCGGCGGTCCAACGCAAGCGGTATGGCAGCCATCCTTTGGTCAGGAACGTCACGCGGTCGCCGGTTCGGTCGGCGCGTCCGGACGGCTGATAACCGGCGTTCAGATAAACGTCGGGCCACCAGTTCGGGTAGTCTTTGCCTTCTTTCAGGATTTCGTAGATCAGTTCACGCGGGGCATCAACCTGCCATTCGGTCAGGAATTGATAGTTGTTAGCCGGCATTTTCTTCTTTGACCTCCTCTATGACCTCTAAGGGAGGTTACGGGAGTCTCTAAGAAATGGATTGCCAGAGCTATGATTCGGGGGTAGTTCTTTTTGTGGTGAGGAGGAGGTAAAGAATTAGTAAGAGCAACGCGGCAAATAGTACTACAACGACGATTTTTACAATACTGAAAATCGTCCAGGCAATAATTAATCCTTGCCGCGCGCTTGCGACGATAACCAGGATGGTGGTCGCCAGGGAAGTCAACATGGCCAGAATTTTGAGGATTGCGGTCATCGTAACGCCTGCCTGGAATTCATTCGTCGTTTTTGTCGTGGCTGACCATCGCCAGCCCGGAAGATTGCAGTTGAATCTCTCCGCCGCCCGAACGCAATGAGACCAGCGGCGCGGATCCCGAGATGTTGTATCCGGCGGCGGAAGATCTCTCCTCGCGCGACCAGACGATGCCGTCGAACCCGCGCACCTTCACGCGCCCACGGCCTGTGTTGGCGTCGAGGCGGAAGCCACTGTCTTCAGGGATCGAGACGCGAATCTTACCGCGGTCGTTTTCGGCTCTGACGTCACCGCTGAGCTTTTCGGAGGTTTCGAGGTTGATCGCGCCTTGACGCGAGGTTACGTTGAGCGGTCCACGGAAATTTCGGACCGTCACGTCGCGCGTGGCGTTAATCGTCGTCGGGCCTTTGACCTCTTCGACCTCCACCGCGCCATCGTCCGATTTGATCTGCAAGACGCCGTTGATTCGGGTCACCTTGACGCGATCCGACGAGGAAGCGACGGTGAAATCGCCGGCTATCTCTTCGGCCTCGACACGAGAGTTTTCGGCGTTGATCGCTACCGCGCCTTTGATCTCCTGCAGCTTGATGCGGCTGTTGCGGGCTTGTTCGATGTTGACGACTCGCTGGTTGGCCAGCGCGGGAGCGTCATTGCCGACCTCGCTGATCTCGATCTGCGCGTCCGTGGCCCGCAACTGAACCGGGCCTGAAGCTTGATCCAGGCTGACGGCGCCGCCTCTGACATCGAGCGTGACAACGCCGTTGATCGCTCTCAAATTGATTCTGTGGCGTGTGTTGGTCAAGCCGACTTGTCCCTGAATCTGGTCGAGTTCGACCGCGCCTCGCGGGTTTTCGACGGTCACGCGCCCGACGTTGTGTGTGATTTCGGCGCGTTCGCAACCGCGGATGGCGTGGTCGCCCTGCAACCCCGCAAGTTTCACGGCGCCGAGCGCATTGTTAATTTCGACGCCCGCCGGCAGGTTTTGCGGCAATGTGACAACGATCGAAACGCCGAAATCCTGCTGGACTCCGGCGGAAGTGATGTTGAACTGGTAACCGGCGCCGTTGGGCGCGATTTGCATGTGGATGTTTTTCGCGACCTCTTTGGCTTCCTCTTCACTGTTGGCGCGGATGCGTTTGATAAGGCGCGCGGTGGCTTGCGGTTGCGCGGCGGAATTGACCTCGATGTCGCCATTCGCGTTGTTGATGTACAGGCGCGAATTGGGCGCAACGGCGAAACTCTGTGGCGCCTCGTCCTCAATAGAAAACTGATTGCCGAAGACGTAATCGCCGACATCACCCAGGGTGCCCAGCCGCAGATTGAACCCGGTCTGGCCGCTCTTAGCCGCGAAATTCGCCGCCAGTCCGCTTACCACGATCAGCAGCATGACCACGATTGCTCCCGGCGAGAAAGCGTTGGGACGGAGGCCGTCTTCGATTCGGTGAGTGTATTGCTTCACCACCCGGCCCGCGATGAAGGCCAGCAGAATCCAGAACCAGTATTTGCCCAGAACCAAAATGAATGAATTGTGACCGAGCAGGTTGGCCGAAAGCAGAATCCCGCCGATCGCCGCAATCATCATCCCACCGATGGGCGAGCGCGGGCGCCGATCAATCAGATAGCCCGCGACGCGGACGATCCCCGCCAAAATCAAAAAGACGGGCCAGAACCGCATTAGAAGCTGAACGGCGAAGGCTCGTTCCGGCGCGACGAAAAACAGCACGCCGATGCCGATCAATCCGATTCCGAGCAGCAATGTCGCAAAGCGTTTGAGCATTGTGGTTCGAATGGGTACCGCGAGCGATAGCGAGCGCGGTTCCATTTGTCAGTCGCTGATCGAAGCCGCCGCTACCGCTCGCGGTACTGATTGCCTGCCAAATCGCTCGCGCCGCGTTCGAAATTCGATGGAATCACGGAAGGCGGCGGAGTCCGGTAAACGGTCTTTACTTGTGGCGCGCGCCCCTTACGGTAAAAACTCCAGATAAGATAGACGCCGGCGATGATCAGCAGACCCGGCCAGAAATTATGGAGCGCGTGGGGAAGCGCAAAGTCCAGTATCGCAAAGGCGCCGACGCTGATGAGCAAGGCGCCGAATAGATTCATGCGTTGTTGCAGGAACAACCTCAGCCACTCGTCCTCGCCTCTCAAATCCCCACCCTTGCGCAAACGCTGCGCCGATTGAAACGCGTCGTAAATCGAATAGAAGTAGAAAGCGGCGCTCCCAAACCCGAACGCGATCTCAAGCGGCATGCCGAAGACGTCCGCGAGCACCCACAATCCAATAACGGCCATGAAATGCGTCAGCGCCTTGATGTTCTGTCCGTTGTAGGCCGCGCCAAGGCCGGGGACGAGTCCCAGCAGCAGCGCAATCAAAGGCGATTTTTCCTCGCGCCCGTCTTTATGGGCATTGCGCGCGTTGCTGCGCCGCAACGTCTCGATGCCGGTTACGATGCAATCCTGACAGCAGGAAATCCCCTTGATGCGGTGGTCACAGGCGGGGCAGAGCGAGCGTTCGCAGGCGCTGCAGCGCGCGCTTGCGGAATTGGCCGGATGGAAGACACATTTCATCTCAACATTCACCTCTCGCTCTGATTTGAACGCCTTCGAGCCTTATCCCGACCCTTGGACTCCGGAGATTCGGCGCCGGGATCGGTCTCACGCGGTTGAGGGGAAGGTTGCATCCGAGCTGGCGCCGGGGCCGAACTTTGGGCGGGGTCACTCGGCGCCGCGCCGCTGAATAGAAATGAGCTCACTTCATAAGAGAATCGCTGAAAACCTGAACGCGCCATAGCCCCAGTGGAATTGATCTTCTGTTGTCCCTGACTGACCAGGCTCCCAGCCTTCTGTTCGGCGCTCAGGGTCAGATTTCCGACGCCGCCGAAACGCGAGATGACCAACAGACTGATGGCCGCGAGGATCATCGCCGCTACGGCCATCTGCGGCGACATCAAAGGCCGCGCGAAATTGACGACGGCCGATTGCGCGCGGTCAAGCCAGGCTGGCCAGTTTGCGCTCTCCCTTCCGACCGTGGCTGCGACGATCCGGTCGTGCAATGAGTTGGGGACTTCGACTTCGGCTTCTTTGGCGTCGCGGAGCATCTCGATCGCCTCTTCAATGCCGTTGAGCAGCCGGCGGCATTTGAAGCAGTTTACAAAGTGGGACTGGAAAGTCAGGAAGGTGGGCGCGAGGATGACGCCGTCGAAATAGCGTTCGAGCAGTTTGTCGAATTCGCCGCAACTGAGCATCTCGCCAGTGGTCGTGGAGGCGATGATGCGGCTGCGCAACCCTTCAGGCTCAGCGCCTTCACCGTCGCCGAGAGTGTTGAGAGCCCGCACTGTGACTCGAACGTCGTTGTAAAGCTCTCGGCATTCGCCGCAGATCAGACGATGCGTCGCGCATTCGGCGCGCACACGCGGATCGAGCGCGCCTTCGATGTAATCAGAGAGTGAATCTTGAAACTTTACACAATTCATCAGTAACTACCCAATTAAAGCGTTTCGACGACCTTCATCCGCCGTAAAATCTTCGCCAGTTCAATACGCCCGCGATTGATGCGCGATTTAACCGTGCCAATGGGGATTTTGAGGATGTCAACGATCTCCTGGTAGGTTAGCTCTTCGATGTCCCGCAGGATCACGCATTCGCGCAAATCAGGTTGAAGCTTCGCGATCGCGGCGTGCACCTGTTTGGCTCGCTCAAACCGCTCGACCCCGCGGTCGGGCGCGTCGTGGCGCGATTCGAGGCGGTATTCGTGATCACCTATGTCATCGCCCATATCGGTCGGGGTGCGGCTGCGCCTGCGGTAATCGTCGATCACCAAGTTGCGGGCGAGCCGCATCAGCCAGTTGGCCAAATCACCGGCCTGCGGGTCGTATTGATCCAATGAGCGATAGACGCGCACGAAGACTTCCTGCGTCAAATCCTCAGCCGATTCGTGGCGTCCGGTGAACCGGTAAGCGAGGTTAAAGACGCGGCGCGAGTATTCGTGAACTACCTGCTCCCAGGCAACGCTGTCTCCGGCGCGGCATCGCCGCACCAATTCTCCATCTGATTTAATCAAGGCCGCATTGGCTCCCACTGTAGGTTGTTCTCTCCTGATCATTATTTTGGCGCCTGAGCCTGTCGTCAAACCCTTGTCTCCACAAGCGCCTAACGAGCCAGGTTGGGGAAAGGTTCCTGCAAAAACAGGAAGTCAAACGTCGTCGAACGTCCATCGGGTCGCGCTGCTTGTGAAATCGCGTTCGCGGATACCAAAAACGACGAGGGGCCGGACAACATAAACAGGTTCATTGGCGAACGCCTCCTGTTCCAGGTCCCAATCATATTTCGTTTTGTAGGCCTCGTAAAATGGCCGAAGCTGAGCGCGGTCGGCGATCTCTTCGGCCACTCCCTCGACGACCACCGCCTCTTCGGCATGTTCCGTCGCGACCACGCAATGCGAATTCTCCCTCAGGTTCCGTCCCTTGCGCGATTTGCGTCCGGTGCTGAAATAGAACGCGCCATCGAGCCACAGTCCCCACACCGGCATGACGTGCGGACGGGAGTCGGGTTGCGTCGTTGCCAGCCAGTAATTGTGTGAGACTGAAAGGCGCTCGACCGCCCACTCCCATGGCAACAACCCCTCGCCGGCCTCGGCGTCAAGAATGCCATAGCCGGGCATGTGCGGCCGGCTCGTTTTGGGAAACTGTGAATTCATAGGCTTACTTTATCGCCTTTACGCTCGCCGGTTTGGCGAACAGTTCGTCGCCGGCGGGCGCATTGAGTTTCACCGATTGGATGTTGACGCGGCTGGCCTGCACACCGTCGCGGTAGTAATCAACGATGTTCGGGAACTTCACGCCGTCGTAATCAACATACTGGAAATACCGAATTTCGTGTTTGGCCAGTCCGCTGTCTCCGGCCTTCTCGTAGTTCAGACTCATCGGCAGATGCGTCTGCCGGTCGAGCAGGAGATAGACTGTCTGCTCCGACTTCAACCTGATCGCCACGGCGTCGGCGCGCTCTCCCGGACGGATCTCTTCACGTCCGGCGAAACCAATCTCGACTCCGGGGTCTTTCGCCGCCGCGCGTAGAATGCGGTCAATGTCGAATTCCAATCCCTCCAGATGCTCCTGAATCTGTTTGTCGGTCTGGTCTTTCAGCGTCTCGGCCTCGCCATCGTAAACCCAGCCGGTCTTGCCGACATTGACCTGAATGCGGCGGTCTTTCTTCTTGCCTTTGCCGAATTCGGTGCGCTCCTTGTCGGGATAGACTATCCAATCAACGAACTGGATGGGGATTTGCGACAGTCCTTTGTCGAACGGCGTGAACATGCCGGTTGACGTAATGCTCGTGAAACTCAAAAAGCGTTCGCCGCCGCGCGCCTGAACCGCCTGTTTGATCAATTCGGCGCCGCGTTCGGCGTTCTTGGGGTCGTTTGGATCGGCCTTCTGCGCGTGCGCCGTGGTTGCGGCCAGCAGCGCGGCCAGACTGATCCCCATCAATTTGAAAATTGAAAAAGGTTTGATGATGCTGATGATCACCGCCGACTCCTTTGTTGGTTTGTCATGAAAGCCGGTGGATTATAACGCCAGCGCAGGTTTGGTGGTAGGCGAATATGGAATGCGCGCTCCGAAGGTCCGCGCCGGTCATGGGGCAATCGTAGTTCATTTGTCATTGGGTCTCGGCCGTAACTCCGGCAATGGCAAATGAAAATGACAAGTGGAAAATGGAAAATGAATGTGTCTCAAAATGGCTTCAGACCAAGAGTCTTCTCCAGATACTCTCGGCTCATCCGCGCGCTCTCTTTCGGCGCCCGGTAAGGCGAAGAATCAAGCTCCACGGTCAGCCAACCTTGCCAGCCGATCTTGTCCAGATGCGACTTGATCGCCGGGAAGTCAACGCCGCCATTGCCCAGCGGAAAGAATGGCGGGTCTTTCATCACGTCAGGCCGCTCCAGCCGGGTCTTCGCTCCGCCTCGATGTTCCGGTTTCGTGTCTTTCATGTGAAACTCAACAATGCGATGGCCGAGCGCGCGGGTCAGCTCGACAGGATCAATCCCGGCCATCGTGATGTGGCCGGTATCGAGCACAAAATAGACCTGCTTCGGGTTGGTGTTGGCCATCACGTAATCAATCTCGCGGCGGTTCTCAAACTGGCTCCACATATGGGCGTGGACGGCGAACTTGATCCCTTCATCCGCGCTGCGTTTGCCGATCTCCCCGAGCGCCGCGGCCATCTGCTTGAGGTCTTCGTCGGTGGTTCCCGCGGCGCGGCGCGGTCCCATGTTGATCTTCAGATGTTCGCAGCCGAGTTTCTTGATGAAGCGGATCAGTCGCATGTGGTCTTCGATGATTTTGCCTTGTTTGGCGGGGTCTTCGAAATGCATCTCCATCGGATTGCCGTTCGATATGGTCACAAATCGAATGCCGATCTCATCCATCTTTCGCTTGAGTTGGTCGGCTTTATCGTCGTAGAAGTCCTTGAAGTAGTGGATGAACGATTCGACGTTGCGGTACCCGGCCTCGCGCGCCTCGCGGAAGGAGAGCCATACATCGTTCTCCCAGCCGCCGCGTGTGTTGGTGGTGATGCCGACACGGTAGCGCGATGCGGAAAATACGCTCAGCGGCGCAAGAGCCGCCATCAAGGTTGAAGCAAGAAATTCTCTACGGGAAGTTTGCATCGTGAGCCTCCTGAAGTGAATTGGCCATTGGCCATTGGAGATTGGCGATTATCCTGCAAGGGAACCGAGTCGGGATGTCTCTATGCGACCGCGGCCTTGCCGAAGATTCTTTCATTCGGATCAATGCGCAGATAGAGCAGCGCTCCAAGCGCGCACAGACCGCTGGCAACCAGAAAAGGCGCCTGCCAGTTGAGATATTGCACCATATAACCGATCGCAATGGACGCCAACCACCCGCCCAGATTGCCACACATATTCATCACGCCCGAGACCGATCCCGCGTATTCAGGCCCTACGTCCATCGCTACCGCCCACGACACGCCGACCGTCAACTCCAGAAAGAACAAGGCCGCCGTGGTGAACGCGACGCAGGCGTACCGGTCTTCAGTCAGCGTAGCGGGGATGATGCACGCCGCCCCCAGCGTGAACCCTGCGATGGCGACCGCGCGCCGCGCAAAGCGTAGATTCCCACTGCGTCGAGCGAGATGATCCGACAACCATCCGCCCACCGTGTCGCCAATGGTGGCCGCGATCAACGGAACCATATGCCAGAACCCCATTTGCTTGAGCGTGAAACCGCGCGCTTCCTGCAGGTAGGTTGGGAACCACGACAAGTAAATCCATAGACTGTAGGCGTAGCAGAAATACATCGCGCAGATCAGCCGCAAGTTTCCGCTCCGCAGAATCTGTCCCCAGGGAACCTGCGCTCGCTCGCTCGACGGTTCGGTCTTTCCGCCTTCTCGAATTATCGCGAGTTCGGCTTCATTGACCCCCGCATGCTGTTCGGGCCGGTCGCGGTAATACCACAACCAGAGCGCCGCCCATAACGCGCCGATCAATCCGAAGATGTAAAAGACGCTGCGCCAACCGAAGTTCGCGATCAGCGCGACGGCAATCGGCGGCGTCAACGCCGCGCCCAGCCGCGCGCCCGAATGCGTGACGCCCTGCGCGAAGCCACGCTCGCTAGCCGGCAGCCAGAACGAAAGCGCGCGTGTCGCAGTCGGAAACGCGCCCGCTTCGCCCATCCCGAAGAGGAATCGCACGACGTACATTGACCACATGCCCAGAGCCAACGAAGTCGCGGCGGTGAAGGCCGACCACCAGAGAACAATCGCAGTCAACACTCGTCGCGGCCCGAACCGGTCGCCCAACCAACCGCCCGGTATCTGAAAAAGCGCATACGACAAATTGAAGCCGCTGAAGATCCAACCCAACGTCACCTTATCGAAGCCGTATTCTCTGCTGATTTCCGTCGCCGCGTGCGAGATGCAGACGCGATCCATGTAGGTGATCATGTAAACGATCACCGCCAGCCACAGCACTCGATGTCTGACGCCAGTTGGGCGCATAAATTTGTTGGTGGTTGGTATTCAATACCCTCGCGCCTTATCAACGACATTGAGCAGAGGAAGCCCGTTGCTATACCGGCGCACGTTCTCCGCCACAAGCGCGATAAGCCTTATCTGTCGAATCGGCGCCGCGCCGGAGTTGTGCGGCGTGATGACCAGGTTCGGGCAATCCCAGAGCGGGCTTTCGGGCGGCAAGGGTTCCGGCGTGGCGACATCAAGCCCGGCTCCGGCGATCCGTTTCTCTTTCAGCGCCCTCACGAGCGCGTCCTGATCGACCAGCCCGCCGCGCGAGACGTTGAGGAAATACGAAGACGGCTTCATTTTGCGGAAGACGCTCTCGTTGAACATCTGCCGCGTCTCTCTGGTCAACGGGGCGGCGCTCATCAAAACGTCAACCTGCGGAACCATCTCCATCAGCCAGGCGGGTTCGCGCAATTCCGCTACGAAATCCGGTTTCGGCATCGGCTTCGCGTCGGTGGCGAGCACGCGCATGTCGAAGCCGTAATGGAGCCGCCGCGCGGTCTCCGATCCGATGCCGCCCATCCCGACGATGCCGATGGTCTTCTTGTAGAGATCGATCAACGGAGCGCTCGCTTCGCCGCGTTTCCACTTTCGCTCTTTGAAGGCCGGGACCGAATCCTGTGTCAGGCCGCGCGTCAAACTGAGCAGCAATCCGATTGCCGTCTCGGCGATCACCGGCGCAAAGACGCGCTGCATGTTCGTCAGCGCGCACGGATGCTCCATCAACTCCTTGGGCAAGGTCTCGACGCCCGCGGCCCACGTCTGCACCCATTTGAGATTCTTTGCCGCTGTCATCGTTTCGCGGTCCACAACGCCGAGAATCACCTCAGCGTCGGCGGCGTGGTTCATCAACTCCGACCGGTCGTTGAGCATGCGCAATTCGATGTTCTTCCCTGCGGAGCGAATCTGTTCTACCTCCGCGGGAGATAACCTTTCCGCGCACACGATCTTGATAACCCCCGGGCCGGATTTGGTCTCGACCACCGGATGATTGGCGACGATCACTGGGTTGTTGGAATTGCCGGGAGTCTGCGCGGTCGCCAGAGTAGCCGCTACTCCGGTGGTCGCCATCCCGGCGAGGAAGTTGCGGCGGGAAATGTTGTCTTCGGACATTGCTGCTGCCTCCTGTCTGCGCAAGCGGAGAGAACTCCCGGCCTGCGCGGTTGCGGGATTCAAGGATTTGTTTCTCGGTTAACTTCTCGTTCTGGCTAGGAGTAGTGCGAAGGAAGTAAAAACGGGAATCGAATAAAAAGCAAGCTCAAGGCTTCTCTCTCGGCAAACGAACCAAACTGCGACCGATCGAACATCTCAATTCACCGCGGAGGCGCAGAGAGGGAGAAAGAGATCTCCTGGTTTCTCTCTGCGTTTCCTCCGCGTTCTCTGCGCCTCCGCGGTGAATTGAGATGTTATCCGGCCCGTCGTTTCAAAAGAGCCACGCCCTAATCGAAATCAAGGAGTTTCCGACAGAACCGATTCGATCCGCCGGGAAAGCTCGGCCTCCGAAAGACGCGTCGGGGAATAGAATCGCGCCACGCCTTTCCGATCTATGAGCGCATATGTAGGCGTGGCCGAGACCCCATAGCGCACCATCGTGTCGGTATCAATCGGGACCGAAACGCCTTCAAGCCCGGCGTAGGCTTCGGCCCAGACTTTCGCCATGTGCGCTTTCTCTTCAGCGGGCGTGGCAGGCTTATTCTCCGCGCCGGTTCCGTAGTAACGAGTGGGGGCGATAACAACGAGTCCTCGCTCACGATACTTGCGCAGAATGCGACTGAGCGCGCCGGCCTGCGCCTTACAATCTCCGCACCAATGCGCCCAGAGGAACAGCAGCGCGGGCTTGCCCTTGAGCGAAGCGAGGGAAGGCGGCTCAGGCCCGATGAAATCGGTTCTGTTGAGCTCGGGAGCGGGCTGGCCTTCGAGCGACAGCAAGTTGATGTTCTTGCGGATGCGGGAGCGCAACGCGACATCCTTGGCGCGGGCGAATTCTTCTTCCAGAAAACGAAGCGCCGATCCGCGGCCTTCACGCGCCACGCGCAATTTTCCCTCGACCTCGATAGCCGCACCGAGCGGGATCACCAGGTCAGGTTTCTCCTCCCGAATCTCGCGGCGGAGTTCCGCCACGTAAGCTGCCGCCGCGTCAGGTTGCTTCAACATCTCCGCGCCGCGCGCGAGCCAGCCCATGGCGTCGAGGTATTCCGCGTCAGCCCCGTGTTTCTCTTTGTAATCCTCTACCGCCGAGACGGCGCTGGCGAGATCGCCCGCCGAGAGTTTGAGCCTGACGAGCCGGACAAGCTCGCCAGCGGCGCCTGCTGTCAGAAAAATCAGCGTCAGGGTAAGAATTGAAGTGGGAATGGTTTTTCTCAAACTATAGCCTCCTTTGAATTGCTCCTTGTGGTCTCGCAGCCTGGTGTGCCGATGTGCCGCTCGCCCAGGAACTGATTACGGATAGATCTTTTCCTTCTTCTCCAACATGCGGATGAACTGCTCAATCCTCTTCGCTCGCGTCTCGGTTTTCTTAGCGGTATGAATCCGGTGAAGAATCGCGTAACGGTTGCGGCTGTCCAGCGTGGCGAAAAAAGCTTTCGCCTTCGCATTGCGATCCAGTTCGGCCTGAAGATCGCTCGGCACGCTGGCTTTGCTTTGCGGAGCGTACGCCGCGTCCCATCGCCCATCCTGCCTGGCGCTCTCAATTGCCTTTAACCCCGCCGGCTTCATCTGCCCGCTCTCGATCAGCCGCTGCGCCTTCTCCGTGTTGATCTTTGACCAGATGCTTTTCGGGCCGCGCGGCGTGAATTTCTGCAGGAACGACGTTTCGTCATGGCTCTTCCTCTGGCCGTCTATCCAGCCGTAACACAACGCCACTTCGAGCGCTTCGTCGTAAGTCACGGATTGTATGCCGGACGCCTTCTTGGCCAGCTTGAGCCAGACGCCGGAGGACGTCGCATGGTTTTTGGCCAGCCACGCGGCCCAGTCTTTTTGGCGCTCGAACGGGAGGATCGGTAGTTCGGTAGTGGTGTTGCGAAGAGAGTTCACTTCTTTTGGCATACGCGTACTAACGATGAATTGACTCAAGCTGAAAAAACAGGATCGCGCCCTTCGCGATAAGCCGCCATGGCTTCCTGATGGTCCGGCGACGCCAGGGCTATTCGTTGCCGGCGGAGATACTCTTCAAAGAATTGTCCATGCGGCATGTCGAAGGGCATATTCAGGAGCATTTTGGATTGCCGTGTGCCCTCTGAGCAAACGCGCGAATACTTTTCGACCAGGGCCTCTACTTCCTCCTCAAAGGTATCGGCCTTGACGACGTGATCTATCAATCCGATTTCATAGGCGCGGCGCCCATCAATGTTATCGCCCGACAACACCATCTGCTTTGCCCGGCCAAGCCCGATGTAGCGCGGCAACCGAAAGGTGCCCAACCCGGGGACCATGCCTTCCTTGATCGCCGGCAGCCCCAGTTGACAGTTCTCGGTCGCGATGCGGATGTCGCAGGCCAGCGCCAATTGCAATCCTCCGCCCAGGGCGTAGCCGCGCATGGCGCAGATCAGAATCTTCTCTGCCTGCTCGAGGATTCTGAGCGCTCGATCCCATTGCTCGTAATAATCGTGTGGGGTCTCTCCTACGACGAGTTGTTTGAGATCAATGCCCGTCGAGAAGGCGCGGCCGGAGCCTCGGATCAGCGCCACCCGCAGATCCGGGTCGTCACGAATCATCTCGGCCATTCGGTTCATGTCGAGCGCGCCCTGATAATTCATTGCGTTCAGCAAATGCGGACGGTTGAGCGTTAAACAACCGATCCTGCCTTGCTTCTCGAAATACATCGTTTCCAGTTTCATGGCTAACCTCTTTTCTCCAGCCGTAGGAACTTATACTTTGAATGGGAACAAATTGAGCTTTTAGAAAGCAGATTCTCAACACAAAGGGTCAAAGGGTCAAAGGGTCGAAGGTCTATCTTCGATTGATTTTCTTTGTCCCTTTGAACCTTTGACCCTTTGTGTTGAAGACGCTACAGCGTTCGCTTATCAACCACGCGCACCGCCTTGCCTTCGCTCCGTTCAATCTCTCGCGGGCCGACAAGTTTGACGTTGCAGGTGATCCCCAGGGCGCTTTGCACTTCATAGCTCAATCGTTTTTCAAGCTGGATCAGGCCGTCTTTATTCCCGTAAACCTCGGTAGGCGCCTCCACCAGCACATCGAGTTCGTCCATGTAATCCGCGCTTCGATCCACCACAATCTGGTAATGCGGCGCGACCTCGCCCACTTGCAACAGAACCGTTTCGATCTGCGAAGGAAATACATTGACGCCGCGGACGATGATCATATCGTCGGTTCGCCCGACGATTCGCTCCATCCGGACTGTGGTGCGCCCGCACGCGCATTTCTCACGGATCAGCCGCGTCCGGTCTCGCGTCCGATAGCGCAGGAGCGGCAGCGCCTCTTTGGTGACGCAGGTGAAAACAAGCTCTCCCATCTCGCCGTCCGGCAGACGCTCGCCCGTGTTAGGGTCAATGATCTCAGGAATGAAGTGATCTTCGAAGATGTGCATCCCCTGCTTCTCTGTGCATTCGACGGAGACCCCGGGGCCGATCACTTCCGACAGGCCGTAGACGTTGAGAGCCACCAGGCCGAGACGCGATTCAATCTCCTCGCGCATGCGCTCCGACCAAGGCTCCGCGCCGAATAGCCCCGCCTTCAGCGGAAGCGACTTGAGATCAACGCCGTCTTCCTCGGCCACCTCGGCGATCAATAGAGAGTAGGAGGGCGTGCAGCACAGAACCGTGCTGCCAAAATCGCGCATGAGCATCAACTGGCGCTTCGTGTTGCCGCCTGAAACCGGAATGACCGTGGCTCCGAGCCTTTCAGCTCCATAATGAAAACCGAGTCCGCCAGTGAACAGGCCATAGCCATAAGCGTTGTGAACCACATCATCTTCGGTCACGCCCGCCGCCGCAAAGGTGCGCGCCATCAGCTCAGACCAGAGATTCAGGTCGTTGCGCGTATAAGCCACGACCGTCGGCTTGCCCGTAGTGCCGCTGGAAGCGTGCAGGCGGACGACCTCTTTCATCGGCGTGGCAAGCAGCCCGAAAGGATAATGATCGCGCAGGTCGTGTTTGGTAGTGAATGGCAGCCGGGCCAGATCCTCAAGTGACCGGATGCTGCCGACGGTCACGCCCGCTTCACTCAGTTTCGCCCTGTAAAACGGGACGGCCTTCGACACCCGCTCGACGCCAGCGCGCAAACGCTCCACCTGAAGTTTTTCCATCTCCTGTGGGGGAATGGTCTCGACCTCGTCACGGATGTAGGATTTGATATCTTCGGCAGTGGTGTTGTCGGTGGATTTCATCTGACCTTCACTTTAGAATATCCACTCAAAGGAGTTGAAACCAATGAGTCTTGTTATTGAAGCAATTTATGAATCCGGCGTGTTCAAGCCGCTCGCGCCTTTGCCCAACCTCAAAGAGTATGAACGAGTGAGGTTGACGCTTGAGCCGGTCAGCGCGGAAGCGCAAGGAGCCGAAGGGTTGATCGAGCAACAACGGCAGCGGCGCATCCAGATCGAACCGCAGTTTGCCCGCGAAATCGGCGACAGCCACGAGTACGATCTGCTTGAGAGTTGAACTGTGGCAGCCTTATTGAAAGACATCCCTGACGGCGTGGCGTGCTTCCTTGACGCCACAATCTTCTACTACCATCTGGTCAATACGCCGCCGCTGTCGGACGACTGCTCGGACTTGCTCGAGCGCGTCGAGGCCCGCGCGATTCAAGGGGTGACTTCCACCGTCGCCCTGGCCGAAGCCACTCACAAAGTCATGCTGGCGGAGATCGTGCGGCGACACGGCGTCTCTCCGCAGGGCTTGCTTTCCCGGATCAAAAAGCATCCTGAACTGCTCGACTATCTGTCGGAACATAAGCAGGTGGCGGCCCTGGCCGAAACCTTGCAACTCACCGTCGAACCGCTCACGCTCGATTTCTTGAAAGAGGGCGCAGACCTTTTGCCGCAACAGCGTCTGCTAACCAACGATGCATTGCTGTTGGCCGTCATGGAAAAGCTGGGATTGAGCTACCTCGCCACCAACGATGACGACTTCGATTCTATTCCCGGATTGACTGTCTGCAAGCCCACCAGAACCTAATGGCATTGAAGAAGCTGCTTTGGCGCTCGAA
>Ga0187894_10001232_pt1 | contig 33324 bp, 28 predicted proteins | sample GBC1701081metaG_FD_136650 | JGI IMG/M metagenome (GOLD analysis project Ga0187894, IMG submission 136650) | White microbial mat communities from a lava cave in the Kipuka Kanohina Cave System on the Island of Hawaii, USA - GBC170108-1 metaG ...
CACGTTTCTCACGGCCTACAGCATGATGGTGACGAAGGGGCGGTTGCGGCCGGGGGCGACGGTGCTGATCACGGGAATCGGCGGGGGCGTGGCAACGGCGGCACTGGCGATCGCGAAATGGATGGGATGCCGCGTATGCGTGACGAGCCGGCGCGAGGAAAAACTGGCGCGGGCGAAGGCGCTCGGCGCTGAGCACGGCGTCAAGGATGCGGGCCAGGACTGGTCAAGGGATGTGCGCGCATGGACGGGAAAGCGCGGCGTCGACATGGCCGTGGACACGGTCGGCAGGCCGACGCACCTGGCGTGCATCAAGAGCCTGGCGCGCGGCGGCGCCTACGTGACGGCGGGGAACACGGCGGGCGCCGACGCGACTACCGACAACGCGCGCATTTTCTGGAATCAGCTGCGCGTGCTGGGATCAACGATGGGCACGAACGAGGAGTTCCGCGAGGTGGCCGCGCTGTACCGGGCGGAGCTGCTCAAGCCGGTGGTCGATTCTGTAGTGCCGTGGCGCGACGCGCGGAAGGAGTGGGAGCGGCTGGAACGTGGAGATCAGTTGGGAAAGCTGGTCCTCGACTGGAGGTAGCCGGGGAGCAAGTGGTGCATGAGACGGTGACACGGTGAAACGGTGAGTTGCCGCGGAAGGGGCGACCAATGGGACTGCTGGATGGAAAAGTCGGTCTGGTGTTCGGCGTGGCGAATGAGCGGTCGTATGCCGCGTTCATCGCAAAGTCGCTCATCGAGCACGGGGCGAAGTGCGGCTTTGCGCACCTGCCGGGCGAGAAGAACGAGCGGCGGACGAGGCGGGCCCTTGAAGAGATGGGTGCCCCTGACGCGTGGGTGGCGCCGTGCGATGCCTCGAAGGATGAGGACCTCGACTCGGTTTTTGATGGGTACGCCAAGGCGCATTCGCGCCTGGACTTTGTGATCCATTCGATCGCGTTCGCGGACCGGCAGTGGCTGGCGCCGGGGAAGTTCGTCGAGACGCCGCGGGCGGCGTACCTGGCGGCGCTGGATATCTCGGCGTACACGCTGCTGGCGATGGCGCGCCGGGCCCGGCCCATGATGCGCGATGCCGGCGGCGGCTCGATCCTGGCGATGTCGTACTACGGCGGCGAGAAAGTGGTGCCGGGCTACAACGTAATGGGAGTGGCGAAGTCGGCGCTGGAGTGCACGGGGCGCTACCTGGCCGCGGACCTCGGCGCGGACAAGATCCGTGTGAACTCGATCTCCGGAGGCCCGCTGCGCACACTCGCGAGCAGCGCGGTGGGGGGCATCGATGCGATGATCGAACACACGCCCAAGCGAGCGCCGTTGCAGCGGAACATCGAGGGCCGAGAGGTGGGCGATGCGGCGGTGTGGTTGGTGAGCGATCTCTCGAGCGGCGTGACTGGGGAGACGCTGTATGTGGACTGCGGGGTGAACATCATTGGGGTGTGATGCGATGTCGGATGTCGGATGTCGGATGTCGGATATCGGATGCGGGATGTGGGATGTCCGATGCGACGATCGATGTCGGAACCTGGAAGTGGGGTTCCGAAACCGAGAACGGGCACGAGGAGTCGCAAGACTCCTGGCGGTCTCGCGGCATGGAGCGAAGACCCGCGCCCCCCATGTGCCATGAGACGCAGAATCGACTCGGCCAGGCCCCGTCAGGGTTCTGTCCGGGGGCAGAGCCGCCCCAGAACCATCCAAAGTGCCCCTTGTGTCCGGGACTAACCCTTTGACCTCAAAGAGTTTGGAGGCATACTGCCCAAAGACGGCGGGAAGAAGTCAGGGTGCGGCAGCAGGGGCGAGGGAGTGGCGGTCCATGAAGCGCGGATTCTCAATTGGTGTCGCGGTCGTCGCCGCGCTCGCAGGGACAGCGCGCGCGGACGAAGTGACCGACTGGCAGCAGGTGCTGCAGAACATGGTCCGCCAAGCGCCGAACAATCCGCCGCACATGGCGCGGGGCGGCGCCATGATGAGCACGGCTGTGTTCAACGCCATCAACGCGGTTGACCAGACCCATTTCTCGTATGGCGGCTTTGCCGACGTCGCCGGACCGGGCACATCCAGGCGTGCCGCGGCGGTGCAGGCGGCGTACGACGTGCTGTCGCACCTCTACCCGGCGCAGCAGGCGCAACTGGACACGGCGCTGCTCAATTCACTGGCGGGAATCGAGGAAGCGCCCGCGGAAGTTCTGGCCGGGCGATCGTTGGGGAGCAGTGCGGCGAGCCACATCATCGCGCTGCGTTCTGGAGATGGCTCCGATCCGCCGAATCCGCCTTACACGCCGGGCGGGAATCCGGGCGACTGGCGTCCCACCGCGCCCGATCCGTTTGCGGCCGGCCCGGTCTATGGAAACGTGACGCCATGGGGGATTCCTTCGGGCTCGGCGTATCGGCCTGACCGGCTCTCCAGTCACGGAACAATGGCGGATTTCCTGGCGAGCCAGGAGTACGCCGACGCGTACAACGACGTGAAGGACAATGGCCGGATCGACTCGTGGACGCCGGCGGATGAGGAGTATCAGATCGCGTTCTTCTGGGGCAACGATCGAAACGGCACGTACAAGCCGCCCGGGCACTTGAACTACATCACCCAAGTCTTCGCCGATCGCGAGTTTTCCGGCCTGCCTGATGCTGAACAGCTCTCCAAGAACGCACGCCTGTTCGCGCTCGTGAACATGGCGATGGCCGATGGCGGAATCGCGGCATGGGACTGCAAGTACCTCAGCGACTTCGATCTTTGGCGGCCGATCACCGGGATTCATGAGGCCGACACCGACGGCAACGCGATGACCGTCACCGATCCAACGTGGGAGCCGCTGAATCACGTGGATCCGGACGGCATGGGGCCGATGTTGGCGGATCCGTTTTCACCACCGTTCCCGGCGTACGTCTCGGGCCATGCGACGTTCGGCGCCGCGCAGGCCGGGATTATGCGACTGTTCTTCGGGAGCGACACGTTTGCCGATCTGGAGATCGGGACGGATGACCCCTACGTGCCGGGCCTGACGCGCACGTTCACATCGTGGGAGGACATGGCGCGAGAGAACGGACGCAGCCGTGTCTACCTCGGGGTTCACTGGCAGTTTGATGCAGACGACGGATACACGATGGGCACCGCGGTAGCGGAGTACATCTTCGCAAACTTCCTTCAGCAGGTGCCCGCGCCAGGGGTCGCCGGACTTTCGCTCGGACTGGCGCTGCTGGGTCTTCGCCGGCGTCGTTGATCGCCATCAGATTCGACAGGGCGGATTGCCTAGAAACTGGTGAAGTGGGGAGGCCAAGTGCCTCCCCGCTTTTTCTTTTGTCGCTGCGAGTGCGTTCGAAATCCGAGGCTGGCCGCTCGACGTGGAAGCGGTATCTCTCCTGAGCGAAATCAGCTTGCATGACCCGGGTTTGAGGGCACTGTATGGGTGACGTGGACGCGGGACCTGACTCCCCCGCGCTTCCGTTCCCCTAGGAGGCAGAAATCATGAATGTGGCAGGCGAATTGGTATCTATTGGTGCGCCGAGGGTGATCGCCGTGATCGCCTCGGTGGGGCTCTTGGCCTCGGTCGCGACGGCGACCGGCCCGACGCAACAGACAGCGCCGGTGTTCGCTCCGATCACGCACTCGGTGAACTCGATCGTTCAGGTGTACGGCGAGAACAACGCCGGGGTGATTCAAGGTTGGGGCACCGGATCGATCATCGGGCGCACCACGGACATGAGCGATCCGATGAACCCTGTCGGGTGGCTGTGCGTCCTGACCGCGAACCACGTGGTCGAAAAGACGCCGAGGCAGACGATTTCCTTCGGGGACAAGGCGATGTTCCCCGGCGCGAACGGGCGCTTCGGATTCAATGGCTCGTGGGTCATGACTCACCCGTCGCTCGACATCGCCCTCGTGGCCGTGCCATACGGGGCGCCGGACTTCTTCTTCGACAACCTGACGCTGCTCACCACCGTCGCCAACGATCCCGACGATCTCGTGAACAACAACGCGAAGTTCACGCAGTTCGGCTACGGCCTGACAGGGCGCTTTGCGCAGGGCGGCATGAACACGCTCGATGCCGATGACCCGGATGCGCCGACCGTGTTCGGCAACGCGTACAAGCGGTTCCAGAACAACCGGATCGAGCGGCATCGGAACAATCTTCAGACAGAGAACCGCATCAATCCGTACAGCGGCGTGGACTTCGACTTCGACAAACTCCCGGCCGCGGGTCCCGCCGACGCGTTCTTCAATGCCGAAGGGCTCTCGTACGCGGGGGACTCGGGCGGGCCCTACATGACGACGGATTCGTTCTTCACGTTCACGTCCGCCTTCGTTCGTCCGGACGATGCTGACGGCACCGTGGTGCCGGACTGGGCGGGCGGGCTGATGGAGATCTACACCAACAGCATCATCGCCGTGCACACGTACGGAAACTCAAACATCAACATCGGCGGGTTCAGCGCCTACGGCAGTATCGGCGGCGGCATTCCAATCACGGCGGATCTGAAGTTCTGGATCGACAGTCACTGCATGCTCGTGCCCGCGCCGGGCTCGGTTTCGATCCTGGTGACGATCGGCGTGCTAGCCATCCGACGTCGTCGGTAGGTGGCGCACGACATAGGGCGGATTCCCTAGACCCTCACCAAGCGGGGAGGCGGAAGTCTCCCCGCTTTCGCTTTTTTGACGAGGAGATGGCCCCGCGTGGAAGGCTGGGCTGGCTTCTGCCCCCTCGCGAAGTTCGAAGTCAGCAGAATCCCTTGCTCTGATGGAGATTCGAGACACTCTATGGGTAAAGTGGACGCGGGTAATGACTCCCCCGCGCGTTCTTTCCCTTTCAGATCAGAGGAGGCAGACACGATGAGTGTGGCAAGAGTGGGATTCTCTGTTGTTGCGCTTGTGGCGTTCGCCGGGACAGCGGCGGCGAGCACGACATCGACGCCGCCGGCGATGGGCGCGAAGGGCCCGGCGATGTTCCCTTACTCGGGCGAGGTAGGCGATGCGATGGGCTTTGACTGTTCGGGCACGGTGATCGCCAATTGCTTCGTGATCACGGCGCGCCACTGCATCATGAACGAAGACAACGACGCGATTCGCCCGCTCAACGACATCAGGTTTCGCGATTCAGCGGGCACCGTGTTCCCGGCGGTGCGCGTGACGGCGAACGTGACAGCCGACATCGCGATCATCGAACTGGACAAGACCAACGGGATGCCCGTGGCTTCGTTGCCCAATGCGAACGTGGGTCTGGACTGGGAGTTCATTCAGGGCAACGAGTTCTCTTTCGCGGGTTGGGGATTGGGAAGCAACAACCCGGGCCCCGTGACCCAGAACCCGCTCCCGGCATGGAATCAGGGGCGGGCGCATCGCGTGATGTACAACACGGCGGACGATCTGGCCGTGGGGCCGTTCCCTCAGCAGGGCACGATCTTCTCGTTCGACTTCGATGACCCGGCCACGCTCGGCATGATGGACGGGGCGGTCGATGGCGAGGGCATTACAGCGCCGGGCGACTCCGGCGGCGGGTACTACATCGAGCACGAGGGAAAGCGATACCTCTTCGGCGTGCACTCGGCCGGGCCCAACTTCCCGATCTGGAACTCCAGCGGTCATATCGCGGGTGATCCGAACAACCCGATGGTCAATCTCACCATTCGGGGATCGGGTGTGTTGCTCATGGAGTACAAGGACTGGATCAAGGCTTCGATCCCGACTCCGGGTACGCTTGGTCTTGCATCGCTTGCGATCGTCCTGGGGATGCGGCGCCGGCGCGCGTGACAGCAGCGGCAACCGCCGCGCAAATCGAGCAGGGTGCCTGCGGGCCTGGCCGGGTGGCCGGGCCCGCTTTTTTGATGTCGGATGTCGGCCGTCAGATGTAGGAGGCGGGATGTGCAGTGGAAGGCGTCCGATTCGGAGTACCGCACGTGTGGGGTTGAACGCGATGCGTCGGGACTTCATCCCGAGAAAGACGCCGGCCGAAGGAATCGTTTACTGCTGCACACCGGTAGTCTCGAGACCGGTGTAGTGCACGCGCCCGCTCACGGGAAGAGGAGATTCCTCATGGAATTGAGTCGCGCGGTGTTTGCAAGGTCGGCGCGGTCGTGGGGGCTCGCCTGCGCCGTCCTGTGTGCCGTGATGAGCGGGGCGTCCGTCGTCGAGGGTGACGAAACTCCCGCGCCGGGTCCGCCGCGGTTCCGGCTGACCACGGCGTACTTTGGGGACAGGCCGATCACCGGCATCCGCAGGATCGCGCTCACCAGCGAGGGCGGCGGCAGGGCCCTGGCGATCCTGAACCCGAACCAGTGCACGCTCGACGCGTACGGCGAGCCGAACGAATGCACGCAGGCGGGGTTCAAGCAATTCGATGTCACGCTCAAGCCCGTTCCGGTGGCCCCGGATCAACAGGGCCTGGGCGCACTCATCGGCGATGTCTACGACATTGAGGGCTTGCCCCCGAACCTTCCACGGATGCGCGCGGTGATCAGCGACAAACCGGGCGCATTCGGTCGGCTGCTCGTGCGCGACGCGGAAGGCAACATCGCGCGGGTGATCACGCTGGAGCCGATGGCCGGTCAGTGACGACACTTACGTGAATTGCTTCAGAAGCCGCTCCACGATCTGCAGCGCGGCGTCCATGTAAGCGCGGTAGCCCTCCCGGTGAAGGAAAGCCGGCGCGGTGACACCCATGAGCAGCCGGCGAATGTCGGCAAGGGTTCCGTAGTCGTCGCCCGTCTCGAGGCCCGCGTTCCGGCGGGCGCGCGCCAAGAGCGAAACCGGCTTCACGCCTTCGAGCACCTGCGGTCGACCCCAGTACAGCCGCTCGAGATACACGGCGTCTTCGACCCAATGGCCCGCGTGAACCTCGGCGAAATCAAACAGGACGAATCCGGGATCGGCGGCCCAGAGCTGGCCATCGGTACGGCGCATGCAGTTGCCCGGGTGAAGGTCGCCGTGACACCACGTGTTGATCGAGCGAGAATCCCAGAGGTCCAGAAGATGAGGCAGAGCCCTGGAGGCGCGTTTAGCAGCCGAGGCCCATTGCTGGATGTTCGGGACGCCGGGGTTGTCCTTCAGCGCCCGGCGGGAGCGATCAAGGAGGTCAGACCAGTCCGGCCCGGGTGGCGGCGGGTCCAGCGGCCAGAGATCGGCTGCATGCCTTGAGAACCGCACGACGGCATCGATCACGTGATCGAACACCTCCTTGTGCAGGTGTGCCGAGAGCGGCAAACCGTCGAGGCGCTCCATGACGACCCAGGCGAAGTCGTAGCCGCCGAGCTCTCGTCCGCTGGCGAGGACGCGGGGAGTGGGAGCGCTGGTCGCCCCAAGGCCGGTGAGGATTCGGTGCTCGCGGGGACCGAGCGGCAGTTTCACGACGACGGGTCGGGGCGCCGGGGGCAGATGCGGGTTGGACTCCGGCTTCCCGTCGAAGACCGCGTGGGCGGTCGCCGCACCGCCCATCTGCCAGTCGGCGCGAAACCAACGGATGTCTTTCAGGCACCCCGCGCAGGCTTCACGAAGCGCCGGTTCCAGCGCGGGTCCAAGGTCATGGGGCGAGGCGTGGGGCGGGGAAGCGGGGGCGTGACCCGGGCGTGCATGGTGCATACGGGCGCCGGGAGCGTGCGATGGGGCCCCGGCAGCCTGAGAGTAGACCAGGATTCGCGCGGCGTGAAGCGCGATCCGGCGGGTTCTTGCGGGCTTGCCGGGATTCTGCATGGGCCGGCTGCCGGGCTCGAAGGAGCTGTCGTTTCTGACGGATCGTGCGGTTGCCTCGGATGGTCCGAGATCGTGATAGGGTGCGCGGGTGCGAAAGCCAAACTTCGATCTGATCGCGATCGATCTCGATGGGACGCTGCTGGGACCTGATGGCCTCGTCTCGCCCGCGAACGTAAAAGCGGTGCGTGCGGCCCGCCGCGCCGGGGTGGAGGTGGTCGTTTGCACCGGGCGGGCGCTGGTTGAGAGCACCAGCGCGATTCGCGCCATCGAAGGGCATGTGCCCGCGGCCGGCAGGAACGTCGCGCCGATGGTGTGCGCCGGGGGGGCGATGGTCTGCGATGTGGCATCGGGCAGAACTCTGCACCGTTGGGCGATGCGCCAGAACCTGGTGCAACGGCTTTGCGCGCACTTTGCGGAGGTGAAACGCGCTCCGCTGCTGCTCAAGGATCGCGATGCGGCAGGGTTCGATTACCTGGTCGTGAACTCGGGGCCGATCGAGTACCCGACTCAATGGTGGTTTCAGAAGATGGGAGTCGAGGTGAAGTTCGTGGACGACCCCGTGCATGATGCGCACCCGGAGCACACGGTCCGCGTCGGGTTCGCGGCGATGACCGAGACCATGCAAAGCCTTGCCCAATCGGTGAAGGAGAGGTTCGGACGCGAGGCGGTGACGCAGCACTTCGCCGCGGTCGCCGGCACCAGCCAGGCCCCATCGGGCGTGAAGGATGAAGCCGTGCACCTGCTGGAGGTGTTCGACCCGCAGGTGAGCAAGTGGACGGCCGTACATAGGCTGGCGCTTGAACAAGGCATCCCGCGGCAGCGAGTGGCCGCGATCGGTGACGAGATCAATGACCTGGCGATGATCGAAGGAGCGGGGCTTGGGATTGCGATGGGCAACGCGGTGCCGATGGTGAAGTCGGCGGCCCGAGTTGAGACCGCCAGTCATGCGGCGGACGGTGTGGCTTTGGCGATCGATCGGATACTCAACGGAGAGTGGTGAGGAAAAGGCACGGGGACGGCAATCGGCAATAGGCATTAGGCAACGGAAAGACGGCACCGGGGCGCGCCGGAGACAGACTTGCAGACGTTGACGCAGATCAAGGCATTGCTCGAGGAGCGGGGGCTGCGACCGAACAAGTCGCTGGGACAGAACTTCCTGTGCGATCACAACCTGCTGCGGAGATTGGTCGAGGCGTCGGGCGCCGAGCCCGGGGACCTGGTGCTGGAAGTGGGGCCGGGCACCGGCACATTGACGGAGTCGTTGCTCGAACGCGGGTGCAAGGTCATTGCTTGCGAGGTGGATCGCGGGCTGGCGGCGTTGCTCGCCGACCGTCTGGATCGATTCGGCGAGCGCGTTGATCTCATCAGCGGCGATTGCCTGGCCGGCAAGAGGTCGATCAACCACGCGGTGCTCGAGCGCCTGCAAGGGCGGCCTTTCCGGCTGGTGGCCAATCTTCCGTACGGCGTGGCCAGCCCGCTGATGGCGCTGCTGGCCACGGATCATCATCCGCGGATCGCGTCGGAGCGGCCGGCGTGCATGGGGCAATTCGTCACGGTCCAGCAGGAAGTGGCGGATCGGCTGTCGGCGGGCCCGGGAAGCAAGGAATTCGGGGAACTCGGCGTCGTGGTCCAAGCGATGTGCGAGGTGAGCAACGTCGCGACGTTGGGACCCGAGTGCTTCTGGCCGCGGCCAAAGGTCAGCAGCCGAATGGTGGCGATCGTGCCTCGAGAGCGGCCGATGATCGAAGAGCCTTCCGTGCTGGTCAACGCATGCCGGATGCTGCTCGGGCAGAGGCGCAAGCAGATTGGAGGGATACTGGCGCGCGAAGCGCCGTGGGTTTTGAGCAGGCTGCCCAAAGGCGTTGAGCCCACGATGCGCGCCGAAGCGCTGCGGGTGGAGCAGTTCGTGGAGATGGCGAGGGCGATCGCCCGCTCCGAGTCCTGAGAACCGGGAAACTGTGTCACGCGATCAAGAAGCGGCGCCGCCGATCTTGGCAACGATCTGAGGCTGTTCGGCGAGGATCTGGTCGGCAACCTCGCGGCGGTGCACCGCGATGTCGCGCGGGAATTCGAGGGCGACACGAACCCGATCACCCTTGATCCCCGCGATGCGGATGACGCCGATTGGATTAGCGGGATCGCCGATCACAACCTCTTCGCCTTCTCGCCTCGTGATTACAAGCATGGCCCACCTCTCGAACAAAGAGCCTGCGTACGGCGAGACGATTCGCGCATTCCATCGCGCCGAGCAAACATCAGCGATCGGGCGCGGAGCCCCACCGGCGTCCGATCGCTTCCGTCAACAGCCTACCACACCGGCAGGGGTCGCACACCACCACCCTCGGCAGAACTATCGAGTTGGACGGCTAGTGACGGCTAGCAACCCCCTCTGGGGAGGGGGTTCGCGGGGACTGTGGGGAATGCGGTGATTGTTCGTCGGTGCGGCGACCGCGCGGCGCCTCAATCAATCGCTTCGACACCCGTCACTTCAGGAACGTAGTCGCGGAGGTTCCGCTCGATGCCTTGACGAAGCGTCATCTGGCTGGATGGGCAGCCGACGCAGGCACCGTGCAACCGAAGTCGGACCATGCCGCCTTCGGTGACCTCGAGGAGTTCCACATCGCCGCCGTCGCTTTGCACGGCCGGGCGGATGCGCTCGATGATGCGCGCCACGCGTTCGAAGAGCGGGAGCGAGCCCGTGTGGCTGGCCTGCTGACTCATGCGATCTCCGGGCGAGATGTTAGCCCGTTGCGCGCCGCCGGGCCATCGCGCTCGCGGGACGAGAACGGGCGTAGACTGGGCCGATGCAAATGTGTCACAGTCGTGTGGGCCTGTGCTTGGTCGCGGCCTGGATCGTCGCGTGGATGGGCGCGTGCGCCGGGCGCGGCAAGAGCGCCGAGTCCGTTTCGCTCTCGGCGATCAACGACAAGAACGCGAAGACGTCTGACCAGATCGCGGCCATTCGGCGCGCCTGGAGCGCGGCGGATGCGGGAGAGACCGACCGGAAGTCGGTACGCGAGTCGCTGAAACGCGCGGCGTGGGCTCGTGGGTCATGGGCGGGCGTTCGAGTGGCGGCGATCGAAGAGCTGCTCAAGGACACTGCAAACATCGAGGACGCGCGCGGCATGTTCTGCTTCATGCTTCCCACGGAGACGCATTGGCAGGTGATCGAAAAGATCGGCGATGAGTCGACGGCGCGGGGATGGAAGGAGATGGCCACGCCGCTGGTTCGATCCTGGTCGCGGCCGGTGACGGAGCCGCCGGATGACAAGCGCCCCGAGCGCCGCGCGCTCGCGGGGCTCTATCCCGAGCAACCGGTCGAGGAAACCGTGTTTCAAGTGTTCATCGGCGCGGCGCCGCGGTCGTGCCAGCCGCTGCGCGACCGGGACCGCCAGGATGCGTGGTCGTTGCTGCGCCGCGTGGATCGGGATGGTGCGAGGTCGCTGGCGCTCCTGCGCCAGGAACCCAGGCAGGGCGAGAACGCGGACCCGATGATCGAAGCCATGCGTGCCGCGGCCCGCGACTTGCACGTGGTGCCCCAGACAGGCGAGCAAGTAGCCTGGGTGCAGCGGCTGCGCACACAGGACCACGCTGAGTTCTGGCGCGAGGCGGCGGCCGCGGTCGCGAAGCTCAACGATGAGCAGGCGGAGGGGCTCGCGCTGAGGCACGTGGCGGCGTTGCGATGGGCCTCCGAGCACCGACCGGATTGGCTCGCCATGAACCGGGCCGGGCTGGTAGCACAAGTTCGCTCGGAGATGCAGGGGCGATCGCGCCACCAGCGCCCCGTGGCGGCGACGGATGTCGGCGGGTCCGGCGAGACGCTCACCCGGTGGGAACCAGTGCTTGCCTGGGGCGATCTGTTGTCGGTGCTTATCGCGATGGAGATCACGAGCGATCCGGGAGTCGCCGATTCGCTCTTCAAACAAGCTGACGAAGACCACAAGGATCGTTCGACGGAACACGGTGGAGTCGTGTTCGGGCGGAGCGGCGGCGGGTTTGAGCCGGCGCACTTCCCGCCGCGTCCCACTCAGCGGATGGGCGACCGGCGTTTCGTGGCTTCAACCGACATGATCGACGCGGGCGCGACGGCGCTGTTCCACTACCACTTCCATGCGAACGACTACAAGAACGCTGATTACGCCGGGCCGAGCCGGGACGACCTGGATTACTCAGACCGACAGGGCGCGGCGTGCCTGGTGTTCACGTTCGCGAGCCGGGGCGTGCTGAACGCCGACTACTACCAGCCGGGCGGAGCGGTGCTGGACTTGGGCGAGTTGCGGAGGCCGCCGGCCCGTTGATCACCGCGAGTGATCCGGCAGCAGGACCGGAAGGAACGGCGCGGGCTGAAGGGCGTCCTCATGCTCCAGGTCTTGCTCATCGTGCTCGTCGGGGTCGTGCTGGCGCACGATGCGTTGCCCGCGCAGGAGTTGTCCGATCCATCCTGGCCCGGTTGGGTGCTTGGGGCGGCGGCACCCTGCGCGATCTGGTTCGCGGCGCACGCGGGGATCGCCTGGTGCGGCAGGCAGATCGACCGAAGCGGCGCGTGGCGCGCCTTTGCTCTCGCGGAGCGGATGCTGGCCGCGATGAGGCTGGCGCTGGTCGCAGCGTTCGTGTCGGCGGTGCTTTGGTCCGGCTGGCTCGTGCAGGTGCGCGAGCTCGTCGGCGGGAATCTCATCGTGATCGACGAGGCGGTCGCCCTGGCGCCCACGTTCATCGCGCTGACGCTGGGTTGGTGGTCGTATGAACCTATCGAGCAACGGTTGCGATCGGCGACCGTGCTGCGCGAACTCGAAGGCAAGGGGCATTTGGAATCAGCGCCCGAGCGGTGGGGCTATGTGCTGGAACAGGCGCGGCACCAGTTGCTGATCGTGATTGTGCCCCTGGCGTTGATCGCGGCGTGGGCGGAAACCGTGGACAAGGCCACAAAGCTGGCCGGCGGGCGGTGGGAATGGCTTCAGAGCGATTGGGGCGCCGCGCTGATCGGCGCGGTGCACATCGGCGGCGTGCTGGCGATCATGGCGTTGATGCCGCTGGGGCTGCGCGTGCTCTGGCGGACGACGCCGCTCGGCCCGGGCCCGTTGCGAGAGAGCCTCACCGGGCTTTGCCGGCGGCAGGAAGTGCGGTGCCGAGAGGTGCTCGTGTGGCACACGCACAGCGGGATGCTCAACGGCGCTGTCATCGGAGTGCTGCCGTGGCTGCGCTACATCCTGCTGACTGATGCGTTGCTCGATTCTCTCGAATCGAAGCAGGTGGAGGCCGTGATGGCTCACGAAGTGGCCCACGCGCGGAGGCATCACCTGCCGTGGCTGATTGCTGTGTTGGTCGGCGCGGGTGCGCTCGGCTGGGCAGGTGCGGGCCTGCTGCTTGGGCCGCCTGAGGGCGCGGGCGGATCGCATGCCATGCTCGAGGCGATCCTCCCCCTGTCCGCCGCGGCGGGCCTTGGGCTCCTTGTGCTTGGGTTTGTCAGTCGCAGATTCGAGGAGCAGGCGGATGCCTTCGCGGTGCAGCACCTCAGCGGCTGGTCCGCGGCGCGGCGGGATTCGAGCGGGCCGACGGTCAGCGCGGAAGCCGCCGAGGCAATGGCGGGAGCGCTGGGCATGGTGGCCGCGATGAACCACATTCCGCGGGAGAGATTCACGTTCCGGCATGGGAGCATCGCTGGAAGACAGGCAAAGATCCGCGCGTTGGTGGGTCAGGATTCGGACCGTCTGCCGATCGATCGCACCGTGGTCGTGATCAAAGCGGGAGCGGCGCTGCTGTTGGCGGGTGGGATCGGGCTCGCCGTGTTCGACGCGCTGGGCTTGCTCACGGGGCCGGCTTGATGTTCGCCGGCGTCACGTCGGTCACGCTGATGTCGAAGGCGAACTCGGCGTAGGGGCCGATGAACGGCGCGGTGCCGGCCGCCTTGTCGGTGCGCTTCTCGTTGAACGTGAGTTTGGGGATCAGGTTTCCGGTCAAGCGCCAGAACTGCTGCTTCTGATCGTCCGAGACGATCCGCATGTGCTGGTAAGGGATGAGCGTGTTGGCGGCCTTGCTGATGGCCTTTCCCGTCGCGGGATCCACCACTTCAAACGTCACAGGGATGGGCAGGCCGGTCACACCCTCTTCGGCTTTCCAGCCGGTGAAGCGCACCACCCAGTTGATTCGCCCCTGGTACTGGCGGGCGGCTTGGCGCGTCCAATTCGAGACGGCGGACTTCAGTTTGTGCTGATCGGCCGGGGTTGCGCGCGGCGCAGCGCCGAAGGTCTGCTCGTAATCCTGGACCAACGCGTGGAGGAGGGCATCGGGCGAGGAATTCGGCGGTCCGGCGGGCACAGAGGGCGCGGGCGTGGATGCCGGGGCCTGCGGCTTGGACGGAGCAGATGAGCCCCCGGCGCCTCCCGGGCGGGCGGCCTGACGGCGCGCGTTCTCCAACTGGCTCGTCAGGTCCATAATGCGCTTCTGCGCATCGAGCAGTTGCTTTTCGAGTTCCTTGATGCGCTCCTGCAGCGCGGCGATCTCGGCCGCGGGATCGGAATTCGCCGGGGCCGAGGGCGAAGAACCACCCGGGCGCGGCTGCTGGGCGAGGGCCGGTGCGAGGGCGAAAAGCGGAAGGGCCGTCGCGAGCGCAACCGGGAGCGCGAGGCAGAACCTGGGACGACGAATGGTCATGAGCACAGTTCCTATTGGCGTCGACCGACGTTGACTGATCGCGGCGGCGCTTGCGTGCACTACTATACGGACGGCGGCGCTGCCGGAGGCAGGAGACCGGAAAGAGAAGCCAGATGCTCATCGGGAGCGGACGCGAGCGTCCCGCGCGGATCGAAGACCTGATCGACAGTGCCCTGGTGGCGCGGCTTGATGCGCTGGACCTGCGCAGCCGCAAGATCTTTACGGGCAGGCTGCAGGGCGAGCGCCGGAGCAAGAAACGCGGGCAATCGGTCGAGTTCGACGACTACCGGGATTATGTGCCGGGGGACGACCTTCGGTTCATCGACTGGAATGCGTACGCGCGGCTGGATCGGCTGTTCATCAAGTTGTTCCTAGAGGAAGAGGACCTGGCGCTGCATGTGGCGCTGGACGCGTCGGCCAGCATGGACGCGGGCTCGCCAAACAAACTTGTGTTCGGCTCGCGGATCGCGATGGCGATGTCGTACATCGGCCTCGTCAAGAACAACCGCGTGGGTATGACGATCTTCGGACTTCCGACCGGCGCGCGAGAGACCGGTGAGAGCCGCACGGCGGCCCTCGGCCTCGCGCACTTGAGCGACCGCCGGGGGCGTCGTCACCTGCGCGCGGCGGGGCGGTTCCTTCTAGAAAGCCTGTGGGGCTCCGGCGGCGTTGGTGTGCGGGCGGGGGGCGCTGCGCCCGCTCCCGGGGCCGCGTTCAATGATGCGCTGGTCACGATCGCGCGAGGCAGGCGCGGGCGAGGCGTGATGGTGGTGATCAGCGATTTTCTCGTCGAGGATGGCTATGAGCGCGGGCTTCGCGCGCTGGCCGCCGCGGGCGGCTATGACACGGTTTGCCTTCAAGTGCTGTCGCCGGGCGAGATCGACCCGCAGAAGGAATCGGAATCCGGGCTGATGGGCGACCTGCGGCTGACGGATGTGGAATCCGGCAAGGCGGCCGAGGTGACGATGACGGCCGCGCTGGTGCGCCAGTACCGCAAGCGGCTGGAGACGTATTGCGCCGACTTGCACTCCTATTGCCTGGCGCGGGAGATGGCGCACGTGCTCTGCCGCAGCGACACGCCGCTGGAGACGCTCATTCTCGACACGCTGAGACGGCGCGGCGTCGTTGGGTGAGTCAACTCGGAACGCGGAAGCCGGAGTGCGGAACAGGGTGCTATCGGGCTGCCTTTGCGGGCTTGGCTGGCTTTGGGGCCTTGGGAGCGGCGGGCTTCGCCGCGGGGGCCGCCGCTGCCGGTTCGTGCTCCTCTGCTTCGTCCTGCGGCTCCGACTCCTGCTTGGCCAGGCGCGCCTCGGCTTCGAGTTGCTTCTGGCGCGCTGCCTCGCGCTGCTCGGCCGTAAGTTCGCGCTCCAACTTGCGCTTCACCGCTTCGACCTTCACGCGGTCGGGGGCGAGGATGAGGCTGAGGCGCTTGCCGAAAAGTTTGGGTGAGACTTCAACCTTGGCGATGTCGGCGAGGCCCTCGGTGATTCCGCGCAACCGGTCGAAGGCGATCTCCTTGTGCATCATCTCGCGGCCGCGGAACTGCTGCACGAGCAGGACCTTGTGCCCCTCCATCAGGAATCGCCGGGCCTGAGCCACGCGGATGCCAACGTCGTGGTCGTCGATCTTGAGGGAGCGTCCGAGCCGGACCTCCTTCATTTCGGCCTGCTTGCTGGCCGCACGGTTGCTGCGCTCTTTCTTGGAAAGTTCGAACTTGTACTTGCCGTAGTCCATGATCTTGCAGACCGGCGGGCGGACATCGGGCTGGATCTCGACGAGGTCGAGCCCCGCCTCTTGCGCCATCTTGAGGGCGGCGGAGGTTTCGATGACACCGATCTGCTCGTTCTGCTCGCCGATCAGGCGGATCGGAGAGAGGCGGATCTCGTAGTTGACCCGGGTCTTGCGAGATGGACCCGAATCGCGCGTGTAGGGTGCTCGGCCGATGACGGGTACTCCTTAATGGGCGCGGCGTGGCGCGACAGATCCGCATGGATTCGATCCATGGCGGGGAAGCGGTTCGACGGAATTGTGGGAAAGGCCCTCACTCATCGGGAGGGCACGCGGGTGGGCGACGCGAACGGTGCGAAGGGGCGCGGCGTTCCGCGAGCGACGAAGCGCGGACGGAGGGAATTTGTCCTGACCCTGCAAGCGTCGTAAATCACCGAGTGAATCTCTCCCGGAAACGGCCCAGTCGAGCGGAAAGTCGCGCCGGAAACGGTACCCAGCCTACTCCCCATCGGCAAGCGACGCCCCTGGGAACAGACGTGGCGACCAAAGTGGGCGGTCCGAGCGTCCGAGGGATGCCGGCAAATCGGAAGGAAGCAGGCGTAGAGGGCGGTTATCCCCCCGGCGCACACCCCTCCGGGCTTGCAGAGTCAGAAGTACGCTCGCCGACCGGAGATTCGCCCCGAAGAAGTTCACCGAGCCGGCGGCGCGCAAAGAAAAGGCGCGCCCCTTCGGGCACGCCCTTGCATGGATCTCGGATTCCCGCGACTCGATCAGCGCGCGCTGGCGGCGGCCTTGCCCTTGCCAAGGATCTCGTCGGCGAGGGGGCCCGCGTCGTAGACGTTGCGGAGGGCCTCGATGATGGCGCGCGAGTCCACCGACACCGACCGGGACACGACGTCGTCGTAGGCGAACCCCGTGGTCAGGCTGTAGATGTTGCCGTCGAATACGAGGCCGATCACCTCACCCCTGGTGTTCACAACAGGGCTGCCTGAATTGCCGCCGATCGTCTCGGCGGTGCAAACGAAGTTGAACGGCGTGTCGAGATTGATCCGGGTCTTTCGGTCGATCCAGCGCTGCGGGAGTTCAAAGCCGGCCTGGCCCTTCCGCTCGTCCGCGCGCTGGTAGAGACCCGCGACCTTGGTGTAGGGAGCGACGGGCTTGCCGCCGTCGGTGTAGCCCTTGATCGGGCCGAACGCCATGCGGAGAGTGCCCGTGGCGTCGGGGTAGACGCTGTCGCCCTCGAGAGCAAACTTGGCGGCCGCGATCTGGGCGTAGCACTCGCGTTCGACCGCTTCAACTTCGTCTTCGGACCGCTTGCGGAGCGAGCGGCTCTCGGCGTCGAGGCTCCTGGCGAGGAGGATCAATGGGTCGTTGGATTGGGCGATCGCTTCCGCGCCGCCTTCGGCCAGACGCTTGCGCTCCGCGATGTCCTTGAGTTTCGTTCCTGTCACGAGCTCGTGCGCCCGCGCACGCGGGGACTTCCCGGCGAGCGTGGCGACCACGACGGGGTCGTCGGCGCCGAGCGTCGTCGCCATGTACGTGAGCCCCGATGCGATCTGATCGATCTGCTGGATGTCGTAGATCGGCTCCGGCGAATAGAGGTTGTTCATCACCGATGGGAGCGCGGTGTCACGGAACTCGCGGAGCCGCTCGCCGTTGGGCTTTGGCTTCTCCTCCGCGAGTCTCACGAGCGTGCGGGCCGTCCGTGAGAGGTCCGAGCGGAAGGTTGCGTCGATCGCGCCCTGGCGCGGCGAGAATTCACGGGAGCCGGCGAGCGCCTTGGCCAGGCGGTCCCAAGGGTCCGCCGCGGCGGAGGGGTTCTGCTGCTGGTACGCCGAGCGAAGGCGCGCTTCCTCCTGCGACTTCTTCGCAAAGAGGGCGGGATCGAGCAGACCGGCGACCTGCCCCGTCAGGTTCTTACGGCTGTTGGCGAGGCCGAAAAGTTCATCCTTGCCGATTCGCTGGTGCTCCGCCGAGCGTCCGCAGAAGACCTGCACCTCCACCTCGCGCTGGCAGAGTTGCTGGAGGCGGCGGGGCGTGGAGAAATCGCGGAGGTGCTTGAGGTGATCGACCGTGTAGAGGCGGTTGGTGCGCCCGGGGTGGCCGAAGATGAAGGCAAGCTCGCCGTCGTTGGAGCCCTGCGACCAGCGGAGGTAGTGCTCGGCCTTGTACGGCTGGCCGTTCTCGTAGATGCGCAGGAAGGCGACATCGAGGTCGAAGCGCGGGTACTCGAAGTTGTCCGTGTCGCCGCCGAAGAATGCGATGGCCTGTTCCGGGGCGAATACGAGGCGCACATCGGTGAAGCGCTTGTAGCCGTAGAGGTGGTAGCGGCCGCCCTGGTAGAGCGTTACCACCTGACTGGTAAGGCCGGTGGCGTCCTGGTTTTGTTTCTCGAGCGTGGACATGGCCTTGCGCCGGGCGATGTTGGCCTCGGCGGGGGACATCCCTTGTGAGACCGCACCGTTGACCTTGTCGGTCACATCCTCGATAGTCCAGAGGATGCTGACCTCCTGCCCCGGGCACTTGAGTTCTTCCTCGCGCGTGCGGGCGTAGAAGCCCTTCTCGAGGAGGTCGTTGCCCTCGCTGGAGAGCTTGGCGACCGCGTCGGAGGCGACGTGATGGTTCGTCATTACGAGGCCATCGGCCGAGACGAGCGAACCCGAGGCGCCGATGCGCACGCTGGACTTCTGCATCGCCTCGAGCCACTCCGGAGTTGGCGTGAAGCCGTAGCGGCTCTTGAGTACATCCACAGGCGGCTTGTTCAGCAGCCACATGCCCTCGTCGGCAATCGCGGGGCAGGCGAGGAATCCAGAGGCGCAGAGGGCTGCGCCGACAACGAGTTTGGAGATCTTCATGGCCGAAGGGTATCGACTTGGACGCTCCCGGGCGCGTCGCGCGACAGAATGACACACGATGCACGCGAGGCTGGGGAAGCCCGGAGGACTCGGCAGGCACTACTTCGAGCTCAGTGCTCGGTCCAGGTTGAACGCCGCGCTGATGAGCGACAGGTGGGTGAACGCCTGCGGGAAATTCCCCAGGGCTTCATCGTTCCGGCCCGTCTGCTCGGCGAGAAGGCCGAGGTGATTGGTCGAGGCCAGCATTCTCTCGAAGAGGAGCCGCGCTTTTTCCAGGTGCCGGGGGCTGTGCCGGCCAGCCCTCGTCAGTGCTTCGATGAGCCAGAACGTGCAGATGTTAAAACCGTCCTCTTCGCCTTCAAGGCCGTCATCGGTTTCTGAGACCAGGTAGCGGTGCAGACGATGGTCGGACAGGAGGCCGCCCTCCGCCGGGTCGCGCATGACGGCGTCGAGCGTGCTGAGCATCCGGGGATCGTGGGGCGAGACGAAGAACACCAGGGGCATCATCAGATTGGCAGCATCCAGGGCGTCGCTGCCGTAGCGCTGCACAAAGACCTTCCGCCTGGAGTCCCAGCCCTTGTCCATGATCTGGCGGTAGATGTTGTCGCGCGTGGAGCGCCAGCGCGGCACGTCGGCGGGGAATGATCGTTTCTCGGCGAGGCGCAGGCCGCGATCGAGCGCGACCCAGCACATGAGCTTCGAGTACACGAAGTGCTGCTCGGGGCCTCGCACTTCCCAGAGGCCGGTGTCCTGTTTCTCCCAGTTGTCGCAGACCCAGGTGAGGATTCGGGTCAGTTGCGTCCACAGGTCGTAGGAGACGGGCTCGGCGTACTTGTTGTGGAGATAGACCGAGTCCATGAGTTCGCCAGCGACATCGATCTGCAGCTGTCGGTACGCGGCGTTGCCGATGCGCACGGGGCGGGAGCCGCGGTAGCCCTCGAGGTGATCCAGGACCTCTTCGTCGATCTTGTGCCGACCGTCGATGCCATAGAGCGGCTGTAGCGCACCCCCCGGCTCCAGTTCGTGGCAACGTTCGGCAAGCCAGTCCATGAACGCGACGGCCTCCTCGGTAAACCCGACGCGCATCAGTCCATAGAGCGTGAACGCGGCGTCGCGGATCCATGTGTAGCGGTAGTCCCAGTTGCGCTCGCCGCCGATCGGGGCGGGGAGGCTGCACGTCGGGGCGGCGACGATCGCGCCTGTCGGCTCGAAGGTGAGCAGCTTGAGCGCGAGGACCGATCGATGGACCTGCTCGCGCCAGCGGCCCCTGTACGTGCTGCGCGCGAGCCATCGCCGCCAATAGTCGAGCGTCGAGCGGAAGAGCTCTGCGGCGCGCGCGGGGTCTGGGCGGGGGATGTCGCGCTTGCCTCGGTCGAGCAGGTGGAGCGCGAAGACCGCAGAGTCGCCGACACGAATCCGGAACCGGGCGCGGACGCCCGGCCCAGCCGCCTCGAGGTTCTTCGTCGATGCGAGGGCGAGCTCAAGGCCCGGGGACTTGAAGAAGGCGCCCCCGTCGGCGAGGTGCGTCTGATGCTTGGCGCGGGCGTAGTCGAACGCGGGCTCGCACAGCATGTCGAACTCGACTTCGCCCGTGACCACGCCGCACATCCGGACGAGTTGTGGGACCGGCCGCTGGCCATCGGTCACGGGGACCGGCATGAAATCGATGAGCTCGCCGATTCCGCCGTCGGTGAAGAAGCGGGTGACCAGGATGTTGGAATCAGGCCAGTAGAACTGCTTGGCGGCGCCGGTCAGATTCCGGGCGCTGATCTGGAAGCGCCCACCCTTCTGGTCATCGAGGATGGCGCCGAAGACGCTGGGGGAATCGAAGTGGGGCAGGCACAGCCAATCGATGGAGCCGTGGCGCCCGAGGAGCGCGGCGGTGTGCATATTGCCGATGAGCCCGTAGTCTCCGATCGGTGCGTACGCCATGCGGCCCTCGAGTCCTGCGTTCAAGATAGCGGCGCAGCACGGAACGGGCGCGATACGCTGGGCGGATGGAGATCGATTGAATCCTCGAGGGGGCGAACCGGCGGGAGGCATCCATGAGAAGCTTCAACGCATTGGGCGCATTGATGATCGGCGCGGCGTGTGCGGCCGCGGCGGGCGAGGTTCGCACCGAGCCGATTGAGTTCAAGGACGGCGGAGTCTCGTGCCGTGGCTGGATCGCGTATGACGACACGGCCAAGGACAAGCGGCCGGGGGTGCTGGTGGTGCATGAGTGGTGGGGGTGCAACGACTACGCCAAGAGTCGCGCGAGGCAGCTGGCGGAACTGGGTTATGTGGCGATCGCCGTGGACATGTACGGCGAGGGAAAGACCACGACCGATCCGGCCGAAGCGGGACAGTGCGCATCCACGGTTCGCAAGGATCTGGCGCAGTTGAGGTCGCGGATCAACGGGTGGCACGACGTTATGAAGGATCGGCCGGAGGTGGACCCGGCGCGCACGGCGGCGATCGGTTACTGCTTCGGCGGGAGCACGGTGCTGGAACTGGCGCGGTCGGGCGCGGATGTGGACGCGGTGGTGTCATTCCACGGCGCGCTGGCGACCAGAATGCCCGCGAGCCCGGGGTCCGTGAAGGCAAAGATCCTTGTGTGCAACGGCGAAGCCGACACGTTCGTGAGCGCCGAGGAGAAGGACCGCTTCAAGAAAGAAATGGAAGCGGCGAAGGCGAGCATGACCTTCGTCGAGTACCCGGGCGCCGTGCACTCGTTCACAAATCCGGATGCGGGCGCGAGAGGAATCCAGGGCGTTGCCTATCAGAAAGAGGCGGATGAGAAGTCCTGGGAGGCGATGAAGGCGATGTTCAAGGAGGTGTGTGGAAAGTAGAGGCACGAAGGGAGAATCACTCACCCCAACCGGCGGGCGGGATCGGCGGCGGAACGAGTGGCCAGCGCGTGCCGCACTGGTGACAGCGGGGTCAAGCGGACCGCGGGCACCGAATCCGCGCATTCAAGTTCGGCCCTGTCAAAACAGGCGAACACGGAGTTATTGTGGCATACTTGATTTAGCGCGAATCGTCTGAAGGATGCGCTCCCCACGGGATGGAAGTAGTTGCTTGCCAGGAGCGATCGCATGGGCGACACAGCACAGTCATCCGCTGGTGGACGCGGGGACTCGGATCCGATTCCGCTTCGCGCAAGCGGCGATCAGCCGCAGTCCCGCCGGTCGCCTGCCGATGCATTCGATGAACTGAAGCAAGTCCTGCGCGATTCGTGCGGTGATGTCTCAGAGATCGGAGCATTTGTTCGAGCGTGTCGAGACAAGCTCCTGCGAGGTGCGGACGAGTTTCGCTATGAAGGGATGCGTGCGGTCCTCGAATCCCTGTTGAGGCTGCATGATCGCCTGTACCGCCAAGTAACCGCAATGGAATCGGGAGAACATCAGCCCGACACGTTCGTGATTAGCCTGTTTGAAACACTGGAAACCGAGCTTCGCGTAAATGGTGTGGAGGTCATTCGACCACACTCCGGCGACGAAGTGGATCTAGCCGTCATGACGACGATCGGTGTCGCGCCCTGCCCATTCTGGAGAAAGCCGGGCAGGATTGCCAAGGTCGAAAGTTGTGGGTTCATGTTGAACATGGATAGCACTTCGGCCCTGCTGCGGAAGGCGGAAGTGACGGTCCTGCGCCGGTAGAGGGGGAGGTACGGCATCAATGAAGGCACCAGCAATCGGCATCGATCTAGGAACCACGTATTCGGCGCTCGCGGCGATCAATCCGGCCGGAAAGCCTGAAATCGTTCCTAACAAGGAAGGGGAGCGCATCACTGCTTCTGCTGTCTATTTCCAGCCCGGCGGCTCGGTCCTTGTGGGACAACTTGCAGTCGACGCTGCACAGGGCGACCCTGGGCGGGTAGTTCGGTGGATCAAGAGAAAGATGGGAGACGCGGCTTGGAGCTTTTCGGTAGACGGTGAGGATTACTCGCCTGTGGACATTAGCGCTCTGATTCTCAAGAAAGTCCGCCAGGACGCCGAGGCGGTTCTTGGCCAGATCAGGCATGCAGTCGTAACCGTGCCAGCCTATTTCGACGAGACGCGACGGAAGGCGACCATGGATGCGGCTGCGAAGGCAGGCCTCGAACTGCTGCGAATCATCAACGAACCCACCGCCGCCGCGCTAGCGTACGCCGCTGACGGCAGAGTTCGAGGAACCGTGTTGATCTATGACTTTGGGGGCGGGACGTTTGATGTCTCAATCGTCAATATCGAGTCGGCGGAAAGCGTATCGGTCCTGTCTTCAGAAGGCGACCACGAACTCGGCGGATACGACCTGGATCTGGCCCTCGCAGCGCATCTAGATTCGCTTTTTAAGGAGTCCTTTGGAGTCCGCTTGCTCGATGATCAGCGACCGGCGATCGTGCACAGGACAATTGCCGAGGCAGAACGAGCCAAGCGTCGGCTTTCGTCAATGATGACTGCGCCTTCGATTGCACTCAATTGGGGTGGCCATGTGCTCAATGCAAGCGTCGACAGGGTCGCGTTTGAGCGAATCATCAAGGACTTCGTTGTCAGAACAGAGATGTTGATTGACAACGCGTTGTCGGCGGCCAAAGTGACACCCGAACAGATCGATGCCGTAATTCTCGTCGGGGGATCGACGCGGATTCCGATGGTGCAGCGATTGCTAAGAGACAAGTTTCACAAGGACCCCTTGAAGCACGTCAATCCCGATGAGGCAGTAGCGCTTGGCGCGGCAATTCAGTCGGCGGTCATCATGCAGGGACGTGGGCTGCTCGACCTTCCTGGCACTGTCGGGGAGGTTCTGAAGCGCACTCGCCTTCAAGACGTAACGAATCACAGTTTTGGCACGATTTCGATTGGCAGCGCTTTCGGGCGTCAGTGCCTGCGCAACTCGATCATTATCCCAAAGAACACGCCGATCCCGTGTTCGAAGACCGACGAGTTTCAGACTATTGTCGCTGGCCAGACTGATGCGCGGTGTCAGATTACCCAAGGCGAAGATGAGGATCCTGAGTTTGTGAACACCATCACCGAGGGAGTACTCGAGCTCCCTCCGGGACGGCCGGCGGGTTGCACGATCCGGGTCACTTACTCGTACGATGCGAATGGGCGAATGGCTTGCGAGTTTCTCGATGTCGAGTCGGGGCGTCAAAAGCGGTTCGAACTGGATGTCCGAGGTCCGCAGACTCATCGCAAGTCTCAGTCCGACGAACGCGTGAACTTCGATGACTTGGTGATCGAGTAGCGAGGCTCTTCGTGGAAGCATTTGTCGGCATCGTGGTGGTCGTGATTCTGATTGCGGTTATTCGTGGCGTCATCGCGGCCGCCACGGATAGGGTCCAAGCAGCAAGGGCTGTAAGAGAGGTGCGCAAGGCCATCGAAAAGGGGCTTGCTGTCTCCTGCCGAGATGATGTCATTCACGAGAAGGAAGGAGGAAGGGCGCTCTCCGTAGTCAGGGTTCAGGTTTCCGGTGCGATAGTTGTTCCGCGCGCGCCGTTGGCAGCCACTCTGCGTGTACGAATCATCGACATCACCGACTCTACTGAGCGACCTCAGCCGTTGTTTTGCGTTATTCCGGAGATGTCTGATGAAGACGGGCTGTACAGATTCGATCATGCGATCACGATTCCATATCACTGTTCTGAGGTCGCGAACATGCCAGTGACCGCTCTACCTTCATTTGCTTTGGTGGGGCCGAAGAAAGGAAGCCGCCGTGTGCGCGTTGTGGTGGCAGTCACTGAGGCCGGAACGGACGATCAGGTGTTTGCAGCAGGCGAGACGACCGTAACGATCAAGTTGGACACGACTGGCTACCTGGAGATCGCGGAGCGCACGAAAGCTCGGGAGAAGCAAATCGCGACCCTGGCGATTGCTGTTTCAGGAAGCGATGGCCACTTCGATAAGCGAGAGTCAGCAGTTATTCGAAGGTTCTTTTCGGAACGGTTTGCGAAATGTGAGGACTCATCCGAGCGCCGAAGGGGCGTGACTGAGACTCTTCAGCAGACGCTCGATCAGATGCAGAGCGGAAGGGCATCAGCGAGCGAACTCATCGCTCAACTCTGCGCTGAATTGGCCTCCGACGATGATGAAATCGTCCAGCAGAGTGCGTATGAACTATGTGTACAAGTGGTCGCCGCTGATGAGGCGGTTGACCCGCGCGAAAGCCGGTGCCTGAAGCTCGTGGCAGAGGGTCTGAGGCTGCCGCGCGAGTTCGTACAGGCGACGCATGAAAGGCACTTGCGCTTAGCGATGTTCGATCAGATCGACGACGAGCAATCGATTGGGATGCCAGCGGGCATGACTCGGGAGGAGAAAATAGAGTATCTGAATGGGGAGTATCGGAAATGGCGGTCCAGAGCCACGCACAAAGATCCGAAGGTGGCCGCTGAGGCATCTGTCAGGCTGGAGCGGATCACGAAACTCCGCGGACAACTCGTGGATGCCTGAATATGGACGGATTCGTTCGGCTTTGCGAGCAAGTTAGGTTTTCACTCGATGAATCGCCCCGACAAAGTACAGGCGGCGAGGATGCGATTGCCGAGTTTGTCGCGCAGGTACGGGCAAGGGCACTCTTGGTCACCCCGACCACTGTTCCAATGGTCTACCAAGTAAGCTGTCGAGTGCGAGACGCGCTAGCGTTGGAGGATGACCCGGAAATATACGTAGTCAATGATCCATGCGCAAATGCGTTCGCGCCGGGACTTGGAGTGCGAAGGCGGCCGATTATTGTACTGAACAGTGGCCTCGTGGGACTGCTGAGCCCTAGTGAGTTGGGCTTTACGATCGCTCACGAGTTGGGACACCTGGCACTGGGCCATATGAGGCGTATTGATCGCAACGAGATTCATGACGAGTTTGGGGCATTCCAGGCGCGTTGCCTCGAGCGATACGCCGAGGTCTCTGCGGATCGAGTCGCGCTTGTCAGCTCGAAGAGCGTGTTCATTGCGGCACACGTCATGGTGAAGCTTGCGTCCGGCCTCGGATCAGAGGCGCTGGGGCTAGATGTGGATGGGTTTGTTCGACAGATTGAGCGAGATCCCGAAGAGGTGAGCAGAGGATGGGAGCTTTCGGAATCCCATCCATCACTGCCTTTCAGGCTCTGGGCCCTCGTGCTGTTTGCGCGATCTACGGAATTCGGAACGATTTCGGGGCAAGCGACTCATGGCGACCGTCTCACGGAGCTAGACGACATGATTGCGCAGAGATTCGCCGAACTAGGTGACGGGCGATTGACGCAGCTAGAGGACTCCGTGTTCCAAAGGGCAGTGGTATGGACGGGCTTAGCAATGGTCACCGAGGACGATCGCGTTGACACTGCGGAACGAAAGGCGCTAGCTCGCTTGATCGGGCCCGAGCGGGCGCGCAAGGCTGTGGCGTTCGCCAAATCGCACGGTCACGCTGTGGTACTCAAGAAACTGCGAGAGGCGCTGAGCCAAGTGACTAACGCATCACTTGCGACACGCCGAAAACTCGAGCGATGTGCCAGCGCGTTCGCGGTATCGCTCGATAGGGATCTTGCCGAGACCGCGGCTGGGCGGGTGCTGGCCGCCTGCCTGAAGCGGCGATGATCCGGCTTCCATTGACCGGCCAGAAACGCAATCGCGGCGTGCATGGTCACTCAGTCCTCCTCTTCCTTCAAGCTATGAACGGAACGCCACCGTGGAGCGCCCGCGGGTCTCAATTTCGTCCTTGATCTCGCGCGCGAATTCCGTCAGCGGCATCGCGCCGAGGTCCTTGTCGATGCCCCGGGCGCGCAGCGAGACTGAGCCCTGCTCGGCATCGCGCGGGCCGACGACGAGCATGTAGGGAATCTTCTCTTCCGCGGCGGCGCGGATCTTGGCCTGGATGCGCTCGTTGCTGGTGTCGACGGAAGCCCGCAGATTGGAGAATTGAGATTTCAGATCTGAGAGGACCGCATCGGCGTAGCCGAAGGACTTCTCGCTGATGGGCAGGATGCGGACCTGCTCCGGCGCGAGCCACGTCGGGAACGCGCCCGCGAAGTGCTCGATGAGCACGCCGATGAACCGCTCCATGCTGCCGAACGGAGCACGGTGGATCATCACCGGGCGGTGCGGCTTGTTGTCGGGGCCGATGTAGTAAAGGTCGAAGCGCTTGGGCAGGTTGTAGTCCACCTGCACGGTGCCCAGTTGCCACTCGCGCCCAATGACATCCTTGACGATGAAGTCGATCTTCGCGCCGTAAAACGCAGCCTCGCCGGGCTCCTCGGTAAAGGGCACGCCGAGGGATTTGGCAGCGTCGCGGCAGGCCGCCTCAGCCCTGTCCCAGTCCGCCGGGTCGCCGATGTACTTGGCGCTGTCCGGGCTGCGCAGGCCGACGCGAACCCGGTACTCCTTCATGCCGAGCGTGTTGAAGATGATCTTGACCAGTTCGAGGCAACCGAGCAGTTCTGCCGGCACCTGCTCGGGCGTGCAGAACAGGTGGGCATCGTCCTGCGTGAAGCCACGGACGCGGGTCATGCCGTTGAGTTCGCCGGATTGTTCCCAGCGGTAGACCGTGCCGAACTCGGCCAGGCGCACGGGCATGTCGCGGTAGGAATGCGGCTGGCTGGCGAAAATCTTCACGTGCCCCGGGCAGTTCATGGGCTTGAGGAGATAGCCGTCCACCTCGCCCCTGGCCATGCGGGCCGACAGGTCGGCGCACGAGCCGTTCTCGCGCGCCATCGATGCGATGGTCTCGCGGTCCACGATGGGCGGGTACTGGCTCTCCGCGTAGTACGGGAAGTGGCCGCTGGTGCGGAAGAGATCGAGGCGCCCGATGTGCGGCGTGTAGACCTGCGAGTAGCCTTGGCGCGTAAGTTCCTGGCTGATGAACTTCTGGAGTTCGGTGCGCACGACAGCGCCTTTGGGAGTCCAGAGGATCAGCCCCTGACCGACCATCTCATCGATGCAGAAGAGGCCGAGGCGTTTGCCGATGACACGGTGGTCAAGGGTCTTGGCTTTCTCGAGTTGCTCCAGATAGGCATCGAGATCGGCCTGCGAGAAGAACGCGGTGCCGTAGACGCGGGTGAGGCGGTCGGAGTTCTCGTCGCCGTGCCAGTACGAGGAAGCAAGCGATAGCACGCGCGCTGCGCCGATGCGGCCGGTGGAGGGAATGTGGGGGCCGCGGCAGAGGTCTTCCCAATTCTGATTGGGTGTGCCTGTGGCGTAAAAGGAAAGAGTCTTGGGACTTGAGTCTTGGGTCTTGGGAGATGCGCCTTCGGGGGCGAGGGCGCGCTGCGCGTTGTCCACCTTGTATTTGTTGCCCTCGGCGCGGAGCTTGCTCAGGCCGGGGTCGGCGGGCATCTCGTAGCGCACGAACGGTCGATCCTCCGCGACGATCGCCGCGATGCGCTTGTTGATCGCTTCGAAGTGCTCCGACGACAGCTTCTTTTCCGCCGGCACATACATGTCGTAGAAGAAGCCGGTGTCGGTGGGCGGGCCGTAGGCGAGCAGGACATCCTTGCCGATCACATCCTGGATGGCCTCGGCCATGACGTGAGCGGCGGAATGCCGCAGCAGGAAGAGGGCATCAGGATCGGGGCTGCCGTCGCGTTTTTTCGGCGTGACGATGGAGAGCCGGCAATCGCGATCGATGACCGTCGAGAGATCGCGGAGTTCGCCGTCGATTCTGGCGCCGACAGCGTCCTTGGCGAGGCGCGGGCCGATGGCCTTGGCCACATCCAGCGCTGTGACTGGCTGAGCAAATTCCTTCACGGAACCATCGGGGAGTGTGATTCTGGGCATTTCGTGTTCCGAACTGATGCCTGGTGCCTGATCTCTGGTGCCTGCGCAAACGAAAACGCCCGGCGTTTGCCGGGCGTTGGGTCTACCAAATATGCAAACGCCCGGCGTCACTCGCTGGTGGTCGTCGTCGGAGTCGTCGAGGTGGGGGAGATCGGGCGGTTCATCGTGTTCACTTCGGCTGAGACTAGGCGTCGCTTGAGTCGTTGGCAAGCCGGCGGGCGGGGTCAGCCTCCGCCAGTATGCTGGCCGATCCCGCCCACGGCCCGTCGCAGGGAGCGCCGCTCGCACGGCGCGCGGCCGCCGCGGGTGTGCGTGCCGGTCTGAACCATGATCTGCCCATACTGCGGCGTGGACAACGACAAGGTGATCGACAGCCGCGGCAGCGAGGCCGGGCGCGTCATCCGCAGGCGCCGCCAATGCCTGGGGTGCCAAAAGCGATTCACGACGTACGAGCGCGTCGAAGAGGCGGCCCGTCTCATCGTCATCAAGAAGGACGGCTCCCGCGTTCCGTTCAGCCGCGAGAACATCCTGCGCGGCGTGCAGTCGGCGTGCGGCAAGCGTCCCATTCCCGAGGAGGCGAAGGCGCGCCTCGTGGATGAGGTCGAGGACGAATTGCACAAGACGTTCGACCGCGAAGTCGAGTCTCGCGCCATCGGGGAACTCGTGGCGCGAAAACTTCGCGACCTTGACGAGATCGCCTACGTTCGTTTCGCGAGCGAGTATTACCAGTTCCGCAACGTGGGCGACATCATGACGCAACTGGAAGAACTCAACGCGCGGGTGAAGGACGTCAAGGAGCAGCAGAAACTGTTTGAGGTACGCTAGTTGCCCAGGCCGTGAGCGCGGGCCGGGGCGGGTGGGCGCGCCGGAAGTCGGGAACCGCGGATCGGCAGATTGCGAACGGTGTGCGATGGTGGGCCGGATGCACCGGGAAACAGGGTCCAGCGCCGATGGGCATCGGCAAGGCGAAAAGGCCGAGGGCCTATTGCGCCCTGCGCTCGTTGCTGGGATGGCGTTCGCGCTCGGCGTAGGGGCGTGCCAGTCGGCGCCGACCACAAACGGTCCAAGCCGTCACGACCCGGATACGCCCGTGGTCAAGGCGGAAGTGACGCCGGTTGTACAGGCTCCCGCGAAGTCCGGCATCGAAGCCCCGGTGGAAGGGCGCGCCGGCGCGGCGTCCAAACGAGAAGACGGACGGCCGGATTGGTGGTTCCGCGAGGTCTCGAGGGAAGGCGGGCGGGTGAAGGTGTGCGCGGAGGCGCTGGCGCCGAGCATGGTCGAGGCGCGTCGTGCGGCGCTGGATGCGGCGCGCACCAAAGCACGAAAGGCCATCGGGATCGACGGCGCCGGCGCTATTCCCGAGGAAGAAGTCGTGTACGCATGGGCATGGCCGCTGCCTCATGCGAGCGTCGGCAGCGTGCGATACGCCGGGTACGTGATGCTCGACGGCCGGGACGGCCACTAGCAGGAACGGGCACCGTCACTCGTCAACGGCGACAGACTTCTTCTTTTTCTGCTGGCTGGTCGTGATGTCGTCGCGCAGCGCCGCCTCCATGTAGAGGATGGCGTGGCACGAGGGACATTTCGTCAGGTCGCCGCGGCGGAGAAGGATGCTCACCTGCTCGATGGGCAGGTGGGTGTAGCAGGCGGCGCAGGTGTATTCCATGTTTCGTCGATCCTGCTCCTCGATCGCCGCCATGACTTCTTCCACGCCCGAAGTCAACCGCTCTTCGTAGACGAGGAGCGTGGCGGCCGGAACGTCCTCGATGGCAGTGACGCGCTGTTGTTCGAGTTCCGCGAGCCGGTCTTTGATCTCATGGGCCCGGTCGTCGCGCTCTTTCTGGGCCCGCTCCCGGCGGCGGAGCCGCTCTTCCCGCTCCGCCTCGACTTCCCTCGACTGTTCGCGGATGGCCTCGGCCTTTGTCAACGATTCCAAGGCGCGATCCTCGACCAGTTTCTTGTCCGCCTTGAGCGTGCCGATCTCGGTGAGGCACGCGCTGTGCTCTTTGCTGGTTCGGGCCGAATTCATGCGCTGGCGCAAGGCCTCGATCCGTTGCTCGATGGCGTCCGCCTCAACCTCTTCGTTGCGGGCGGAGGCCTCGGCCTGTTTCAGCTGCGAGTGGAGGGTCGCGAGTCGAGCATCCTGCTCGGTGAGCAGTCGGGACTGTTCGTTGAGGTCTTTTTCTGCGCCGCCCAGCCTGCTCTTGAGGCCGCGGAGTTGCTTGTCGATCAGATAGAGACGCAGCAGTCTTTCCGTGACGCTCATTCGCCGCCCCAAAAGGCCCAAAACCGATCCTGGGTGAAGTGTACCACGCCCGCGCGTGCCGTGTCCCCGCATGGCTCACGAACCGGTCGCAGGCGCTGCGAAGGCCTTCAGAAACCAGTAGGCGGCCGGGGCGACCAGCAGGGGCGAATCGGCCACGTCCATGACGCCGCCGAAGCCGGGCAAAGCCCCGGAGTAATCCTTGATGCCTGCATCGCGTTTGAGCAGGCTGGCGAGCAGGTCGCCCGCCTGAGCGACCGCGCCCAGAAACGCTCCGGTGAGAGCGGCCTGCCACCACGCCATGCGCAAGCCGAGCATCGGAGCAAGCCATGAGGCGGCGATGATGGCGACGGCGGAGGCCAGCACGACGCCGCCTGCGACGCCTTCCCAGGTCTTGCCGGGGCTCAGCCAGGGAATGAGTTTGTGTTTCCCGATGAGCCGGCCGGTGAAGTACGCCCCGATGTCGTAGGCCTTGGCGACGAGCACCACGCCGACCAGAACCCAGCCGCCGAATTCCTTATGCACCACGATGGCGAAGCCGCCCATCAGGCCGACGTAGACGAACGCGAGCAGGGTGGCGGCAGATGCGGCGACCACGCCCTCGGGCGAGCGATCCCGGGAGTAGTAAGTCATCGAAAGGACCAGCACGACCATCGCGGTCGTGCAGACGACGGCTGAGCCAGAGAGCCCGTTGAGTTCGGCGGCCGTGAACGAAGAGGAAAGCAGGCCGGCCCAGACGGCCATGACAACGATGCGCCGGCTGGTGGTGATCTGGCGGGCTTTGAAGATGCGGCTCAGTTCGCGTCCGGCGAAGGTGCCGACAACGAGCAGGAACGCCGTGAGCACGAGACCGGGCCACCAGCCCTTTCGCGCCAGAATCTGGTCCAGCCAGATGACGCCGAGGAACGTGAGGATCAGCACCGGGCCGAGCGTCAGGCGGTGTCGGAGCACCGCGAGAGATTAGCGGGGCTGGCGATGTCCGCCAGCGGCTCAGTCGAGGGCGCCGAGGATGAGCAGAAGGTCATGGTTCGCGCCGTGCGCCTCGAGGTGTACCCGTTTGCTGCGCTTGTCTTCGACCTGGGTGAACAGGATCGGAACCGCGCTTCCCTCGCGCCACCAGAACAGTTGATCGGAGAGCGGCTCGTCGCTCTCTTGAACGAGCGACATCGTGAGCTGCACAAGAATCGCGAGCCCTTCGACACCCGCCGCCTCCTTCACGGGCAGGGCGAGCAGCACCTCTTCGCTCGGCAATGCGAAGACCACTCCATTGGGCGCGACGCGCCGCGGGAAGAGGCGGTCGATAATCAGCGCGGCGGCGGCGGGCTGCTCGAAGCCGGGGCGGCGCGAGCGCGCCGTGAGGGCGACAACCCCCGCGGCGCCCTCCACCGTGTCGAAATCATCTGATCCGATCAGGGATCGCAGGTTGTCGCGCGCGATCTCCAGCACCTGCTCGAATGTGACCGGCCATGTGTCCAGGATTCGCGTGGTCACCAGGGACGCTGATGAGCCGGGACCGAGCGCAACCGCCATCAGGAGATCGCCGAATGCCTCGCGCCGGCACATGGCGCGGCGCGGTCCGGCGAGTTCCCGGCGATGAAAAATCCGCGGGCGCAGCCGTGGGCGGAGCGCATCGAAACCCGCATCGCCGCTCAGAGGCGGAATACGGCCAGACGAGTCCGGATTCCCAGACATGAAGCGGACTTTCTCCCCAAATGGCGGGATCCAGGCTCCCCGCGCTCACTCCGGGAGAATGTTCGCGGAGGCGGACAGACCGGTTGCACCAGGGTTCGTGACTACGGAACCTCTGCCGGACGCGTGACTTACGCTCCGTTGACGCCGGACTCTCCGGATGCGGCGCGCGGTTCCACCGCGCCGAATCGGCGCTGGCGAGAGGCGTACGACCGGACAGCCTCGTTGAGATGCAGCGCTTCGAAGTCGGGCCACAGCACATCGGTGACGAAGAGTTCGGCGTACGAAATCTGCCAGAGTAGGAAGTTGCTCACACGCATTTCGCCCGCGGTGCGGATCAACAGGTCCGGATCGGGAAGGCCGGCGGTGTACAGGTTCCGCTCGATCGCGGTTTCATCGATCTGTTCGGGATCGATTTCGCCGCGGCGGACCTTGCGGGCCAGCATGCGAGCGGCCTCGACGATCTCAGCGCGCGAGCCGTAGTTCACGGCGAGACAGAGCGTCGGGCCGGTGCAGTGCGCGGTGGCCGCCAGAGTCCGATCGAGTTCCGCCAACGCATCCGGGGGCAGCCCGTCGCGTCGCCCGATCTGCACGAGGCGGATGTTCTCGTCGATCAGGCGCTGACGTTCGGCGCCCATGTACTGCAGATACAAGCCCATGAGTTCGCCGACCTCATCCGCCGGGCGCTTCCAGTTTTCGATGGAGAATGAGTACAGAGTCAGGAATTCGATGCCGAGGCGACCGGCCTGCTC
>Ga0187894_10001234_pt1 | contig 33255 bp, 32 predicted proteins | sample GBC1701081metaG_FD_136650 | JGI IMG/M metagenome (GOLD analysis project Ga0187894, IMG submission 136650) | White microbial mat communities from a lava cave in the Kipuka Kanohina Cave System on the Island of Hawaii, USA - GBC170108-1 metaG ...
ACGGCGGGAGCAGCAGAAGCTGATCGGGCTCGTAGGGGCGGTAGGTTTTGGACATGCGAACTTCTACCACACCCCTCGCGAGAGGGGTACTATTAAATGCGATTACTCGGACAGGCTCCTAGGCAGCAGGCTGCGCATCAGGAAGATCAGCGTGACGACCGTCACGCCGGTCAGCATCCAGTGCTCGCGGTTGCGCAGGAACCGCGACGTGTCCCACGCGCGCACGTTCGTCCCGTATGGCGAGGGGCGCGGAAAGAGGATCGGCACCGACTTGAAGTACGACTCCCACTGCCCGCCGTGCAGGCGCCGCAGCCGCTCACCCTCCACGCGCACCTTCCGGGGCAGGTAGTAGGCGAAGAAGATGACCCAGCCGGCGGCGAGCACCGCCAGGTTCCAGCCCGGCGGCAGCCACGCCATGATGCAGAAGCCGGTGAGGATGCACAGCCGGCCGAAGTAGAGCGGGTTCTGCGTATGGCGATACGGTCCCGAGACCGCCAGCTCCCTCGATTTCAAAAGGTGCCCCGCCGCCCACACGCGGAAGGTCTCGCCGAGCGCGACGAACACCGCCCCCACGGCGACGACGACCGGCGTGGGGCGGCTGATGAAGGCGAGCGCGGCGACCAGCGCATAGGTCGCCGCCAGCCTCAGGTACCCGAGCGCGAGGTTGCGCCCGCCGCCGGCATCATCCACATCGCCCCTCTCGCCGCGGGTCATCGGCCGCGCACATTTCCCGGTGAAGCGAGAGCCCTGCCGGCGCGCAGCGCGCGCTTCAGCGAGCGCCCGGCGGCCCAGAAGCCGGCGCCGCGCTCGAGCCTCGCCCGCTCGGCGGTCCGCGGGGCGCGGCGCAGGTAGCGCAGCCGCATCCGCACGCAGGCGGCGTCGTCGAGGTCCACCAGGCGCGCGAACAGCCAGCGCCGCAGCGGGTTCCAGCCCGAGCCGCGGCGCGTGGCGACGGCGAAATCCACGAGCGCCGGCTCGCCGCCGGCCGTCACGAGCACATTGCGGTGATGGATATCTCCACACGCGATCCCGTGCGCGTGGATCTCGCCGACCAGCCGATCGAGCCGCTCGAAGAGCGTCTCGTTGAGCCGCTCGCGCGGGACCCGCGGCAGGGGCACGGCGCGCACGTACGACAGCACGATCTGATCCGGTGTCGGGAACGACAGAAGGGCCGGCACGCCCGCGACCCCGTCGAGCGCGCGGTATACGCGCGCCTCGCGGCGCAGAAGAGCGCGCCCGAACAGGTGCCGCATCCAGGCCGGCCGTGTCGCGATTTCCTTGATCACGGCCGAGCGGCCGCCGGCCTCGGCCAGCCAGACGCGCGCCTTCGTGCGATTGCGCGGCGCGTGCAGCAGCCGGTGGCGCACCGGATCCGCCGCGGTCGCGCCCAGCAGCGCCGCGAGACCGGGCGTCTCGGACGGTGGAGCGCCGTCGGAGGAATCGTTTCGCGCGGCCGGAAGACTCTGAAGGGGGGCACTCATGCGTGTGATAGGATGGGCGCGCTCCGGGACGCAAAGTATAACCCGGACGCGCGCGGCCGATGGCCTCCAACCCCCAGATCATCCACACGATCAGCCCCGGCGGATGGACCAAAGCGGCCCTTCATATTGTGATGCATGAGGGGCGGCGCGCCGTGCTCAAGGACTTCTCCGGCAAGTCGCTGCCGGTCCGCTGGCTGGGCCGCCTGCAGATCGCACGGGAGGCCCGCGCCTACCGCCGTCTCGCCGGCGTCCCCGGCGTGCCGGCGTTCTTCGGCCGCCCGAACGGGCTCTCGCTGCTGGTCGAGGAGATCCGGGGCCGCGCCCTGCCGCGGTTCCGACTGCGCAAGGAGAGCGAGCGCGCCGGCCTGCTCGCGCAGCTGAACGAGACGTTGAACGCCGTCCACGCGCGCGGCGTGGTGCACAACGACGCCCGGGGGCAGGACAATGCGCTGGTGTCCGGGGCCGGCCGTGTCTATCTGCTGGATTTCGCCGGGTCAATCTGTCTGAAACCCGGCGGGCCGATGCACCGGCTCTTCTTCCCGCTCGTGCAGCGCGCTGACGGCGCGGCGCTCATCAAGTGGAAGGCGATCATGCATCCCGAGGCGCTGACCGAAGAGGAGCGCCGGCGTCTGCGCCGCTACACGCGCCTGCGGCGGTTCTGGATCTTCAATCCCAAGGGCTGGGGCCGGGGAGGCTCCGTGGAGCGCGCGATCGAAGACACCAACGGAGACGAGAACCGTGCCTGACGCGGGGCGCCCCGACATTTCGGTCGTCGTGCCGGTATACAACGAGCTCGAGAACCTGGGCCCGCTCGTGAGCCAGCTCGGAGCCGCGCTCGAGCCGCTGGGCCGTCCCTGGGAAGCGCTGCTGGTCAACGACGGCTCCACCGACGGCTCGACGGAGGAGATCGACCGGCTCTCCGCCGCCGATCCGCGCGTGCGCGGCATTCATTTCGCGCGGAACTGCGGCCAGACCGCGGCGTTCGACGCGGGGTTCCGCCGGGCGCGCGGGCGCATCGTCATCACCATGGACGCCGATCTGCAGAACGATCCGGCCGACATCCCGAAGCTGCTCACCCGGCTCGACGCGCCCGGCGGCCCCGACGCCGTCGTCGGCTGGCGCGCGACGCGTCAGGATTCCCTGATCCGCAAGCTCTCCTCGAGGATCGGCAACAGCGTGCGCAACAGCCTCTCGGGCGACTCGATCAGGGACACCGGCTGCTCGCTCAAGGCGTTCAGGGCCGAAACGCTCACCGATCTCAAGCTGTGGCGCGGCATGCACCGCTTTCTCCCGACGCTGCTGCGCATGGATGGCTGGACGGTCGAGGAACTGCCGGTCTCGCACCGGCCGCGCACCGCCGGCGTGTCGAAATACGGCGTCATGAACCGGGCCTGGCGCGGCCTCATGGACCTGCTCGCCGTACGGTGGATGCGCGACCGCCGGCTGGGATGGACGATCGCGCGCGAAACCCCTGCAGAGGAGCCTCCCCGATGAGCAACGAGATCCACGAGCTGCTCCGGTTCGATTTCTGGGTGATGCTCGGCCTCGTCGGGCAGGCGCTGTTCACCGCGCGCTTCGTGGTGCAGTGGATCGCCTCGGAGCGCACGGGTCGCAGCATCGTCCCGGTGTGGTTCTGGTATTTCAGCCTGATCGGCGGCGCCGTCTCGCTCGTCTACGCCGTCGGGATCGGCAGCCTGCCTTTCGCCCTGGGCCAGATCACCGGGCTGTTCGTTTACGCGCGCAACCTCCACCTCATCAGAAAAGGGGAGCGCGCGGTCGAGGCCGACTAGCGGTTCCGCAGCCGCAGCCGGCGCGGGGCGGTCACCGCGCCTTCGGAGCGAAGTACCCCGTGCGCGTGTACGCGGTGAGCCCCGGCCTGTTCACGATCACCTTCAGCTCGCGCCACCCGCCGTCGCGCTTCAGGTCGGTCGGGCTGTAGGCCAGCGCGTACTGAAGCCGCAATTCTTCCTGGATCTCCTCGAATGCGTCCTTCACCTCGCTCGGCCGCTTGAGCAGCAGCGCGCGTCCGCCAGACGTCGTCGCGAGACGATCGAGGATGCCCGCGAGAGAGATGCGCCCGGTGAAGTCCATTTCACGGTCGAGATTCTTTCCGACGCCGACGGCGAAGACGATCGTCTCGCCGCGCAGCGCGCGGTCCACCGCCTCGTCGAGCGTGTGCAGGCTGCCCGGCTCCAGCCCCGACTCCGCCTCGTCGCGCCCGTCGGAGAGCAGCAGGATGACCTTGCGGCCTTCGAGCGGCCCCAGCGTTTCGGCGCCGCGATAGATGGCATCGTAAAGCGCGGTGCCTCCCCGCGGCGTGCAGCGGCTGATCGCCGCGGCGAGCAGGGGGCGCTCGCTCGTGACTTCCTGCTCGAGCTTCACCCCTTCGTTGAAACAGACGACGAGCGCACGGTCGGTCGGGCGCAGGCTGTCGAGAAACCGGGTCGCAGCGTCTTTCGCCGCGGTAATCCGCTCTTCCTGACGCATCGAGAGCGACGAGTCGAGCACCAGACCGACGGCGAGGGGCTGCCGTTCGCTCGAGTAATGGCTCAGCGTCTGCTGCCTGCCGTTCTCCAGAACCCTGAAGTCGGATTCCTGAAGTCCCTCCACGATCCGGCCGCCACGGTCGCGCACCGTGACGTACAGATTCACCAGGTCGACGCGCGCCACCGCGTCTACGTGCTCGATGTCGAGCGCGCGGGTGATCAACTCCGTTTCCAGACGCGTGCCGTCGGTGGCGGTTGCGACGGCGCGGATCCTCCGCGCGGCGAGCGTCTCGCCGAAATCGAAACCGACTTCCCAGGGCGGCGCGCTCACGGCGCCGGCAGGCTTGCCGTCCACGAAGATCTCGACACGCGCGCCTTCGAGCTCGGTCACCTCGACCTTGATGACGGCCTTCCCCGACACGACCTCGCCGCGGCGCGGAGAGACGAGCCGGACGGCGGGCGCCGCAATGGCCTCGGACGCGAGAAGAAGTGCCGCGGTCGCGCCGGCGACCCAGCTTCGGTCCGGTGAAGTGCGAACGAGTGCGGGGAGGGGGAACATGATCGCTCCTGGGTCCAGGACCGACAGTATACGGGGCGGCTTCGGCCGGGTTGCAGGCGAGGGAAACCCCCGGATTCACCACTGTTTGACTCCCGCCCGGGGGAACCTAACTTGTGACTTGCGTCCGTGTCCGCAAGGGAGGGAGCCGGTGTCCCCGGTTCCTGCGGCCGCATGCGCATGAGCGGAGGGACCGTGCAGCGCAACATTCTCATTGTCGCGTCGAACGCCGGCGTGCGCGAATCGCTCGGCCGGTCTCTTCGCCAGCGCGGATTCCAGGTGACGCTCGCCATGTCCGGCGCGGAGGCGCTGCGCATGGTCCGCAGCGTCGCGGTGGACGCGGCGATCGTCGAGTCGCACATCCCCGACGTGAGGGCGGAGCAGCTGCAGACCCGCCTCCGGGAGGCGCGACCCGGCTGCCGCATCGTGACCCTGACCTCCTACGGCCTGGCCCGCGCGACGCCGGAGCTGCTCGCTCTCGGTCCCGGCGACTACATCATCAGAGAAGAGAACCTGCTGTCGCTGCTCGACGGCCCCGTCGAAGAGTCCGGCAACGGCGAGACGCCTGATAACGGCTCGACGGCGCTCATCCAGACGATCGACGTGCTCGTGGGTCTGCTGGAGCTGGGAGACCGCTTCTTCGGCGGCGGGACCCACCAGGCGGCGCGCCTGGCCCGCACCGTTGCCGAGGACATGCGCTGCGACACGATGACCCTTGAAGAGATCGTGCTCGCCACGCTGCTGCGCGACATCGGCCGCGCCGGTCTCGAACCGGCGATCCGCCATGTGGACGGCGGATACGAGCCGGGTGAAATGGACCGGATGAAGCAGCACGTCAACGGCAGCCTGAGACTGCTCGAGCACATCGACTTCCCGTGGAAGATCCTGCCGATCATCCGGCACCACCACGAGTCATACGACGGCACCGGTTATCCCGAGGGCCTGCGCGGCCGCGAGATTCCGATCGGCGCGCGCATCGTCGCCGCGGTGGACGCCTACGTCGCCATGGTGTCGGAGCGATCGCACCGCCCCGCGCTGCCGCCATCAGTCGCGCAGGACGAGCTCATGCGCCAGGCGGGCCGGCAATTCGACCCGGAGGTCGTCGAGGTGCTGCTGCGGGTCATCGAGCGGCGCCGCACCGCCATCGACGGCCGCCAACGCCCGCTCGTCCTGATCGCCGACCGCGACGAGGAGTTCCGGAACCTGCTCAAGATGTCGCTGCTCAACGAGGCGATCGACGTCGAGGCCGTGGGGACTGCGGAAGAAGCGCTGAACCGGCTGGTCAGCTCGCCGCCCGATCTGATTCTGGCCGAGGTCGAGAGCGAATCGTCGGATGCCTTCAGGCTTCTGGAAGAGATCCGGGGCGACGACGCCCTGCGGCACGTCCCGTTCGCGCTGCTGTCCGCCCGCGACGACCGCATTCTCAAGGTCCGGGCGCTGCGTCAGGGCGTGGACGACTTTCTGCTGAAGGGGTCGAGTCTCGACGAGATCGTCGCGCGGCTCGAGAACATCCTGGTGCGCGAGACCGCGCGCCGCGAAGGCTCGCTGCCCAAGCGCCGCGGCATCAGCGGGCATCTCGAGGTCCTGCCGCTCGCCGACATCGTGCAAACGCTGGCCGTCGGGCAGAAGACCGCCTGCGTCACCCTTCAGAACGGGCACCACACCGGCACCATGTGGTTCGAGGAGGGGGCGATCCGGCACGCGTCCGTGGAGGGAAAGGACGGCGAGGCGGCCTTCTACGAAATGCTCCGCTGGAACACCGGCGAGTTCCTCATCGAGCACAACGTCACGACCGAGGCCCGCAGCGTGGGCCAGGACGCGATGTTCCTGCTCATGGAAGGCTTCAGGCTGATCGACGAATCGCAGGCGATGGCGTCCCCCCAGGCGCGAGTCTGATCGTCCCGTGACCACAAGCGCGTCGCTCCCGCTCGTCCTGCCCACGGGGACCGGCGCGGCCGACACCCCCGAGGAGCTCGATCGGCTCCGACGGAAGATCCGCGACTACGACCGCTGGTTCCTGTTCCTCGACGGGCAGATGCGCGTCCTGGAGCGGGAGCGGCAGAAGCTCGCCGCCGTGGTCAATCACACGGACGCGGGCGTGCTCGTGTTCGACGCGGCGCTCCGCGCGGTGTGGGCGAATGAGCAGGTGCCGGTTCCGAAAAGCAACGGCGAGGCGGCGGGCAGCCTGGAAGGCCAGCCCTGCTGGCGCATCGTGTGCGACCAGAAGGCGCTGTGCGCCTCGTGCCCCGCGGCGCACGTGCTGGGCTCAGGAACGGTCGGCCACCGCGAGATCCGCCAGGAGCGCGACGGGCGACCGCGGCACATCTACGCGACGGCGCTCCCGATCAAGTCCATCGAAGGCAACGTCGAAGAGACGATCGTCATGCTCCAGGATGTGTCGGATCTCGACGTGCTGCGGCTCTCGCAGGAGGCGCTGCGCGCGAGCGAAGAGCACTACCGGATTCTGGTCGAGAGCATCGACGTGCTTCCGTGGGAGTACGACCTCGCAACGCGGCAATTCACCTACGTGGGCCCGCAGGCGCTGCGGCTGATGGGGTATCCCGTCGAGGAGTGGTACGCGCCGGAGTTCTTCGAGTCGCACATCCACGCCGAGGACCGGGAGCGAACGCTCGTGCAGTGCGCGGCGGCGACGGCGCAGGGGCAGTCGCACGAGCTGGAGTACCGGATGATCTCCGCGGAGGGGCGCATCGTCTGGATGCGCGATCTCGTCTCCGTGATCATGGAGGAGGACAAGCCGGTCCGGCTGCGCGGCTTCATGGTGGACATTACGGCGCGCAAGCAGGAGCACGAGGCGCTGATCGGCAGCGAGGCGCGCCAGGGGGCGATCCTCGAGGCGTCGCTCGACGCGATCGTGTCCTTCGACGACCACGGGCTCATCACGGTATTCAACGCGGCGGCCGAGGCGCTCTTCGGCCTCGAGCGCGCGGCTGCGGTCGGCCGCCCCTTCGTGGCGACGGTGCTGGCCGCCGAGGAGCGGGGGCGGTTTCAGCGGCTGCGGGCCGATCTGCTCGGCCATCCCGGCGGGCCGGCGGGCCGCCGCCTCGAGATGACCGCCCGTCGCGCCGACGGAAGCGAATTGCCGGTCGAGCTGTCGCTCACGCGGGTTCTGATCGAGGGGCCGGCGGTGTTCACCGCCTATATCCGCGATCTCTCCGAGCGCAGGCGCGCGGAATCCGAGCTGAAATCCCGAGACGAGCAACTGCGCCAGTCGCAGAAGATGGAAGCGCTCGGCTCACTGGCCGGCGGCGTGGCGCATGACTTCAACAACATTCTCACCGGCATCATCGGGCACTCTGAAATCCTCCTGGCCGCCCAGAGCGCCGACGACAAGGCGCGCAAGTCGGCCCAGACGATCTGCACGGCCGCCCACCGCGCCGCAGATCTGACGCGCAAGCTGCTCGACTTCTCGCGCCGCGAGCCCAAGGCCACGGCGGTGGACATGCACCGGATCGTCGAGGAGGTGATCGGGCTGCTCGAGCGGACCTTCGAGAAGAACATCGAGATCGCCCGGGACTTCGCCCCCGACGCCCCCCGCGCCATGGCCGACGCGGGGCAGCTTCAACAGGTGATGCTGAACCTCGCCGTGAACGCCCGCGACGCGATGAGCGACGGCGGACGGATTCTGTTCACGACGCGGCGCCTGGCCGGGGCGGCGGGCGAGCCCGATCGGCTGCTCCTCGCGGTGTCGGACACCGGCTGCGGCATGGCCCCGGAGGTGCAGGAGAAGATCTTCGAGCCGCTGTTCACCACCAAGGAGCGCGGGAAGGGCACCGGCATGGGGCTCGCCACGGTGTACAGCATCATCGCCAGCCACGGCGGGCGTATCACCGTGGAGTCGGCGCCGGGCGCGGGAACGACGTTCCGCGTCGAGCTGCCGGCGACCGAGGCGCCGGCGGGCGAGGCGCGGGCCGCGCACATCAAGGGAGGCGCGAAGCGCGCGGGCCGGATCCTCGTGGTCGACGATGACGACGTCGTGCGCGAGTTGACCGGCCGCCTGCTCAAACAGCTCGGGCACGATGTGCGGATGGCGCGGGACGGCATCGAGGCGATGGAGCTCTACAAGACCGCCACGCTGCCGGTGGATCTGGTAATCCTCGACCTCGCAATGCCGCGCATGGGCGGGAAGGAGACCTGGCGCGCGCTGCGGGCCTACGATCCCGAGGCCCGTGTGCTGCTGACGAGCGGCTACGGGTGCAACTCCGAGGCGGAGAGTCTGCTCGCCGAGGGGATGCTGGGGTTCATCCAGAAGCCGTTCGATCTGGCGGGGCTCTCCGAGACGGTCGCGGAGGCGATCGGACCGCGCCGCGTGGAGACGACGAAGTCGTAGCTCCGCGGAAGCGGCGCACTCGGGCTACACTGGACGCCCGCTTGGCACGACTGACCCCATTTCGAGCGCTGCGCTACGACCCCGCGAAGGCGGGGTCCGCGCGCGACCTCATGGCGCCCCCCTACGACGTCATCGGCAGGGAGGAGCGCGCCCGGCTCGCCGCCCGCTCGCCGAACAACATCGTGCACGTGGACCTGCCGGCGGCGGCGGAGGGGCGGACCCCGGCGGCAGAGGCGGCGCGTCTGCTCAGCCGCTGGCGCGAGCAGGGGATCCTGCGGCTCGACGAGGCCGCGTCGCTGACCTGGTACCGGCAGGAGTTCGATGCGCCCGGAGGAAGGCGCCTCACGCGCCGCGGCTTCTTCGGCCGCCTCGGTCTCGACCTGGCGGGGCAGGGAGACGTGCTCCCGCACGAGCGCACGTTCGTGAAGCACGTGGACGAGCGGCGCGCGCTGACTCAGGCGACCGGAGTGGTGCTCTCGCCGATCTTCGTTCTCTACACCGATCCCGAGGGGTCGGCTGCGGCGGCGCTCGAGGCGGCTGCGCGCGGACGCGAGCAGGTGATCGAGGGACACGACGGCATGCGCCACGCGGTTTCCGCGGTGACGGAACCAGGGGCGGTCGAACTGGCGCGTGCGACGATCGCGCGGGGGCCGGTGGTCATCGCCGACGGGCATCACAGAACGCAAGCGGCGCGGGATTACGCGGCGGCGCTTGGTGTGAAGGCCGGAGCCGATGATCAGCCGGCGGCTTCGCTCATGACGCTCTTCGTGCGGGCCGAGGATCCGGGGGTGCTGATCCTGGCGACGCACCGGCTGGTGCGCGCAGGAACCGAGCGGGTCGCCCGATTCCTTCCGTGGCTGGGGAAGCACTTCGCCGTCCTCGATGTCGCCGACGCGGCCGCGGCGGCCGCGGCCCTGACGCCGGCCGCCGGCTCGTTCGTCGCGGTGACCCGCGCGGCGAGCGTGCTCGTCACCGCGAAGCCGGGCCACGATCCATTCGCCGCTCACGGCCTGCCGCCGGCGCTCGCCGGGGCCGACTACGCGCTCGTGGACGAGGCGGTCCTGGGCGGTGCGCTCGGCGTGGATGTCGCGGCGTCGGCCGAAACGGGATCGGTACGCTACGAGCGCGACGCCGCCGCGGCGGTCTCGGCGGTGAAGAGCGGAGAGGCCGACGCGGCGCTGCTGCTGCCGCCGACGCCGGTGGAGGTCGTGTTCCGCGTCGTGAAGGCGGGCGCGCTTCTGCCTCGCAAGTCCACCTATTTCCAGCCGAAGGTGCCGAGCGGGCTGCTTCTGGACCCGATGCTTCCGTGAAGGAAACGCCGCGAATCGACCCCGCCGCCTGGGTGGCCCCCGGCGCCGTGCTGCTCGGGCGTGTCGTCATTGGCCCCGAGGCGTCGGTCTGGTATCAATGCGTGCTGCGCGGCGACTGCGAGCCGATCGAAATCGGCGCGCGCAGCAATGTGCAGGACGGAAGCGTGCTGCATACGGACCCGGGATTCCCCGTTCTCGTGGGAGCGAATGTGACGATCGGCCACCGTGCCGTCGTGCACAGCGCGGTTCTCGGCGACGGCTGTCTGGTGGGGATGGGTGCGATCGTGCTGACCGGCGCGCGCATCGGCGCCGGCGCGCTGATCGCGGCGGGCGCGGTGGTGCGCGAAGGGTTCGAAGTCCCGCCCGGTGTCCTGGCGGCCGGCATTCCCGCGAGGGTCCTGCGGCCGCTGACACCCGATGAAGCGCAGCGCGTCGCGCGCAACCCGGTGTCGTACATCGAGCTGGCGCGCAGAATGCGCCAGGACGGGTAGCGGGGAGCCTCTTCCGCGTACAGGCTGTACAATAGCGGGATTGCATGCCTGAAAACGCCAATTTCTGGGCCGGCCTCATCCGGCTGATCGAGCAGAACGACCGCTTCGTTCTGGCGACCCACGTGCACGCCGACGGAGACGGCCTGGGCTCGCAAATCGCCCTGCGCCACGCCCTCACCCGGCGCGGAAAGCAGGTGCGGATCATCAACACCGATCCGCCGCCGCCGAACTACGCCTTCATCGCGCCCGACGGGCTCGTGGAGATCTACGACCCCGGGCGGCACGACGAGTGGATCCGCGGAGCGGGCGCGATCATCCTGCTCGACAACGCGTCGGCGAAGCGCTTCGGCGCCCTGCAGGGGCCCATCACGTCGAGCCCGGCGCCGAAGGCCTGCATCGATCACCACCCGCACCCCGACACGCAATGGGACGTGATGGCAGTCGACGAAACCGCCGCCGCGACCGGCCAGATGGTCTACCGGTTGCTGAAGGCGATGGACGGCGCGATCCCGCCGGAGGCGGCCGAGCCGCTCTACGTTTCGATCGTCACCGACACGGGGAACTTCCGGTTCTCGAACACGCGCGCCGACGTGCTGACGATCGCCGCCGACCTCGTGGCGTCGGGCGTCAGCGTGCCGCGCGTGTATCAGGAGGTCTACGAGCGCAACCCGGTCGCCTACACGCGTCTGGTCGGCGCGGCTCTGTCGGACATGAGGCTCGAGTGCGACGGGCGCCTGGGCTATCTCGTCATCACGCGCGCGATGCTCGCGGCCTGCGGCGCCGAGAACGTGGACACGGGAGATCTCATCAACCACATCCTCGCAATCGACGGCGCGCGCGCCTCGGCACTCTTCCGGGAGACTCCCGACGGCGGCACGAAGGTCAGCCTGCGCTCGAAGGGTGTGGTGGACGTCAACGCCGTCGCGACGAAATTCGGCGGCGGCGGGCACCGCAACGCCTCGGGCATCACGATGACGGCGCCGCTCCCGGCGGCGATGGAGCAGGTCCTGCCCGAGCTCCGGCGGATCGTCGCCGGCTAGAGCGTCAGGCGCCGCGCAGCGCGGCGCGCGCGGCCGCTTCGTCGGCCGCGATCACGAACAGACGGGCGAGCTTCGTGATCTCCAGGATCTCCTGGACCTTCCCCGGGGGACCCACGATCGCGAGCCGCCCGCCCGCCTCGCGCGCGCGGCGCATGCCGGCGAGCAGCTCGCCGATCCCCGACGAGTCCATGTACGCGCAGCCGCTCACGTCCACGAGCACCGAGCGCGCGCCCAACTCGAAGGCGGCGTCGAAGGCGGCGCGCAGAGCGTCGGCGGTCTCGCCCAGCACGACGCGCGGAGGCGCGGCGACGACGGCGACTTCCTCGGGAGGCGAGACGGGGCTGCTCATGACCGGATGCCGGATTCTCCAACGAGCGGCACGCTCTGTCCACCGGGAGCGGCGCGCTCGGCTATCATCGAGTCATGGCGAAGCGCATTGGCGTGCTTTTCGCGGGCTGCGGCGCCTGGGACGGCACCGACCCGATGGAGGCGATTCTCGCCCTCCTCGCCATCGAGCGGGCCGGGGGCCGCGCCGAGCCGCTGGCGGCCCGGCGGATGCAGCTCGACGTCGTGGACCACGCGACCGCACAGGTGTCCGAGGCGGCGGCGCGGGACCTGTTCAGCGAGTCGTGCCGCCTCTCCCGCACGCGGGTCACGCCGCTCGACGAGGCGCGATTCGCGGCGCTGGACGCGCTGCTCCTGCCCGGCGGATTCGGTGCGCCGAAGAACTGCATGAGCGGCTTCGCGCAGCCGGGAACGGCGCGGAGGCTCCACCCCGAGGAAGAGCGCCTGCTGCGGCACTTCATGGAGGCGCGCAAGCCGGTGGGGTCAATCTCGCTCGGCCGGGCGCTCGTCGCCGCGGCGTCGGGGGAGTCGCTCGGCCCGGAGCCGCTCGCGCTCGCGGCCACCGAAGTCGAAGCGGACGAGGCGCGGCGGTTCTACTACACGCCCGGCTTCCTCGTGACCGACCGCATCGCCGAGGTGGCGGCCGGCGTCGAAAAGCTCGTTTCGCGGCTGGTCGCATGATCCGTCTTCTCTGGTTCGCGGGTCTCGCCGAGGCGGCGGGCGTGCGCGAAGAAACCCGTCCTCTCGAGGCGCCGATCCCTCTCGCGTCGCTCTGGAACGACCTGGTGCGCGACCGGCCGGGATTGAAAGGGCAGCCGCGACCGGCTTTCGCGCGCAACGGCAAGGCGGCGCGCGCCGACGATCGCGCGGAGCCCGGCGACACGATCGCCCTGCTTCCGCCGGTGAGCGGCGGATGATCGAGAACGATCCGATCGATCCGGCCGCGCTCATCGCGCGCGTCGCGGGGCCCGATTGCGGCGCCGTCTCGGTGTTCATCGGCACGGCGCGGCAGGCGAGCGGCGGGCGCAGGGTCGTGGCTCTCGAATACGACGTGTACGACACCCTCGCCGAAGAGACCTGTCGCGCGATCGCCGCCGAGATCGAACGGGAGTTCGTCCCGTGCCGCATCGCAATCGCGCATCGGCGCGGCAGGCTCGTGCCCGGCGAGAGCGCCGTCGTCGTCGCCGCGGCTGCACCCCACCGCGCCGCGGCGATCGAGGCCTGCCGGCAGGGGATCGAGCGGGTGAAGGCGCGGGCGCCGATCTGGAAGAAAGAGCATTACGAAGAAGGCGCGGCGTGGGTGCGGGGCCACTCCCTGGGCGGCGAAGAGCCGTGATCCGGCGGCCGGCCCTTCGCCCTGCGGCCGCCATCCCTCTCTGCGCGCTCGCCGCCGCCTGCGCCGTGAGCCCCGCGACGGGCAAACGGCAGACGATGCTGATCTCCGAGCGGACGGAGTTCGAAATCGGCCGCGCGGCGAACGACAAGATCCTCAAGGACGAAGGCGCGTACACCGCCCAGCCGATGCTGCGGGCCTACGTGGAGTCGATCGGCCAGAATCTGGCCGCTGCCTCCGCGCGGCCCGGCATCGCCTGGCACTTCGAGATCACCGACCAGACCGAGGTGAACGCCTTCGCGCTGCCCGGCGGTTTCGTCTACATCACCCGCGGGATCCTGGAGCGGATGAACTCCGAGGACGAGCTGGCGGCGGTGCTGGGCCACGAGATCGCGCATGTCGCGGCGCGGCACGGCGCGAGCCAGATCAGCAAGGCCTACATCGCGCAGGTCGGGCTCGTGGCGACCACGATCCTCGCGGGACCCACGGCGGGACCGGTGGCGGGAGACCTCGCGAACATCGCGGTGTACGCGGCGATGCAGGGGTACTCGCGCGACGCCGAGCGTGAGGCCGACAGCCTGGGCTTCGAATACGCGGCGCACGCCGGCTACAACCGCAAGGGGGCGGTGGATCTGCTGCAGACACTGGCGCGGCTCGACTCGCACGATCCGACGAAGACCGAGGCCTTCTTCGCGTCGCATCCCGCGACGGCGGAGCGCATCCGCACCGCGCGGAAGGACATCGAGGAGACGCGGCAGACCGACCCCGATTCGCTCGCGATTCCGCGGAAGCGCGACGAGTATCTGCGGCAGATCGACGGGCTCGCGGTCGGCGCCTCGAAAGGGACGACGGTCCTGTCCGGCCGCACGGCGTACGACAGGCGCACGCTGCTCGCGGTGGACATTCCCGAAGGGATGACGGCGCAGCCGGGCGGCGGCGAAACGGTGCTGGTCCTCGGCGCCCGCGACGGGATTCAGGCAGCGCTCCGGGTCGTCGCGCTGCCGAAGACGACCTCGGTGTCGGATCTCGAAGCGGAATTCATGACCCGCAACCGCGGACTGAAGCGGTCCTCGCGGGACGAACGCATCGGCCCGCTGGGGCCGGTCATCGAGGCGACGTACTCGGGCCGCGGGCAGGATGGCAATCCGCTGACACTGCGCCGCACCGTCGCCTCGCGGGGCGGAAACGAGATCTCGGTGGCGGTTCTGGGGCCCGGCACCGCCGGCGAGGCCTCGCAACACGCCGCGAAAGCGTTCGAAACGCTCTCGAAGTCGCTGCGGCCCATCACGCCGCAGGAAGCCGCCGCGGTCGAGGCGCCGCGTCTGAAGGTCCAGCAGGCCGCCGCCGGCGACACGTGGGCCTCGCTCGCCGGGCACCCGGCTCTGGCCGCTGCCCTGGCCGCCTACAACGGATTCGATGCGAGCGATCCGGTCCCCGAAGGAGATCTCGTGAAGATCCCCCCTTCGCTCTCGCTGGAACCATGAGGATCTGGCTGGGGCAGATCAACCCGACGGTCGGGGACTTCGCCGGCAATCTGGCGCTCCTCCGGGGCGGCATCGCGCGCGCCGCCGCCGCCGGCGCCGAGCTCGCGGTGTTCCCCGAGCTCTCGATCAGCGGCTATCCGCCGCGGGACCTGCTCGAGAAGAGCGCCTTCATCCGCGATGCGAAAGACGCGCTCTGGACGCTGGCGTCCGAGACGCGCGGCATCGAGGTGCTGGTGGGCGCGCCCCTGCCGAACGAGAGCGGGCGGGGGAACCTGCTCTTCAACACGGCGGTCCTGCTGCGCGATGGCGGTGTGTCGGCGGTCGTGCGCAAGCTGCTGCTGCCGACCTACGACGTCTTCGACGAGGACCGCCACTTCGAGCCCGGCGAGCGTGTCGAGCCGGTGATGATCCGCGGCGTGCCGGTGGGGATCACCATCTGCGAGGACGCCTGGTCCGATCCCGGCCTCTTTCACCGGAAGCTCTACGACCGCGCGCCGGTGGACGAGCTGGCAGCCGCCGGCGCGAAGGTGATCGTGAATCTCTCGGCCTCGCCGTTTTCGCTGGGCCGGCCGGCGCTGCGCGAGGAGATCATGCGCGGCCACGCGCGCCGCCTCGGCGTGCCGGTGATCTGCGTGAACCAGGTGGGGGCCAGCGACGAGGTTCTGTTCGACGGCAGCAGCATCGCCGCCGACGGCACGGGCCGGGTGCTCGCGCGTCTGCGCGCCTTCGAGGAGGACGGCGCTCTCGTGTCCGTGCCCGCCCCGGCCGCCGCCGAAGCCGACCCGGATCCGCCGCCGGTGCGCCCCCCCGCCGACGAAGCGCTCGACGCCCTGGTCATGGGAACGCGCGACTACGTGAAGAAGTGCGGCTTCGAGAGCGTCACGCTCGGGCTCTCCGGCGGCATCGACTCGGCGGTCGTGGCGGGAGTCGCCGCGCTGGCGCTGGGCCCCGGGGCGGTGACCGCGGTCTCGATGCCCGGCCGGTTCACCTCCGAGGCGAGCATCGCCGACGCTGCGGCGCTGGCTGCGGCGCTTGGCATCGGCCTGCGCACCCTGCCGATCGACCGGCTCTTCCAGGCGTACCTGGACGAGCTCGCGCCGCAATTTGCGGGCACGCGCGCGGACGCCACCGAGGAGAACATCCAGGCGAGGATCCGCGGCAATCTGCTGATGGCGCTTTCGAACAAGCACGGGTGGCTGGTGCTGACGACGGGGAACAAGTCCGAGATGGCGGTGGGGTACTGCACACTCTACGGGGACATGAGCGGCGGTCTCGCGGTGCTGGGGGACGTCCCGAAGACCCTGGTCTACGAGGTCGGGCGGCGGATCAACGCGCGTGCCGGCCGCGCCGTCATTCCGGAGCGCATCTTCACGCGCCCCCCCACGGCGGAGCTGCGCGCGGGCCAGACCGACCAGGACACGCTGCCTCCGTACGCCGTGCTCGATCGCATCCTGGCGCTCTACGTCGAGGAGCACCGGCCGGCGCGCAGGATCATCGAGGCGGGCTTCGACGCCGGCGTGGTGCGCGACGTCGTGCGCCGCGTGGACGGCAACGAGTACAAGCGCCAGCAGGCGGCGCCGCCCCTGCGCATCACGACGAAGGCCTTCGGCATCGGGCGGCGCATGCCGATCGCCCAGCGCTACCGGGAGCTCTGACCGCCCGCATGTCCTGGTTCGATCGCCTCATCGTGACGACGCTGCCGTTCGTTCCCCGCCCGCTCGTGGGCCGCTTCTCCCGGCCCTACATCGCCGGCGCGACCCTCGACGACGCGGTGCGCTGCGTCGCCGGCCTCAATGCCGGCGGGCTGATGGCGACGATCGACGTGCTGGGGGAGTTCATCACCCGGCCGGAGGAGGCCCGCCGCACGGCGCAGGACTACGAAGCCGTGCTCGCGGCCCTCGACCGCCACCGCCTGGACGGGAACATCTCCATCAAGCTGACGGCGATCGGTCTGAAGCTCGACAAGGGGCTGTGCTTCGATCTGGTGTCGGGTCTGGTGGCTGCCGCGCGCGCGCGGGGCCGGTTCGTGCGGATCGACATGGAGGATTCCTCCTGCACCGATCCGACGCTCGAGATCTATCTCGCGCTGCGGCGGGCCGGGCTCGAGAACGCCGGGGTCGTTCTGCAGGCCTGCCTGCGCCGCACCGAGGACGACGCCCGGCGGCTCGCGGCGATGGGGGCGAACATCCGCCTCTGCAAGGGGATCTACATCGAGCCACCGGCGATCTCGTATCGCGATCCGGAGGCGATCCGGCAGAACTACGGCCGCATTCTCGAAATCCTGCTGCGCGGCGGGTCGTATGTCGGCATCGCCACCCACGACGAGCGCCTGGTGCGCCACGCGTTCGGTCTCATTCGTGAACTGGGCCTCACGCGCGACCAGTACGAGTTCCAGATGCTGCTGGGCGTGACGCCCGGTCTGCGGCAGCGGATCGTGGCAGCGGGGCACCGCCTGCGCGTCTACGTCCCGTTCGGCGAGGAGTGGTACGCGTACTCGGTGCGGCGTCTCAAGGAGAACCCGCAGATCGCCGGACACGTGCTGCGCGGGCTGCTGCGCCGCTCCTGACGCGCGCCGCGCACTCCGGGAACACGGTTTGAAATTGACGCTCCCCGGAGCGGGTGCTAACGTCGCCGCAGGAAACGCGATGGATCCTTCGCAGATCGTTCTGCTCGCCGGGGTCGCCGCCGGAGCCGCCGCTCTCGCCGCCGTCATCGTCTGGCTGGTGCAGAGCCGGGTCGCGGCGTCGGGGCTGCGGCGGAAGCGCGCCGAGGGCGAGGGGCTGCTCGACCGCGCGCGCGTGCGCAGCGCCGAAATCGAGGCCGAAGGCGCCCGCGCCGCGCGCGACGAGGCGGGGCGCCAGCGGACCGCAGCCGAGGAGGCGAGCCGGGCCCGCGCCGAGGCGGCCCGCGCGCTGGAGCGGGAGCAGCGCTCCCGGGAGCAGTCGCTGCGCGACCGCGATGCCGCCCTGCGCCGCAAGGAGCGCGACCTGGGCCGGCGGGAGCAGGCGCTCGAGACCCGGCAGACCGCCATGGCCGAGAGCGAGGCGCGGATCGCCGGTCTCGAGGCCGAGGAGAACGCCCGTCTCGAGCAGGTGGGACGTCTGACGCAGGAAGAAGCCCGCCGGCAGCTCCTGGCCAACCTGAAGACCGAGACCCGCTACGAAGCGGCGGCGATGATCCGCGAGATCAAGGAGGAAGCCCAGGCGAAAGCCGAGGACGAGGCGCGCAACATCATGGCGCTCGCGATCGAGAGGCTCGCCTCGGATTTCTCGTCGGAGCGCACCGTCGCCAGCTTCACGCTGCCGAACAAGAATCTCAAAGGCCGGCTGATCGGCCACGAAGGCCGGAACATCCGTGCGTTCGAGAAGGCGACCGGCATCCAGCTTCTGTTCGACGCCGACTCCGAGGTCGTCGTGCTGTCGGGCTTCAACCCGGTGCGCCGCGAGGTCGCGCGCATGACGCTCGACCGGCTGGTGAAGGACGGCAACGTCTCACCGCAGCGGATCGACGACCTGGTGCAGCGCTCCGGCCGGCAGCTCGAGGACCAGATGCGCAAGATCGGCGAAGAGACGGTTCGCGAAGTCGGACTCAAGGGCATTCACCCCGAGATCGTGAAGCTGCTGGGCCGCCTGAAGTACCGCACGTCTTACGGGCAGAACGTGCTCGACCATGTGAAGGAGGTCTGCTGGCTCACCGGCATCATGGCCGCCGAGCTGGGCCTCGATCAGAAGATCGCCAAGCGCTCCGGCCTGCTGCACGACATCGGCAAGGCGATCGACTACGAGCGCGAGGGCACGCACCCCGAGATCGGCGACGAGATCGCGAAGCGCTACGGCGAACACCCCATCGTCTGCAACGCCATCGCATCGCACCACGAGGACTGCGAGGTGATCTCGCCGATCTCGGTGCTCGTCGCCGCGGCCGACGCCCTGTCCGGCGCGCGGCCGGGAGCGCGCCGCACCAGCCTGGCGGACTACATCAAGAGGATCGAGAAGCTCGAGAGCCTCGCCAACACGTTCGAGGGCGTCGAGCAATCGTATGCGATCCAGGCGGGGCGCGAGATCCGCGTCATCTGCCACCACAAGAAGGTCGACGACGCCCAGACGATCCTTCTCGCGGGGGACCTGGCGAAGAAGATCCAGGGCGAGATGGACTATCCCGGACGCATCAAGGTGACGGTGATCCGGGAGATGCGGGCCGTGGACGTGGCGCGGCCGGCGAAGGGGAACGACCACCGGCACGAGGAGCGCGGGGGCGCCCGCGCCTGAGCGCGGCCGCTTCACGCGATATCGGAAGGATCGAAACGATGAGACGCGAATGGATCGCCTCGCGGCGCGGCGCCCCGTCGGTCACGCAGATGACCTGTGCGCGGCGGGGCGAGATCACCGGCGAGATGCGGCACGTCGCCGGCCGCGAGGGTCTCGCCCCGGAGGTGGTCCGCGACGAGATCGCGCGCGGACGGATGATCATCCCCGCGAATCTGAACCACCCTGAGCTGGAGCCGATGGCCATCGGCATTGCCGCGCGCTGCAAGATCAACGCGAACATCGGCAACTCCGCTGTGCGCTCGTGTCTCGATGACGAGGTCGAGAAGCTGCGTCTCTCCGTGAAGTACGGGGCCGACACGGTGATGGATCTTTCGACCGGCCGGCACATCGTCGAGACGCGCGAGGCGATCCTGCGCGCGTCGACGGTGCCGATCGGAACCGTCCCGGTGTACGAGGCGATCGAGCGCACCACCGACCCGATCTCCCTGACACCCGATCTGCTCTTCAAGGTCATCGAGGAGCAGGCCGAGCAGGGGGTGGATTACATGACGGTCCACTGCGGCGTGCTGCTCGAGTACCTCTCGCTGGTGCGCGACCGCATCACCGGCATCGTCAGCCGCGGCGGGTCTCTGATGGCGCAGTGGATGATCCACCACGGCAGACAGAACCCCCTCTACACCGAATTCGACCGGCTGCTGGAGATCTGCCGGCGCTACGACGTCACCCTGTCGCTGGGCGACGGTCTGCGCCCCGGCTGCCTGGCCGACGCGTCCGATGCCGCTCAGTTCGCCGAGCTGAAGACCCTGGGCGAGCTGACGAAGCGCGCCTGGGATGCGGAGGTGCAGGTGATGATCGAAGGGCCCGGCCACGTGCCGATGGACCAGATCGCCATGAACGTGCGCAAGGAGGCGGAGCTCTGCCACGAGGCGCCGTTCTACGTGCTGGGGCCGCTCGTCACCGACGTGGCGCCCGGCTACGACCACATCACGTCGGCGATCGGCGCGGCGCTGGCCGGCTGGGCCGGCGCCTCGATGCTCTGCTACGTCACACCGAAGGAGCACCTGGGGCTCCCGAACGCCGCCGACGTGCGCGCGGGAATCATCGCCTACAGGATCGCGGCGCACGCGGCCGACATCGCACGGCACCGGCCCGGCGCGCGCGACCGCGACGACGCGCTGTCGCGGGCCCGCTACGCCTTCGACTGGAACGGGCAGTTCGCCCTGTCGCTCGACCCCGAGATGGCCCGCTCGATGCACGACGAGACGCTGCAGGACGACTACTTCAAGACGGCGGAGTTCTGCTCGATGTGCGGGCCGAAGTTCTGCTCGATGCACATCAACCGCGACGTCGAGGCGTTCAATGCCCGCGGGGCCGGGGCCGCCGAGGCGGCTCCGGCGGCCGCTGCGGCGCCGGCTTCCGGGCCGCGGGCGCAGGCGCAGAGCTAGCAGAGCACCGACAGGTCCCAGGGCGCGACGCGGCACGAGACCGGCAGGCGGCCGGCCAGATCGCCGTCCATCTGCACGGGCACGCCGTCGCCCCGCATGGTCACGCGCTCGGCGCTCAGCAGCTGCACGTCCGGCGGGTCGTGGGCGAGCCCGGCGCCGCGCGCGCGCCGCAGCAGATCAATCAGCCGCAGCCTGCTCGTGGTGTTCACGATGCAGATCTGGAACGAGCGCTGATCGGGGCGGGCCTTGGGCGTGACGGCGAAGCCGCCGCCATAGCGGGGCGCGCGCCCGACACAGGCGAACGTCGCGGGGTGGGCGTGCCCGTCCGCCGCGACTTCGAACTGCGACGGGCGCCAGGTCGCGAGCCCCGCGGCGCCGGTCGCCCAGAAGGTCGCCTCGCCGGCGACGCGCTTGATCGCCGGCGGCGTGAGAGAGATCACCTGGGCGTCGAAGCCGGCGCCCGTCATCATGAGGAATACGCGCGGGCGGCCGCCGAGTCCGTCGCCCTCGGCGAGTCCGGGGCGAAGCGGAGCCGTCTTGCCCGCGATCACCACGCCCGCCGCCGCCTCCGGCTCCGACGGCAGCCCGAAGTACGCGGCGAGCACGTTCGATGTGCCGCCCGGCCAGATCCCGAGCCGGGGCAGCGGCTCGCCCGTCGAGGTCGCCGCCAGCCGGCTCTGGAGCAGACCTTCGACGACCTCGCGGACCGTCCCGTCGCCGCCTGATGCGACGACGTCGGTGATCCCGGCGGCGGCGGCCGACGCGGCGAGATCGACGGCGTGCGCAGGACGGTCAGTCGGCTTCACCTCGACGGTCAGGCCGGCGGCGGTGAGAGAGCGTTCGAAGGACGCCATGGCCGCTTCGCGGCGCCGCGCCGCCGACTGGCCCGAGCGCAGGTTCGCAACGATCCGCACTCTCCGCGGGGATGCCATGACCCCTGCAAAGTTACCCTATAATCCGGCGCGATTTTCCGGCAGAACAACCCCGCCCGACGAGAGGAGCCGTACCGTGGCCCAGGTCCAGACCGTTTTCGACCTCACTGTGATCGGCGGAGGCCCGGGCGGCTACGTCGCCGCCATCCGGTCGGCCCAGCTCGGACTGCGCACGGCCCTCGTCGAAAAGGACCCGCTGCCGGGAGGCACGTGCCTGCACGTGGGCTGCATCCCGACCAAGGCGCTGCTCCACACCGCAGATCTCCTGGAGTCGGCGCGGGATGCGGGGAAGTTCGGAATTCAGATCGGGTCCGTGTCGCTGGACCTCCCCGCCGTGCACGCCTACCGCACCGCGGTCGTTCAGAAGAACGCCAGGGGGGTCGAGTTCCTTCTGAAGAAGAACAAGGTCGAAACGATCAAGGGGTTCGGCAAGCTGGCGGGACGCGAGACGGTTCTCGTCCAGGGCGACTCGGGCGAGCCTGTCAAGATCAGCAGCAGGAACATCATCCTCGCGACCGGATCGTCGGTGCGCAGCCTTCCCGGCGTCACCATCGACGGCAAGACGATCATCTCGAGCGACGAGGCGCTGACTCTGCCCAAGGTGCCCGCCTCGATGATCGTGCTCGGCGGCGGGGCGGTCGGCGTCGAGTTCGCCTCGATCTGGTCGCGGTTCGGCAGCCAGGTCACCGTCGTGGAGCTGCTGCCGCGGCTGCTGCCGGTCGAGGACGAAGACATCTCCGCCGAGCTGGAGCGCTGCTTTCGCAAGCGGAAGATCACGGTGCACACCGGCACGAAGGTCGAGTCGGTCACGAAGACCGGGGGCGGGGTCGAGCTGGTGGCGAAGGCGGGGGAGAAGGAAGTCCGTCTCTCGGCCGAGGTCCTGCTCGTCGCGGTGGGGCGGAAGCCGCGCACGGAAGGAATCGGCCTCGAGGGCACGAAGGTCGTGCTCGAGAAGGGCTTCGTGAAAGTCGACGGACTGATGCGCACCGGCGAGCCGGGCGTCTACGCGATCGGCGACATCGTGCCGACACCGGCGCTCGCGCACGTCGCCAGCCACGAGGGGATCATCGCGGCGGAGCAGATCGCCGGAAAGAAACCGCATCCGATAGACCCCGACCAGATTCCGGGCTGCACCTATAGCGACCCCGAAGTCGCGTCGGTCGGACTGGCCGAGGCCGAGGCGAAGAAGCGCGGGCTCGTCGTGAAAACGGGCAAATTCCCGTTCTCCGCGCTCGGCAAGGCGTCGATCCTTCAGAAGCCGGAAGGATTCGTGAAGATCGTCTTCGAGGCGAAGTACGACCAGGTGCTGGGCGTGCACATGATCGGCCCGCACGTCACGGACCTGATCGCCGAGGCGGTGACGGCGCTGAAGCTCGAGTCCACCGTCGAGGAACTGCACGCCGCGGTCCATCCCCATCCCACGCTCAGCGAGTCCGTCATGGAAGCGGCGATGGCGGCGCACGGACAGCCGATCCACATCTTCATCGAGGCCGCCCGGGCCGCGGGCGCGAAGGTCGGGGCGTGAGCCAGCAGGCCGCGGACCCGGCGGCCGGCGCGATTCTTCACTCTGCGCGCGCGCTGGCGCGGCGGATCGCCGCGGAAGGCCCGGCCGCGGGCGGCCGGACGGACGATGCCGAGGACGGCGTCGAGACCGCCGTCGGGGCCTGTCTCGGGCTGCACGCGCGCGACTGGATCGTCGTGGGCCGGCGTCATCTGGGAGCCGCGCTCGCGCGGGGCCTCGGCGCCGACACGCTGTTCGCCGACGCGACCGGCGCGGAAGGCAGTCTCACCGGGGGACGCGACCGTGCGCTGGGCCTCGCGGATGCGACTCGCCGGATTCTCGGCTCCGGCGGACTGCCCGCCTCTGGAGTGCCGGCGGCGGCGGGGCTCGCCTTCGGGCTTCGCGCCCTCCGCGAGGAGGCGGTTGTGCTCGCGCTCGTGGCTCCCGGCGGGGCGGCCACCGGCGACTTTCACGAAGGAGTCAGCCTCGCGGCCGCGCGGCGGCTGCCGCTGGTCGTGGTAGTCGAGAGACGGGCAGGAGCAGGAGACTCGGACCCGGTGGCCCCGGCAAGCCGCGCCGTCGCCTACGGAATGCCGTCGAAGACGGTGGACGGATCGGATCTCGCGGCCGTGCGCGACGCCGTCGCGGCCGCGCGCGCCGCGGCGCTCGCCTCGGGGCCGGTTCTGATCGAGGCGCGCCTGGGCGCGGCGCACTGAAGGCATCGGCGGAACCTGTGGCGACCGGAACCTATCTCGACGGGATCCGCGAGGCGCTTCTCGAGGAAATGGAGGCGGACCCCGCCGTGTTCCTCCTCGGCGAGGACATCGGTCTCTACGGCGGCGCCTTCAAGGTCACCGAGGGCTTTCTGGACCGCTTCGGCGCCGACCGGGTCGTGGACACTCCGATCGCCGAGTCGGGGATCGTCGGCGCCGCCATCGGCGCCTCGCTGCTCGGCCTGCGGCCCGTCGCGGAAATGCAGTTCATCGACTTCATCGCCTGCGCGTTCGACCAGATCACGAACTTCGCGGCGAAGATGCGCTGGCGCACCGGCGTCGCGGTGCCGATCGTGATCCGCGGCCCGTCGGGCGGCGGCGTGCGCGGCGGCCCCTTTCACTCGCAGAATCCCGAGGTGTACTACGCGCACACGCCGGGGCTGAAGGTCGTGCAGCCGGCGACCGCCGCCGACGCGAAGGGGCTGCTCAAGGCCGCGATCCGGGATCCCGATCCGGTGATCTATCTCGAGCACAAGATGCTCTACAGGCACCCGCGGCTGCGAGAGGAGCTGCCCGGCTCCGATCACGTCGTGCCGATCGGGCAGGCGGCGGTGCGGCGCGCCGGGCGCGACCTGTCCCTGATCACCTACGGCGCGATGACGCTCGTGTGCCAGGACGCGGCGGACACGCTCGCGGCCGACGGCGTCTCCGTCGAGGTGCTGGACTTGCGCACCCTGCTGCCCCTCGACCGGGAGGCGATCGCCGCGTCGGTGCGTAAGACCGGCCGCGCGCTCATCGTCCACGAGGACACGCGCACCGGCGGCCTGGCGGGTGAGATCGCCGCGATCCTGAACGAAGAGGTGTTCGAGCACCTCGACGCCCCAATCCGGCGGGTGACGGCCCCGGACACGCCGGTGCCGTATGCGGCCTCTCTGGAAAAGGCATTCCTTCCCGACGCGGAGCGGGTCGTGGCCGCGGCGCGGGATCTCCTGTCGTGGTAGAAGTGGAATGAGGTGACGCGACGATGCGAGTTGACGTGATCATGCCCCAGATGGGGGAGAGCATTCAGGAAGGCACGCTGACCAAGTGGATCCGCAAGGTCGGCGACCCGGTCAAGCGCGACGAGCCGCTCTTCGAGATCTCGACCGACAAGGTGGACGCGGAGATCCCGGCCCCGGCGGCGGGGCGTCTCGCGGAGGTCAAGGTCGAGGAAGGCGTGACGGTGCCGATCAACACCGTCGTCGCCGTGCTCGAGACCGACGCGTCGGCCGCCCTCGGCGCCGCTCTCTCTGCGTCCCCCGCGCCTGCTGCAGCGCCGGCTCCCGCGGCGGCCCCTGCAGCGCCTGCGGGCGCGGCTCCGAAGCCCGCGCCGGCTGCGCCCGCGCCCGCGGTGGCGCGCGCGGATGCTACGGCCGAAGCTCTGCGCCGCACGCGCTCGTCTCCCGTGGTCCGCAAGATCGCCGCAGAGCATGGAGTGGACATCGCTTCGCTGTCCGGCAGCGGCATCGGCGGGCGCGTCACGAGGAAGGACATTCTGGCCGTCCTCGAGTCGGGCGCCGCGGGCCGTCCCGCCGCGGCGGCGGGGCCGATGATGCACGTACCCGCCTTCGCGCCCGGCGAGCGCTTCGAGCGCGTGCCGATGACGGTGATGCGCAGGAAGATCGCCGAGCACATGGTGATGTCGCGGCACACCTCCGCCCACGTCGTCACCCTGTTCGAGATCAACTACGCCGCCATCGACAGGATCCGCCGCGAGCACGGCGCCGCATTCCTCGAGCGCCACGGCGTGAAGCTCACCTACATGCCCTTCATCGCGAAGGCGGTCGTCGAGTCGCTGGCCGTCTTCCCCGTGTTGAACGCCTCGATCGACGGCGGCGACGTCCTCTACAAGAAGGACATCAATCTCGGCATCGCCGTCGCCCTCGACTGGGGGCTCATCGTGCCGGTCGTTAAGGGGGCCGCCGACCTGACGATCGCGGGGCTCGCCAAGGCGATCGTCAGCCTCGCCGACAAGGCTCGGAACAAGAAGCTCGCGCCCGACGACGTGGCCGGCGGAACGTTCACCATCACGAACCCGGGGCAGTTCGGCGGTCTGTTCGGCACGCCGATCATCAATCAGCCGCAGGTCGCAATCCTGGGAGTCGGCGGCATCGAGAAGCGGCCAATCGTCATCGACGACGCCATCGCCATCCGGCCGATGGGGTATCTCGCGCTGTCGTTCGACCATCGCCTGGTGGACGGGGCCGTCGCAGACCAGTTCATGGCCGACGTGAAGAAGCGCCTCCAGGAGTTCGCCGGACCGGTCCTGTGATCTGCGAACGGCTCGACTGGGGCCGCACGCCCTACGACGCGGCGATGGCCCGGATGGACGCCCGCGCGGCCGCGCGTCAGGGGGGCGCCGTCCCCGACGCCCTCGTCTTTGTCGAGCACGATCCGGTCGTGACGCTGGGCCGGGGCTCGCACCGCGGCCACCTGCTGCTTCCCGAAGCGGCGCTCCAGGCGCGGGGCATCGCGGTGCGCGAGTGCGGCCGCGGGGGAGACGTGACGTATCACGGCCCCGGGCAGCTCGTCGGCTACCCGATCCTCCTGCTCGAGCCGGAGCGAAGGGACGCGCATCGGTTCCTGCGCGATCTCGAACAGGCCCTCATCGAGGCGCTCGCCGATCTCGGCGTCGCGGCCAGGCGCAGCGACGGCCGCACCGGCGTCTGGTGTGGCGAGCGGAAGATCGCCTCGATCGGCGTCCGCTTCTCGCGCTGGGTGACCTCGCACGGCTTCGCTCTCAATGTCGCCCGCGACGTCTCGGGCTTCGACGTGATCGTGCCGTGCGGGCTCCCCGGGGTGCGGATGAGTTCCGTCGAGCGCGAGAGCGGCCGCGCGGTGAGCCTCGCGCAGGCGGCGGATGCCGTCGAGCGCCGCTTCGCGCAGGTGTTCCGCCGCCGGATGTCCGCCGCCGCTCCAGTGGGGAGCGCCGCGGCGTGAGCGGCCTGCTGCAGATCGAGCGGCCCGCCGCGCGGCGGCCGGAGTGGCTGCGGATCCGTCTCGCGACCGGCGACTCGTATCGCAACTATCTCGAGCTGCGAACGATGGTCGAGGAGCTGCGTCTCAACACGGTGTGCGCCGAGGCGCGCTGCCCGAACATCCACGAGTGCTGGGGCGAGCACCGCACGGCGACGTTCATGATCCTGGGGGACATCTGCACGCGGAGGTGCGGCTTCTGCTCGGTGACTTCGGGACGCCCGGCGGCGGGCGCGGACCCCGAGGAGCCGGAGCACGTGGCCCGGGCGGTGGCCCGGCTCGGCCTGAAGCACGCCGTGGTGACCTCGGTCGACCGCGACGACTTGCCCGACGCCGGCGCGGCGCATTTCGCGCGGACGATCCAGGCGATCCATGCGCAGGTGCCGGGATGCGCCGTCGAGGTGCTGACCCCGGATTTCAAGGGGGCGCCGAAGGCGCTCGACACCGTGCTCGCCGCGCGGCCCGAGGTCTTTTCGCACAACATGGAGACCGTCCCGCGCCTGTACCGCGAGGCGCGGCCCGGATCGCGCTACGAAGGCTCCCTGGAGCTGCTCCGGGCCTCCGCGGAGCGGAAGCGCCGCGGGGAGACGGGGGCCCGCATCAAGACCGGAATCATGGTCGGCCTCGGCGAGACGCGCGGCGAAATTTCGGCCACGATGCGGGACATCCGCGAAGCCGGCGTCGAGGTCTTCACAGTGGGCCAGTATCTGCAGCCGACGCCGGAGCACCTGCCGGTCGCCCGTTACGTGCCCCCGGCGGAATTCGACGAGATCAAGACCGAGGGCCGCGCGCTCGGATTCCTGCACGTCGAGGCGGGGCCCCTCGTTCGATCGTCCTATCACGCGCACGAGCACGTCCCCTCCGCCGAGTTTTGACGGATCGGCGCGGCGATCGTAAGATTCAGCTCAGAGGAGATCCATCGATGCTGACGATCACCGAAAAGGCGAAGCAGAAAGTCGTCGAAATCCTGACGGCGGAAGGCAAACCGGACCATGGTCTGCGCGTGGCCGTGCATGGCGGCGGCTGCTCCGGTTTTCAGTACGCCCTGAATTTCGCCGAGGGCGGCGGGCCGGCCGACCAGATGCTGGACGCCGGCGCGTTCAAGATCTTCGTGGATCCGATCAGCGCGCAGTACCTCGACGGGGCCGAGATCGACTTTCTCGACGGCCTCAACGGCACCGGCTTCAAGATCAGCAACCCCCACGCCAAGAGCACCTGCGGCTGCGGTCAGTCGTTCGGGGTCTGACCAGGCAGGCGCGGGCGGGGGTCCTGCGCGCCCGCCCGGCCCCCCGCCCGGTCCGGAGACTCCGTGCAGGTCATTGCGCTCTCCCTCACCCATCTCGGACTGGGCACGCTCGCGCTGCTGGCGCTTGCGGGCGTGCGTGAGGTCGGCCGCGGATTCTTCACGCTCTGTGGCTGGTCCGGCGTCGCGCTCGCGGCCGCCGGCTACGCGCTGACGCGGGTTCCGACGGGTCAGATCACCGATATCTCCCAGGCCGCGGCCGGCGCGCCGCAGGCCTGGGTCCTCGCCAGCCTGTCCGCGCTCTCGTTCGCGTTCGGCTGGGTCTTCCTGCGCGCCCGGCGCCGCGGCGCCGCGGGACCGCTGATCCGGCTCTCGGGTCTGCTCGCCGTCGCCGCGCTCGCCGCGCAGGGATGGTTTTTCGCCGCGAGCGTGCGCCCCGGCGCCTCCGCCGGTCTGTGCGCCCTCTCGGCCGCGGACTTCGTGCTCTCGGCGGGCGTGCTGGGGGGAGTCACCGTCGCGATGGTGCTGGGTCACTGGTATCTCGTGCAGCCAGGTCTGGCGATCGAGCCGCTGGCGCGGCTCTCCGGGGCGTTCATCGTGCTGCTCGTCGCGCGCATCGCGCTCGAGGCGTGGGCGGTCACGGGCGCCGTCGGATCGGGCTGGCTCTCGCTGACGCCGCCGCCGGGCGAGGTGCTGCCATTTCCGGTGCTCGTGCTGTCGCAGCGAGCCCTGTTCGGAGTTCTGGGTCCGATCATCCTCGCGCCGCTCGTGTGGAAGACCGTTTCGATGCGCTCCACGATGTCGGCGACCGGGCTTCTCTACGTCGCGGTCGCACTTGTCTGGGTCGGCGAGTTCCTCTCCAAGTACTTGCTCCTGCCCCTGCGCGGCATGGGAGCCGCTTGAGCGGCCCTCGATGAGGATCCGCTTCGGATGCCGCGCCTGCAGCCAGAGCGTGGACGACGCCGTGCCCGAAACCGGAGGCGCGCTGCGTTGCGCGGGCTGCGGGGCCGCGCGGCCCTGCGCGGCGCCGGCGCAGTTCGCGCCCGCGGGCGTGGTGACCTCGTGCCCCCTGTGCCCCTCGGACGAGTTCTATCTCCAGCGAGACTTCCCCCGCCGGGCCGGCCTCGCGGTGATGACCGCCGGCGGCGCGGCGTTTCTGATCCTCGCCGGCGTCTTCGACCGCATCGTCACGGGCTTCGCGGTGCTGGGCGTCGTCGCGCTGCTCGACCTGATGCTGTCCCGGCTGCTGCCCGTCGTCACCGTCTGCTACCGGTGCCGCACCGAGCTGCGGGGCCTCCCGCTGAATCCGGCGCACGCGGCGTTCGATCATCACGTGGCGGAGGACGCGGAGAAGCGCGCCCGCGCCGACAGGGCCGTCGCCGGCGACTGACCAGGGTTCTTATAGGAGTCACTTGGGGTTCTTGCGCGATCCGAGGGGATCTGGGGCGATGCGGCCTTCTGGGCCGACTCGGTCATGCGCGCCGACACCGCCATCTGGAGCAGCTCGATCTTCAAGCAGGGGGCGTAGGCGGCCGAAGGAGGCACGGGCCCCTGGACAAGCGCGAGGTGCTGTTGCCCACCTGGAGTGCCGATCAAGCCGAGGACCCGTTCAGAGATCACATCCCGCGCCAGATGGTGTCGGGCGTCAGCACGCGGGACCATGCTCCGGCGCTGGAACCGATGGAAGGAGGGATCCGGACGACCGGCACGAGGAGGTCCAGCATCTCCCGGCAGTTCGTCGTGAGCATGCAGGCGGAAGTCGACGAGTTCCTGCACAGAGCCGTGTGCACGCGATTTGCGGTCTCGGGGAGCCTCTGCCTGAGGAGAACCGCGCGTGGGAGAGGCCGGGGATGCTGCGGGCGCTGGGCGAGCGGGTGAAGATTACGATGGACAACAAGAGGCAGGTGGCGTAGAAGATGGCCGACTTCCACCGTCAGGATTCAACAATGACTGGGGCATCCCCGCTACCGGCGAAGGACGTCATGAACGTCAGGCTCAACGCGCTTCTGCTTCCCGCCGCACTTATTGCGTCACTCGTGCTTTTTCCCACCAACTCAAGAATCGTAACAAGAGGGCCGGCGGGTTCAATTCGTGCGGACAGATCCGGCTAGGCCAATAGACTGGGGTGCCCGGCGCACGCGACACCGCGAAACGACCGCAGTAGTGCCAGTTGGAGGCGCCCATGCCGATCTGCCCCTCGTCGATCGAGTCCACACCGTCCACATCCCCCAAGACGGTCCGAAACTGGGCTGGTGCGCTCTCGTTCACCGCGGCGAAGTCCTTTCGCCCCTCGACCCGCGGTGAGATCGTCGAAATCATCCGACAGGCGGAAGCCAACAAGACACAGATCAAGTGGGGCGGCAGCTTCTGGTCTTTCATGAGCGTCTTTGTCTCGAACCAGGTGCTGATCGAAACGGACGACCTCACCGCGCGCATTCCAAACAAGGAAATTCTCGACCAGTTGGACTTTGTCGACCCGGGCCTCAAGGACAGCCTGGTGCAGGTGAAAGGCGGCACCAAGGTCTTTGCAGTCAACCGCCTGCTCCATGGCCTGGACCCAAAGGGTCAGCCCGGCGGGAAGGACGAAGACAACCTTCCACTAACCGACAAAGATGGTTTGCCACTCCGGGCGCTACCGACCCTCGGCGGAAGCGGTGGCCAATCCATCGCGGGGGCGCTGGCTACGGGTTCCCACGGCGGCGATGTGCTCCGACGCCCGCTGGCCGACTGGGTCCAGGCCATTCACCTGATCGGACCGGGAGGCCAGGAATGGTGGATTGAACGCAGCGCTGGGCTCACTGCAGGCAACGAAACAGAGGTCCAGCAGAAGTTCCGTGAGATCGCCAAGACGAGTACCGAGGTCTGCAAGGACATCATCGTCAAGAAGAATGACGACGTGTTCCGATCAGTGCTGGTCTCGGTTGGACGCATGGGCCTGGTCTATTCGCTGGTCATCAAGACGGTGCCGGCCTTTCTGCTTCGCGAGCAGCGCCACGAAGACCTGTGGGAAGCGTTCAGGCAGAACCTCAGCGCGGCAGTACTGCCGTCGTATCTGGCCCCCGACTACTACACCCGGAAGTACTTCGTCCAGGTGCTCATCAGTCCGTTCGGAGCCGTCGATGCCCACAAGTGCAAGATCACCGAACGGTGGGAAGTGGAGGATCCCGCCGCCGAGCGGATCAAGCCCCCAGGGAGCGCCGATTTCCTCAAATGGCTTTGTCGGACCCGGGACGTGCGGTCCCTGCTTCCCCTGCTGGGGGGTGTACTCGCCGCCTTGCTGGCGACGCTGCTGCTCCTGACCCAGGCCGCCGCGGCGCTTCTGGCCCTGGCCTCAACCCTGGTGGCCATCCCTGTCATCGGCTGGGCCCTCGCCGCCGCGGTCTTCGCCGCTTACGTCGCGACCCTGGTGGCGATCGCGGCCACCATCGCAGCGATCGCCGCGGTGCTCGCCTTGATCGCCTACGTCGTCGCAGCCAAAGTGATGACGATCGGCGACTTTCTGGCGAACATTACCGCCTTGTTCTATGCACTCGGGCTGAAGGACGCAATGCGCTCGTTGTTCACCAACCTTTTCGACTCGCAGTACCCGTTGACACCCAGTCTGGACGTCAGCTGGAAGATCATGGACACCTACGATTACTCCGGGGAGAACTATTGCCAGAAGGTGGATTCCATGGAGGTCGCCTTCGACGCCACGGAGGCTGGGGCCGACGCGCACCTGAAATTCATCGACGACGTCTTGACAATCTTCGGCGACCTATACGAGAAGAGCGTTCCCGTGCTCGGAGTTCTGGCGCTTCGGTTCATGCGGAAGACCGAGGCCTTGATCGGGTTGACCCGGTTTCCGTTCACCTGTCACGTCGAGATCCCGATTATCCGGAACTTCGGTGGGAACGTCGAATTCCTGAATCGGGTCCAGCAGGCCGCCATCGCCCGAGGCGGCGTGCCCCACTGGGGCCAGCTGATGGCCACCTACAGCGCTGGCGACGTGCAGCGCCTGCACGGCGCCGACCTGGACCGCTGGCGGGCAGTCCTCGGCGACCTGATCCAGGTCGGGGTCGGAGGGCTCTTCACATTCAGTAACAACTTCACACTGACCTACAACCTCGAGCCGCCGAATTCGGGATTGCCCGACGACTGCGCGGTGGGAGGGCCTTACGACGGGGCGTCGCTCGGCACCCTGAAAGGCCCCGGCAACTCCGAGAAGCGGATCGAAGGAGATGTCACGGTTGACCGGGTGGAGAATGGCCTCAACCTGCAGCTGACCAGCCTGCACGGCAGCATCACAATCAAAGAAAAGGTCGATCAGGGCTCCCTGGTCATGCTAACGGCCTGCGGGGCAGTCACGATCGGGGAGAAGATCGACACGAAGTCGACGGCGATCATCAAAGCCCTGGGCGACGTCCGCATCACCCAGAAGGTCGATCAGTCGTCACACGCGGAGATCGAATCTCGGAATGGGAACATCGAAATCGGCCAGAAGGTCGATGAGAAATCACGAGTCACCCTGAAGGCGAAAGGCAACGTCCACATCGGGCAAAAGATTGACCAGTACTCCCAGGCCACCATCGTGGCCGGCGGAGATGTGGTCATCGACGAGGGAATTGACCAGCATGCGGACGTTGTCATCACGTCTGAGAACGGGTCGATCGTCATCAAGAAGGCCGTGGACGGCAACGCCACGGCCGTGCTGCATGCGCCCAATGGGACGATCACGATTGGCGAGAAGGTCGCCGGTGGGGCGACAGTCAGGTGGTCCGCGAAGAGCTTCAGCTGCCCGAGCCCGGGCAACGGCGTCACCAAGATGTAGCAGGTTGCTGAAAAGATCTGGGATTCACGGACCTATCCACAGGAAATCGTACTGGGATTCCGGGTGAGGAGGAACTCCCGATGCGAGGCGACGACGCCATCGCTTGGCCGCTGATTGTCGGCGCCTTCACCTGTCGAGTCGGAGGCGACGTCGCGCGCTATCGCGCCGATGAGCGTAGCGCCACGGCGATCGCGACCCGACCGACTCTCAAGAGCGTGAGCCGACCTTGACCATCAAGACGGTTCACGACTCGGAGCACAGCGTCGGGTCAATCAGGCCAAGGACCGCAGTTGATCCTGGACCTCAGAATGCCGCTGACGCTAACATTCGCCGTATCAGTTTAGCGGGGCTGCTCGAGGTGGGGGTAGCCGAAGCTGGCGAGGGATCATGGGCTGCGGCGAGCGCAACATCCTGACGAGCAGCTCCGACGCGCGCAGGTCGCGCTGGTTGGCCG
>Ga0187894_10001235_pt1 | contig 33237 bp, 31 predicted proteins | sample GBC1701081metaG_FD_136650 | JGI IMG/M metagenome (GOLD analysis project Ga0187894, IMG submission 136650) | White microbial mat communities from a lava cave in the Kipuka Kanohina Cave System on the Island of Hawaii, USA - GBC170108-1 metaG ...
AAGCTGAGCGGCTTCAATAAGCCGTCGCGCGCGAACGAGGACGCGTTCACACGCGCGGTGGACGAGACCGCGGCGGTCGCGCGCCGGCTGCTGGGCGCGCTCGTCACGAGCGCGCCGCCGCGCGATCGCGAGGTCGAAGCCGAGCGTGCGCGCCAGCGCGCGGCGCTGCGCTTTGCCGGCTCGCAGCACACCGGCGAAGGGCTCTGATGCTCACCGAGAAGGAGGCGCGCGCGTTTGCAGAGGAATGGGCCGCCGCGGGGAACGCGCACGACCTCGAGCGGATCCTCAGTCACTACTGCGATGACGTGACGCTCTCGTCTCCGGTGGTCGTACAGCTATTGGGGCAGGCCGACGGCACAGTGGTCGGCAAGCCCGCGCTGCGCGCTTACTTCGCGCGCGGCCTCGCAGCGTTTCCGCAGCTGCGCTTCACGATCGAGCGCGTCGCGTGGGGCGTCGCGAGCGTCGTCGTGCTCTATCAGAACCAGCGCGGGACGGGTACGGCTGAGCTCATGGAGCTCGCGGCCGACGGACGTGTGCGCCGCGTGGTCGCGAACTATGACGGCTAGCAAGCGGGCAGCGGAGCGCTTCCTCGACCCTTCGGCGGCGCATGCGTTCGCTTCCGCGCCGGCGCGCGTTCAGCGCAAACTGCCGCGCTGCGCGCGCTGATCTTCGCGACCGGCGTCTTGTTGACGCGCGCGCGCTGGACTAACGACGCCGACATGGGTGCCGCTGCTGCTCCGCCCGCGTTCACGACCCCGCCGCCGACGATTCGCGATCTGTGGCGCGCGCGGCGCGAGGATGATCGCGCCGGGCTGCGCTTCGAGGACGCGTCGTGGACGTGGCGTGAGCACGACGAAGCGGCGCGCGAGCGCGCCGCGCTGCTGCTCGAGCTGCGCGCGCCCGGCGAGCCGTTTCACGTCGGCGTGCTGCTCGACAACGTGCCCGAGTTCTCATTCCTGCTCGCGGCCGCGGCGTACGCGGGCGCGACCGTCGTCGGCATCAATCCGACGCGGCGCGGCGCCGAGCTCGAGCGCGACATCGCGCACAGCGACTGCCGGATTCTGATCACCGAGGATCGCTACGCGCCGCTGCTCGAGGGGCTCGCGCTGCCGGTCTCGGTGGACCGCCGCTTCCGCGTCGACTCGGCGCGCTGGCGGCAGGCCGTCGCGCGCCACACCGGAGCGCCTGATCCGGACGTGGAGCTGAATCCGCTCGCGCCGTACGTGCTGATCTTCACATCGGGCACCACCGGCCAGCCGAAGGCCGCGATCTGCTCGCAGCTCCGCCTGGGCGGCATCGCGCGCACGCTCGCCGGCATGCGCGGCATCGGCGCGCGCGACGTCTGTTATCAGGTGATGCCGATGTTCCACTCGAACGCGCTGATGGCGGGCTGGGCGCCCGCGGTTTGGGCAGGCGCGCAGATCGTGCTGCGCCGGAAATTCTCCGCCTCGGGTTTCCTGCCGGACGTGCGCAAGTACGGCGTCACGTACTTCAACTACGTCGGCAAGCCGCTCACCTACGTGCTCGCGACGCCCGAGCGGCCCGACGACCACGCGAACACGCTGCGGCTCGCGTTCGGCAACGAGGGCGCCGACCACGATCTCGAGCGCTTCGCGCGGCGCTTTGGCTGCGAGGTGATCGATTCGTACGGGTCGACGGAGGGTGCGGTCTCGATCGCGCGCGTGCCGGGCATGCCGGCCGGCTCGCTCGGGCTGGGCGCGCCCGGCACGGTGATCCTGAATCCCGAGACCGGGCAGGAGACGCCCGCCGCGCGCTTCGACGCGGCCGGCAAGCTGCTGAACGCGGACGAGGCGATCGGCGAGATCGCGAACGTGCAGAGCGCGCCGAGCTTCGAGGGCTATTACAAGAACCCCGAAGCGTACGCGGCGCGCGTGCGCAACCAGACCTTCTGGACTGGCGACCTCGGCTACCGGGATGCGCAGGGCTTCCTGTACTTCGCCGGCCGCGATTTCGACTGGCTGCGCGTCGACGGCGAGAACTTCGCCGCCGCGCCGGTCGAGCGGATTCTCGTGCGCCATCCGGACGTCGCGCTCGCGGCCGTCTACGGCGTTCCGGACGAGGAGGTCGGCGACGCGTTGATGGCGGCGCTCGTGCTGCGGCCCGGAGCGCGCTTCGAGCCCCAGGACTTCGCCGCGTTCCTCGCGCAGCAGCCGGACCTCGGTACCAAGCAGTCGCCGCGCTACGTGCGCGTCGCGAGCGAGCTGCCACAGACGCAGACGAACAAGATTCTCAAGCGCGAGCTTCGCCGGCAGCGCTGGGAGTGCGCGGATCCTGTGTGGCTGCGCACAAAATCCGGCTATCGGCCGCTCAGCGCGGACGACGCGCGCGCGATCCGCGAGCAGTTCCGCGCGCGCGGGCGGGAGAACGCGCTCGACACCTGAGCGGTCGGAGCACGCGCCGTGCACGACGCGCTGCGGGTTGCAAAGCTCGCGCGGTGAGACGCTCCGCGGCCCGCGCCGTCGCTCTGCTCGTGCTCGCGCCGCTGTGCGCGGCAGCGGATGCGCGCGCGGAAGCCGCGAAGCTCGCGCCGCGCCCGGTCGACGACGCGCGCCTCGCCGGCGCGGATGCGGAGCCGGGCAACTGGCTCACGCACGGCCGCACCTGGGGCGAGCAGCGCTACAGCCCGCTCGCGCAGATCGACGTGACCAACGTCTCCGAGCTGAGGCCGGCTTGGGTCTACGCGACCGGTGAGACTCGCGGCCACGAGGCGACGCCGCTGGTCGTCGACGGCGTGATGTTCGTGACGCTGCCGTGGAGCATCGTCGTGGCGCTCGACGCCGCGACCGGCCGCGAGCTCTGGCGCCACGATCCCGAAGTCCCGCGCGCGTGGGGGCGCTTCGCGTGCTGCGACGTCGTGAACCGCGGCGTCGCCGCTTATCAGGGGAAGATCTACGTCGGCACGCTCGACGGCCGCTTGGTCGCGCTCGACGCGAAGAGCGGCGCGCGCGTTTGGGACGTCGACACGATCGATCGCAGCAAGCCGTACACGATCACCGGCGCGCCGCGCGCCGCGCGCGGGTTGGTCTTCATCGGCAACGCGGGCGCCGAGTTCGGCGTGCGCGGATATATCTCGGCGTACGACGCCGAGACGGGCGCGCTGCGCTGGCGCTTCTACACGGTGCCGGGGCCGCCGGGTCAGCCGCGCGAGCACCCCGAGCTCGTGCTCGCCGCGAAGACTTGGTCGCCGCGCTCGACCTGGGAGTCGGGCCTCGGTGGAACGGTGTGGGATTCGCTCGCGTTCGATCCCGAGCTCGATCTGCTCTACGTCGGGGTCGGCAACGCGAGCCCGTACCCGCGCGAGATCCGCAGCCCGGGCGGCGGCGACAACTTGTTTCTGTCGTCGATCCTCGCGCTGCGTGCGACGACCGGCGAGCTGGTCTGGCACTACCAGACGACGCCCGCCGAGAACTGGGACTTCACGGCGACGCAGCACATGATCCTCGCGGATCTGCCGATTGGCGGTCGCACGCGCCGCGTGCTGATGCAGGCTCCGAAGAATGGCTTTTTCTATGTGCTCGATCGCGCGACCGGCGAGCTGCTCTCGGCGGACAAGTACGTCGCAGTGAACTGGGCCAGCCACGTCGATGCAAAGACGGGTCGCCCGGTCGAGACGGGTCTCGGGGAGTGGAAGCGGACGCGCTTCATGCGCCCCGGTCCCGCCGGCGGGCACAACTGGCATCCGATGGCGTTCTCGCCGCAGACGGGCCTCGTCTACATCCCGATCTATGCGCTCGCGTACCCGTTCCATCGCGACAAGGCGTTCCGGCAGACGCCGCGGCGCTTCAACACGGGTGAGGACTTCGCCAGGATGCAGCGCGCGGTCGACGGCTACGAGCGTTCGCTGCGCTTCTGCGAGCCGACACGACTCACCGCGTGGGATCCGCTGACGCGCGAGCGCGTCTGGCAGGTCTCGCACAGCTCCGAGATGCACGGCGGCGTGCTCGCGACCGCGGGTGGCCTGGTGTTCCACGGCACCGGAGGCGATGCGACGCTCGCAGCGTACCGCGCGACCGACGGAGAGCTGTTATGGGAGGCGCAGACCCCCACCGCGGTGATCGCTGCGCCGATCTCGTACGCGGTGAGGGGCGAGCAGTATGTCGCGGTCGAGATCGGCGCCGGCGGGTCGGCCGGCCTGAACTTCTCGCTGATCCGCTACGAGAACGCGGGCTACGTCGCCGCGTTCAAGCGGGGGGGCAAGGCGCGCCTGCCGGAGCGGCGCCTGCGCGCGCCCGGCTCCGTCGTCGCGCCGGCGTCGACCGCGTCGCCCGAGACCGTCGCGCGCGGGCACTCGCTCTATCACCAGTGGTGCATGTTCTGTCACGGCATCGGCGTCAAGAGCGGCGGGCTCTTGCCGGACCTGCGCTTCGCGTCGCGCGCGACGTTCGCGAGCTGGCAGGACATCGTGATCAGCGGCGTTCGCGCCGAGCGCGGCATGCCGAGCTTCGCCGATTCGCTCTCGCGCGAGGACGCCGACGCGATTCGCGCCTACGTGATCTCTCAGGCCCACCGCCGCCCGACGCTGCTCGAGCGCAGCGCCTCCTGGCTCTACGACAACGGCGCCTGCCTCCCCGCCCGCTGGCTCGCGGATTGAGAAGGCGGGGACGCTCCTCTGTTTTTCCCGGCGCAGGTGTTAGGCGCAGCGAGGTCGGGTTGATCGAGCCGGCGCCGAGCGAGCGCGGGCTCGCGCTCAGCTCCGCGATCGCGGCCTCGTCCTCGAGCAGCGCGAGGAACGCGCTGTTGCCCGCGCCGATCGCGAGGTTCCAGCCTGCGGAGCCGTCGGCACACGCCACCTCTTCGAGGATCGGCGCGGCCTCGGCCGCGTTCAGTCCGCTGCCGCCGAGGCTCTCGGGCAGCATCATGCGGAAAAGCCCGGCGTCGTGCAGCGCGTCGACGACCGGCGTCGCGAGCTTCCGCTCGCGCTCGCTCTCGTCCGCGTGCGCGCGAATCAGCGGCGCGAGCGCACGCGCGCGTCCGACGAGCTCGGCCTGCTTGCTCATGTGGGGCCTCCGCGCATATGGGGTCAGGCGCGAAGCGTCGTTTTCAGCGATTGGCGCCTGACCCCATTGGCTCAGCCTATCGCGGACAGCCGGCGAGGCGGCGTAAAACGGTTCCCATCGCGGCGAACGCATGGGGTAGGGTGTTACGCCGCGACCATGAGAACTCCCCAATGACCGCGCCGGGCGCCAGCAGCGACCCGTTCCATCCGCGCTTCGTGCCCGCGCCGTCGTTCGATCTGCGGGTGCCGTTCTATCCGCCGCTGGTCGCGTGGCTGCTGAAGGACGACGAGACGCGCGGCCGGCTGATCGACCAGGCGCAGATCGGCGCGGGTCATCAGGTGCTCGAGATCGGCTGCGGCCGCGGCGAGCTCGCGATGATGATCAAGCTGCGCGAGCCGAACGCGTACGTGTACGCGCTCGACCCGAAGCCCGAGAAGCTCGCGCGCGTGATGGGCAAGTCGCTCGAGGCGGGGCTGCCGATCCGCGTCTATCGCGGCGTCAGCCAGCGGCTGCCGTTTCCGACCGAGGCGATCGACCGCGTGATGGCGTCGTTGATGCTTCAGCGCCTGACGCGCGAGGAGAAGCTCGCGACGTTCCGCGAGGCGCATCGCGTGCTCTACTTCGAGGGCTCGGTGCACGTGCTCGACTTCGCGCCGCCGGTCACGCGCTGGGAGGAGCTGCTCGTGCGCTGCTTCCACCGCGGCGAGCGCATGCAGCCGCATCTCGCCGGCGAGATCCCGGCGCTGATGGAAGAGGCGGGGCTCGTGCGCGCGCGCGAGACGCACAGCGCCAGCACGCCGATCGGCCGGCTCGCGCTGTTCGAGGCCTATCGGTCCTGATTCCTTCGTAAAGGAGAAAGTGTGAAAGTGTTACGGGTGATCGGCTGGATCCTGGGAGTCATCGTCGTGCTCGCCGTCGTCGCGTTCTTCGCGCCGCGCTTCATCAGCGACGGCCCGCTCGGCCCGATCGTCGGCGGCCCGCTGCGCTCGGGCGACACCTACGAGCTGCCGGTGAGCGACTGGAGCTTCGCGGCCGACGTGAAGGAGATCGCGCTCCAGCTCGAGAGCCAGCGCATCTCGCGCACCACCTGGATCCTCGTGCGCGACGGAGCCGCATACGTCCCGTGCAGCCTCGGCTTCCCGCCCGGCAAGAGCTGGTACAACGACGCGCAGCAGGACGGCCGCGCGGTGCTGCGCATCGACGGCAAGCGCTACCCGGTGACGCTCACGCGCGACGACGACCCGACGCTCGCCGAGTTCGCCCGCGCCGAGGTGACGCGAAAGTACGGCAGCATGCCGCCGAGCGACGGCGGCGTGATGTTCTTCAAGCTGACGTCGCGGGCGATGAGCGGCGGCTGAGCGCGTCCGCCCGCCGCGCGTCAGGGCTCGCGCGCTCCCGGCTCTCGCAATCGCCGCGGCGTCCTGCGGAACCACCAGCGGTACGCGAAGTAGCCGAGCACCGCGACCGCGACTGCGGTTGGCCAGATCCACGCACTGCGCTGGCTCTCGAGCCACTCGATCAGCGCGCGGCCGAAGATCACGAACACCGCCATCGGCGGGATGAAGCCGACCACGCTGCCGACCACGAGCGCGCTGAAGCGCACGCCGGAGAGCGCGAGCGCCCAGTGCGCGGGCGCGGCGAGCCCGAACAGCAGCCGCACGACGATCACGGTGCGCAGCGGATGCTGGCGCGCGGTCGCCGTGAGCGCGCGCAACCGCGCGGGCAGGCGCTGCTCGAACGCGTCGCCGAGCACGCCGCGCGCGAGCATGTAGGAGGTGATGCCGGCTCCGGTCGCGCCGAGCACCGACATCGCGATCGCGAAGTCGGTCGGCCACGCGAGGCTCGCGGGCAGGATGAACACCGCGCCCGGCACGCCGAACGGCTCGAGCAGCGCGAACGCGGCGACATAGATCAGCGGCCCCCACACACCGGATTCGCCGAGCAGTCGGTGGATGTTGTCGTGCGTCACCCATGCGAACACGCCGGCGCGCCACGCGACGAACCATGCCGCGAGCACACCGATCGCCACGAGAATCCGCCGCGGCCCGTTCATCGTCTTCAGCGACCCTGAGAGAATGCGGAGCTCATGCTGGCTTCATGACTCCGGGAACAGGCTGCAGTGGATCGCGTCTTCGCCGGGCACTTGCCGCGCGAGCGTGCGGATCGCGAGCTCCGCGTCGCGGAGCGGGAAGTCGTGCGTGTGCATCCGCTCGAGCGGCACACGGCGCGACTCGATCAGGCGGATCGCGCTGCGATAGGCCGACGAGGTGACGCCGATCGCGCCGCGCACCGCGATCTCCTTCATCACGATCTTGTCCGAGATGAAGTTCTCGATCGGCCGGAAGCCCTTCACGCCGGCGAGCACGACGGTGCCGCCCGGCGCGCAGTAATCGAGCGCGTCGCGCACCGGCGCGGTCGCGTAGGACGAGACGTCGACCACGACGTCGGCGCCGCGGCCCGCGGTCGCGTTCAGGATCTTCTCCCTCGCATTCTCGTTCTCCACGTCGATCGTCAGGTCGGCGCCGAAGGCGCGCGCGAGCGCGAGCTTCGAGCGATCGGCCGCGAGCCCGGTGACGAGGATCTGCGCGGCGCCCGCCTCGCGCGCCGCGAGCACGCACGCGAGGCCGCGCTGCCCGGGGCCGAGGATCACCACCACGTCGCCCGGCTTCGTCTGCGGGATCTCCACCGCCCAGCGATAGCCCGCGCCGAGCGGGTTGAAGAGCGCGGCGATCGCCGGCGCGAGCGCGCGGTCCATCCGGTGCACGATCGAGCCTTCGTCGAGCACCATGTACTGCGCGTAGCCGCCCCAGAGGCCGTGCTCGACGTCGATCGGGATGTACGAGTAGATCCGCCGTTTCGCGCACAGGTGCGAGCGGCCGGCGAGGCAGCTCGCGCAGAAGCGGCACGAGATCATGTTCTCGACCGCGACGCGGTCGCCGACGTCGACGCCCCAGCGCCGCGCCGCGGCGTCACCGATCGCCTCGATCACGCCGAGCGGCTCGTGCCCGGGAATCACCGAGCTCGGCGTGCGGAGCTGGCCCTCGAACTGCTCGTAGTCGCTGCCACAGATGCCGCAGGTCTCGACGCGCAGCAATGCGCGATCCCGGCCGATCTCGGGAATCGCGAGCTCGCGCGGCGCCAGCTTGCGCGGCTCCTCGAGCACCATCGCGAACGATTTGCGCTGCGGCACTCGGGCTCCTCGGCGCGCAGTCTACGCGCTGGCCCGCGAGCCTCGCCCGAGCTTCACCCCTCGGCCGCCACAGCGGGCAGCCGCACGACGAAGGTCGTGCCGTGCGTCGGGTTCGACAGCACCTCGATCCGTCCCTCGTGCTCGCGCACGATCTGATTCGACACGTAGAGGCCGAGCGTCGGCTCGGCGTGCTCGCCGCGCGAAGGTGAGAACGGCTCGAACAGCTTGTCGCGCTCCTCCGGCCGCACCGGCGGCCCGTCGTCGTGGATGCTGATCATCACGTGGGCTTCTGCGCGCGTCGTCGCGGCGCGCACGTGGCCGCGCGGACCGGCCGCCTGCTGCGCGTGCGTGAGCAGATGCAACAGCACCTGGCGGAGCTGGTCGGAGTCGATCGCGACGTGCGGGACGTCGCTCAGCTCGAGCGCGATCTCGCCGAGGCCGTCCCGACGTGAGGACGCGAGGCGCGCGGCGTGCTCGAGCAGAAGGTTCACGTCGACCGGCTCGCGGTCGGCGTGGCTCGCGCGCGAGAACTCGCGCAGGTCGCGCACGATCGACACCGTGCGCTGCACGCTCTCGAGCGAGCTCGTGCGCAGCGCGTCGAGGCGCGCGACGAGCTCCGCTGCCGAGCGCTGCGGCGGGCGGTCTGCGGCAAGCGCCGCTTTGCCGAGCGCCGCGAGCTCCTCGCCGAGCACCGACAGATTCGAGCGCACGTAGGCCATCGGGTTGTTGATCTCGTGCGCGATGCCGGCCGCGAGCTGGCCCACCGCCTCCATGTGCTGCGCGCGCTGCAGCCGCTTTTCGAGCGCGCGCCGCTCGGTGATGTCCTCGACGATCGCGAGCGCGCCGATCACCGCGCCCGAGACGTCGCGGTGCGGCGAGACGGTGGTGTGCGTCGTCAGGCGCCGGCCCCACCAGGTGTCGAACTCGAACTCCGAGGACAGCACCTCTCCCGTTCTCAGCGCGCGCTCGAGCATCGCGGAGAAGCCGGAGCGCTTCGCGTTCTCTTCGGTGACGACGTTGAATGCGCTCTCGAACTGCGCGCGCGTCGAGCCGAGCATCGCGAGCAGCCCCGCATTCGCGTGCTCGAGCTGCCCGCTCGCGTCGATCGACAGGAAGCCGACCGGCGCGTGCTCGATCACGTCGCGATAGCGCGCCTCGCTCTCGCGCAGCGCGCCGGCGCGCTCCGCGATCAGGCTCTGGAGATCGCCCTCGAGGCGGCGCTGCCGGTAGGCGAGCAGCCGGCTGGTCGCCATCGAGACGACGAGCGGCCCGTACTCGAGCACGCCCTCGAACGCGCCGAAGCCGAGCGCGGGCAACAGCGAGCTCACGCCCATCGCGGCGTAGAGCGAGAGCGCGACGAGGCACAGTCGGCGCTCGGAGGCCGGCAGCCCGCGCGCGCGCACCAACTCGCTGAGGCACCACGCGATCGCGACGCTGGTTCCTAGCGCGGCGAACCACATGCCGGCGCCGTGCTGCGCCTTCCAGAACGGCTCGCCGGCGAGGTCGACGCCTTGCACCGCGTCGGGCAGCACGAACCACGGCGTGAACAGCATTGCCGTCGACGAAGCGATCGCGAGGCCGCGCACGATCGCGAACTCGACCGGCCGCGCCGGACGATCGGTCAGCGAGTCGACGAATCGATAGAGCGACCAGAGCAGGAACGGCGTCGCGGCGGCCGCGACGCGCGCCGCGAGAATCGCCGGGCCGGGGTCCGCCGCGGTGAGCTGGGCGAATCGGGCGCTCGAGAACACGACGGCTGCGATCGCCCACAAGCTGGCCCAGCGGCTCGGCCCGCGATCGCGCGCGCGGATCCAGAGCCGCAGCGCTGCCAGGTACGAGCACGCGCCGATCGAGACGAGCAGCAGGCCTTCGGCAGCGTTCAGCGTCACGGCGCGCGGCTCCCGGCGGCGCGCTCGACTGGCAGCCAGACCTCGAACGTCGCGCCCGGTTCCCGCGCCGCGCTGAGCCGCAGCTCGCCGCCGTGGCTCTGCACGATCTGATACGAGATGAACAGCCCGAGGCCGGTGCCTTCGCCCGCGGCCTTGGTCGTAAAGAACGGGACGAACAGCCGGTCGCGATGCTCGCTCGCGATGCCGGGCCCGTCGTCGCTGACGCGCACGCAGACGCCCCCGCGCTCGGCGGCGCTCGTGACCTCGACGCGTCCGCTGTCGCCGATCGCCTGCACGGCGTTGACGATCAGATTGAGGAACACCTGCCGCAGCTGGCCGGGATTGCCGGGCACACGCGGCACTTCGCCGAAGCGCTCCACGATCTGCGCCCGACCGCGCCGCTGCGTGGCGGCCATCCGCACGACGCCGCTCAGCAGCTCGTTCAGGTCGACGGCCTGCGGCACGGTCGAGCCGCCGCGCGAGAGATCGCGCATGTCGCGCACGATCGCGATCGCTCGCTCGACGCCCTCGCACGATTCGCCGAGCAGCTCCTCGACGTCCGCGAGCCGCCCGGCCTGCGCCTCGTCGCGTGCCAGCGGCTTGCGCAGCTCCTCGAACGAGCGCTGCATCTGCGCGAGGTTCTCGCGCACCTCGGCCATCGGCTTCGTGATGCCGGACGCGATTCCCCCCGCGAGCTGCCCGATCGTCTCCATCTTCAGCGATTGGCGCAGCCGCGCCTCGACTGCGCGCCGCTCGGTGACGTCCTCGATCAGGATCAGCGCGCCGTTCGCGCTGCCGTCCGCCCGGCGCTGCGGCGCGACCACGACTTTCAGGTCGACGCGCCGGCCGTCGTCGGTTCGGTACGGCACCTCGCGCGTGACGCTGCGGCCCGCGGCGGCCGCCGCAGTGAGCGCGAGCATCGCCGGCTGCGTCTCGGGCGGAGCGTCGTGGAGGACGTTGCCGGGGCTTCGGAGCGCGCTCTCGGCGAGGCCGAGGATCTCGCGGACGCGGCGCGTCATCGTCACGACGTCACCGTTCTGATCGGTCACCAGCACGCCGATCGGCGCGTGCTCGATCAGCCCCCGGTAACGCTCCTCGCTGGCGCGCAGCGACGCCGTGTGGCGGTCGACCATCGATTCGAGGTCGCTCTCGAGGCGCCGCTCGCGACTCGCGAACAGATGGCTCGTGCCGACCGCGACGACCAGCGGGCCGAACTCCGCGAATCCGGACAGCGGGATCAGCTGGAGGCCTCCGAGCACGCTCGCGACCGCGAGCAGCGCGTAGAACGCGAGACACGCGCCGAGCACGCGCCGCTCGTTCGCGACCAGCGTGCTGGCGCGCGAGAGCGCCGAGAGCCCCCACACCAGCGCGATGAACGGCGCGATCGCGAGCATCAGCGAAGCCGGCGCGCCGCGCGCGGAGAGGAACTTCTCGCCGAATAGCCCGCGCCGCACGACGACGTCGTCGGTCATCACCCACGGGGTGAACAGCGTGATACCCGCGAAGCCGAGCGCGCCGATCAGGAGCGCGCGCCGCATTGCGCGCGAGAGCGGGACGCCCGCGAGCTCGAGCGCGAAGCGCAGCATCGTCCAGATCAGGATCGGGCCGATGCTCGCGAACGTGCGCACCGCGATCACGGCGGTCTTCGGGTCCGTCGTCGAGATCTGCCACGCGCGCACGCCCAGGTACGCGGTCGCGACGGCCGCCCAGCCGGTCAGCCATCGGCTCGGCGCGAGATGGCGCGCGAGCGTCCAATGGAAAATGCCCGCATAGAGCGTTGCACCCACGGCGAACAGCAGCAGAGCGTGCATCGAAAGCACCCGAGCACCCCGGCCGCCTATCGGCCAGCTCCCCGGCGCGCCGGAGTCTCGAGTTCGTTGGCTGCGCAAGGGCGGTTGGCTACCGCTTGCGCGCTCATGATGGACGCCCCGCCGCCGCCTCGCAGCTCGTTCGCGTTGCTCGCGCTCGGCGCCGCCGCCGGCATCGCGGCAGCGGGCTACGGGATCCTGCGCTCGGGCGAACCGCGCGCGCTGCCGGAAGGCGCGGTCGCGAGCGTCAACGGCGCGGCGATCTCGGCTGACACCTTCACGCGCCTCGTCGCCGGCCTCGAGAGCGACACGCGCGAGGCCGCGAGCCCGGAGATGCGCGAGCGCATCCTCGACCGCCTGATCGAGGAGGAGCTGCTCGTGCAGCGGGGCCTCGAGCTCGGGCTCGCCGAGAGCGATCGCCGCGTCCGCGCCGACATCGTGCAGGCGATGATCCGCGCCGCGATCGCGGAGGCCGAGAGCGCCGAGCCGAGCGAGCGCGAGCTGCGCGCGTTCTACGAGGAGGAGCGCGCCGCGTTCACGACGCCGGGCCGGCTGCGCATCGCGCAGCTGTTCGTGCGCGTGAAGGACGCGGCAGCCGACGCGCCGGCGCGCGCGCGCGCCGAGCAGGCGCGCGCGCGGCTCGCGGCGGGCGCGGAGCTCGCCGCGGTACGCGCCGAGCTGGGCGACAGCGAGCTTTCGCCGGCCCCGGATGCGTTGCTGCCGCCGGCGAAGCTGCGCGAGTACGTCGGGCCGAGCGTGCTGCGCGTCGCGCTGGAAGCGGAGCTTGGCGCGTGGAGCCAGCCAGTTCGCTCGGGCGCGGGCTACCACGTGATCGCGGTCGTCGAGCGCGAGCCGGCGAGCACGCCGCCGCTCGACGAGATCCGCGATCAGGTGCGCAGCGAGTGGGTGCGGCGCGGCGGCGACAGCGCGCTGCGCAGCTACCTCGACGAGCTGCGCGAGGGCGCGGACGTGCGCATCGCGCAGGTGCTCCCGCCGTGAGCGCGCGCCACGCCCCGTGGGCGGCGATTGCGCTCGCGCTGCTGCTCGCGACCGCCGCGCAAGCGCACACGCGCAGCACCAGCTTCTCGAGCTGGGAGATCGACGGCACGCACGCGAGCGTTCGCTTCGACATCCCGCAGTACGAGCTGACGCGCCTGCCGTGGGGGATCGTCGCGCCGCCCGCGCTGCGGCCCGAGCTGGCGGCTTACCTCACGCACGCGCTGCGGCTCGAGGCCGGCGGCGTCGCGTGCGCGGTCGACGGCGAGCCGCGCGCGCTCGCGGCGCCGCCCGAGCGCGCGGTCGTCGAGTGGCGCCTCGCGTGCCCGAGCGCGGAGCGGCTCGCGATCGTCAGCGAGCTGCTGCGCGAGCCGGCGCCGAGCCACCTGCACTTCGCGAAGCTGCGCGGAGCGCGCGTGACCGAGCGCGTGCTAACGAGCGCCGCGCCGCGCTGGGAGCTGCCGAGCGCGAGCGAGGACGCGCCGAAGCCGGCGATCGGCAGCAGCGTCCGCGCATACGTGGAGCTCGGCATCGAGCACATCGCGACCGGCTACGACCACCTCGTGTTCCTGCTCGGCCTGTTGTTACTGGCCGCGAGCGCGCGCGAGCTGATCACGGTGGTCACCGGCTTCACCGCGGCGCACTCGATCACGCTCGGCCTCGCCGCGCTCGGGCGCGTCCAGCCGGACGCCGCAGCGATCGAGGCGCTGATCGGGCTCTCGATCGCGCTCGTCGCGCTCGAGAACGGCTGGCTGCTCGGCGGCCGGCCGCGCGCGTTGCCTCCAGCCACGGTGCTGTCGCTCGCCGCGCTCGCGGGCGCGGCGGCGCTCGGCGCCGGCGCGATCCCGGCCGCCACCTACGCCGGCCTCGCATGGTTCGCCGCCTGCTACTTCGCGTTGCTCGCGCGCAGCGAGCGCCCCGCGCGGCTGCGCTTCGCGGTCGCGTTCTGTTTCGGGCTCGTGCACGGCTTCGGCTTCGCGGGCGTGCTCAGCGAAGTCGCGCTGCCGCAGGGGCGCCTGTTGCCGGCGCTGCTCGGCTTCAATCTCGGCGTCGAGCTCGGCCAGCTCGCGATCGTCGCCGCCTACTTCGCGCTCACCGCGCTCGCGAGCCGCTTCGTCGCGAACCCCGCCCGCATCCGCGCCCGCGGCCTCGCGAACGCCGTCGTCTGCGGCCTCGGCGTGTTCTGGTGGATCAGTCGCGGCTACGGGGGCTGACCGACTCCCTCACACGCGCTCGCGAGGACGCGAGCCGCGTGGCACCTGGGCGTCGCTACGCCGCGCGGCCCAGGCTTCGTTGCCTCGAGGCATGCGTCGTTTCCCTGGGGCTCACGGGCCTCCGCTGCGACGCCCGTCCGGCCGACCCGCGCCCTCGCTCGCGGTCGGTAGTTCACAGCTGCGAGGTTCTTCCAATAGAACGCGGTGCTGCCAGCGCGTCCTGCGCGCCGTAGCCGAAGCCAAGTTGTGAAGGGGCGGTCCCGACAAACATCTTCGACGCGCAGCGCGGAGTTGGTCGACCGCCAACCAGACACCGCGTACCCCGGTGCAAAGTGACGCCGGCGCGCCTCGACGGCGCGGCGGCGTCACCGTTCCAAAAGGTCGGGTACCTCGATTCGCTCGCGCGGGCGCGCGCCGGCCGGACGGGCGTCGCAGCGGAGGGCCGTGATCACGCCGACGAGCTCGCAAACCGCGCGGCAACGAGCTCACGGCCGCGCCGCGTAGCGACGCCCCACTGCGACGCGTCGCCCACACCCAACTCCGCATACCACCGCGCAAAGGCCCGGAGTCGCGACCCTCCGGCCGGCGCGCGCCCGTGCGAGCGCGTGAACCTTGCCGCGGAGCGCGCAGGCCTCGATCTACGGTTCGGCCGCGAGGTTCCAGCCCAGCGCGTCGACGATCGCGTGGTAGACGTAATTCTGCTCGCGCACGCCGGTGAACAGTTCGGCGCCGGGCCCGCCGGCGTAGATCGCGACGTCTTCTCCGGCGTGCATGCCCGCGCGCAGCGGCGCGTGCGCTTCCTGCAGGTAGCTCGCGGCGGTCGTGTCGACGTCCGACAGATCAGGCCGCGGCAGGTCGCCGCCCTGATAAACCGGATCGAAGTGCGGGAACTTCTTAGGGCCGGCGGGCTGGAGATTGCTCTCGGCGGTGTTGCCCGGGCCGGCGGGGTAGCTGAGCGTCGTCATCGGCCGGCCGAACGCGTCGGGGTAGGGCGTCTTCATCGGCTCGCCGTCGAGCCCGTTCACGACCAGCTTCCCGAGGATCGGATTGCCGCGCGTCGCATAGCCGGCGAACGCGAGCGGCTGGCTGTGATCTGCGGTGACGACGATCAGCGTGTCCTTCGGGTCGATCAGATCGAGCGCGCGCTGCACCGCGCGCGAGAGCTCGATCGTCTCGGTCAGCGCGCGCCGCGCGCTATTCGCGTGATGCGCGTGGTCGATCTTGCCGCCCTCGACCATCAGCACGAACCCGCGCGGATTCTTCGACAGGATCTGGATCGCCTTCTCGGTCATCTCGCTGAGCGAAGGCTCGCCGGCCGTGTCCTGCGCGCGGTCGATCTCGAACTCCATGTGGCTCGGGTCGAACAGCCCGAGCACGCGGCGCGTCTTCTTGGGATCGAGCGCCTCGAACTGCGCGAGGTTCCAGACGTAGGCGCCGTCCGCGTGGCGCGCGCGCCACTCCTTCGTGAGATCGCGCTCGTCGAGCCGCGCGCCTTTCGTGCCGAGGTCCTCGGGATCCGGCGCGTTCGCGCCGAGGAAGTGCGCGCGCCCGCCGCCGAACGCGACCTCGATGCCGTCGCCGTGCGCGAACTCGACGAGCTGGCGCGCGAGGTCCGGGAAGTCGGCCGCGCGCGCCGCATCGGAGAGCTTGCCGTCGTACTCCCAGTCGCGGTGCGGCGAGTGCGCATAACAAGCCGCCGGCGTCGCATGCGTGATCGTCGTGTTGGTGACGACGCCGGTCGCGAGCCCGCGCGCCTCGGCCTCCTCGATCAGCGTCGGCACCGAGTGCTCGGGAACGGCCGCGAAGTCGCCGCTCGCGACGCTCTCGTCGAGGCTCAGCGAGCCGGCGCGCGTCTTCACGCCGGTGATCAGCGCGCTCATCGTGCCGGCCGACTCGGGCACCTGTTGGTTCGTGTTGTAGGTGCGCGAGAGCGCGGTGTAGGGCAGGCGCTCGAACGAGAGCCAGTGCTCCTCGCCGAGCCCGCCGGCCCGCTGGCCGGCGAGGATGCGCGCCGCGGTGACGGTCGAGGGGCCCATGCCGTCGCCGACGAACAGGATCACGTTGCGCGCGCTGGCGGTGCGCGGCGCCAGCGCGCGCCGCTGCGCGACGGCTTCGCGGCCGGCGCGGTACCAGACGTCCTGCGCGCGATCCGCTTCCGCTGCGGCGCCGAGTGCGAGCGCGAGCGAGAACGGCGCGACGAGCGCGGCGCGGCGCGCGCGACGGATCACGGCACCTCCCAGCTGGCCATGTCCTGCTTCAGCGTCGCGCGAATGCGCTCCACCATCGCGCCGCGCAGCTTGCGCTTCGTCGCGCGATACGCGCCGAGCGAGAGCTTCGCGAGCTCTGCCGCAGTCGCGAGCGACTCGGCTTCGAGCTGCTCGGGGGCGACGACGCGATCGAGGTAGCCGGCGGCGAGCGCGCCGGCCGGGTCGTAGACCTCGGCGAGCGTCGTCGCGCGCGCGAGCTGCTCGCGCGCGAGCCGGGCGCGGGCGAGCTCGAGCGCGAACACCGGCAGCGTCAGCTTGATCGCGACTTCGTTGAGCCCGAGCTTGAAATCGCCGCTCGCGCCGACGCGATAGTCGGCCGCGAGCAGCAGCAGCGCGCCCATCGCGAGCGCGTGCCCGCTGCACGCGGCGACGACCGGCACCTCGCTCTCGACGATGCGCAAGAGCAGCTCGCCGCCGGCGGTGACCAATGCGCGCGAAGCGTCGAGGCCCTGATTGATCACCGCGAGATCGAAGCCGGCCGAGAAGCGCCCGGGCCGGCCCAGCAGCACGGCCGCGCTCGCCTCCTTCTCGGCGCGCGACAGCGCCGCGTGGATTGCGTCGATCGATGCGTGCGAGGCGACGTTCGCGCGCCCATCGTCGAAGCGCAGCAGCGCGATCGAATCTCGAAGCTCGTAGCGAAGCAGGTCCGACATGGCCGCGCACGTTAGACGGCGCGCACCGGACGCGGAAGCGACGCCTCACGCCCCCGAGCGTCAGATCTTCAGCATGCGCCCGCGCTCGAGCGTGTACGCGAGCAGCGCGGCCTCGACCTGATCGTCGACGCCGCGGAAGCGCACGCCCATGCCGACCGGGAGATTGCCCTTCGCGAGGTTGCCGGGGACGTTCGTCATCACGACCTCGGCGGCGACGCGCGCATCGTGGCCCGGTAGCGGCAGTATCACGTGTACGAGCGAGCGCGGCAGCGAGGGCTGTGCGGTCGCGAGGAACGCGCCGCTCGACGACAGCGAGTAGATCTTCGCGAGCTTCTCGCGCCCGCTCAGGCGGAAGCTCACGGGCCAGTTGGTCGGCACGCGCTCGGCGCGGCGCGAGACCCGAACGGGCGCGCCTCCTGCGAGCGCGCGATTCGCCTGGAAGCGCAGCAGGTGATCGTCGAGCGGAAACCAGAGCGCGTGCTCGGCGCCCGCACGGCGCAGCCGCTCGCGTGTGGTGGGATCGGGCCGCGTGCCGCAGGCGAGCATCGGCAACATCCCGGTGCGGCCACCCGCGCGCAGCGCGTGGAGCGCGCTCGTGAGATCGGCAGCCGGAAGATCGGCCGGGATCACGACCGCGCCGAGCAGGAAGCGCGGGTCGCGCAGCACGTCCTGCGCGTCGCGCGGCGTCTTCGCGCGCACGACATGGAAGCCGAGCGCGACGAGCCGGCGCGCGACCGGCTCGAGCGGCGAGCCGGCACCCTCGACGACGAGCAAGCTGTTCCGAATCGCCATCGCACCCCCGCTGATTGGCGAAGTCGATTCTGCTCTTCGACATACGGGTTGCCGGTGTGCGTGACAGGCATCACGTGGGTTTCGCTCGCCTCGGCAGCGGCAGAGCGGCAACGAAGCAAGGGACCGGCTGGCGGCTTGCGGGCGCGAGTGAGCGTGAGACTCCGCGCGACCTCATCTCCGCGATCGGCGCGGTTTTTCAGGAACCGGCCTTTCTCACGTATGCTGCCGAGATGCTGGAAGTCGGGGCGAAGCTCCCCAAACTCACGCTGCGCGATGCGGACGAGCGCGCCGTTTCGCTCGCGTCGCTGCACGCGGAACGCCCGCTCGCTGCGATCTTCCTACGCCACTTCGGTTGACCGATCTGCCGGCAGCACCTGGTCGAGGTGCAACGTCATCTGGCGGAGTTCGAGAAGCGCGGCGCGAACGTGGTCGCGATCGGGCAGGGCACGGGCGCGGAGGCCGCTCGCATCGCGCGCATGCTGCGCGTCACGTACGCTTGTTATGGAGATCCGCAGCACGACGCATACCGCGCGTTCGAGCTCGGCCGCACGGGGCTGTTCGGTCTGACGCTACAGCCGTTCCTCAGCGATCCCGCGGCATCGCTCCGCAATCTGACGCAGGCGGACATGCGCGCAGCCGCGAGCCCGCGCAGCGACGTGTTCCGGCTCGGCGGCGCGCTGGTGGCCGACCGCGCGGGCAAGATCCGCTTCCTGCATCGCTCGCGCAGCACGACCGACGTGCCGGCGACCGACGCGCTGCTCGCGGCGCTGGACCGCCTCGGGTGAGGCGAGCGGCGCGCGCGCTGCTGCGCGCGGCCTGCGCGCTGCTCGCGTTCGCCGCGGCCGGCGCGCTCGCGGAGCCGCTCGTGATCGCGCATCGCGGCGGCGCCGGCTTCCCCGAGAACTCGCTCGCGGCTTGCCGCGCGGCGCTCGCGCTCGGCGCGGGCTGCGAGCTCGACGTGCGCAGCACGCGCGACGGCGCGCTCGTGCTGATGCACGACGCGACGATCTCGCGCACGACCGCCAGCCGGGGGCGCGTGCGCTCGCTCGCGCTCGTGCAGCTGCGTGGGGTCTTGCTGCGCGGCGAGGCCGGCGTGAGCGCCGAGCGCGTGCCCACGCTCGAGCAGGCGCTGGGCCTCGCGTACGGCGAGCGCGTGCTGCTGCTCGACCTCAAGGAAGAGAGCGCCGCGTTCCACACGGCGCTCGCGAACGCACTCGTCGCGTCCGGCGTTCCGCGGAACCTTCGCCTCGGCGTGCGCAGCGAAGCGCAGGCGCGCGCGCTGCGCGCACGCCTCCCGAACGCGGAGCAGGTCGCGTTCATCGACGAGCCCCAGCAGATCGAGCGCTTCGCGAGCGCGGGGGCCGGCTGGATCCGGCTCTGGGATCGCTGGCTCGCGGGCGACGCGAGCCTCGCGGCGCGCGTGCGCGCGGCCGGCGCGAGCGTGCTCGTCGGTCTCGAGGGCCGTGACGAGCCGGCCGCGCGCGCGGCGCTCGCGTTCGCGCCGCATGCGCTGCTGTGCGATGCGCCCGGCGTCGTGCTCGAGGTGTTAAGCCGTCGCGGGGCTGCGCGGGGGGTTGCGGCGCAGCCACAGCACCAGGCTCACCGCGACGACGATCAGTCCGAGGCAGAGCCCGGCCCATAGTCCGCGTAGCCCGAGCGCGGTGCGCAGCGCGAGCCAGCCGCCGAGCGGCAGCGCGATCGCCCAATAACCCGCGAGGTTGGCGATCGTCGCGGGCAGCGGGCGTCCCATTCCGCGCAGCATTCCGCACGCGGCGGCTTGCGTGCCGTCGAAGACTTCGAACGCGCCCGCGATCGGGAAGATCGCGGCCGCCGCCGCGATCACCGCGGCGTCGCTCGTGAACGCGTGCGGCAGCTGATTGCGCCCGAGGATGAACGTGACCGCTGCGATCGCCATGAACGCGGCGCTGCCCGCGATGCCGAGCCAGCCGGCGCGCGCCGCTTCCGCGTGCCGGCCCGCGCCGATCAGATTGCCCGCGCGGATCGTGACGGCCTGAGAGATCCCGAGCGGAATCATGAACGTGAGCGACGCGTACTGCATCGCGACCTGATGCGCCGCGAGCTGCACCGCACCGAGTGGCCCTGCGATGAAGCTCGCCATGCCGAACGCCCACATCTCGGTGCAGGTTTGGAACGCGATCGGCACGCCCAGCCGCAGCACCTCGAGCTGGCCACGCCAATCGAACGCGCGCTTGCTGAACGGCTCCCACGCGCCGTCGTACAGCCGGAACGCGCGCGTCCAGGCGATCAGCGTCAGCGCGCTCGCGATGCGCGCGCAGGTCGTCGCGAGACCGGCGCCGAGGATGCCCAGCTCCGGCGCGCCGAACCGGCCGTAGATCAGCGACCACGCCGCGAGCGCATTCACGACGTTCGCGACGCTCATCACGACCACGGTCTGCTTCACGTGCTCGCGATTCTGCAGGTAGCGCGAGAGCACCGTGTTCCCGAGGAAGAATGGGATGCTCGGCATCTGCGCGCGCACGAACACGGCCGAGCGCGTGGCGAGCTCCGGATCCTGGCCCATCGCGATCAGCACGGGCTCGGTGAACCACCATGCGACCGCGACCGGTATCGCCAGCAGCGCGGCGAGCACGAGCCCGCTGTGGAGCGCGCGCGCCGAGCGCAGCCCGTCTCCAGCGCCGTGTGCCTGCGCGATGATCGGGTCGAGCCCGAGCAGGATTCCGTTCGCGAACATCACCGTGCCGAAGATCCACGGGTTCGCGAGGCCGACCGCGGCGAACTCGGCCGTTCCGTAATGACCGATCAGCAGCTGGTCGACCGCTCCCATTCCGATCATCAACAGATTCGAGGCCGCGACCGGCACGGCGAGTCGCATCAGCCGAGCGCCCTCTCGGCGCATGTCAGCGGCGGACGACATCGGCTCAGCTCAGCGGGAAGCCGACGTGGCGCCGCAGCTCCTCGAGCGCCGGCTCCGGCGCGTCCACCTTGATCGTGCGCATGCCGAGCTCTCGCGCGGCTTTCAAGTTGCGGCCGATGTCGTCGAGGAACACGGCCTCGCTGGGCAGCGCGCCGAGCGCATCGCACGCGAGCGCGTAGATGCGCGGGTCGGGCTTGCGCAGCCCGACCTTGCTCGACTCGATGAACGCGTCGAAGTGGTCCTGCAGCTCGTGCGTCGGCTCGCGCTCGGCGTCCACCCAGTTGTTGGTGAGCGCGCCCGCTTTCAGGCCGCGCGCGCGGATGCGCCGGATCGCTTCGAGCATCGCCGGCCGCGGCGCGCACTCGGCGATGCGCGCCATCATCGTCGCCGCGGAGATCGAGTGGCCGACGGCGCGCAGCTCGGCCTCGAAATCGCGATGGAAGTCCAGCATCGAGAGCTCGCCGCGCTCGAGGCGCGACCACGCGCCCCGAGGGCCAGTGTCGACGACGACGCGGTTGATCACGCCCGCTGGAACGCCGATCTCGCGCTCGTAGCGCGCGATCGCGTGCAGCGGGGAGTCGATCACGACGCCGCCGAGGTCGAAGATGACTGCGCGGACGGGGGACATGGGCGGGGCACCGTAGCAGCGTCGGTTTGCTCGCCTTCGTCGCGCGCGGCGGCCCGCGGCTGCGCGGGGGCTCGGCTGCGCTCGGCCGCGCGGAGATCGAGCGAGCGCCGCGCTCCGTTGCTCGCGTTCTTTCGCGACCGGCCGATCGGGGACTCCGGCCGGCGCGTATGCGCGCCTCAATCGTGCGATGGCGCGTGCCGATGCGGTGGGATCATGCACGACCCGGAGAAAGAGCCGCGCGAGGAGCTCGCGCCGCTGGCGCTGCCCCGGCTCGGCGAGCAGCTCGGCGCGCTGCTCGGCAGCTTCGACGCGCGGCCGCTGCTCGGCGTCGTCGCGGTCGACGCGAGCGCGCTCGGATTCCTCGAGGCGGCACACGGCGGCGCCGCGCGGTTGCAGGCGATCGCACGGCTCGGCGCGCTGGTGCGCGGCATCGCGGATCCGTTCTTCGGCGGCGACGCGCTCGTGGTCGGCGGCGAGACCGGCCGCCTCGAGCTCGCGATCTTCGTGTTTCGCCACGCGAGCGACGGCGCGTTCTTCCGGCAGGAGCTGCCCGGCCTCGTGCGCGCGCTCGAGCGCGGCATCGAGCTCGGCGGCAAGCGGCTCGTCTATCCGTGGGCGCGCGAGGCGTCGCTGTTCGGTGTCGGCTTCGCGGCGGCGCTTCGCAACCCGTTCCTCGCCGCCGAGACGCAGCTGCGCGCGGCGCTCGAGGAGGCGCGCGAGGACGCGACGCTCGCGCGTCGCGTGCGCGAGCGTGCGCGCCGCCATTCGTTCATGGGCGTGCTGCTCGCGGGCGGCGTCAGCTCGGTCTACGAGCCGATCGTCTCGGTCGCGTCGAAGACCGTCTACGGATACGAAGCGCTCGCGCGCGGGCCCGAGGGCGGCGAGTTCCATTCACCGGGCGTGCTGTTCGGCACGGCCGAGCGCGAGAGCCTCGTGTTCGAGCTCGACTGCCTGTGCCGTCAGAGCGGTCTCGAGGGCGCGACCGCTCTGCCGGGCGGCACGCGCCTCTTCCTGAACGTTCGGCCGACCGCGATTCACGATCCGCAGTTCCGCCCCGACACCGTGATCCGCACGCTCGAGGCGTCGAATCTCGCACCGAGCGATGTCGTGTTCGAGATCTCGGAGCAGGAGTCGATCGGGAACTTCGGCGCATTCCGCGAGGTGCGCGACGAGTACCGCAAGCTCGGCTTCCAGTTCGCGCTCGATGACACCGGCGCCGGCTACGCGAGCCTGCACGCGCTGATCGAGCTCGAGCCGGAATTCATCAAGGTCGACCGCGCGCTGATCACGAATCTCGACACCGACCGCTCGAAGCAGGCGTTGTTACGGGCGCTGCAGCTCGTCGCGGACGGCATCGGCGCCCGCATCATCGGCGAGGGCCTCGACACGCTCGAGGAGCTCGAGATGCTCGGCGAGCTCGGCATCCCGTTCGGGCAGGGCTGGCTGTTCGGGCATCCGACGCCCTTGCGAGCGCGCTGACGCACGCTCGCAGCGGCGCGGATGCGATCTTTCTTTTTGCTTCGCTCGGCTCCGAAGACTCCGCCTCGCTGCGCGCTTCGCTTGCGTAGCCCGTCAGGCGGCGCGCTGCCGTGCGGCATCGCGCTCGATCGGGCAGGGCCTTTGCGCGTCAGCTGTCGTGCTCGCCCGCGCGCCGGGACTGAAAAGCGCTCGCGCTGAACAATGCGAGCGCGCCCCAGATGCACGCGAAGCTGAATGCGTGGACGCGGGTGAACGGCTCGCCGTAGACGAACACGGCGAGCAGCAACGAGAGCGTCGGCGAGAGGTACTGGATCAGGCCGAGCACCGTGAACGGGAGCCGGCGGGCGGCCGCGGCGAAGAAGATCAGCGGGGCCGCGGTGAGCGGGCCCGAGACGAGCAGCAGTGCGCGCGTCGCGGCCGGCCCTTCCGCGAGCGCGCCGGCGCCGGCCGCGGCGCCGAACGCGAGAAAGCCGAGCGCGAGCGGGCCGAGCACCGCGGTCTCGAACGCGAGGCTCGTGAGCGCGGGGACCGCGGTGCGCTTCTTCGCGACGCCGTAACAAGAGAACGTGACGCCGAGCGCGAGCGCGACCCACGGCACGCCGCCGTACGCGACCACCTGCGCGCCGACGCCGAGCGTCGCGAGCGCGAGCGCCGCGAGCTGCGCTGGGGCGAGGCGCTCGCGGAACAGCGCGACGCCGAGCGCCGCGTTGATCAGCGGATTCAGGAAGTAGCCGAGGCTGGTCTCGACGATGCGATCGGCCTGCACCGCCCAGATGAAGATTCCCCAGTTGAGCGCGATGAAGACGCTCGCCGCCGCGAGCCCGCCGCGCTCGCGCGGCGAACGCAGCGCGGCGCGCAGCTCTTCGAGACGTCCGAGCGCGGCGAGCAGCGCGAGCGTGAACAGCAGCGACCACAGCACGCGGTTCGCGAGCACTTCGAGCGGCGAGACGCCGCCGAACAGCTTCCAGAACGCCGGCAGGAAGCCCCACAGCGTGTGCGCAGCGAGCGCGAACGCGACGCCCGAGCCGTGCGGCTGCGCCCGAATTCGCAAGTTTGCAGGGTCTGACCCCGCGATCGGCTCGGGCGCGCGGAGGTTCACCCGCCGGACTCCGCGTCCTCGGCCTCGCGGCCGGGCGGGGTCGCGTCGTCGGGATTCTCGAGCCAGCCCTCCGGCAGCGACACGCGCTGGCGTCCGCCGTGCTTCCCGCGCGCGACGCGCAGCCCCTGCTCGGGGAACGGCGCGGCGCGGTCGACGCCGGCGAGCGCGGCCTCGAGCTGCGCGAGCGATTCTGCCGCGACGAGCGCAGGGCGCAGCCGCGCGCCGCCGGGGAAGCATTTCGTGTACCAGGTCGCGTGCTTGCGGAAGCTGCGCACGCCGGCGCGCTCGCCGAAGTGCCGCACGAGCAGCGCGGCGTGCTCGAGCAGGATGTCGCAGATCGCGCCGAGCGCGGGCGGCGCCTCGGGCTCGGCGCCGTCGAACACGCGTGCGAGCTCGCGGAACAGCCACGGCCGGCCGAGGCAGCCGCGCCCGACCACGACGCCGTCGCAGCCGGTCGCGCGCAGCATGCGCAGCGCGTCCCAGGCCTCCCAGACGTCGCCGTTCCCTAACACCGGAATGCGCGTCACCGCACGCTTCAGCTCGCCGATCGCGTTCCAGTCGGCTTCGCCGTCGTAGAGCTGCGCCGCGGTGCGCGCGTGCAGCGCGACCGCCGCGCAGCCTTCTTCCTGCGCGATGCGGCCTGCCTCGAGATACGTGAGCAGCGAGTCGTCGACGCCGCTGCGGAACTTGATCGTGACCGGCACTGCGCCCGCGTTCGCGACGGCCGCCGCGACGATGCGCGCGAGCAGCCGCGGCCGCGCCGGAATCGCGGCGCCGCCGCCGCGGCTCGTCACCTTGCGCACGGGGCAGCCGAAGTTCATGTCGACGTGGTCGACACGGCCTTCGCCGACCAGCTGCGCCACCGCCTCGCCCACCGTGACCGGGTCGACGCCGTAGAGCTGGAGGCTGCGCGGCTTCTCGTCCGGCGCGAACTCGGCGAGCCGCAGCGTCTTCGCGTTGCCTTCGACCAGCGCGCGCGCGGTGATCATCTCGCTCACGTACAGCCCGGCGCCGAAGCGGCGGCAGAGCGCGCGGAACGGCGCGTTCGTCACGCCCGCCATCGGCGCGAGCACGACCGGCGGCCAGACCGCGAGCGGCCCGACCCGCAGCGCGGCGAACTCGCCCGGCTGCGCGGGTGCGACGCCGCGATTCAGCTGGCTGCGCGGCGCCGTCGTGACGGGGGCCGAGCTCATGCGCCGACCTAAGAAGTCCGGATCGTCATGCGGTCGATCGCGTGCACCGGCGCGTCGTCGCCCGCCATCAAGTGCGCGATCGCCGCGTACACCGCCTGCTGCTGCTTCACGCGCGAGAGGCCGGCCAGCCCGCGCGACGTCACCGCCAGCTCGAAATGCCCCGGGCTGCCGATCTGGACGTCCACGTCGGCGCCCGGCAGCGCGTCGGCGATCGCTTGCGCGAGCCGCTGCGCGACCTGCTCGGGCTCGGGCGGCGGCGAGGACAGAATCTTCAGCGCCATCTCCGCTTCCCTCTCCTAGTAACGCGGCACGTTCGCATCGACTTCCTGCGACCAAGCGTCGATGCCGCCCGCGAGATTCCAGACGTTCGTGAAGCCGAGCGCGGCGAAGTGCTCGGCCGCGCGCTGGCTGCGGCCGCCGTGATGGCAGTGGAAGACGAGCAGCGTGTGCTTGTCGAGCTGCTCGAGCTGCGCGGCGAGCTCCGCGTCGAGCAGCCGCGCGCCGTCGATGTGCGCGAGCGCGCGCTCGTCGGGCGTGCGCACGTCGAACAGGCCGAGGCGCTCGCCGCCGGCGAGCCGCTGCGCGAGCTCGCGTACGCTCATCTGCCGCACGTCGGCGCTCTTCGGCGCGTTCGGATTGTCGATCCGAAACGCGGGGCCCTCCGCGCGCGGCTCGGCATCGAGCGTGACGCCGTTCGCGCGCGCGGCCGAGAACGGATCCAGCTCGAGCGCGATGCCGTTCACCTCGAGCGCGAGCGCGCCCGGCTCGCTCGGGCCGAACCAGAGCCCATGCTGGAACTGCGCGTCGATCGAGAGATGCAGCGGCCCGGCCGAGCGCGACGCGAGCTGGCGCAGCGCTTTCGCCGCGGTGTCGGTGATCGTGATCGTGGGCGCCACGAGCTCCGGCCGCGGCACGCCGAGCGCCGCATAGAGCGAGCCGTCGGCGAGCATCTCCTGGACGATGTCGCAGCCGCCGACGAGCTCACCGCCGACGTAGAGCTGCGGGATCGTCGGCCACGACGAGAACTGCTTGACGCCCTCGCGCAGCGCCGGATCGGAGAGCACGTCGACCGTCGCGTAGCTCGGGATCAGGCCGTCGAGGATTCGGCACACGGTGGCGCTGAAGCCGCAGCGCGGCGCGCCGCGCACGCCCTTCATGAACAGCACGACGCGCTCCGAGGCGATCAGCGCCTCGATGCGCGAGCGGACGGCGGGGTCGAGCGGCATCGTCGAATCACTCCGGATGGGCGGCGCTGCGCCGCACGGGACGCGCGGGCGAGGCGGCGCATGATCGCGGTCCGCGCGCGATTTCGCATCGCGCGGGGCGCGGTCAGGACTGCTTCGGCTGGAGCGCCACCAGATCGGCGAGCACGCGCAGCGCCTCGTCGCGGTCGGGCCGCGGCGGTTCGGCGTCGTCGCTCGCCTCCGCGTCGAAGTCGGAGCCGGGCGCCGGCGGACCGATCGCGGCCGTGCGCGCGCCACCCGCGGCGCCCGCGCCGGCGCTCGGCTTCGCGTTCGCGGCGGCCTGCTTCTTGCGCGCGTCGCGGCGCTCTTCCTCTTCTCGGCGCTGAATGAGCGTCGAGAGCTTCAGCCGGCCGTGATCCGACTCGCGCTCGGCGAGCTCTTTGCGCACCTCTTCGTACGCGGGCTCCTTGGCGATGCGCTGGCTCGAGCGCCGCACGAGCTCGGCGACGAGCTTGTCCGTGACCGGCTCCCAGCGCGCGCGGCCGAGCGCCGCGTTCGCGGAGCGCGAGACGAACGGCGCGACGTTCTCGGGAGGCAGCGCGAACTTCTCGTTGGACTCGCCGACCACGTCGGGCGTCAGCAGCGAAGGCAGCACGACGTCCGCGCGCACGCCTTCGTTCTGCGTCGAGGCGCCGCCGGGGCGGAAGAACATCCCGGTCGTGACCTTCAGCGCGTCGCCCTCGTTGCGCTCGATCATGCTCTGCACGGTGCCCTTGCCGAAGGTCGCCTCGTCGCCGACCACGACCGCGCGGCGGTAATCCTTGAGCGCGCCGGCGACGATCTCGGACGCGGAGGCCGAGACGCGCGAGGTCAGCACGACCATCGGTCCGACCCAGCCGATGCCGCCCTCGGGATCGCGAATCACGTGGCTGGTGAAGCCTTCGCGCACGGCGACGACGCCGCCGTCGTGGATGAAGAAGCCGGCGATGCGGACCGCGTCGTCGAGCAGCCCGCCGCCGTTGAACGCGAGGTCGAGCAGCAGGCCGTCCGCCTGCTCGCGGCGCGCCTGCTCGAGCAGCCGCCGCACGTCGCGCGACGCGAGCCGCTCCATCGGGTTGCGCGGATCGCCGCCGCCGTAGAAGCCCGGCAGCTCGAGCACCGCGAGCTTCAGCTTGCGGCCGTCGACCGTGACGTCCTCGAGCTTCAGCTTCGCGGCCTGCTCCTCGAGATCGATCTTGTCGCGCACGATCGCGACCTGGAAGCGCTCGGGCGGCGAGCCGTCGCGAATCACCGTGAGCTTCACCTTCGTGCCGCGCTTGCCGCGGATCAGGCGAACGATGTCGTCGAGATCCATGTCGGCGATGTCGACCGGATCGCCGCGCTCCTGCGAGACCTCGAGGATCTGGTCGCCGCGCCGCAGCGTTCCCTCTTTCTCCGCGGCGCTGCCCTTCATGATCTGCTGCACGACGGCGCTGCCGTCGCGGTCTTGCAGCTGCACGCCGATGCCGTCGAGCGACAGCCGCATCTGGATCTTGAAGTCGTCGTAGTTCTCTTGCGAGAAGTAGTTCGAGTGCGGGTCGAGCGCGCCCGCGAACGCGTCGAGCCACGCGCTCATCAGCTCGTCGTAGCTGATCTCCTCGACGCGCTTCGCGCGCAGCTCGTAGCGGCGCACGACGCGCTCGCGCGCCTTCTCGCGCGAATCGCCGCCGTTCTCGATGTTCGAGATCTGGAAGTGCACCGCGGCCTGCAGCTCGCGCGTGCGCTCGGCGTCGTTCGCGGGCCAGCCGCGCTCCTCGGGATCGAGCACGATCTCGGCATTCGGATCGAGCGCATAGCTCGGGCTCACGACGAACGCGCGCACGTCCGCCTCCATGCGCTGCGTGCGCGCGAGCACCTCGCTGTGGAGCTTGCGCAGCTGCGAGCAGTTGCCGTTGCGGATGTCGCGCGCGGCGCGCGCCAGCTGCTGCTTCTGCCGCTTCGCCTCGCCGTCGAGGAACAGCATGCGCTGCGGATCGAGGCGCTCGAGGTAGAGCTGCGCGGTCTTCTCGTCGAGGTCCGGCGAGAACGCGCCGTAGCGGATGTGCGCCTTCAAGAATTGGCGCTCGAGCTCCTGCACCTCGGAGCAAAGCAGCGGAGCTGCCTGCGCCGCCGGCGCCGCGAGCGCAGAGAGGAGGACCCAGCCGACGAGGTGGAATCGGATGCGCATGAGCCGCGCAAGATAACGGCGCATGTCGAGAGTCGAAGTGTCGGGGCCGCGCCGCATGCAACGAGCTCCTCGCGACGGTGTGGATGCGCTCCGTGGAACGTGCCGCCCGCACCCCACCTCGTGACGGCGTTCCAGCGGGGCGCAGGCTCTCACCTGCTGATCGGCGCGTGCCGGGCGCAACTCACACGCAAATCACGACGCGCTCGCCGCGGTCACACCCGCTCGGTGCCGGTGAAGGCCAGCTCGTCCGGCCGGCACACGAAGCGGATCGGCAGCAGCTCGATGTCCGCGAGCGTGATGGAGGCCGAAACCGGCCAGTACGGGTCGAGTCGCGAATCGCCCCATGCGGCGGCGCGGAACGCGGAGAGCTTCGGGCGGAGCCGTTCCGCGCGCGTCGCGCGGATCTCCGGATCGAGCTGCACGAGCCGCCAGCCGCGCGGGGTGTCCGCGAGGTTCAGCGTGCCCGAGAACTGGACGTCGCCTGCGGCGAGCGGCTCCGGATCGGCGCCTTCGAGCGCGAGGATCGTCTCGCCGCCGCGGCCGACCTCGATGCGCACGGTGTCGTACGCGCGTTGCCAGCGGATCTCAGCCGGCGCGGCGGGGAAGCCGAAGCCCGTTGCGAGCGCGCTCGCCGCAGCTGCGTTGTCGCACGCGGCGCCGAGCACGAAGCCGCGCGGGCGCACCCCGCTGCGCGTCTGCGCGCGCGCCTGCACCAGCGAGAACGCGCCCCACGGCGACTCCGGGCAGCGCCAGGCCTGGAGCACCAGCGCGGCGGGATTGGTCGGATGCAGGCCCGCCGGCACGATCGCCTCGCGCGCCGAGCTCGGCATCTCGAACAGCGCCTGCACGATCTCGGACCTCGGCAGCGCGACCGCGGGCGCATCGAAGCCGGCGAGCTTCGGCCGCCGCGCCATCAGATCCTCGACCCGTGCGCTCCCTGTAATCACTGCCCGGCTCCCGCGAGCGCGCGCGCCGTCGTCGTCGGCTCCTTGCGGAACTGCGGCATCACCTCGCGCGCGAACAGCCGCAGCGAATCGAGCACCGCGGGCTGCGGCACCGCCTCCATCCCGTTCAGCAGGAAGTTCACGCCCGTCACGCCGATCGATTCCCAGCGCTTGATCGCGGCGATGCAGTGCTGCGGGTCGCCAATGCAGAGGCCCTCGGGCAGCGCGACGCCGTCGCCGGGATTCGTCGCGCCCGATCCCGACGCGGACGGCGCGAGGTTCGCGAGCGACTGATACGCGCGCGTGGGGAACGCCTCGCGCGTCCACAACAGGTGCGAGTTGGCCACCGAGAACGCGCCCATGAAGCGCATGCCGAGCTCGGCCGCGCGCTTTCGATCCTCGTGGCAGTAGAGGAAGTTCAGCGTCGCCACCTGATCGTTCACGACGCTCGAGACCGGATTGCACGACTGGATGCGCCGGTGGTACTCGCGCGTGCGGCGCTCCTGCTCCTGGTAGCTCGCGGCCGAGACGCCGAGGCAGCCGATGCCGCGCTCGGCGGCGTCGAGCTCGGTGCCCGGGCTGGTGACGGTCACCCAGAGCGGCGGATGCGGATCCTGCACCGGCTTCGGCAGCACGTTGCGCTCCGGCATCGAGAAGCAGCGACCGTTCCAGCGCACCGGCTCGCGCCGCCACAGCACGGGCAGCGCGCGTACGAACTCGTCCCAGGTCTTCTTGGTCTCGTCCGGGTTCACCCGGAAGCCGCCGAGCTCGGTCCAGGTGGACGAGCGCGCGGTGCCGAGCTCGAGACGCCCGCCCGAGAGCAGATCGAGCGTCGCCGCGCGCTCGGCGACGCGGATGGGGTGATTCATCTCCGGGACGCACACCACAGCCCCGTGCCCGACGCGGATGCGCTTCGTCTGCATCGCGACTGCGGTCAGCACGAGCTCGGGCGCCGAGCAGTGCGAGTACTCCTCGAGGAAGTGGTGCTCGACCGCCCAGACCCAGTCGAAGCCGAGCGCATCGGCGAGCCGCGCCTGCTCGAGCGCGTTCTCGTAGACCTGGCGCTCGATCGCCGCGCCGAACGGGCGCGGAACCGAGAGCTCGAAAAAGATCCCGAACTTCAACGCGTCCCCCCTTCCTCCGCGCCCCTCCTCCGCCGTAGCACAGTCGCCGCGTGGATCGGCGCGGACAAAGTCGAAAAAGGCCGGGCGCAGACAAGATCGAGGGGCTCGACGTAACCCGCGCCGCTCTCGTGGCGACTCTCATTCACGCGTGCGCACCTGCGCTCGCAACCCGGAGCCCCAGCGTGAGCCAGGCACTCTCCACTTCGCGACGCGCGCGTGCGCTGCGCATCCCGCTTTGGGACGATTACGGCCAAGCCGAGCGCTTCGCGGGCTTACTCGCGCTGACCGGGCTGGTCGCCGCGGTTCCATACCTGCTGGCCGATCGCATGCTCGTCGCCGAGATCTGCGTCGCGATCGCCACCGTGCTGTTCGGGCTCTGCACGTGGTCGGCGCGCGGTGGGCCGCGCTGGGCGCTCGGGCTCGGGACGCCGCTCACGATAACGCTCGGCGCGCTCGCGCTGCTCGCCGTCACGGGCGGCACCTGCGTCGCCGCGGCCGCGGTGCTTGCGCTCGCACCTGCCGTCGCGTTGCTCTGGGGGCCGCCGCGCGCGGGCTGGCTGTTTCTCGCGACCGCGATCGCGGCGGGCCTCGTCGCCGTGCTCCTCGCGCGGGCCGGGGCTCCGCCGGTCGAGCAGCCGTGGATCGCAGACGAGCGCGCGCCATGGCTGATCGTTCCGCTCGCGGGGGGCCTGTTCGTGCTCGCGCGCTCGTGGCTCGCGGCGCACGGCTCGTGGCAGGACGAGGTGCGCGCGACGCACGCGGTGCTCGCGGCGAGCGAGGCGCGCTTCAAGGCGTACGTCGAGAACGCGCACGATGTCACCGCGGAGCTCGACGCGCGCGGCCGCGTCCTCTTCATCACGTCGCGCAACGAGGCGCACTACGCGCTGCCGGTGGTCGAGCTGCTCGGCACGCAGGGCAGCGAGTACATCCATCCCGACGACCTGCTGGCCGCGCGGCGCGCGTTCGAGAAGGCCGCGCGTGGCCACCCCAACGTGAGCCCGCCGCTTCGCTACCGCGGCGCCGCGAACGGCTGGCGCAGCATGCGCGTCGCGGTGAATGCGTACCGCACTGCTCCCGGCGAGCTTCGCTTCGTACTGCAGGCGCGCGACGAGACGGCGCTGCAGGAGGCGCAGGCCGAGCGCGACCGGCTCGTCGCCGAGCTCGAGCGCGCGCTCGAGCGCAGCGAGATGCTGCGAGGTCGGATCGCGATGTGCGCGAGCTGCAAGGACGTGAAGAACGAGCACGGCGAGTGGGAGCGCGTCGACGAATTTCTCGCGAGTCACACGCGCGCGGAGCTATCTCACGGAATGTGTCCGCGCTGCATCGAGGCGAAGAGCTGACGCGCGCTCCGAGCAGGAGCGTGTGCGCTTGACGTGGCTCCCGGAGCAGGCGGAAGGCGAGAACGCGTTCGCGCGCGTGTTCGGACTGCGCAGGAACTTGTTCGCGGCGTGGCAGGAATTCGCCTCGCTGATCTGGACGCGCCCGCTCGCGCCGCCGGTGATGCTGCAGCTCGTGCAGCTGCGCGTGCGGCAGATGCACGGCCTTGCGGTCGCGGGCTCGGCGCGGATGAGCGAGGCGCTCGAAGCCGGCTGGGACGAGACGCGCGTCGCCGCGCTCGATTCGTGGTGGAAGAGCACGCGCTTCGACGCGAGCGAGCGCGCGTGCCTGAAGCTCGCGGAGCAGTTCGTGCTCGACGCGAAGGGCATCACGGACGCGGAGACCGCGCCGCTGCGCGCGGCGCTCGGCGACGCCGGGCTGGTCGGCTTCACGCTCTCACTCGCGATCTTCGACGGCTTCGCGCGCTTCCAGAAGATGTTGGGGATCGCGAGCGCCGATTCGGCGTCGCCGCCGAGCCGCCGGCGCGAGCCGCTCCGCGTGAAGGCGGGCGGGCTGCGCGTTGCGCTGCCGAAGCCGCTCGGCGCGGACGCGATCCAGAGCAGCGCGCTCGCGCACCAGCCCGAAGCGCTCGCGGCGTTCATGAAGCTCTACGGGACGCTCTGGAGCCGCGGCCTGCTCGATCACTCGACCAAGGAGATGGCGCGTATCCGCAGCGCGCGGACCGTCGACTGCGGATATTGAAAGAGTGCGCGCTTCGCAGGTGCGAAGCAGGAAGGGCTCGACGAGCGCACGATCGCGAAGATCCGCGACGACTTCGCGGCGAGCGACCTCACGCCGCGCCAGAAGGCGGCGCTCGCATGGACCGACGCGTTCCTCGCCGATGCCACCGCGCCGCCGGCGCTGCAGCGCGTCCTGCTCGCGCACTTCACGTCGGCGCAGCTCGTCGAGCTCGCCGCCGCGAACGCGATCTTCATGGGCTTCAGCAAGATCGCGCTCGCGCTCGGCGACGTGCCCGACGACTTGCCGCGGATCGAGCAGGCGACGCCGGACGTGCAGGCGTGAGCGCTCGCTAGCTGTCAGTAGCGGTAGTGGTCCGCTTTGAAGGGCCCGTCGACCGGCACGTCGAGGTATTGCGCCTGCGACGGCGTCAGCTTCGTCAGCTTGACGCCGAGGTGGTCGAGATGCAGCCGCGCGACTTCCTCGTCGAGCTTCTTCGGCAGCACGTAGACCTTCTTCTCGTACTTCGCCGCGTTCGCGTGCAGGTCGAGCTGCGCGAGCACCTGATTCGTGAAGCTCGCCGACATCACGAAGCTCGGGTG
>Ga0187894_10001236_pt1 | contig 33234 bp, 30 predicted proteins | sample GBC1701081metaG_FD_136650 | JGI IMG/M metagenome (GOLD analysis project Ga0187894, IMG submission 136650) | White microbial mat communities from a lava cave in the Kipuka Kanohina Cave System on the Island of Hawaii, USA - GBC170108-1 metaG ...
ACCAACACGTTCGCGCGGCTGTCGGTGCGCGACAACCTCATCGTCGCGGGGATGGCGGTGGCGGCGCACCGCGCCCGGCCGTTCCGCGATCCGGACGAGATCGTGGAGCTGATCAAGCTCCGCCCGCAGGTCGACAAGCTGGCGGAGGCGATCTCGCACGGCCAGCGGCAATGGCTCGAGATCGGCATGACCCTGATGAGCCAGCCCGAGCTGCTGCTGCTCGACGAACCGACGGCAGGCATGACGGTCGAAGGCACGCGCGAGATGGCCGAGCTGATCCTGCGCCTGCGCCAACGCATCGCCATCGTGGTGATCGAGCACGACCTTGCCTTCGTGCGCAGCCTGGATTGCCGCACCCTGGTCATGCACCAGGGCGCCATCATACGCGACGGCAGCTTCGCGGCGATCGAGCAGGACCACGAGGTGCGCGACGTCTATCTCGGCCGTGGAGGCCGCCATGCTGCACATTGAGCAGCTCAGTGGCGGCTATGGCGGGCCCGCCGTGCTGCAGGGGCTGCGGGTCGACCTGGTGCGCGGCGAGGTGCTGGGCATCCTCGGGCGCAACGGCTCGGGCAAGTCGACCTTCATCAAGGCGATCATCGGGCTGCTGCCGCAGCTCAGCGGCACGATCGAGCTGGAGGGCACGCCGCTGGTCGGCCTGCCGACACACCGCATCGCGCGGCTGGGCGTGGCCTATGTGCCGCAGGGGCGCGGCATCTTTCCCAAGCTGTCGGTGCTGGAGAACCTGCAGACCGGCACCAACGCCGCCGGGCGCGGACGCACCGACATCCCGGCCGAGATCTTCGCGTGGTTCCCGATCCTGAAGGAGCGGCTGACCCAGGCCGGCGGCACCATGTCGGGCGGCGAGCAGCAGATGCTGGCGATCGGGCGCGCGCTCTGCGGCCGACCGCGGCTGCTGCTGATGGACGAGCCCAGCGACGGCGTGCAGCCCAGCATCGTCGAGCGGCTGGCCGAGCTGCTGCCGGCGATCGCGCGGCAGGCCGGGCTGTCGGTGATCCTGGTCGAGCAGAACGTCGACCTGGCGCTGGCCTGCTCGCAACGCTGCCTGGTGATGGACAAGGGCACGATCGTGCACGAAGGACCGCCGTCGGACCTCGCCGATCCGATGGTGCTGAAGCGGTATCTCGCGGTTTGAGATTGCTGGGAGCGCCGGCTTCCAGCCGGCTCATGATCCGGCGCTCCGCGCCGGTGCCGGCTGGAAGCCGGCGCTCCCAGAAGAAGGGGAGACGAGGTCATGACGTACAGGCATCGACGCATCAATCGTCGCGCGTTGCTCACATACACGGCCGCCGCGACGATCGCCGGCCCGGCGGTCGTGCGGGCGGCGGATCCCGTGAAGATCGGGCTGCTGGCGCCGCTCAGCGGCGCGCTGGCGATGGTCGGGCAGACCAACCGCAACTGCCTCACCTTGGCGCTGGAGGAGATCAACGCCGCCGGCGGTATGCTGGGCCGCAAGGTCGAGATGGTCGCCGAGGACAGCCAGATGTCGACCAAGGTCACGGTCGACAAGGCGCGCAAGCTGATCACGGCGGACGGCGTGGTCGCCCTGACCGGGACGGTCCTGCCGTCGGAGCGCGAGGCGGCGCTGCAGGTCGCGGCCTCGGCGCAACGCCTGGTGATCCACCCCAACAACGACGAAGGCCGCTGCCATGCCAACCTGCTGACCACCGGGCTGGCCAACAACCAGAGCACCGATGCCGCCATCGCGTGGCTGGCCAAGAACGTCGGCAAGCGGCTCTATTTCATCTCGTCGGACGTCGGCACCAGCCGCTCGGTGGTCGAGCCCGGCATCAAGGCGAGCCTGGCCAAGGCCGGCGGCACCCTGGTGGGGGCGCAGTACTTCCCGTTCGGCACGCGCGATTTCGGACCGGGCCTGCAGAAGGTGAAGGACGAGAACCCCGATGCCGTCGTGCACCTGATCGGCGACGATCCCATCACGTTCGTGAAACAGTACCGCAGCTTCGGCCTGAAGCCGGCACTGATGAGCCCGATCGCGCACGAGTCGATCAACGCTGCCTGCGACGGCGCCGCGGTCGGGACGCTGGCGGTCACCAACTACTTCATGAGCCTGGACAACGCCGCCAACCGCAAGTTCCTGGATACCTACTCGGCGCGCTATGCCGACTTCACGCCACGCCGGGTCGGCGGCAAGGTCGCCATGCTGCCGCACGGCCAGGACACCTATGCCGGCGCAAGGATCCTGGCCGAGGCGGCGCGCCTGGCCGGCAGCCTGGAGCTGGCGAAGCTGAAGGCGGCGCTGCCCGGCGTGTCGCTGGATCTGCCGACCGGGCCGGTCAAGGTCGCGCCCGGCGGCACGCACCTGCTGACGCCGACCTACATCGGCCGGGCGCGCGAGGATCACACCTTCGACGTGCTCGCCGATCTCGGCGCGATGCCGCCGACATGCGGGTGACAGGCGCGTTGCCTGGCCACCTCTCCTCAACTGGCGCACGTCAGGATGCTGTCATGTCGAGCCATACCTTGACTTGGGCGCGAGCCATCCGGGGCCGCCCCCTGGAGCCCTCGCCTCGCTCGGGATGACCAACCAAAGAGGTCGCTCATGCCTCGTCCCCGTCTCGATCGCCGCCACCTCCTGCTCGGCGCTGGAGCGTTTCTCATGAACCAGCAGATCAGTCCGCTCAGCGCAGCACCTTTCGACTGGGCGCGTATCGCGCCTGAAGACACCGGCTTCGCGCCGGACCTGGCGGCACGGCTCGACGCCGCTGCCGCCGCCGGCAAGCTGCCGAACCTGCATGGCGTCATCGTCGCGCGCGGCGGCAAGCTGGTGCTGGAGCACTACGCGGCCGGCGTCGACGAAAGCTGGGGCCGGCCATTGGGCACGGTCAAGTTCGGGCCCGATACGCTGCACGACCTGCGCTCGGTGACCAAGAGCATCGTCGGCCTGGTCTATGGCATCGCCTTGGCGCAGGGGAAGGTGCCCGGCCCCGAGGCGCCGCTGCTGGCGTCGTTTCCCGAGTATCCCGATCTCGCGGCCGAGCCGGCGCGGCAGAAGCTGACGATCGGCCATGTGCTGACCATGACGATGGGCACCGACTGGGACGAGCTGTCGATCCCCTACACGAATCCCGCCAATGCCGAGATCGCGATGGAGCGCGCGGCCGACCGCTACCGCTTCATTCTCGGCCGTCCGATCGTGGGCGAGGCGGGCGCGCGCTGGACGTACAGCGGCGGGGCTACCGCGTTGCTGGGACGGCTGATCGCGAAGGGCACGGGCCAGTCGCTGCCGGACTTCGCACGCGCGGCGTTGTTCGGGCCGCTGGGCATCGAGGCGTTCGAATGGACGCGCGGCATGGACGGTGTCACGCCGTCGGCGGCGTCGGGCCTGCGGCTGCGGCCGCGTGATCTGGCACGCATCGGCCAGATGATGTTGCAGGGCGGGACGTGGGACGGGCGCGAGGTCGTGCCGCCGTCGTGGCTGCAAGCATCGTTGCAGGTGCGCGTCGGCATCGATCAGCTGCGGCGCTACGGTTATCACTGGTACCTGGGCGAACTGCCGGCCGGCAGCGGCGAGCGCATCCAGCCCGAGCGCTGGATCGGCGCCATCGGCAATGGCGGCCAGCGGCTGTACGTGCTGCCCGGGCTGGATCTCGTCGTCGCCATGACGTTCGGCAACTACAACCAGCCCGACCAGTGGAAGCCGCCCACCGCGGTGCTGCGCGAAGTGGTGCTGCCGGCAGTGCGGTAATCCTCCCCAGCGAAGCTAAGCGAAGCTGGGGAGGTGGCCCGAAGGGCCGGAGGGGCCCCGACGTGGTCTCTATAACTGAATCCACAAAACGTGGTTTCACGCGTTCCGAGTCTCGGTTGGCAACACCACGTCGGGGGCCCCTCCGGCCCTTCGGGCCACCTCCCCACTGCGTGGGGAGGAAAGTTCAGTACACGTCGCGCCGGTAGCGGCCGTCGGCTTCCAGGCGCTCCAGCGTGGCGGCGCCGAGCAGGTCGGCGAGGGTCGCGTCAACGGCGGGCGCCATGCCCTCGAGGCTGCCGCAGACGTAGATGGCGGCGCCGGCGTCGACCCAGGCGCGCACATCCGTCGCCGCCTCGCGCAGCCGGTGCTGGACGTAGACCCGCGCTTCCTGGTCGCGCGAGAACGCCAGGTCGAGGCGCTGGATGAGGCCGTTGGCACGCCAGGCCTCGATGTCGTCGCCGTAGTGGAAGTCGTTCGCCCGGTTGCGCTCGCCGAAGACCAGCCAGTTGCGCGTTCTGCCGTGGCGGGCGCGCTCCTTCAGGTGCGCGCGCAGGCCGGCGATGCCGGTGCCGTTGCCGATCAGCAGCAGAGGCCGGTCGTCGGTCGGCGCATGGAAGCCCGCGTTGCGCCGCACTCGCAACGCGATGCCGGTACCGATCGGCGCGTGCTGCGTCAGCCAGAAGGAGCCGAGGCCTTCGTCTCCGTCGGGGCTGCGCATCCGGCGCACGAGGAGCTGGATGCGGCCATCTTCCGGCAGGGACGCGATCGAGTATTCGCGATGCGGCAAGGGCTGCAGGGAGTCGGCGAGCACCTGTGCCGGAACGTTGGAGACACCGTCGGCCGGCGGCAGGATCGCGCTGGCGATGACCTCCCGCAGGAGGCGCGTCTCGCCGTTCCACGTGACCGGGGTGGTTCCATCCAGCCCGGCTTCGGCCAGGAAGGTCACGACCCGCTCATCACCGTGCGCCGGGCCGATCTCGGCGATGTCGCCGGCCGCCCAGTCGGCGGGCGTCGACTCCTCCGGCGCCAGCTCGATGTAGTGGCAGGGCCAGCCGACGCTGCCGGGATTGCTCAGACGGCGTTCCACCAGCCGCCAGCGCTGATAGCGCGGGCACTCCCAGTCCGGCAGGTCGGTCCTGCCGGCGATCTGGCCGAGATGCCCTTGCCAGTGGCGCAGCGCGCCGGCGTCGCTGTTGTCGACGTCGATACGGTCGAACAGCGGCGTGGCGCCCTGCCGCCGCAGCCAACTCTCGAAGTCGCGGCCGAAGCCGCAAAAGCGCTGGTAGCTGCTGTCGCCCAGCGCCAGCAAGCCGAAGCGCAGGCCGGCCAGGGGCAAGGGGCGCGCCATGACCTTGCGGGCGAAGGCGCGCATCAGGTCGGGCGGCTGCCCATCGCCGAAGGTGCTGACGACGAACAGGGCGCGCGTGGCGTCGGCAAGCCGCGACGGATCAATGCGCCACAGCGGCTCGACCGCGACGGACATGCCGGCGCTGCTCAATGCCGTGGCGCTCTGCCACGCCAGGCGCTCCGCCGTGCCGCTTTGGCTGGCGAAGCCGATCAGGATCGGGTCGCCCGACGATGTCGTGGCGGACAGGCCGCGCGCGGCGGATCGCGCCTGGCGCTTGCGGGCGCGGCGGTCGAGATAGAGCATCCAGCCGGTGACCGCGAACAGCGGCATGGCGAGGCTCGCCACCATGAAGAGCACGAGGCCGGCGGTGCCGAAGTAGCTGCCGCTGTGCAGCGCGAGCATGCTGCTGAGCAGCTTCTGTCCCAGCGGCAGGGTGTCGTAGACGCGATGCTCGCGCACGGCGCCGGTGGCGGCATCCACCACCAGCGTGTTGGTGGCGCGGCTGTGCGGCGGGTCGGGCACGCGATAGAGGATTTGCAACGGCTGCCCGGGACGCGCCGGCAGCCGCAGGATGGCAAGACCATGGCCACCCGGGACCTCGCGCCGGAAAGTGCGCCAGGCCGCCTCGACGTCGAGGGGTTGTGTCTGTCGCCGCTCGCCGCGCGCGGTGGGACCTGACGATGGGGGTGGTGCGCCGGCGCGTTCGGTACCGGGGCGCGGCGCGCCGACGAGATCGAACAGGGCGAAGCGGTACCAGTCGTAGGACCAGTACAGGCCGGTCAGTCCCATGACCAGATACGGCACCAGCGCCACCGTGCCCGCCACCGAGTGCAGGTCCCACAGGAAGCTGCGGCCGCGCCGCGCGGTGTCGATGCGCAGCCAGGCCCGCCAGTCCAGCGGCCGGCGCGGCCAGCGCAGGTAGAGGCCGCTGAGGCAGAGCACGATCAGGGCGATGGTCGACGCGCCGACGATGTGCTTGCCCGGATCGTCCATCGCCAGCCAGCGGTGCAGGCCCATCGTGAACCGGAAGAATTCCCGGCCGCGCGGCTGGTCGAGCAGGTCGCCGGTGTAGGGATCGGCGTAGCGATTCTCGCCGCGCCCGGACGTGCCAGCAGCCGGCGCCAGGATGACGCGTGCCGAATCGCCCGGCGCACTCGACACGGCGATGATGGTGATCCGGCGGTCAGGGGCGTTGGCCTGGACGCGGGCGAGCAGGGCCGGCGGGTCGAGCGGCGGCGTCGGGCGCTCGGCTACCGTCACGATGCCGGGATTGAGCCAGCGCACGATGTCATCCTCGAACGACAGCATGGCGCCGGTGATGCCGACGATCGCCAGCACGACGCTGGCCAGGATGCCGAGCAGCCAGTGCAGCTGGAACCAGAGGTTCTTCACCATGGCCGTGGTCGAGCGAGGTGGTTCGCCGAAAGGGATCGGGGCATTGTCAGGATTGCGAATGAGAATAAGTGTCAATAGCATGGTTTGCCGGGCGTGCGCCACTGGACAGAGGACGGAGGACGGAAGACAGATGACAGAAGACGGAAGGGACAAACCCGACCTCATTCTGTCCTCCGTCGTCTGTTTTCCGTCCTCGGAAGGGGCGCCATGAGCTGGGATCCGACGCAGTACCTGAAATTCGCCGGCGAGCGCTTGCGGCCGGCGATCGACCTGCTGGCCAGGATTCCCGCCGCCGCCCCCGCGACGGTGGTCGACCTCGGCTGCGGCGCCGGCAACCTCGCACCGCTGTTCCTGCAGCGCTGGCCGCAGGCGAAGCTGGTCGGCGTGGACTCCTCGCCGCAGATGCTGGCCAAGGCGCGCGCCGACTACCCGCGGGCGCAATTCGTGCAAGGCGACTTCGCGACCTGGCGGCCGGCGCAACCGGTCGACGTGCTCTACAGCAACGCGGCGCTGCACTGGCTGGACGGGCATGAAACGCTGTTCCCGACGTTGCTCGAGACCGTGGCGGCGGGGGGCTGGATGGCTGTCCAGATGCCGCGCAATTTCGCCGCGCCGTCGCACACCTGCGTGGTCGAGGCGATCGAGCAGGGCAAGTGGCGCGCGACGCTCGAGCCGCTGCTGCGGCGCCGGCCCGTGGGCGAGCCCCGGGATTACTGGAGCCTGTTGCGGGGGCGCACGGCGGCGCTGGAGATCTGGGAGATCGAGTACCTGCAGGTGCTGAAGGGCGAGAACCCCGTCGCCGAGTTCGTCAAAGGCTCGTGGTTGAGGCAGTTCCTCGACCGGTTGGAAGAGCCTGACCGCGTCGCCTTCGAGGCCGACTACCGTGCCCGCGTGCGAGCCGCCTATCCGGCGGAAGCCGACGGCAGCACGCTGTTCCCGTTCCGCCGCCTGTTCATCCTGGCGCAGAGGGCCGGATGAACACGCCGTATCAAGTTCCTCTCCCGCAGGCGGGAGAGGTGAGATGAACGCGGTCAGTTCCCTGCCTCAGCGCAGCGACGTCGTGATCCGCGGCGCCCATGTCATGACCATGGACGGCGCACTGGGCGACATCGCGGCCGGCGATGTGCATGTGCGCGACGGGGCCATCGTCGCGGTCGGCCGTGGCATCGAAGCGCCCGGCGCGGCGGTGATTGACGGCGAGGGCATGATCGCGATGCCCGGACTGGTCGATACCCACTGGCACATGTGGAACTCGCTGTTGCGCAGCATGGCCGGCGACAGCCCGGAGCGCGGCTATTTCCCGACCACCGCGGCGTTGGGCAAGACGTTCCTGCCTGGCGACATGTATTGCGGCACGATGCTGGCGGCGGCCGAGGCGCTCAACGGTGGCATCACCTTCGTCCATGACTGGTGCCACAACGCCCGCACCTACGATCACGCGCTGGGCAGCCTGCGCGCATTGCAGGATGCGGGCATTCGCGGCCGGTTCTCGTACGGCTTCCCGGCCGGGCAGGCGTTCACGGAGGGTATCGACCTCGACGGCCTGGAGCGGCTTCATCGCGACTGGCCGAGGCAGTCCAACGGCGGCCTGCTGACGCTCGGCCTGGGGTGGCGGGGCGTGAGCGCCTTCGGCGTGGCGCGTGCGCCCGACGTCTATCGCCGCGAGATCGACACGGCACGCCGACTCGGGTTGCCGATCTCGGTGCATGCCAACCAGGTGCGCGGCCGCTGCGAGGGCGAGATCGCCGAGACGGCGAAACAGGGCCTGCTGGGCCGGGACATGCAGGTCATCCACGCCACACAGGTGACGCCGCAGGAGATCGAGGCGCTGGCCAGCTCCGGCGCGTCGATCAGCCTGTCGCCCTATACCGAGATGCGGATCGGCTACGGGCTGCCGCCGACCGGTGCGTTCCTGGCCGCCGGCATTCCCGTCGGGCTGTCGGTCGATACCACCGAGCTGTCCGGCAATGCCGACATGTTCGCCATCATGAAGGCGATCCAGAACGTCGAGAACGCACGCGCCGAGAGCGAGTTCAGGCTGCCGCCGCGACGCGTGCTGGAACTGGCCACGATCGAAGGCGCGCGCACGATGGGCATCGACGATCGTATCGGTTCGCTGGTGCCGGGCAAGCGCGCCGACCTGATCCTGGTCTCGACCGAGGACGTCAATATCGGGCCGCTGACCGAAGCGACGCACCTGCTGGTCGAGGCGGCGCAGCCAGCCAACGTCGACACGGTGATGGTGGATGGCCGCGTGATGAAGCGCGGTGGCAAGCTCACGGCGCTCGACCCGCGCCAGGTGGTGCGCAATGCGCGCGGAGCGCTCGCCGGCGTGCGGGCGCGGGCGGGGTGGGGGTAGGCCGCTTCATGGTGAGCACAGGCACAAACGCTTCGCGTTTTGCCGGGTCGAACCATGAAGCGGTCCGCACTACGGTCCGTGAGGGCCTTCATGGTTCGACAGGCTCACCATGAAGGCTTTTCCTTCGCAGGTTGATACCGTCGTTCAATCACTCTGCCGCCGCGACGGGGCGGGGCAGGGGCAGGTCGCGGGTTCGCTCGGCGTCGTACATGTAGTCGCGGGTCAGCGGCACGGCGTCCTGGCGCCTGGCGATCTGCAGCTGGAAGACCATCTGGTTCATGTGCCGGAAGCTCATCTCGCAGCCGGCGAGGTAGAACTCCCACATGCGGCAGAAGCGGTCGTCCAGCCCGGCCAGGCGCTTGACCTCGTCGCGGTTCTCCATGAAGCGCGTGCGCCAGTGGCGGAGGGTCTCGGCATAGTGTAGTCGCAGGATCTCGATGTCGGTCACCCACAGCCCGACGCGCTCGATGGCCGCCAGCACCTCTGACAGGGCTGGCGTGTAGCCGCCGGGGAATATGTACTTGCGCATCCACGAGTTGGTGCCGCCGGGCGGCTCCATGCGGCCGATCGAGTGCAGCAGCATGACGCCGTCGTCGCTCAGCAGGTCGCGCACCTTGCGAAAGTATTCGTCGTAGTGGCGCGCGCCGACATGCTCGAACATGCCGACCGACACGATGCGGTCGTAGCTTTGTGCCTCCAGGCGGTAGTCCTGCAGCTTGAAGCGCACGCGCGCGCCCAGCCCCTCGGTCGCGGCGCGGCGCGTCGACACGGCATGCTGCTCGCTGGACAGGGTCACGCCGGTCACGTCGGCGCCACTTTCGCGTGCGATATAGAGGCCCAGGCCGCCCCAGCCCGAGCCGATGTCGAGCACCTTGTGGTGCGGCTCGACCCGCAGCTTGGCCAGGATGTGCCGCTTCTTGGCCGCCTGGGCCACCTCCAGCGAAGCGTCGGGGTAGGGGAAGTAGGCGCAGGAATACTGCCGGTCGCGGTCGAGGAACAGCTCGTAGAGCGCGCCGTTGATGTCGTAGTGGTGCGCTACGTTGCGCTGCGCCCGGCCGATGGGGTTGCGCTGCTGCAGCCAGCGCACCAGCCGCTGCACACGGAACGACCAGGCCATCCACCAGGAGCGCTCCATCGCCGACATGTTGCGGCCGAGCAGGTCGAGGAAATCGTACAGACGGCCGTCGTCGACGGTGAGCCCACCGTCCATGTAGGCCTCGCCCATCGCCAGCCGCGGGCTGCTCGCCAGTCGCCAGGCCGTCGCGCGGTCACGGATGCGGATCGTCACGTCAGGCCCGGGCGCGGCGCCCTGGACGCGATGCTGCCGGCCGGCGGCGTCGACAATGGTCAACGCCCCGGTGTGCAACAGCCTTCGCAGGATCCTTGCCAGCAGCATCCCTATCCCCGCGCCGTCGTCGAGCGGGGCAGGACGTCGCTCGACGATGCGTGTTCCATGAGCATGTCGGCGATAAATCTAGGAACTGTGATGCGATTCTGTAAAGCCCCTGCGTTGCAGGCCGGCCCTGGCCGTTGAATGTCACACTCACTTTCGCCCTCGCCGCCGGTCATCCTATGATGGTGCGCACGATGATCTGCAGTTGAACCGGGAGACCGATATGCCCCAGGCCAAACGCCCCTCGCTGCGCAGCGTCCTCGCGTCCGGCCAGTTTGTGCTGGCGCCCGGCATTTTCGACATGATCACGGCGCGGATCGCCGACACGCTGGGCTTTGCGGCCCTCTACATGACCGGTTACGGCGTGACGGCGGCGCACCTGGGCCTGCCCGACGCCGGGCTCGCCACCTACACCGACATGGTCGGGCGCGTGCGGGCGATCTGCGAGGGTACGTCGACGCCGCTGATCGCCGACGCCGACACCGGCTATGGCGGGCTGGTCAACGTGCGCCACACCGTGCGCGGCTACGAGCGCGCCGGCGCTCGGGGCATCCAGATCGAGGACCAGGAGATGCCCAAGAAGTGCGGCCACACGCCGGGCCGGCGGGTGATCGCGGCCGAGGAGATGGTGCTGAAGATCAGGGTCGCCATCGACAGCCGCGACAGCGACGAGACGCTGATCATCGCCCGCACCGACGCGCGCACCAGCCTGGGCCTCGACGAGGCGCTGCGCCGCGCCGAGGCCTACGCCCGCGCCGGCGCCGACGTGATCTTCGTCGAATCGCCGGAGAGCGAGGCGGAGATGGCGCGGATCGGGCAGGCGATCGACAAGCCGCTGCTGGCCAACATGGTGCAGTTCGGCCGCACGCCGATCGTGCCGGCCGACCGGCTGAAGGCGATGGGCTTCGCCATCGCCATCTATCCCGGGCTGGCGCTTGCCGCCGTCGCCGAGGCGGCGCGCCGCACGTTCGCGCACCTCAAGGATAAGGGCTCCAGCCTCGGGATGGACGTGCCGCTCTACGATACGAAGACGTCCGGCCAGAGCCTGCACGAGTTGTTCGGCTTTCCGGACATCTGGGAATTCGAGAAGACGTGGCAGCTGCCGGATCAGAGGACAGAGAACAGATGACGGAGGACGGAAAGAGCAACACTGGTCTCATTCTGTCCTCTGTTCACCGTCTTCCGTCCTCTGTTTATGGCACCGGATCTGCGGCGCTGGGGGCGAGGGTTGCCGTACGGTCAGTGTGCGGCTCGGAGCGTGGCGCGTAGCGGGCGAGGCGGTAGGGCTGGCCGCCGAACTCGGCCACCAGCCGCGCCGTGGCTTCCTCGATGCTGTCCTCGAGCGCGCGCATGAACGTGTCCTTGTCGGCCGAGGGCGCCAGCGGCGGCAGGAACTCGATGGCGGCCTTGCCCGGCGTCTTCCAGAAGCTCCAGCGCTCCCACAGGCGGCCGACGCAGGTCGCCACCGGCGTCACCGGCAGCTCGAGGTCGCGCGACATGTAATAGATGCCGGTGCGGTAGCGCTCCTTCTCGCCGATCGGCATCAGGTGCCCTTCGGGATAGATCGTGAGCACGCGTCGGGCGTCGATGGCGCGGCGCGCGAAGGTCGCGAGGTTGCGCCGTTCACGCTCGCCGCCGCAGGTGTCGACGCGGATCATGTCGAGGCGGTACAGCAGCGCGCCGATCAGGGGCCAGGAGAACAGTTCCTTCATGGCCACGAAGGCGATGCCGGGGATCAGGGCCGCCATGATCGTGCCGTCGCACTCGCTCTGGTGCTTGCTGGCGATCAGGGCCGGGCCGTCGACGGGCATGTGCTGGCGGCCGCGCACCTCGATGCTCATGCCGCCGATGGCACGCATCGCCCACACCGTGAGCCGCGCCCAGTGATGCAGGAGCCAGCGCAGCGGCCGCGGCGAGGGGATGGGCACTACCAACAGCGCGGCCAGCACGGCGAGCGCCGTGCTGGTCCAGTAGAACAGGTTGAACGCAAGCGAACGAAGCCGGGACATGGGGGGTCTTTCGAGGCAAAAGAAAACCCGACCGGACTGTGCGTGCGCGGGCACATCACGTCGAGCCGGGTGACGCAGAACTCACGATAGTGAGTATATACTCACTTCACAAGAGGAAAAATGACGCGAGCGTCATTTTCCGTAACGTCAAACCGCGGGAGACATTTGGACCGCGGAATCCCGATCTTTCGCCTGCACTAGCACGCGCGCGCACCACAGGGCTACGATGGCAGACAGCGCGAGCGCAGCTGGTAGCCGGACCGATGAGAGAGAAGGAGCGGCACAAAACCCGCGGCACAGGTTGGATATTGGATCTTCCGACAACCAAACCGCAGCAGGACAATCAGGTCCGATCACTCGGATTTCTTGACGGACTCCTTGGCAACGGAAGCGTCGCCATTCGGCTTGACCGAGTGAAGGCGCGGTGGCGTGAGGAAGTGGGCTGCCACCACCATGGCGCCGACACCCAGGCACGTTATGCCGATCAGTCGAGCCCAACGCATGCCCATCTCCTTATCACGGCATGTTGGCCACGGCACATCGCCTGCAGGCGATGTTCGTGATAGTAAAATATTACATTAAATCAATCATGAAACCAATTGATATTAAGAGAAATTACGGAGGTACAATATCGTTGCTCGCCCTGGAAGAACCGGCAGCACTCGACCGCCACGCTGACGTCAGACGGCCGGCCTTGTGAAGCACCGCAAACAGGACCCAAAACCCTTTTAATTACAGTGGCTTGAACGTGGCTAATGCGACGAAAGTTGATGGCTCGAGCTCCTCCGCCCGCAATGTTTCGGAAATACCGCAGCCCTCCAGAACGGTTCCAGGCTTGGGGAAGACTGCGCGCAGGCTGGTCCGCAGCATCTTGCGGCGCTGGCCGAATGCCGCCGCGGTCACTGCCTCCAGCGTTTTCAGATCGAGAGGTGCGCCGTCCGCCGCCGCTGGCAGCGTGGCCCGCGGCACCAGGCGCACGACGGTCGACACGACCTTGGGTGGCGGCACGAAGGCTGTCGGCGTGATGTCGAACAGCCGCGCGACCTGGCAGACCACCTGGGTCAGCACCGACAGCCGCCCGTAGTCCTTGGTCCGGGGCTGCGCGACCAGGCGGTCGACGACCTCTTTCTGAAACATCAGGGTCATCGATTCCAGTGACGTGGGGCCTTGCCGCGCGATGACGTGCAGCCAGCGCGTCAGCAGCACTGTCGAGATGTTGTAGGGCAAGTTGGCCACGATGCGGCGCGGCGTCGGGCCGAGGCTGGCAACGTCGACCACCAGGGCATCGGCCTCGACCACCGCCAGGCGCTCGCGAAAGCCGACCGCCAGCTCGCGGATCGCGGCGACGGCGCGCGGGTCGCGCTCAAGGGCGACGACCCGTGTCGCGCCGTGGCGGAGCAGGGATCGCGTCAGGCCGCCGGGACCGGGGCCGATCTCGATGGTGGTGCCCGTGGACAGGTCCCCGGCGGCGCGTGCGATGCGATCGGTGAGGTTGCGGTCGAGCAGGAAGTGCTGGCCCAGCGACTTGCGCGCCGCCAGCCCATGCCGCGCGATCACCTCGCGCAGCGGCGGCAGGGTGTCACTGGTCGTCATGGTTTTGGACCGCGGGCGTCCACGCCCGCACTCGCCCGCAGCGGAAGCGGTGGGCGACTTGCCGATCACTCGGCGCTGTCGCACCGATGCGGGCGTGGACGCCCGCGGTCCGAAAAAATGTCACGCCGCCAGCGCGCGGGTGGCGCGGTGGCGGGCCATATCGACCGCCATGTCGAGCGCCGCCAGGAAGCTGCCCGGGTCGGCCGACCCCGTGCCGGCGATGTCCAGCGCCGTGCCGTGGTCAGGTGAGGTGCGGATGAACGGCAGGCCCAGCGTGACGTTGACGCCGCCGGCGAAATCGATGGTCTTGATCGGGATCAACGCCTGGTCATGGTACATGCACAGCGCCAGGTCGTAACGCGCCCGCGCCGCGGCGTGGAACATGGTGTCGGGCGACATCGGGCCGGTGGCGTCGATGCCTTCGGCACGCAACGCGGCCACGGCCGGCGCCACGATGCGCGTTTCCTCGTCACCCATGGTACCGCCTTCGCCCGCGTGCGGGTTCAGGCCGGCGACCGCCAGCCGGGGCGCGTCGAGCCCGCAATCGCGCCGCACGGCGTGGACCGCGATCCTGCCGGCACGCACGATGAGATCCGTGCTCAAGGCATCGAGCGCCCGCCGCAGGGCGACGTGGATCGTCACCGGCACGACCCGCAGCTCGCGGCAGGCCAGCATCATCACCACCTCGGCGGGCCGGCCGGACGTGCCGCCCAGAGCCGCGAGGAATTCCGTGTGGCCGGGATACGGGAAGCCGGCGTCCTGCAGCGTCTTCTTCTGGATGGGGTTGGTTACGACCGCGCCGACGCGGCCATCGCGGGCCAAGGTCGCGGCACGCTCGATGCTGGCGATCGCTGCCGGGGCGTTGCGGACGTCGAGGTGGCCGGGCCGGTCCTCCACGGCGAGCGGTTGCGTCAGGACCGGCAACGCGCGCGTGAACACGCCGGCAGCGGCGGCGGGCGCGTCGATCTCGACGACGTCGACTGCCAGCGACAAGCGCTGTGCCAGGCGCCGCAGCCGGGCCGGGTCGTCGATCGCGAAAAAGGGCACGGCGTCGCCCGCTGCGCGCCGCGCCAGCCAGGCCATCAGCGTCAGCTCGCCGCCGACGCCGGCCGGCTCGCCCATGGTGACGGCGAGCGGGGCGAGGCGGGCTGGTTCGCTCATAGCTTGCAGTTGTTCCTGATGTCGATGACGGCGTTGCGCCGCACGTCGCGCATGTAGCGACGTGCCGCTGCTTCCATCTTGGTGCCGAAGATGCTGCGCTCGATGGAGTCGCGGCTCGGCAGCCCGCCATCACCCTCGCGCGAGCACACGGCGACGAGCTGGATAGCGTTGCCGACATGGTACGGACCCAACCCCTGGCCGATCGCCGCGCTGCCGACAGCTTCGGCCATTGCCGGCGGCAGTTGGCCGACGGCGACATTTTCGGAATCGGCGGACGTGCAGCCCTTGGTTTTCGCGCAAACCCGCCGGAAGTCGGCGCACGACTTGGCCTGGCCGATGATCCCCTGCGCGATACCTTTCTGGCGTTCGATCTCGTCCGGTGTGGAGTTCGTAGGCAGCGGCAGCAGCAGTTGGACCATGTTGAGCCGGATCGCGCCAGGCGTGCCGGCGCGGCCATAGGGGCGTTGCGCCAGCAACTTCAGGATGTGCCAGCCGGCCTGCGTGCGGATCGGGTCTGATACCTGGTTCACGGCGAGCCTGGCGATGGCCGCATCCAGCGCCGGATCGACGGTGCCGGGCAGCAGCCAGCCCAGATCGCCGCCAGCCGCGGCCGAGGCACCGCTGGAGTATTGCTGGACCATCGCCGGGAACTGGGCGCCGCCGCGCAGCTGCTCGATGATGCGCCGCGCCGTGCGCAGCGACTCGTCGGCCTGGTCCGGCTTGTCGACGGCGAGGAATATCTCGGCCACGCGGTTCTCGGTCTTGCCGACATTGGCCCTGATCTGCCGCAACGCCTCGTCGATCTCGGGGTCGGTTACGCCGATGCCGACGCGGATGCGGCGCTGCAACAGCTTCTGCCAGGCTGCGCCGGCGCGGAAATAGTCGGTCAGTACCGAGTATGGGATGCCGGCGCTGCCGAGAAGCGCCCTGGCGCCGCCCGGCGGCATGTTGTTGCTCTGCTCGAGCTGTTGCACGCGCTCGTCGATCTCGCTCTGGGCGACGCTGATGCCGTTGCGCTTGGCGTCGTCCAGCTGCAGGCGCTCGTCGATCATCAGGCGCAGGACCTGCCGCGACACCCGCTCGCGGTTGTCGGCCGTGTCGGGCACGCGCGATATCATCAGGGCGAAGCGCGACCGTTGGGTGACCTCGAAGGCCGTGATCGGCAGATCGTTGACCATGGCGGCGATGCAGTGGCCCTGCGCGCATGCCGGCGGAGCCCCGGCAGAAAGGGTGCCGAGGCCGGCGACAAGAGCTGCGAGCACGCTGAGCGGGAAGAATCGACGCACGATCTGGTTCCGGGGATTGTTCAGAAGGGACCGGATTATAGCGGTTGGGAGGACGCGCACGCAAACAGTCGGAACCGCGGGCGCGCGCCACGGTCCAGAGGACGGAAGACGGACGAGAGAAGGCAGAATGAAGGCGGATTTTTGTTCATTCCGTCGTCTGGCCTCCGTCTTCCGTCCTCTGAGCCCTACTTTTCTTCGACCGGTACGCGTGCCAAGGTGCGGGCAATTCGCAAGATGTCGTTACCTTCACGGGGAAAATCATGAAGATTGTGTTCGCCGATCCCGCCAAGACGCCCGCCGGCTGTGTCGCGGTCTTCGCGATTCCGGAGCGGTCGCTGCTGGGGTACGGCGCGGCGCTTGACAAGGCGACGCAGGGTGCGCTCAGGCGCGCCATGGCCGCCAGCCGCTTCACCGGCAAGAAGGGCCAGACCCTGGGTGTGATGGCGCCCAACGGGCTGGCCGCGGATCGGGTGGTGATCGCCGGCCTGGGGGCTGCCAAGGAGATGACGCGGCGCAGCGCCGAAGGGGTGGGCGGCGCGATCCTCGGCGATGCCAATGGCGCCGGTCAAAAGGCGCTGTCGATCCTGGTCGACGCGCCGTCGGGCAGCCCTCTGTCGGCCACCGAGCTGGCGGCGCGCATCGCCCTCGGTCTGCGGCTGCGCTCGTATCGCTTCGACAAGTATCGCACCAAGGAAAAACCGGAGCAGAAGCCGACGGTGACCTCGGTCACAATCTACGTCCCCGGCGCGACGGCGGCGCGCAAGCTCTACGCCGGGCTCGAGCCGGTCGCCGACGGCGTGTTCCTCGCGCGCGACCTGGTCAGCGAACCGCCCAACGTGCTCTATCCGGCCAGCTACGCGGCGCGCGCCAGGGAGCTGGCCAAGCTCGGCCTCAAGGTGGAGGTGCTGGGCGAGGCGCGGATGCGCCGGCTGGGCATGCATGCCCTGCTCGGCGTCGGCCAGGGCAGCGGGCGCGAATCGCAGATGGTGGTGATGCGCTGGGACGGCGGCCGTCGCGGCGAGAAGCCGCTCGCCTTCATCGGCAAGGGCGTGTGCTTCGACACCGGCGGTATCTCGTTGAAGCCGGCCGGGGGCATGGAAGACATGAAATGGGACATGGGCGGCTCGGCGGCGGTGATCGGCACCATGCGCCTGCTGGCCGGCCGCAAGGCCAAGGTCAACGCCGTCGGCCTGATCGGGCTGGTCGAGAACATGCCTGACGGCAACGCCCAGCGGCCGGGCGACGTCGTGCGCTCGATGTCGGGCCAGACGATCGAGGTCATCAACACCGACGCCGAGGGCCGCCTCCTGCTGTGCGACGTGATGTGGTACGCGCAGGAGAAGTTCGATCCCAGGCTGATGGTCGAGTTCTCGACCCTGACCGGCGCCATCGTCGTGTCGCTGGGGCACGAGCGCGCCGGGCTGTTCAGCAACGACACGAGGCTGGCGACGCAGCTGCGCGAGGCCGGGTCCAAGGTCGGCGAGAAGCTGTGGCGCATGCCGCTGGGCGACGGTTATGACGAGCTGCTGAAGTCGGAGATCGCCGACATGAAGAACGTCGCCGGCGGCCGCGGCGCCGGCTCGATCGTCGCGGCGCAGTTCCTGAAGCGCTTCGTGCAGGGCAACCGGCCGTGGGCGCACATCGACATCGCCGGCACGGCGTGGTCGAGCAAGGGCGACGCCACGACGCCCAAGGGTGCCACGGCCTATGGCGTGCGGCTGATCGACCAGTTCGTGGCTGACAACTACGAGACGTGACCGAGATCCGCTTCTACCACCTGACGCGCGGCAGCATCGAGGACGTGCTGCCGCGCATGCTCGACCTGACCCTGGAGCGCGGCAAGCGCGCCGTGGTGCTGCTGGGCTCGGTCGAGCGTGTCGAGGCGCTCAACGCTCATCTCTGGACGTTCGACCAGGACAGCTTCCTGCCGCACGGCAGCGCGCGTGACGGCAACGCGGCGCACCAGCCGGTGTGGCTGACGCACCTCGACGAGAACCCCAACGCGGCCACGTATCTGTTCGTCGCCGACGGGGCAACGAGTGAGCGCGTCGCCGACTACGAACGGGTGTCGGAGATTTTCGACGGCCGCGACGACACGGCTGTCAGCGACGCCCGCGCGCGCTGGACGGCGTACAAGACCGCCGGGCACGCGATCGAATACTGGCAACAGGGCGAACGCGGGGGGTGGGAGAAGAAGGCGTAGTTTCATCCTTCCCCACGCGTAGCGTGGGGAAGGTGCCCGAAGGGCGGATGGGGCCCGACGTGGTTATTGTAACGAAGACTCTGATTACACACGCCAGAGTCCCAGTTCCTGAGACCCCGTGGGGGCCCCTCCGCCCCTTCGGGGCACCTCCCCAGCGAAGCTGGGGAGGATTCTTAGCGCCTCTGCGTCGCCGCCGAATCCACGCCCGTGCGGTTGCGCCAGGCGAGGTACGCCAGCGCGAGGGGCAGCCAGCCGAGCCAGCGGATGGCCTGGATGGCGTAGTCGGACAGGCCGCGCGCCTCGAGATAATCGACCTCCAGGTGCCAGACGTCCTCGGCGACCTCGAAGGCGAGCAGCCAGAGCAGCAGGCCGGGCAGCAGCACGGTCAGGGACCGGTAGCGCGGCCGCAGGTTGGCGCCGTACCAGGGCGCCAGCGCGATGGCGAAGACCGCCGTTGCCATGATTGGTTTGGCCGTCGGATGGCTGGTGATCCACGATTGCAGCAGCGGTTCCTGGACGATCATGCTGTAGGCCGTCCAGGCCAGCACCGCGCCGCCGAGCAGGATCACCACCGGCCAGCGCTCGACCAGGCGGATCACGAGCTGGCTGCCCCAGACGATGATCGGCACGCTGATCAGCAGGCCGAGCACGATCAGCAGGATGCTGCCCTGCGCCGCGCCGCCGATCGCCAGCACGTTGTCCACCCCCATCACCGCATCGGCGATGATGACGGTACGGATCGCGCCTGCCACCGACTGTGCCGGTGCCAGTTGGTGCGCGCCGGCGCCAGCCTCTTCCGGGTCGAGCAGCTTGCGCGCGATCCAGACCAGTGCCAGGCCCCCGACGACGAGGAAGCCGGGGATCTTCAGCAACCACACGACGCCGATCGCCATGACGGCACGTACCGCGACGGCAGCGAACGAGCCCCAGAAAATCACCTTGCGCTGGGTGTCCTTGGGCAGGTGGCGGGCGACGAGGCCGATGACCAGCGCATTGTCGCCGGCCAGCACGAGGTCGATCAGGATGATGGCCAACAGGGCGGACAGAAAGCCGCCAGACAGAAACTCCATGGAATTGCCCTTGAGAACGAGACATGACGCGCCGCCTGCGCGTGCAAGCGGCTATGGACAGATGCTCTCAGGGCGTCAGATTGGAATCTTGTCGGGGCGGCGACGGCTGGCCGAGCCCATGGCCTTCAGGGCCAGCACGCCGGATGTGACGAGCGCCGACAGCGACAGCGCCAGCGCCGCACCGGCGAGGATCAGCTCGATCAGGTTCCAGTGCCGCAGGCCGAGCGATCCCAGGAACTCCAGGGTGACGTCGGTTGCCAGGAACTCGACTTCCAGGGCGGCGATTTCCCAGGTCTCGCTGAAAACGCTGAGCAGCATCAGCACGACCACCGAGGCCACGAACAGCTGCCCGCCCGGCGATACCTTGCGGACGGCGTCCTTGCCTGCGGCCGTGTGATGACAGAGCAGCATGGGCTCAAGATGAGGGCTGCAGGCGCGGTGTGCAAGCGCAATCGGACGGGTGCGACGCCAGGTCCAGTCCGTCATGTCGAGCGTAGCGAGACATCTCCGTGAAATGGAGTCTCCGTTCGCGGGAGAGTCTTCGCTTCGCTCGGAATGACGGTGCAGGACCGCCCGCAAGCGTCACACCGTCGCTATCGCGTTGGCGGGGGAGCCGACGGCGCCGGGCAGGCGCAGGGGCGGGGCGGTGAGCAGGAAGCGCGAGCGCTTGTGCTCGTGCAGCCACATCGCCAGCTCGTGCAGGTACCAGATCTCGCCGAGATTGACGCCGAGCTTGAACAGGCAATGATGATGGATTGGCAGCGCCGGTTGCTCGCCGGGACCGGCCGGCCTCGCCGGTACCGCCTCGACGCCGTAGTTGTCGGCGATCAGCGACGCGATCTGGGAGTCGGTGATCCATTGCAGCAGACGCTCGTCGCGGCCGTCGAGCACGGCGCACATGGCGTGGATCTTCTGCGGGTCGGGCTTGCCGCCCATCTCCGACAGCATGGTGGCGAAACCGGTGTGCAGCAGCAGCATGTCACCCGGCTCGACCACGACGTTGTCGGCGGCCATGATCCGCATCAGCCCGTCGTAGTCGACCAAGGTGTGGTCGCGCCCGAGATGCTTCTCGAGATCGACCAGCACGCCGCGCCCCTGGATCGGCTTCTCGGCCATGTTCTCGACGCCGAGCTTGTGGGCGTAGCAGAGATGGCCGCAGCCGTCGGCGCCGGCATCGGGCTGCGGGCCGACGATGTCGGTGCCGGCGCGGTAGCCGTTGTAGTAGACCGGCTGCGGCGTGCCGCTGCCGTCGACGTCGAACAGGCTGCCGACGTGCGCCAGCGTGTCCCACTGCGACGAGTACTGCAGCGTCAGCATGACGCGGTCGTCGCACACGACGTCGATGTGGCGCGGGTCGAGCTTGCCGGTCAGGAAGTTGAAGCGCCAGCCGTTGGGGTCGCCGGTCGGCGACAGCACCGGCGGCAGACGGCGCGGGTTGAGCACGTTGCCGCCCGGCAGGTCGAGCGGCAGGCTGAGGCAGAAGGTTCGGCCCTCCTTCACCTCGGCGATGCCCTGCAGCAGTTTCTGCGGCGTCAGCAGGTTGAGGCGCCCCAGTTGGTCGTCCTCGCCCCAATCACCCCAGGTCGAACCCTCCGGCCGCCGCGTCCAGCGCTTCATGCGTTGCCTCCCGTGCTGCGGCAGGCGCACGCCCTGCCGTCGACGGCATGATGGTCAGCCGTCGCACACAAGGTCTAGCGCATTGCATGCATGCCGGGAGCGCGCCACTCATGTGCACGGACTTTGCCGTAGAACTTCCTCCTCACCCTGAGGAGCGCGCCGTAGGCGCGCGTCTCGAAGGGTGGGCGACCGCACGCGCCGTCCGAAAACAGCCGGAACGAACCATCGCGTGTGTGGCCACCCTTCGAGACGGCCGCTACGCGGCCTCCTCAGGGTGAGGAGTGGAGTGGTGTGATAGAGTTCCGCCCATGGGCGCGCCCGGCGGGTCACCCCCTTTTGAATGAAAGCGATTGGAAGGCAACGGCGGAACGGGTGTTAATCACCTGCCCATCAGGGACGGCGGGAGGAAGAATGGCTCGCAATCTGGCGTGGGGTACGCTGGCGGTGGCAATCGCGCTCGGCGTATCGACCACGGCGTTGGCGCAGGACATGAGGCGGTGCAACCAGCTGGCGGCCTACTATGACCGCTACGGCGGTCGAGTCAGCGAGGGCCGCATGCCGATCGGGCGGCTCGACCGCGAGCTGGGCTACGAGGAATGCCGCAGAGGCAACTTCGCCGGCGGCATCAAGATGCTGGAGGAAGCGATTCGCAGGACGGGCTACAACGTACCGTCGGGTTAGGTTACGTGAAGGGAGCAGATGATCGAGTCATGCGGAGCATCATTTTCGTGGTGGTGGCGCTGATTGTCGCCACGCCCGCCGGGGCCCAGGCGCCTTCCGACGAGCTGGCGCGGTGCGAGGAGTTCTACGCCAAGTATGAGCGCTACAGCAGCACCGGTGGCGAGAGCCGCCAGGGCAGCACCGCGTTCAGTGCGCTCGAAGCGCGTTCGGCGCTTGAGGATTGCCGCCGCGGCAACACGAAGCAGGGCATCACCGTCCTTGAACGAAAGCTGCGCGCGCTGGGCTTCAAGGTCTGACGTCCGCTCGATGCGGGTAGCCTCCTGCCCCCGGCGCGGGCAGAGCTTTCGCACATGAAATCCGAAGCACGGGTTGCGGTCGGAGCCTTCCCCCCTCCGGAAGGGAAAGATGGCGCGCAGCGCCGGAACGGGGATGTTCGAACGAATGCGACATCTGCCCACGCAGTGCGGTTGGTCGAACATCTCCCTTCCGCCGTTCGGGCACCTTCCTCCTCCGGGGAAGGCCAAGACCCGTTGCGCGATGGCTCTGCGGCGCCGGGATGATGTGTCGTCTTCGCTACTGAGTTTATCTCAACCACTTCGCTGCGAATCTCATGCGCCTCACTGCCTTGTGGCGGAACGGTGACGAGCACATCTGCGCGCTCAACGGTCCAGCACTCCCAGTGAGGGATTCATGTCTCGTTATCCCGTTATCGCGCTCGGCCTTGCGCTTGGCTTCGCAACCCTGGCCGGGGCGCCGGCGGTCGCGCAGAACAATGCGCTCCAGGCCGATGAAATCGCCTACTGCAACAAGCTCAGGGGCATCTACGAGCGCTACATGCCGATGCGCTCCTACGGCGGCGCCATGGGCTCCAGCCCGAGCGCCGAGACTCATACGGCGCTCACGATGTGCAACAACGGCCGCCACGCCGAGGCGATTCCGCATCTCGAGAAGGTGCTGCGCGGCAACGGTTTCAGGCTGCCCGAGCGCGCCGTGGGCACCCGCAACCCGTAAGGACAGATCGGCGCTGGCAGCACCGCCGATGCGGCCTTCGGAGTCATCAGCGCCGACGTCGAACGGTGTCTTGACCGGACCGCGCGCCTTCCGGCGTGCTCATGGTTCGTGGCAATGAATGAACGAGCGCGGCAGGAGCCGCGCGGTCCGGTCAAGCCACCGTGCGACCAACGTCGGCGCCGGTGATCTTCAGGGTGTGTGCCGGCTGGTCATTCGCATCGACTGCTGACTCATCGTAACTGGGGAGGGCCCGTCGCTATGAGCGGCGGCGGCGCCACTGCTGACGGGTCGATCCGTGAAGCGGTGATGCTTCCGGACGATGTTATCTGCCTGTCATCGCGTCGCGCGCGCTCATTTGTCGATCCGCGACGAAATCGCGCGCAGGCCTTGCGAGGTGCGTGCAGCGCACAATATCGCGGGCGTCCCACATCCTCCAGTCAGTACCAGGGGCACATGTACCGTCATTTCGTCAGCCGCCCGGAATAGAGACCCGATGCGGGCAGACCTGCCATGAAGCAGCGCAGGTCGCCGCAATAGCAGGCTTGGCGTAGAGTACCGGCGCGTCACGCGTTGCAAGCGCGTGGCGCGCCTTGCTTTTCGAGGAGTGCCGATGTCGGTTGCCGTGTCCCAGTCGTTCGGTCGCGATGCGCGCGTCATCGGCATCATCGGAATCGCCCACGGCCTGAGCCACTTCTACCAGCTGGCGCTGGCCACCTTGCTGATCGTGGTCATGCCGGATTTCGGCATGAGCTACGCCGAGGTCGGGGCGCTGGGCGCGGTCTTCTACGGGGTCTCCGGTGTCGGGCAGACCGCGGCCGGCTTCGCTGTCGATCGCTTCGGGGCCCGGCCGGCGCTGGCTTTCGGCCTGATCGCCGCGGCCTCGGCGTTCGCGCTCATCGCCGGCCTGGCCTCCAGCTTCTGGACCCTGGTGCCGATGGTGGTACTGGCCGGCATCGGCAACTGCGTCTTTCATCCCGCCGACTTCGCCATCCTCAACGCCTCGGTGAACGTCAACCGGCTGGGCCGCGCCTACAGCGTGCACGGACTCGGCGGCACCCTGGGCTGGGCGCCGGCGGCGCCGGTGATGTATTTCCTGTCGAGCGCGGTCGGCTGGCACGTGGCGGCGCTGGTCGTGTCGGCCGCCGGTTTCCTGGTCGCGCTGGCGGTGGCGAGCCAGGGCGGCGTCATGGTCGATCACCGCGTGGCGCGCGCGGCACAGCGCGGCGCGACGCGCTTCGACATCTCCACCTTGCTGACGGCACCGATCCTGATCTGCATGCTGTATTTCGTCTTCATCGCCGTCACGGTGGTGGGCATCCAGCAGTTTGCCGTGCCGGCGCTGCAGAAGATGTTCCCGCTGACCCTGGAGGCGGCAGCCGCGGCATTGGCGGCGTTGCTGATCGGCTCGGCGGTGGGCGTCGTGCTGGGCGGCTGGGTCGCCGAGCGCGCGGCGCGCCATGACGTCGTGGCGGCGGGCGGGTTGCTCGTCGCCGGGGCCTTGACGGCGATCATCGCCACCGGTGGCGTGCCAGCGTGGCTGGTGCTGCCGCTGATGGCGCTGAGCGGGTTCGCCGGCGGCCTGACCGGGCCGTCGCGCGACATGATCGTCCGGGGTGCCACGCCGCCGGGCGCGTCGGGCAAGGTGTTCGGTTTCGTCTATTCCGGCCTCGACGTCGGGTCGATGATCGCGCCGCCGGTGTTCGGCTGGCTGATGGACCATAACCTCGCGCATGCGATCTTCTGGGTGGCGTTCGCGATCTACATGCTGAATGTGCTGACGGTGCTGCAGATCCGGCGCTTCACCCCGGCGCCGGCGGTGACGTAGCGGCCGGCGCGCTGCCTGATGGAGCTACCCGACGGCGGTCGATGGCAGTATCGTCGCGGTGGGGGACAGCGTGCAGCCGAGATCGAGGCGAGCGTCATGCACCTCCTTCCTGCCGTGAAATGGGCGATTCTGATTGCCGGAGTGTCCGGGGCCGGACCGGCGCTGGCGCAGAACCCGCCGCTTCCGCCGATCCCGCCGCACCTTCAAGGCGTGCCGCCGCCACTGGGCCCGCCGCGGCCGTCGATTGACGTCACGGGCGTGGTGACGATCGAGCCTGACACCAATCGCCGGGGTGGTGACTATCGCTCCTTCATCATCGATGCACAGCGTGCCGGTGCGAGCGTCTGTCGCGATGCGTGCCTGCGCGAGCCGCAATGCGTGGCGTTCACGTACGTTCATCCCGGCGGCCAGGGCGGTGCCGCCGCATGCCGGTTGAAGTCGACGGCGCCGCTTGCGACGCGTGACACGTGCTGCGTATCGGGGGTTCGGAACACCCGGTGACCTCAAGCCTTCTCCCCGCGAAGGCGGGGAGAAGGTGGTGCGAAGCGCCGGATGAGGGGCTTCGCGATCTAGCGAACTACACGACGGAACCCGTTGGCGTCGCCGTGCTGCTTCAGCGCCGCGAGGCCCCTCATCCGCCCTTCGGGCACCTTCTCCCCGCCTTCGCGGGGAGAAGGCATGAAGTTACTCCCGCAAAGCCGCGGCCAGCAGCCCGGCGGCGTGCTCGTTGCCCTTGGGGCTCATGTGGGTGTGCAGGTCGCCGTACACCATGTAATAGGGGCGCAGCGCGCTGCGGTCAGCCAGCGCACGCAGCGACGGAAAATGGTCCACGACCTGGATGCCTTCCGCCCGGGCGCAGGCGATCACGCGTCGGGCATCGTTGGGCGCCGTATCCGACGCGTAGATGAACCAGGCGTAGTACTGCATGAACAGCAGCATGCGGATGCCCTGCTGATCGACCTGCTTCTTCAGGCGCGCCAGCAGCCGGCAGGTGACGGCAACCGCATCGGTGGGCGCGAGCTGGAAGTCGCCCAGGCCGCCGCCATACCAGTAGTCGGGGGCGAGCCGCGCCAGCAGGTGATCGGCGACGGCGGAGTACCCGAGGACGTCGCGCGAACTCTTGCGCACGGCGAGGAAGAAGCTGCTCTGCCTGTCCGGTTCCAGCCGCGCTGGCGGATGGTAGACCAGCTCATCGTTCTCGATCGTGAAGTGCGGCTTGGGTGCCGCGAAATGCGAATGCGCGGTCCGCACGATGTCGAAATCCAGGAAGCCGACGATCAGGACCTTCGGGCGCACGATGGGCAGCAGCTGCTCGGCGCGTAACACGATCTGGTCCGTACCGTAGGCGCCGACGGCACCGTTCACGACCGGCATCCCGACCAGGCGCTCGAGGTACGCTGGCCAGGTGTCGTCGTCCTCGACCTCCCAACCCTCGGTGAAGGAGTCGCCGACGGCGAGGATCGCGCCGGTGCGCACCGTGGTCTCGTCGAAATTGCGGCGGATGCCGCGATCGAGCGTGTTGTGCCCCTCCAGCGTGTTGTGTGGCCTCAGGGTCCAACCCAGCACGGGATCGATGACCGTGCGGTGGCCGAGTTGGCCGATCACCACGCGCTCGATCCGCCAGTTGGCGAGCTTGAAGACCGGCACGCCGATGACGAGGCGATAGACGACCTCGACAACGACGAGCGCCACCAGCGTCGAGGCGACGATCACCGCAAGGTCGATCCAGCGGGAGCGTCGTGTTGCCATATCACGCCGCGTCGGCGTCCTGGGCTTGCTCCAGGGCGTGCTGGCTTTCCAGCCACGCCTCCTCGGCGGTGGCGATGCGGCGTGCGATGTCGCCGAGCTCGATCTGCAACTCGGCCACTGCGTCCTGGCTGCCGTTGTACAGCGTCGGGTCGTTGAGCTTCGACTGCAGCGCCGCGTGCCTGGCCGTCAGCGCGCCGAGTTCCTTCTCGGCCCGTTCGACGGCCTTGCGCAGCGGCGCCAGCTTCTGCCGCTTCTGGGCCGCCTCGCGGCGCTGCGTCTTGCGATTCTCGCCCGCGCCGTTGGCCGTTTCATCCGCAGCACCGTTCACCCCGCGTCCACCACGCTCGCTCAGCAGCTGGCGCTCGTAGTCGTCGAGATCGCCCTCGAACGGCGCGCAGGTGCCGTCGGCGACCAGCCACAGCCGGTCGGCCACCAGTCGCACGAGGTGCGCGTCATGGCTGACCAGGATCACGGCGCCTTCGTACTCGTTGAGCGCCTCGACCAGGGCGGTGCGCGAATCCATGTCGAGGTGGTTGGTGGGCTCGTCGAGCAGCAGGATGTGCGGCGCGTCGCGCGTCATCAGCGCGAACAGCAGCCGCGTCTTCTCGCCGCCCGACAGCGAGCGCACGGCCTGATCGGCGCGCGGGCCGGAGAACATGAAGCGGCCAAGCTGGGCGCGCACCTTGGTCGGTGGCGCGTCCGGCATCAGGCGCCGCATGTGCTCGAACGGCGTGCCGTCGAGGTCGAGCTCTTCCTCCTGCTGCTGCGAGAAATAGCCGACGCGCAGCTTGCCCGATTTGCGCACCGTGCCGTCCATCGGCTTGAGCCGGTCGGCCACCAGGCGGATGAAGGTCGACTTGCCGTTGCCGTTCTGGCCCAGGAGCGCAATGCGGTCGTCCATGTCGATGCGCAGGTCGAGCTTGCGCAGCACCGGGTTGTCGGCGGCGTAGCCCACGGCGGCGCGGTCCATGGTGATCAGCGGCGGCGGCAGCTTGTCGGGACTGGGGAAGGCGAACTCGACCGGCACTTCCTCGGCCACCGGCACGATCGGCTCCATCTTCTCCAGCAGCTTGATACGCGACTGCGCCTGGCGCGCCTTGGTCGCCTTGGCGCGGAAGCGGTCAACGAAGGCCTGGATGCGCCGGCGCTCGGCCAGCTGGCGCGTCTGCAGCGCCGCCTGCCGTTCGGCCCGCTCGCGCCGCGTGCGCTCGAAGCGGTCGTAGTTGCCGGCATAGGCGACCAGCTTGCCCTGGTCGATGTGGACGATCTGGTTGCACACCGCGTTCAGCAGCTCGCGGTCGTGACTGACCAGCAGCAGGGTGTGGCGGTAGGTGCGCAGCCAGGCGGCGAGCCACAGCCGGGCCTCGATGTCGAGGTGGTTGCTGGGCTCGTCGAGCAGCAGCAGGTCGGGCTCGGCGAACAGCGCCTGGGCCAGCGCCACACGCATGCGCCAGCCGCCGGAGAAGGTCTCGCACGGCCGGCCCTGCGCGTCGTGGTCGAAGCCCAGGCCGTTGAGGATGGCGCCGGCGCGCGCCGGCGCGGCATGGGCGCCGATGTCGGCCAGCCGGGTGTGGATCTCCGCGACTCGGTGCGGGTCGGTCGCGGTCTCGGCTTCGGCCAGCAGGCTGGCGCGCTCGCGGTCGGCCTCGAGCACGGTGTCGAGCACGCTGCGGGCGCCGCCGGGCGCGTCCTGCGCCACCTCGCCGACCCTGGCGGACGGGCGCACGGTGATCGAGCCGCCGTCGATGGCGGCGTCGCCACGGATCAGGCGCAGCAGGGTCGACTTGCCCGTGCCGTTGCGGCCGACCAGCCCGACCCGGTGGCCGTCGGCGATCGCCACCGTGGCGCGCTCGAACAGCGGCCGGCCGGCGATGCGGTAGATGAGGTCGTTGATATGCAACATGGCGGCGCGGCGTTTAGCACGGTGGCCGCGTGGCGCAAACACCTGACCTTCTCCCGCAGCGGGAAGGTGGCGCGGAGCGCCGGAAGGGGGATGCCGATGCAGAATCGCTGTTGCTTTAAGCCACCGATTGCGTGCGAACATCCCCCATCCGCCCTTCGGGCACCTTCCTCCTTCGGGGGAAGGGAGAGAAATGTGGGAAGGGAACGCCATGACCCGGTCGAACGCGGGATTGTGCACGCTGGCTGCTTCGCTCCTGATCCTGTGCACGGGCGGCGGCGCATGGGCGGAGAACGGCTTCAGCTTCCTCGATGCCGACAAGTCGGCGGTGAACTATCGCCATGCCTCGACCCAGGCGCAGACGAGCTGCGCCGAGTTGCGGCGCCTGGCGTCGGTGTCGTTCATCGTGCTGTCGGCGGAGGAGAACGCCGGGTCGAAGGACCTGCCGCCGTTCTGCCGGGTGGTCGGCATGATCCCGCCGGAGATCCGCTTCGAGGTCGCCCTGCCGCTCAGCTGGAACCGCAGGATCTACATGCGCGGCAACGGCGGCTACGCCGGCGAGCTGCTCGAAGCGCCGCCGCGCGTGGTGCAGCGCGACGCGGCGCTGCGTTACGGCTTCGTCGCGGTGCAGACCAACACCGGCCATGACGCCACCGCCGAGCCGCTCGCCAGCTTCGCCTACAACAACGTCCAGAAGGAGATCGATTACGCCTTTCGCGCCGTGCACATGACCGTGACGGCGGCCAAGGCCATCGCCGGCCATTTCTACGACCGGCCGCCGGCGTTTTCCTACTGGGACGGCTGCTCGACGGGCGGGCGGCAGGGCCTGATGTCGATGCAGCGCTATCCCGGCGATTTCGACGGCGTCCTGGTCGGCGCGCCGGTGCTGAACTTCGTCGACACCGTGATATGGGGCGTATGGAACGCCAGGGCGCTGGAGCGCAACCCGATCGGCCTGGACAAGATGCCGGCCCTGGCTGACGCGATCTACAGGAAGTGCGACGCCAAGGACGGGCTGGCCGACGGCATCATCGACGATCCACGCCAGTGCGACTTCGATCCGGCCGTCGACCTGCCGAAATGCACTGGCGCCGAGGGGCCCGATTGCTTCACACCGGGCCAGGTCGAGACGCTCAAGGCGATCTATGGCGGCGTCGTGAGCGACGGCAAGCCGTACTTCCCCGGCCAGCCGCTGGGTGCCGAAAAGATCGGCACGCCGCCGTTCGGCACCACGACGCCGGAGAGCGGCTGGGCGGGCTGGCTGCTGACGACGCAAGGACCGAACCGGCAGATCGCGTACGGCGAATCGTTCCTGCGCTACATGGCCTTTCCGCGCGACGACCCGAACTATGACTGGCGCACCTTCAACATGGAAAAGGACGTCGGCCGCATCGAGGCGGTGCGCGGCATGCTCAACGCGACGAACATCGACCTCACGGAGTTCAAGAGGCGCGGCGGCAAGGCGCTGATGTACTTCGGCTGGGCCGACACGGCGCTCAACCCGCTGATGGGCATCGACTACTACCAGCGCGTGACGGAACGGTTCGGCGCCGAGACGCGCGACTTCTTCCGCCTGTTCATGGTGCCGGGCATGTTCCATTGCCGCGGCGGCGTCGGCGTCGACCGGATCGACGGGCTGACGCCGCTGATCAACTGGGTCGAGAACGGCGTCGCGCCCGAGCGCATCGTGGGATCGCGCATGGAGGGCGGCAAGGTCGTGCGCACGCGGCCGCTCTGCCCTTATCCGCAGGTCGCGAAGCACAACGGCAACGGCAGCATCGACGACGCGGCGAACTTCATCTGCGCAGTGCCGTAGTGGCGCGGCGCCGACAGTGTCGAGAGCTTGCGGGCCGCCCGCGAGACGACATTGGGCGTCAAGCCAAAATCGGTCCCCATTGGTGTCGTTCGTCGGGGTTGCCGGTCGGTCCGGGTGGCAGTGAAGGTTGAGTATCCCGTCTGCCGGAGATACTTTCCGTTCCTCCATGCACGCAGTAGTAGGTGCATGCAGAGTGTCGAGGAAAGTCATTTGAAGAGACGGCTGTTCACATCCGTGTTCGCGCAGACAGTCGTGACGACGATCCTGTCGGCTGCCGGAACCCATGCGGTCGCGCAGACGAGTCAGTCGCCGGGCTATGCGTCGATCCCCGGCTGGGATGGCGATGTGTTTCGGGCCATCGAAAACATGCCATGGGCCGCGGCGCCGGGCCGCGCCGAGCACCCGGTGTATGTCGTGTACGCCCCCTGGTGTCCGCATTGTCGCACGCTTGCCAAGGCCGTTGTCGATGGCGAGGGCAGGGAAGTCCAAACACGTTGGATAGCAGGGCGCGCGCGAACCCGGCAGGAGGTACAGCATGTGGCCGAGGTTGCGAGAACGCGGGATTTCGGATTGGTCGCCAAGCACATGCTCTCGCAGCAGCCGAGTTCCGATGAGATCGTTGGCGAGTATGTTCGCAGATGCAATCTGATTGGCACGGCTGTCGCCATGTTGCTCAAGCAGCGCGGCCAACCGAGCGGGGTGCCGACCATCCTGTTTGCATCATCCGGACGCCTGGCTGTTTCCGCAGGTTACGGCAAGGACTTCGGACGTCACTGGGCGGCGCGTCGACCACGCGGCGAAACGGCGCGTTCGGCCGCGAACGAGTATCTCACGGACACGTGGTCGGCGGAGCGGGACCTCGGTGGTCAGCTTCTTCTTGCGAACTCGGACACCGCCGTTCGTCTGTTTCCGCATGATCAGGCGCTGCCCATGATGATCCTCGATACCGGCCGCAGTCTGCCCGCGCAGCGGCTTTTGAAGGTGCGCGGGCAGAATTGGGTCGAGGTCGCCTTCGTCAAGGGTGGACCGCCGGGATACATCCGGATGGCCTAGAACGGTTTCGTTCGAACGGAAGCGCTTGCTCCTCGCCCTCGCGCGCTATGGAGCGGGCCCGTCATTTGAGCACCATATTCGCTGTCACGGTCATGAGCGCGACTGGAGTCGGGTGCTTTCAACGACCATACTCGTAGGCCGGCCCGCCGGGCCGGTGCGCCGTTTCACGGCGGGTAAGCCCGCCGCGGCGGCGCGATCCCAGCGGGAGAGCCATGGCCGTCGCGTTGGAACCCTACAAGGACGCGCTGCTGTTCCTTGGGACGGCGGGCCTTGTCGTGCCGCTGTTCCACCGGCTGCGCATCAGCCCGGTGCTCGGCTTCCTGGCGGCAGGCGTCATGCTGGGGCCGTACGGGCTGGGGCGGCTGGCAGTGGATCACCGCTGGTTGGCCTGGGTCACGATCGACGACGTCGACCGCATCGCGCACCTGGCCGAGTTCGGCGTCGTGTTCCTGCTGTTCATGATCGGGCTGGAACTGTCCTGGGAGCGCCTGACGATCATGCGCCGGCTGGTGTTCGGCCTGGGCGCGTTGCAGGTCGCCGTCACGACGGCAGCGATCGGCACGGCCGCCTATGCGCTGGGTGCAACGCCGGCGGCGGCGGCCGTTCTCGGCGCGGCGCTGGCCATGTCGTCGACGGCCATCGTGCTGCCGGTGCTGGCCGGCCGCAAAAGACTCAACTCGCCGGCCGGCCGTGCCAGTTTCGCGGTGCTGCTGTTCCAGGACCTGGCCGTCGCGCCGCTGCTGTTCATGGTCTCCATGCTCGGCACCCGGGAGGGCACCGGCATCGGCAGCGGCCTGCTGTTCGCCTTCCTGCCAGCGGTGATCGCGCTGCTGATCCTGGTGGTGCTGGGGCGGCTGATCCTGCGGCCGCTGTTCCACTACGTCGCCGCCGCCCGCAGCACCGAGCTGTTCATGGCGGTGTGCCTGTTCGTGGTGATCGGCACCAGCGTGACGCTGGCCGCCAGCGGCCTGTCGATGGCGCTGGGCGCGTTCATCGCCGGCATGCTGCTGGCCGAGACCGAGTACCGGCGCGAGATCGAGGTCACCATCGAGCCGTTCAAGGGCCTGCTGTTGGGCCTGTTCTTCGTCTCGGTGGGCGCCGGGCTGGACGTCGAGCGCGTGGCCGACTCGGCGCTGGTCGTTTTCGGCCTCGCGGCGGCGCTGATCGTCGGCAAGGTGGTGATCCTGATGGCACTCGCCCGCGCCGTGGGCCTGACGCGGTCCGTGAGCCGCGAGGTGGCGCTGCTGCTAGGTCCGTGCGGCGAGTTCGCCTTCGTGCTGCTGTCGGCGGCGATCGGGCTCAAGATCGTGTCGGCGGGCGTGGGCGGAGCCGTCCTGGTCGCTGTCACGGTCAGCATGGTGATGATCCCGCTGCTGGCCATCGTCGCCGAGCGCGTCGGCCATCGCGCCGCCAAAAAAGAGGTGCCGACCTTCGATGCGCCACCCGACGACCACCTCGTGCGGGTGCTGATCGTGGGTTATGGCCGGGTCGGCAAGCTGGTCGGCGAGATGCTGGCGCGTCACGACGTGCCGTTTCTAGCCATCGACGCCGATCCCAAAGTCGTGGCGCGCGAGCGTGGCGCGGCCCAAAGAATCTATTTCGGCGACGCCAGCCGTCCGGACTTCCTGCGCCGCAGCGGCATCGAGAAGGCGCGCGCGCTGGTGGCGACCATGGACGACCCGGCTGCCGTCGAGCGCGTCGTCGCGGCCGCCCATGCCGAACGCCCGGACCTTACCATCGTGGCCCGCGCCCGGGATGCCGAGCACGCGACCCGGCTGTACGGGCTGGGCGCCACCGATGCGGTGCCGGAAACGATCGAGGCCAGCTTGCAGCTGTCCGAGGCGCTGCTGGTCGAGATCGGCCTGCCCATGGGGCTGGTGATCGCCTCGATCCACGAAAAGCGCGATGAGATACGCAAGCTGCTCGACGTCCCCGGCGCCCCGGCCACGGCACGCCGCACGTTGCGCCGCTCGTGGCGGCGGTCGGGGGAGTAGGAGGGACAAGCTGGGCGGGGAAGGGAATTGCCTGCCCGCGGCCG